>OBLW0100000591.1_pt1 | contig 30865 bp, 25 predicted proteins | sample 1520161 | NCBI WGS metagenome assembly OBLW01 (sample SAMEA3539309, study PRJEB22396) | soil metagenome | biome: tundra; feature: field; material: soil | place: USA | collected 2010-05 | depth 0.15 m
TCGCTGCTCACCCGCATGTTGTGTTCGGTGGCGCGGGTGGACAGCCAGCGATTCCGCGGCGGTTACCTGACCCAGGAGGAGCGGCGCAAGCTCAGCCACGCGGTCAACGAACTGGCCGAGGCGCCGCTCTACATCGACGACACCGCCGGTTTGCACCTGATGGACATGCACGCCAAACTGCGGCGGCTGCAAGCGGAGAAGGGCAACGTCAAACTGGTTATCGTCGACTACCTCCAGTTGATGAGCGGTCACGGCCGCTTCGAGAACCGCAACCAGGAAGTCAGCGCGCTCTCGCGCGGCATGAAGTTGCTGGCCAAGGAATTGAACGTGCCGATGATGGTGCTCTCTCAGTTGAGCCGCGCCACGGAGACGCGCCAGGGCGACCATCGCCCGCAATTGAGCGACCTGAGGGACTCCGGCAGCATCGAGCAGGACGCGGACGTGGTGGGTTTCATTTTCCGCGAGGAAGTCTATCAACGCGACCGCGAAGACCTGCGCGGCCTGGCGGAATTGATCATTGGCAAACAGCGCAACGGCCCTACGGGCACGGTGAAGCTGGTCTTTCTACATGCGCAGACCAAGTTCGAGAACGCGGCCGAGGATATGGGAGACCTGCCGGAGGAATAGGATCACCCCCTCGTCGCGTATAGTTCCGCGCTTGTGAACGCCACGGTGCGAATCTGGTCGCGCAGGGTGTTGTATCGCACGGAAGCGGATGCGGCGCGCAGGCGCTCGACTTCGGCGGCGGAGAATTCATGGGTGTAGCGGTCGGCGCGGTTGCGGTAGGAATAACCGGCGTAGGCCGCGCCGACGGCTACAGCTTCCATCAGGGCATCCCAGAATGTGGCGCGCTGGAAGAGACCCTTGCGTCCGGCGGCTTCGCGCGGGATCTCGATGGCCTGGCGCCCGCCGCGCAGTACGGCATGTAAGCAACGGCCGGCTTCGAAAGCGAGGCTGGGATCCGGATCGGGAAACGCGGCCAGCGCCTCGCGCAGGTCTTCCGGGTCCGTCCGGAAGCCGTCCCAGCGGAACCGCGAGGCGCCGCTCACCAGCGTTCCGCGCAGCAGGATCTCGCGAATGCGCGTCTCGTCCTTCCCCGCAAGGCCGAGCACGTGCTCGATCAATTCGCGCACGAGGAGGTCTTGCAGCACCACCGGCGTGATGGTGATGGCCCCGGCGGCTTCCGAGCTGAGTTTCACGCGAACGGTCGGCGGCAGAGGCATCGATTTCACGCTAGCATAGGTCCGTGACGCCTCTGGAGAAAGTGCTGGCGGAAACCCGCCGTTACGAACACGCGCTGCTGAGCTTCTCCGCGCGCGAACACCATGGCGGCGTGGAATTGGTGATCGCGCTGAAAGGCCCGAACCCCGGACTGCACACCTATTACGCTCCGGTCCATGAGCGGGACATCGAGCATCCGCAATTCCCGTGGATGTTCCAGCGCTATCTCTACGACTGCATGCACGACTACCTGGTGGAGATGTTCATTCGCACGCCGCAGACGCGGGAAACGCCCTCATGACGCAGTTGGGCGAATTGCTGGCCGGGGAGATCGGCGCCCGCGGCCCGATTCCGTTCCGGCGTTTCATGGAGGCGGCGCTGTATCATCCCGAGCACGGCTACTATCGCCGGCCGCGGGACCCCTTCGGCAAACACGGCGACTTCTTCACCGCCGAGCAGATTCAGCCGGTGTTCGGTATTCTCATGGCCGCCCGGATTCGCCAATTGCGCCGCGAGATGGGCGAACCGCGCGAGTTCACGGTGGTGGAACTGGGCGCGGGACGCGGCGAGATGGCAGGGGCGTTCTCCGAGTGGCGCTACATCCCGGTGGATCTGGATGCCGGCGCGCTGCCCGAGCGCTTCGTGGGCGTGGTGTTCGCGAACGAGTTCTTCGACGCATTGCCGGTGGACGTGGCGGTCTGGCGCGGCGGGGTCTTCCGCGAACGGCGCGTGGCCTTCGAGGACGGACGCTTTTGCTGGCGAACGGGCGAACGCGTTCCTGAGGAGGTCGGGCAGCATCTGCGCGCATGCTTTCCCAAGCCCGAGGAGGGCCGCTGGTACGAAGCGAGGCTCGACGCCACGCGCTGGATGGAGCGGATCGCAGGCGCGCTGGAGGAGGGATACGCGCTGACCATCGATTACGGGTACACGCGCGCGGAATCCATCCGGTTCCCCGAAGGCACGCTGATGGGATACCGCCGCCACATGGCGCGCGAAGACGTACTGGAGGCGCCGGGCGAGCGCGATATCACCGCCCACGTCGACTTTACGGCGCTACAGGAATCGGGGGCGGCGCACGGCCTGAGGACAGAGCGCTTCGAGACGCTGGCGCAGACGCTGCTGCTGGCCGGGGAGCCCGACCAGTTCGCCGCCGCCCTGGAAGCGGCCGGCCCCCGTGAACAACTGCGCCGGCGCATGCAGCTCAAGACGCTGCTGTTCGGAATGGGTGAGACGTTTCGCTCGCTGCTGCAGCGCCGCGTGTAGAGTGCGTCCGCCAGAAGAACGCCGGCACGGACGCCGGCGTGGCAGGCGGACCCACGGACGACGTGGGTACCCCGGCCCACTCCACAAAAAGAAAAAGGCCCCGGAAAACCGGGGCCTTTGAAAGTGGAACCTGTTTGTTAGCCCTTCTTCAGGGCGCACCCGACTACTTCTTTTTCTTCGGAGCAGCCTTTTTCTTCGGGGCGGCTTTCTTGGTTGCGCTCTTCATCGTTGATTCTCCCTAAACATCAAATTTTGCGATTTGGAAAATCGCAATGTGATTCATATATAAGGTCGTTCGCGATGAAAGTCAAGAGAAAAATGCAAATTGCCCGGCGATCATGTCCGGTTCCGGCGCGGACGCGCCGAAAAATTTCCCGCGCGCGGGAGGCGCGATGCGCTGGAAGGCCTGTGAATAGGCGTTACAATAGCCTGACGTGAGCTCTTACATTCGCTACCTCTCCGCCGCCGGCATCTCGTACGGAATTCTGGATGGCGATGCCGTCCGCGAAATCCGCGGCGGCCTCTTCGGCCAGCGCGCCCCGACCGGAGTAGTCTCGAAGCTCTCGGAAGCGACGCTCCTCCATCCCTGCCAGCCAAGCAAGATCCTCGCCGTGGGCTTGAATTATGGAAGCCACCTCGGAAGCCGGCCGCGGCCCGCGCATCCGGAGATCTTCTACAAGCCGGTGACGGCGCTGCAGAATCCCGACGGCCCCATTGTCATCCCTCGCGACGCGACGGACGTGCATTACGAGGGCGAGCTGGTGGTGGTGATCGGCAAACAGGCGAAGAACCTGGAGCGGGAAGGCGCGCTCGACGCGATCTTCGGCGTCACCTGCGGCAACGACGTCAGCGAGCGCGCCTGGCAGAAGGGCGATCTGCAATGGTGGCGCGCCAAAGGATGCGATACCTTCGCGCCGCTGGGCCCGGCGATCGTGACGGACCTCGATTACGGCAATCTGCTATTGCAGACCCGCCTCAACGGAGAAGTGGTCCAGAAGCAGTACACGGCGGACCTGATCTTCGATTGCGCGTCCATCGTGAGCTGGATCAGCAATTGGGTTACCCTGATGCCCGGCGACTTGATCTACACGGGCACGCCCGGCGCCACGCGCAAGCTTTCGCCCGGCGATGTGGTGGAAGTGGAGATCGAAGGCATCGGAGTTCTGAAGAATCCGGTGACGGCCGGCTAACCATGGTGAGGCAGGCGGTCCACCAAAAACATAAACTCCTTGTTTTGTTTTATTTTCCGGCGGCTACAACGAGTTCAGGTATGCGATCAAGTCCGCCATCTGCTGCGTTTCGAAGTGCGGCCAGGCGATTTTCTTCTGCTGCATGCTGGTGAGCATGCGCGGCCCGTGCAGCCACAGCGCGGAGACCATCGAAACCACCGAATAGGCGTCCTTGCCCTTGGCCAAACTGGGCGCTCCGCTGGAGGGCTGGTTGTGGCACGATGCGCAGTTCTTGTCCGCGAACACTTTTTTTCCGCGCTGCGCGTTGCCGTTCCCCTCTAGGTACTGACGCTCCCAGACATAGCCCAGAATGCGGCGCATCTCATCCGGCGAGAGCATCGGAGGCGGGACCTTCATGCTCGGCTGGTGGTTCCACATGTCCGCGGCGACATCCGTGAGGCTCTGGTCGCGCAGTTTGGTCTCCAGCGCGTTGGCCCCCGCATGGCACCCGGCGCAGCCCTTCGAAGCGAAGAGAGCTTCGCCGGACCCCGTTGCGGCGAACTGAAAAGTCCTGGCGACGCCCTTGGTCTCCGGCAGGTTCCGGAGATACACCAAAATGTCGGTGAGTTCCGCGCCCGTAAGCTGCGACCACGCCAGCTTTTTCTGGGCGAAGGCCGCATGCATCTGCCCGCCATGATTCCACATCTGCTGGGCCAGCAGGCTGGGGTCGGCCAGCGAATCCCATTTGGCCACCGGCGGCGCGCCGGGGTAACTCGATGTGGTTATGCCGTGGCATTCCGCACAATGCTTCGCCGTGAAATCGCGCTTGCCGCGCGCCGCGTCGCCGAGCGCTTCGAAATAGTGCGCGGAGACGAAGTAAGCGAACAGGTCGGCCGATTGCTCCGGCGTCAGCGCCGGGCGGACAATGCCCTGCTTCAGCATGGCCGTCCACATATCCGGGGCGTGATTCCACATCAGGCTTGCCATGGCGGCCGGCGTGTAGTCGCGGTCGATGCGTTTGGCCAAGTCGGGCGCCGCCGTCCCGCCCCTGCCGTTGACGCTGTGGCACGTGACGCACTGCTGGCTTCGAAACAACTGCTCGCCACGGGCCGCATCGCCGGATGGGATGCCTGCCGCGAACACGCTCCCGGCAACCAGCACGGCGGCTATCACGCCAAGCTTGAACATCGATGCCTCCTATCTGGACAGTCTGACGCCCGTCTGAAACAGGTGCGTCTGGAACCCCTGGAACAGGTATAGCTGGTCGCTATATCCGTACCAACGCCACTCGGTGTTCCAGTATACGTGCTTTCCGGCCGGAATGGAAAGCCGCGCCAGCGGTTCGTAGTATCGCGAGGCCTCCGTTCCGTTGACGACCGCCAGGGAACCGCCCACCATCAGTTTCGCCGCAACGCCCTTAACCGCCGGGAAATTTACCTGGACGGCCGAAGTGGCGATGTGCGCGTTGGCGTTGTAGTTCGAAACGTCCGGGGACAGGAACTGCGGCAGCACGTAATCGATGGACGACCGTATCGTGGAGCGGTCGTATTCCGCCAACAGGCCGATCCACTTCCCGCCCTTGGGAGTCCAGTTCACCGATAGCGAGTTGTCGCGGCTCAGGTAATCGTACTGCGAGCCGGCGACCGGGTCCTGGTTATCGAGCACCGCGAAGTTCGCCTGCAGCGTGAGCGACGGCGCCACCTGATAACGCGCCCGTGCGCGCAGGCGCGTATAGTTGTAAAGGCTCGTCGTGAAATAAGCCTGCGTGGTCGAGGCGCCTTCGTAGTCCACGTTGGCCGAGAATTTCTGGGACGTGTGGAAGTTGAGCCCCGCCAAAGCCACCTGCCGGCTCAGCTTGCCCGATTCGAACAGCCCGATCTGGCTTTGCTCCCCGGCCATCACCGTGGCGTCGCCCCATTCGTAGCGATAGCCGCCCCGCAGCGTAAGCTTCTTGCTGAGGTCCCAGAACAACATGGCGTCGCCGCGGTTGTAGGTCACCGTTTGGACGGGCGAGAGGAGCGTCGTCATACTCAGGCTGGATTGCTGCGTCAGGAAGACCGCGGCCAGGCTCGCGTAGGCCGACTCGTGGAGGCGGTCTGTAGTCCAGGATGCCGTCATGCGAAGGCGCCGGAGCGGGTGGATCTCAACGCCCGCATTTCCGGAGACGTGCGGTCCATTGGCGGAGCCGGTCGCGAGGTCCGTCTGACCGTTGTAGAAGAGCAGGGAGTTCAACAGCACGAAGTTCCCCGTCACGGCGTCCTGGTAATCGATGTCGGTTTTCGGCTCGCTGTACAGGAATTGTCCGTACACATTGAGCCAGGAGAACGGGTTCGCCGTCAGCAGCCCTCGCGAATAGACGCTGTGGGCGCGAATTCCGTACGCCTGCACCAGGTTATTCAATTGGAGCGTCTGCCCCTGCACCTGGCCAGTGCTGTCGCCGGGCGTCGGACTGGCGTCGTAGGCCGAGTCGTTGTCCTGAAAAGTCGTACCGCCCTGCTCCAACGTGACGTGAAGCCGGTGCAACTCGATTCGCACCCCGGCCCGATAGTTATTGGTGTGGTCGAGAAGGGTGGTTGCCACGGGAAATGTATCGGTCTGCTGCTGCACGAAGTTCGAGATGCCCGTGCCGGATCCGGAGTTCCGGCTGAACGAGAAGTAGGGGACGATACGCTTCTTCGGCAGCAGGATCAGATCGGCGCTCATGCTCTTACGGTACTGGTCGAACCACTGCTGGTTGAAGCCGCCCGGCGCAAGTGGATTGGCGTACGATGGCAGGGCGTTGTAATAAAGAATGTTGCTGTAATCGAAACGGAAATCGTAGATGCCCTTCTTCTTGGCGTCCACGTGCGCCGTGTTGTAGGGGTCGCCGCCCCAGTTGGAACCGCGCACGCTAAGCCAGTCGAAGAGGCGGTGTTTCGGGTCCACAACCGTGAAGTCGACGCCCAGGAGCCGGAGGCCCGCGCTCAGGTCCACAATGCTTTGGTACGTCGGCGAGCTTCCATTCAGGTTCGTCCGAAAGCGGTATCCGAGATCGATGCTGCCGTTAATCCACGGCTCCGCGGCGGGGGCCGGATTGTCGGCGGCCGCCGGCGCCGGGGCCGCAGCGGTGGTCGACTCGGCTGGTTTCGCCGGTTCCGCCGGGGTCTGTGCGAACGCGGGGGCCATTGCTAGGAGAGCAATCAGAATTTTCATCGGAGTAGCCCCCGATCCACGTACGAACCGTGGACTTTCTGATGACAGACGGTGCAGTTTTGGAACTGCGGAGCGAACAGATTGTGAAACCCCGGCGGGATGCTTCCGATGGCCGCGTTCGACGCCGCCGTGGGGGTGGGCAGATTCGAGTGGCATTCGAGACACACGAATCGCACTTGATTGCGAGTCAGCATTTTCGCATTCGGAGAGCCGTGCGGCATGTGGCAAGCCTGGCAGCCGTCGAGGCGCACCGGGGCGTGCTCGAACGCGAACGGACCAGCCAGATCGCCGTGGCACTTGAAACAACCCGGCTCGTTGGCATCCGCGGTTTGCAGGTTGTGCGGCAGGAAGCCGCCATGGGGATTGTGACAGTCCACGCACGACATGGCGCCTTCCGGCAGGCGATGCCGGAACGGTTGCTGGAAGCTGGCCCAAATATCGCTGTGGCAGCCGGCGCAGAGTTGGTTGACGTCCGCCGCTTTGCGCGCCACCAGACCGTTCGGCCCATTCTTGTGAATGGAGTGGCACGCGACGCAGGCGACTTCGTTCTTGGCGTGGCTGCCGTTGATGCGCCCCACCTGGGTGGGCTTGTTCAAATGGCAGCCTAGGCATACGCGGTCGGCGTCCGCCGGCTTGAGCTTAGCTGGGTTCCTGATATCGGCCGCCTCGGCCGATTCGGCGTGCTTGCTTCCCGGGCCGTGGCATGACTCGCAAGCCTTGGTGTCGAACTTGTACTTCTTGTTGGTCTCCACCTCATGGTGGGGGTTCTTCTGAAAGGCGGCGGAGATGTCCTCGTGGCATCCCTGGCAGGTGTCGGAGCCGACGTATTGCGCCGGCTTGTCGTCCTTGGGAGCGGGAGTCGAGGCGCCCGGTTTATCCTGGGCGCCCCATAGAGTTGCGGTAAACAGTGTGGCCGCTGCCACAACCACCGCCCGGCGCGCCCACGATGGGCGCGGAGCGGGCACAACGTTGCCGCTGCGCAAGGGCCAATGCACGTGAGTTCCTCCTCCTCACTACATTATGGTACCGGCTTACATGCCAGCGTGCATGGAAGACGCGCTGAACTGGCCGGAGGCGCCGTGGCACACGCTGCAAGCTTCACCGAACTTGGCATCGGTGTTGGAGTCCGCGTGAGCATAGGAGGCCGTGTCCAAGTGGCAAGCGGTGCAGGCCGAAGTCGTGGCCGGCGTAGGACTCTCCAGCCCTTGCGGATCGACCACCGGGAGCTTGCCGATGGGGTCGATGTCTTCCGTGCCGGCATTGTGGCACATCTCGCAAATGGTGGTGTCCGAAACACCGCCGGTAGGAGTCATGGCGGGATAAAGGACGCCCGAGAAGTCGTTATGGCTGCCGCCGTGCCCAACCACGATATAGGTTGCGCCATACGCCGCCATATTTACGCCGGAATGGATCTTGTGCACCATCAGGGCAAAGTTGATGCTTTGCGGCGGCAGGGCCTTGTCGGACGCGACGGTAGCCGTGGGACGCGTGGTGAAGTCGGTGTTGTTCGGGTTGTGGCAGATCGGGCAATAGGTGACGTCGTTCCGCAGCGAGCCATGGACCTCCAGGTCGACATGGCACCTGTCGCAGTTGGCCATGGCCACCACCGTGCGCCGCGGCGTTACCGGCGAGCCATCCACGGAGAAGTTAATGACGGAATTGTGGGTGCTGTAGCTGGCAGTCTGCTGCTCGGTGGTGCCGGCCAGCAGGGTGGCGCTGAGGCGGGCCTCGACGCCGATCATGTAGGTGCCCGTGGCGGTGGCCGGAATGGCGTGCGTAAAGGTATAGGTGCAGTTGCCACTGTTATCGCACGTGGCGCCGGTCGCGCTTTCCGTGTCGTAACCGGGGGTGGATGTGAGATCCGAGCCGAAGTTGACGCCGCCGTTGTTGGACGAGGGGCCAGTAAGGGTAAGCGACAGCGAGCCGCTATTCGCCGTAATGAAGCTCATCGGGATTCCGGCGCCGGCGTTGTTCTTCACCGTGAAGGAAACGGTCGGCTTCTGCCCGGCGGCCCCAACCACCTTTGTCAGCGTCACATTGATGCCAGGAATGGTGCTGGAGTACTCGGGAATGACGTGCGCGCCGACGATGGAGGCGTCGAATTCCAACTCGCCCTGCGGAATGTGGCAGCCGGCGCATTGCGTATCGTCCACTTCCGGCAGGCCAATGCCGGGCGAGGTGCCGTGGTTCAGGCCCGTTGCCCAGTTGATGTTGGAGTGGCAGCCGCCGCATGCGGCCCGGTCGGGATTGGTCATCCAAAGCTTGGACTGAGTTGCGCCATCGCTGGGATTGTGGCAGGTCTTGGCGCAATTCCGCACGTCGGCGGGATCCACCACCGTCGCCCAATTGGTCAGCACGTTTCCGTGGCCTTCAATCGCGTACGGCGTGGTGGACTGGATGGTCGGGAATGAGGTGCCGATGTGGATCTGGTGGGCCATGACCGGCATGTCGAGCGTATTGCCCGTGTTGGGGTCGATGGTCTGCGGCGTGTGGCACATGATACAGAGGTCGAGGCCCCGCCGCGTACCGCCGTGGAAGGCTAGTTGGTAGTGGCAGGTGTTGCAGTTCGCCGTGCGGATCATATCTCGCGGCGCCGGCGTGCCGCCAGCCGGCACAAAGTCGTAGGTGACGGAGGCGTAGTTGGTGCCCAGATCCCATGTCGTGAGGTTCCGCGAACCGTAAATACCGATGCGGTTCGTGGCGGTGGGGTCGAAGCCCGTCGGCGCCTTAGTCTTAAAGGTATAGACGTACTCGCCTACGGCAACCGTTGACGTGGTTCCACCCGAGTCCGCCGTGGCCTGAATCGCCGTGGCGCTCCCGGTTACCGCCGCCGTCACGCGCGTAACATACGACACGTATTGGGCTTGGCCTTTGGGAATGTACGCTGCCAGAAAACTGGCTGAGATGGTTCCAGGGGTCTGAATTCCCGCCGTATCCAAAGGGAGCCCGGTGGGGTCCGTCGTCTTGTAGTCGACGCTGATCGTACCATCGGAGCCGATTTTCGCCGAGACGACGCTAAATACCAGCCCAGGGTTGACATACTCAATCATGGCCTGGGTCGCATATGCCGCCAAGTCGTGAGCGTCGAACCTGGTCTGGAGGCCCAGCCTCGCTTGGTCTTGTCCGCTCAGCATGAACGCCGACGCAGCCGCCACCACAAGCACCAGGGCGTAGCGGCGTACCGCCAAAATCGAAGAAGGAGTCCGCATACCGTAAATCTCCAATCCTTAGAGGCCTACCTAATTTATTAGTCAGAAAACGGGCGGTCGGGAAGCAACCCCACCGCGCACAAGCTTATCGAGCCAAACTTTTACAGCACACGCCCCTCCAAAGCCTCTCCCGTGGTAATCGGGTGCTGAAATCTTTTATTATCAACGTGAGGGGAAATCCCTCGGCCTATCTGATTTCCCCACACCGCCGCTTGTTGGGTGAAAGCGCCGAACCTGCTGGGTGAAATTACCCTGCCCGACCGGACTCGGAGCGCGGCCTGCTCAAATCCGAATGCGAGGAATTGCCCGGAGCGTCCCCTGCGCCCTACGCCGACGCACAGACCCACCCCGGAGTGGCGGAATTCAACAGTCTCGGCGGCGCCTGGCCCCTAAGCCTTCGCCGTCGCCTGCTGCTTGCCGGCGTCCCACACCACGCGCTGCCCCTTCTGGCGGTAGGAGAGATTCGCCATGTGGCAGGCGACCGCCGTGCCGCATCCGAACTCCACGTTCTCCACCGGCTGCTTGCGCGTGCGGATGCACTCGAACAGGTGCTTGAAATGGTCCTCCGTGCCTTCCCGCTGTTGCTTGAACGTCTCCTCTTTGCGCTGGGGCTGCCGGGCGGCCGTCCCGATGTCGGCCAGCGGGTCGTTCTTGTGGGCGGCGGTGAATCCGTCTTTGGTGTCCTTCGGCCAGCTTTCGAGAGGGTAACTGTATTCCTCGACGGGGTTGTACGGCACGAGCCTGGCGCTTTCTTCGGTGAGCTCGATGGTCCCCTTGTCGCCCATGAAGCGGACAATCTCGCCGCCCTCCCAGTTGGAGACCAGGTTGGCGCTCACCTGCGCCTGGAACTTGCCGTAGTCGTACAGGGTATTGTGAATGTCCGGGACCTCGCGGTCTCCGGTCCACTTGTAGATTCCGCCATTGGCCACGGCGCTCAGGGGATACCGCACGCCCAACACGTAGTGCACGCGGCTGAGAAGGTGCACATATTCGTCGCCGGCGATGCCGGTGCCGTAGTCCCACCAGTTGCGGAACTGGAAGAATCGCTGGGCGTTGAACGGCCGCTTCGGGGCATTGCCCAGGTACTGGTCCCAATCGATGGTCTTGGGCGAGGCGTCGGGAGGCACGGGATAGCGCCAGGCGCCAATGGCATTGGCCCGATAAATGGAGCACTGCGCCATGAACACGGTTCCAATCGCGCCCGCGTCGTACCACTGTTTGCCTTTCGCGGTGGACTCCATGCTGACGCTTTGACTGCCCACCTGCAGCAGACGGCCGGTCTCATTCGAGACGCGCACCATCTCCAGCGCTTCGGGAATGGTGTGCGCCATGGGCTTCTCACAGTAGACGTCCTTGCCGGCCTTCATGGCAGCTATGGCGACGGTGGAGTGCCAGTGATCCGAGGTGGCCACAATCACCGCGTCGATATCGCCGCGGCTTATCACCTCCTTATAGTTGCGGGTGGTGGGCGTGTTCGCCTGAATTTCACGCGCCCGGCGCAGGTGGCCGTCGTAGAGGTCGCAGACGGCCATAATCCTGCCGCCGGCGTTCATGGAGGCCTGCATCAGTTCCAGGCCGCGTATGCCGGCGCCGACAATGCCGAGCCGTACCGCACCGGCGCCGGCCTTTGGAGCCGTTTGCGCTCCGGACAGGGCGGCGCCACCCCCGGCGAGGGACGCGGCCAGAAAGGTGCGGCGAGAAGCGTTTTCAAGAGGCATGCAACCCCTCCTTGTTATTTCGACGTTATTTCGACGCCTCCGGCAAGTTCATGCCGTCCACTCGGATGACGGCCTGAGCTCCACGGAGCAGTTTGGTACTGTAGGTGGCCGTGATTTCCCGCTTCTCGCCGGGCATCAGCGAGACGTAGTTGTCTTCCCAGAATATGGGTTTCACGTCCGCGCCATCCTTACCCTTCAGCACGGTCAGATGGACGAAAAAGGCGAGTTTGGAGGAAGTATTCTCCACCGTAACGTGGTCCACCTGGTCGGCGCCCTTCACTTCCGTGCGGAGGGCCGTGGTAACCTTGGCCGGCGGCAGGTTCTGCAAATCGGTGTAGTCCGCGAATTGCGAGGCGGGCGTGTAGACGCCGTTCCCGCGTGCGAAGTTTGAAATGTCCGGTTGTGTGGAGAGCCAGTAGAAATTCGAGCTTACGGCTTTGCCGGCCGCATCCTGCAGCGTCAGCTTCACAAAATAGGTTTTCGACAGCCCATCGATCTGGGGAATGTCGAATACCTTGGTCGAGCTGTCCTCGCCGATTGCGACCGGCGCCGTCTTGGAGAACTTCTCGCTGAGATCCAGGTTATAGACTTTGGCCGTCACCTTATAGCCCGCGAAGGATTTGTAATATGAGTTCACCACCACGACCGATTGGTCGTCGTAGGAATACTGCACATGCAGCCGTTCGTTCGCGATCTTGGTTCCGAAGTAGCCACCGCCGGGCCGCAGGTACCAGTCGTACAGGTGCCAGATGGTGGAGGGCCAGGCGTTGTTCAGCATCCACTGAATCACGCCGGTCGAAGTGTACTTGTTTCTGCCGAAGGCCTCGAACATGGCGCGCTCGCCCTCGTAAGTCTGCATCTGGCTCTTCGTGATGAAGTCTTCAAGGCCCTTAGCCTTGCCGTACCGGGCTTCCAGCGCCGCTGTGAAGACGTTTAAGTTTCCATAACTGCCGCGCCCGGCGTGAAAATTCCACCAAGCATCGATGGGCCACCAATGTTCCTTCGGCAGCATTTCCTTGATGCTCTCCAGTACGGGCGGCGCCGGCCCGGGGCTGGTCTCGGTGTTATACCCGAACCCGCCGCCCCGGTTCTTGTCCATTAGCCAATAGTTGGGCAGGACAAATTCGTACGGTCCGGTCATCTTCACGCCGGTCTTGCCGACCGCAGTGGACCGGTCCGCGGCGGAGGAGACGGTGGGGTTCGGCCAGTGATCGTCGGCCAGCACCTTGAGGTACGCATCCTCGGCCTGCTTGTTGGGGGATTCGTCGCTGCCATAGAGGAATACATAAACGCTGGGATGGTTCCGCAAGCGGCGGATCTGGTCCCGCAGGGAGGCTGACGCGATCTCATAGTCCTTGGGCTTCCATTGCTGCCAGCGCTCCCAATACGAGCAGCAGCACCACCCCGGCATGATCAGCATTCCCAACTTGTCCGCGGTGTTGAAGAAATGCTCGTTCATCATCTTACCTTCCAGGCGAATGGTATTCAGATTCATGTCGCGCGCCAGGCGGATTTCGTTCTCCTCGCGCTCGTCGTTGTAGCGCATCATCATGTCGGGAGACCAGCCGCCGCCGCGAATGAGGATCTTCTTGCCGTTGATGGTGAAGAGCCGGTGGTTCTGCGCGTCGTTGACGCCGGTGACCTCGCGGATGCCGAATTCCACATCCTCCTTGTCGGAAACCGCGCCTCCGGTTACGAACTCCATGTGCAGACGGTTCAGGTTCTGCGGCCCCAGGCCATACGGCCACCACAGTTTCGGATTGGCGATGTTGAGCCCCGGGTTGTCCTCGGGAGAGAAGGCTACCTGAGTGGATTCGTTGGCGGCCAGTTTCACCGGCTTCGAAACCGCGATGGCCCCGATCGTGCCTTTCAGCGTGCCCTCGACGGGCTTATCGGTGGCGTTCTTCAAATCGGCGTACAGCGTCAGGTGCGCTTTGGCCGGCGGATTGTCCACCTTGGTGACCACCTGCGTATTCCGCAGCGACACCGGGCCGCTGGTCAGAATGTAGACGTCGCGCACCAGGCCCATGTCCTTGTCCGCCGGCATGGGATTCCAATCGACGAAGGTGATGGTGAAATCGGTGTTGGTAGGCGGGGTCACCTCCACGGCCAGCGTGTTGGCGCCTGGCACGGCCACATTGGTGATGTCGAACTCAAACATCCGATACATGCCGATCACGTCGTCGGTCTTCCCGATCCGATGCCCGTTCAGCCAGATATCGGCCTTGTAGTTGATGGCGTCGAAATTGAGCCACAGCCGCTTTCCTTTATCGGCGGCCGGAATGTTGAAGGTGGTGCGATACCACCACGGCACGGCGTACGGGCTGTTGGCGGGCGCAGGGGCATTTTGCCCGCGGCCGGTGGGCGTGCCGGGAATCAACGCCAGATTCTCTCCAAAATAAGGATCGGCATAGAGTCCGCTATCTACCTGGGCCGCAATCACGGTGGTGGGGACGGTGGCCGCTGTCCAACCGCCGGGTTGGAACGCGCCGGTCGAAATCTCGCCGCCCGTCTGGGTCACCTTCGCGGACGATTGAATGGCCCATCCTTTCTTCAGGTCTATGCGCCCCGCGGTTGCGGATTGGCCCCAGGCAACCCCCAGGCAGCACGGCGCCGCGAATAACGCAAACGTTAGCGCAAATCGGCTGAATTCTCCATTCCGGGACTCGGCGATCTTGGACAAAAGACTCCTCCTTGTTGTGCCGCAGGCCGGGGGTGGCACTCCGAAATGCGACATTCAGGGATATAATACCTCGAATCGCAGACCGTTTTGTGCGAAAATACCCAGTAGAACCCGCCGTGGGGCGATGAGCACGCGCGTGGGCGTTCTTCTGGTTGCGCGCTCGCGCCAAGATTCATTTTCGAGGAGATTCTGCATGAAAGTCGGTTTTTATGGTCACGTCCGCCAGTATCATAACTTCAAATCTGAAATAGATGCCAACATCCAGGCGGTCCTGGAGTCCGGGAACTATGTCATGGGGCCCATGCTCAAGCGGTTTGAGCAGGAGTTGGCCGTCTATCACGGAACCAAGTACGCCGTCGGCGTCGGCAATGGCACCGATGCGTTGTGGCTTTCGTTTCTGGCGCTCGGGATTGGTCCGGGCGACGAATGCATCACCACCACGAACACCTTTTTCGCCACCGCGGAAGCCATCTGGGTGGCCGGCGCCACGGCCGTCTTCGTCGATTCCGATCCGAAGACCAATTGCATCGATCCTGCGAAGATCGAGGCGGCCATCACGCCGAAGACCAAGGCCATCGTGCCGGTCCACCTCTACGGGCAGTGCGCCGACATGAAGGCCATCCGAAAGATCGCCGACCGCCACAAACTCCTGGTGGTGGAGGATAATGCGCAAGCGATTGGCTCCAGGGGCGACGGCTTCAAAACCGCCGAGCTGAGCGACGTCATGTGTACCAGCTTCATCATCCAGAAGAACCTGGGATGCTTCGGCGACGGCGGCGCGGTGATTACCAATAACGCCGAAGTGGACCGCCTGGTTCGTAAACTACGCAACCACGGTTCGGACAAAAGGTCTTGCCACAGCATGGGCTTCAATAGCCGCTTGGACGATATCCAGGCCGGAGTCCTGAGCGCCAAGCTGAAGCATATCGACGATGGCAACGCTCTTCGACGGAAGTGGGCCGCGCGCTATTCGTCATGCCTGAAGGATGCCTCCAGCTTCACGCTGCCCTACGAAGCGCCGGGTTACTATCACATCTACCATTTGTATGTCATCGAGACCAAGAAGCCCGCGCACCGCGACCAACTGCTGGACTTCCTGAACGCCAACGGTATCGACGCCAAGTGCCATTACCCCATCGCCATTCACCAGCAGGTAGGGTATCCGTGGGGCAAAGGCGCCCGCATCGTTGGAGATATCTCCCAGTCCGAGCGGAACGCCGCCTGCTGCGTCTCATTGCCGATGTTTCCGGAACTGACTGCGGAAGAAGTGGACTACGTGATCGGTAAGGTCATGGAATGGGACCGGACCGCGGGTGCGGCATGAACGGCAAGTATAAGGTAGTAGTCGTCGGGGCGGGCAAGCGCGGCATGCACCACGCTGCGGCGTTCCAGGCCAACGGCCGGTTCCAAGTCGTGGGCATCTGCGATATCGACCAGGCTCGTCTGGATGCGGCTGCCGCCAAGTTGGGCGTGCCCGCCAAGTCCACGGACGCCCGCGAGTTGGCGGTTTCCCTGCGCCCCGACGTATTTTGCTTCTGCACTTTGCCGGCGTTGCGGTCCTCTATGGTGCGGATCGGCATCGAGTGCGGCGCCAAGCTGATCGCCATGGAGAAGCCCGTGGCGCTGAGCAGCGCCGAGGGCTTCGCGGTTCGGGACCTGCTGGAATCGAGCGGCGTGAAGGCCGTCGTAAGTCATCAGCATCGCTACGGCGCGCATTACCAGAGGGTGAAAGAGGTCATCGCCAGCGGCGCGCTGGGGCGGATCGAGACGGTCTATGGAACTTCGACAGGCTGGATGATGCACATGCTCTCGCACCTCATCGAGTACATGCGCTGGTACAACGGCGAGGCGGAGGCGGAGTGGGTGATGGCGCAGGCCTCCGGCCGCGGAAAGCTGAGCGACATGCACCCTTCGCCCGATTACATCGCCGGCTTCATCCATTTCGCCAATGGCGTACACGGAGTGGTCGAATGCGGCGCCGGCGCCCCCGACGTGCCCGAATCGGATGCATGGTGGCGGAAATGCCGGATTGGCGCCCAGGGCGTCGATGGCTTCGCCGAAGTCCTAACGGGCGGCGGTTGGCGCGCCGTTACCAAGCAGGGAGCAACGTCCGGCCCCGGCTCGATGGACTACGATCACGACATGCCGCCCTACATACGGCAAATGGCCGACTGGCTGGACGACGAAAAGCAAGTTCATCCGTGCAACTTCGGAAGCGCCTATCGCGGTTTCGAAATCATGATGGCCCTGTGCCGATCGGCGGCTAAAGGGGGCCAGGTCGCGCTGCCGTTGATCGGCGCGGAAGATGAGATCGCGATGCTCAAAGCCGATATGCCCGACCGCAAGCCGCTGTTCTCGATGGCGGCCAACGCCAAAGAATACGGATCGTAAGCGGCCCGGACACTTTTGTCCGCCGCGTCACACTCATGCGCTTTTGCCGTCCTCCCGCCGCTTTAGCCGTGGGAATATAGGGGAATGAAACTCAACACCTATCTGAACTACGGCGGCAATTGCGCGCAGGCGCTCCGCTTTTATGAGGAGCATCTCGGAGGAAAGATTACCGAGATGGCGACCTGGGCCCAAATGCCGGACCAGAGCACCGTGCCACCCGATCAGAAAGACAAGGTGCTCCACGCCCGTATCACCATTGGAGGAGGTGAGGTGATGGCATCGGACACTCCGCCGGACCGTTTTAAGCCGATGCGCAGCGTCTATCTGTCTCTCTCCGTCGATGCCAACGAGGAGGCGGAGCGCATCTATTCCCTGCTCTCCGATGGCGGCGAGATTTTCATGCCGATGGCGGAAACCTTTTTCGCCCACCGCTTTGCCATGCTCAGGGACAAATTCGGCACATCCTGGATGATCATCCACCAACGTCCGATGCCGCAGGGCGCCTAAGGAATTGCGGGGGACTTCCTCACAGTGACTCCCGCGCCTCTCTTCTCATGCGCTGCACGAACCGGATCAGCTCACGGTCCCGCACGTTGCTGCATGGCGCGTCGCACGCCTCCAGGTCTCCCAAGAGGAGGCAGTGTTTCCGGCACTGGTCGGTGCCCAGCAGCCTCGTAGGCGGGCCGCCGGGCCGCGGTTCGGGCAGAAGGTGGCGCAGTCGTTTGGAGAGGATCGAGATGCTGCTGCCGCAACCGTGCTCGAAGACCAACAAGTTAACATCCGGATGGGCGAGGTCGGATTGCAGGCCCAGCAGGCGCACCGCCGGGTCCAGGAGGAAGCTGTCCCACGTCGGCCACGCATCTCTGCACGACCCGCAAATCTGGAAAGGGCTGGCTGCGCACTCGAGGGTCACAGCCTGGATTATAGCGGTTGACACTCGCCGGCGGAATCACTAATATTATGCCAGTGAAAATCACCAAGCTCATCACCTACATCGTCCCGCCGCGATGGCTGTTCTTAAAGGTGGAAACCGATGGCGGAATCTCGGGGTGGGGCGAGCCCGTGGTCGAAGGGCGCGCGCACACCGTGGCGGCGGCCGTCGAGGAACTGTCCGATTACCTCATAGGCAAGGACCCCTTCCTTATCGAAGACCACTGGAATGTCCTGTACCGCGGCGGCTTCTACCGTGGCGGCGCCGTCCACATGAGCGCCATTGCGGGCATCGACCAGGCGCTGTGGGACATCAAGGGAAAGGCCTTTGGCGCGCCGGCGCACCAACTTCTGGGCGGGCCGTGCCGCGACAAGATCCGCGTCTATTCCTGGATTGGCGGCGATCGTCCCGCGGATACCGCGCGCGCCGCGCAGGAGATGGCTAGCCGCGGCTTCACCGCCGTCAAGATGAACGCCTCCGAGGAACTGCAATTCGTCGATTCCCATGCCAAGATCGACGCCATCGTCGCCCGCGTCGGCGCCGTGCGCGAAGCCGCCGGCCCCCACATGGGCATTGCCGTCGATTTTCATGGGCGCGTGCATCGTCCCATGGCCAAGGTCCTGGTTGGGGAACTGGAGCCTTTCAAGCTCATGTTCATCGAGGAGCCGGTCCTCAGCGAGCACTCCGAGGCGCTGCGGGAGATCGCCCGCCATTGCAGCACTCCCATCGCTCTCGGCGAGCGCCTCTTCTCACGCTGGGATTTCAAGCGCATCCTCACGGAAGGCTGCGTGGACATCATCCAACCCGACCCATCGCACGCCGGCGGAATCACCGAGACCCGCAAGATCGCCGCCATGGCGGAGTGTTACGACGTCGCCCTCGCCCTGCACTGCCCGCTGGGGCCGATCGCTCTGGCCGCCAACCTCCAACTCGATGCCGTGTGCTACAACGCCTTCATCCAGGAGCAAAGCCTGGCCATGCATTACAACCAAGGCGCCGATCTTCTCGACTATCTGAAGAACCCCGAGGTGTTCGCATATCGGGACGGTTTCGTTTCCATACCGTCCGGCCCGGGCCTGGGCATCGAAATCGACGAAGAAGTGGTCGTCGAACGGAGCAAGACCGGCCACCGGTGGCGCAATCCGGTCTGGCGGCACGAGGACGGCAGCTTCGCCGAATGGTAGCGGCTGCCTACTTTTCCTTCAAAATCCGCACCGCCCAGAAATCGTCGGCCAGATTCGTGCTCGTGATGTAGGCGTACGGCATCGTGAAATAGCCGCCGAGCCCCCAGTCATCGCCCCACGAATTCCGCACGGTGAAACGCCCGGTCGCGTCGTCGTAGCCCACCGCCAGCACCGCGTGGCCGCCTTGCGTTTGTTCCGCGGGGCCGGGCAGGGACAATGCGCCGCTCTTGGCCACCTGGTCGCTCTCAAAAGCGTCGTAGACCGTGAAGCCAAACACGAATGGATATCCGGACGCAATGCATCCCTTCAGTTGGTTCAGGTTCTGGGACGCCAGCCGTCGATAGGCTATCGCCTGGCACTCCGCCGCATCCGTATAGCATTGCGCCGATGGCTTATCGGCGAACTTAGTAACATCGTATGGCCACTCTGTCTCAGGACAGACGCCTTGGCTGGCAATGGATTTGACGCCGTCCCGTATGGCGGCGCCGCTATCCGAACCCGCGCCTCCCTCCATTTCGCGCTCATTGTAGTAAATGAATAGCCGCGAGGGCATGAAAACCTTGACGCCCTGCTTCATTTGATCGAACTGAATCGCCGCAGCGATGGCGTTGGCGGTGCAACTGCCGAGCTCTCCCTGATCGTAAACCGGAGGGCATTCCGGCCTCAGGTCCTGGCTGGCCGGTAAGTTCGCCAGCAGCGCGGGCTCGGCGGCATAGAGATGGTCCCGGTGATCGGGAAGGTCGGGAACCCACCCGTACGAACGATGAATCGGCATTCCTTCTCCTGGTTATAACTGCATGACCGCGGCCAGCGGCACACGGGCCGGTTGGACGCCATGACGGGAGGCGAAGACGAGCAGGTCCGAACACTTGCCGGCGCAGCGATAGACCGCGCTGTTGAGTTCGTCCAATGCCGCGCGCGCTGGATGGTCCGGCTCGAGCGACAGAATCGCGCTCGAGACGCTACTCAGAATAACCGTGAATTCGCTGTTCAAATCGGCGGCCATGGTGGCCGCCGCGATGCCGCACGTTTGATCCGTTCCAATAAATTCCTTCACGACCGAATAGTAGCTGGCCGAATTTCGGCCGCAGCCTTCACGGAACGGGAACTCCTTTGGAGTGAGCGCGAAAATAAAAAAAAGAACTGGTGACCGGTCACATTGGCTTCAGGCACGTCACCAGGGCGTAGACTACCGGCAGCGAGAACAGGGTGCTGTCCACGCGATCGAGGAAGCCGCCATGGCCAGGCAGAATCGCGCCGCTGTCCTTCACTCCGGCGCCGCGTTTCATGGCCGATTCGGCAAGATCGCCCAATTGGCCGGCGACATTGGCCGCCGCCGCAAACGCAATCGCCCGCGGCGCGCCGATTCCAGCGACGAAGTACATCAGATACCCGCCGGCGATCAATACCGAAGTTGCGACCGAAGCCGCGGCGCCTTCCCAGGACTTCTGGGGGCTCACCCGCGGGGCCATTTTGTGCCTGCCAAACGCCTTGCCCACGTAATAGGCTCCGGCGTCTCCCACCCAGTTCACCAGCAGCGCGAACATCAGCCAGTGCCGGTTGGCCTCACGCAACGGCACGGCGCACTTCCAGCAGCCAAAGACATAGACCACTCCGAACGCCAGCAAGGCGGCGCGCGGGAGCGTCTTTACCAGGTCCCCGGCGCGCATCGCCAGCGCCAGCGAAACCAGCGCCGCGGCAACCAGCGCCAGCCAGGCGTCGCCGCTCCACGCCAACAGCAGCAAGCCGAACCCATAGCCCATGGGACCTGGGGCTCCGAAGCCGTAGGCCGCCGCAATGCCGTTGTACTCGCGATAGCTCAGGAGCGCCGACGCCGTCAGCACCGCCAGGAAGATCCAATCGCTTGCGAACAAGACTACGTAGACGATGATCGGGACCAGCGCGGCGGCAGTCAGAAGCCGCTTCATGACGGGCGGAGCGCTTCGATGAGGTCCGGTTCGCCGCGATCGGCGGCTTCTTCGAAGGGATCGGCCGCGTGCCCGCCGCTCAGACCGCCGTAGCGCCGGTCGCGCTTCTGGTACTCCAGCACGGCCCGTAGCAGGTCCGTGCGGGAGAAATCCGGCCATAGCGTCTCGGTGACGTACAACTCCGAGTAGGCGATCTGCCACAGCAGGAAATTGCTGATGCGCATCTCGCCGGACGTGCGGATCAGCAAGTCCGGGTCCGGACAGGATGCCGTATACAGGTTGGTCGCAATCAAGTCCTCATCGACCTTCAAGGTCTCGAGTCTGCCGTCCAGGCGCGCCATGTCCAGAATGGCGTTCATGGCATCCACGATCTCGGCTCGCCCGCCGTAGTTGATCGCCAGATTCAAGAGCAACCCGCGGTTGGCTGAGGTGGCTTCCAGCACGGAGTCCAGTTCACGCCGTACTTGCGGCGGCAGGGCGTCCAGCCGGCCGATGGCCTGCATGCGAACGTCGTTCCTCTGCAGGTTGGGAAGCTCCTGCTTCAGGTAATAACGAAGCAGCCTCCAGAGCGTCTCTACCTCCGCCCTGGGCCGCTTCCAGTTCTCCACGGAAAATGCGTACAGCGTGAGCACCCTTACGCCCAGTTGCGCGCACGTTTCCACGGTGGAGCGCACCGGACCTACCCCTGCACTGTGGCCGGCCACCCGCGGCAGCCGGCGGCGGGCCGCCCAGCGGCCGTTCCCGTCCATGATGATCGCGATGTGCTTGGGTAGCCGGACGGGATCGATCTCTTGCGCGAGGCCCCAGTCTCTATCACCCGGCTGGAGCGCTTCCAGTAAAGCTCTCATTGCGGAAAACCCTATGATACAACAATGCGCCGCCGAGTAATTTGCGGGGCCAAGTGGATACGTAACCGCCTGCTTCCTACTTCAGCCGCAGACTATTCGCCACCACGGTAACGCTCGAAAGCGCCATCGCCGCGGAGGCCACCACCGGCGACAGCAATCCTAGCGCCGCCACCGGGATCGCTACCGCGTTATAGGCGAACGCCCAGAACAGATTCTGACGGACGGTTCGCATGGTCCGCCGCGAAAGCTCGATGGCCTCGGCGACGCGTCGAAGGTCGCCGCTCATCAGGGTAATGTCGCTCGCTTCCATGGCGATGTCCGTCCCCGCGCCCATGGCAATGCCCAGGTCCGCCTGAGCCAGCGCGGCAGCGTCGTTGATTCCGTCCCCGGCCATCGCGACGCACCTGCCGGCGGCCTGCAACTGCTTCACCCGCGCCGCCTTGTCCGCCGGCGGAACCTCGGCCAGGACGTGCTCGATGCCGGTGTCGCGCGCCACCGCTTCGGCCGCGGCGCGGTTGTCGCCCGTGAGCATCCAGACCTCCATCCCCATCTCACGCAGACGGCGCACAGCCTCGGCGGCTTCTGGCTTGACGGCGTCGGCGATCTCGATGACGCCCGCGGCAACTCCGTCGACGGTCACGCTCACGCCGGGCTGGCCCTCGGCGCGGCCCACCCACACCTCGCGCCCCGCCACCTCGGCGCGCACCCCATGCCCGGCCACGGCTGAAAAGCCGGTCGTGGTTGTCGTTGGGACCGCCATTCCCCGCTCCGCCGCCGCTTCCACAATCGCCCGGCCTAACGGGTGTTCGGAGTAGCCTTCGGCGGCCGCCGCCAGGCCTAGCAATTCGCTTTCCGTGAAGCCCGCGGCGGGGGCGACGCGCGTCACGCGCGGCTTGCCTTGGGTGATGGTGCCCGTCTTATCGAATAGGATGGTGTCGATCTTATGCGCCATCTCCAGCGCTTCCCCACCTTTGATAAGAATGCCGCGCTCGGCGCCGCGCCCCGTCCCCACCATGATCGCGGTGGGCGTCGCCAGTCCCAAGGCGCACGGACAAGCGATGATCAGGACGGCCACGGCGTTCACCATGGCCGTGGCGAACGGCGCGAAGAACAGCCAGGCGGCAAACGTGAGGACGGCCGCCAGCAGCACCCCGCCCGTGAAATAGCCGCTCACCACATCGGCCAGCCGCGCCACCGGAGCGTGCGATCCTTGCGCCTGCCGGACCAATTCGATCATTTGCTGCAATACCGCGCCCCGGCCAACCTTGGTGGCTTCGAAGCGGAACCCGCCGGACCGGTTCATGGTCCCTGCGTAAACCGCGTCGCCGGCGCGCTTGTCCACCGGCAGGCTCTCGCCGGTAAGCATGGATTCGTCCACAGCCGATTCGCCCTCGATGACTGTCCCATCCACGGGAATGCGCTCGCCCGGCCGCACCACCACCACATCACCCACGCGGACGTCTTCCATGGCGGTTTCCTTTTCGACGCCGTCGCGGATTACCTGCGCCGTGGGCGGCTGAAGCTTCATCAGGCCCCGTATGGCCAGGGAAGCCCTGCCGCGCGCTCGGCCCTCCAACTCTCGGCCAAGAAGGACCAAGGCAACGATCGCCGCCGCGGCCTCATAGTACACTTCATGCGCGCCGCGCACCGTCTGGCCGAGCGAATACAGGAACGCCGTGCCCGTGCCCAGCGCGATCAGCGTGTTCATGTTGGCCGACCTATGCCGCAAGGCTGTCCATGCGGCCGCGTAAATCGGCGCGGCGGAATAGAACATCACTGGCAGCGTCAGCGCCAGTTGGATCCACGTGGAGTAGGGGACCGCCAGTGCGCCGTGAGACATGCCGAGCGCCAGCACCGGCGCGGCCAGGATCGCCGCGACCAACAGCCGGTGGTCCGGCGCCCCCTCCTGCCGCGGAGAATCCGCCTCCGGCACGCCATACCCCAGGTCTTCGATTGCGCCGACGAAGTCGCTCAAGCGCGCCCGCGCTGGATCGTATTCCACCGTGGCGGTATTGGTGGCCAGGTTGACCCTGGCCCGCTCGACCCCGGGCTTACCGGCGAGGGCGCCCTCGATAGACCGTGCACACGCCGCGCATGTCATTCCCGAGACGGGAAGATCCACGCGCTCCGATGGCGCGGCGCTCATGCCGCCACTTCGTACCCTAGTTTGCGGACGGCAGCGGCCAGCGCTTCGGGCGTTACCTTTCCTGCGTCGTACTGCACCGTGGCGCTGGCGCCCGGTAGGTCTACCGTTGCCTTGGTGACGCCCGGCGTGGCGGAGAGCGTTCGCTCCACGCCGCGCGCGCAGTTGCCGCAGGTCATACCTCGAATTCCCATGCTGAGTGTTTCTACAGCCATACCTATATGGTGCCTTGGTGGGGCGAACCCACGCTCATCTCCCGCTGTCAACCTTCGTATTTCCCGGCGACGATAACGGCGATTTGCAGGTCGCCCACTTTCACATTGAGCACCCAATCGTGATCGCCTTCTTTGGTGAGGGACGGGAACTTGGCATCGGCGGGAGTTTCGAGTGAGAGGACTGCCGGGTGCGGCGTGCCGGAAGCCTTTCCGCTCATTTGCACCAAGGTGTCGAAGTTGGGGGTTACGTTCGGATCGGGGTCACCCGCCAGGGGCGTCAGTAATGCAAAATCGCGTTGCGGCGCTACGCCCTGATGGGCCCCATCCACCGGGTAATTGCTGTATCGCAGCGTATATACTCCCGGCTGAATCACTTGGCCGCGTCGGTCCGCGCCCTGGCCCGGAAACCGTAGAACGCCTAGCAGCGTTCCTTGCGCGATCCCGAACGAAATCGAACTGTCGCCAGGCTTCGGTCCGGCCGGAATGGAATTGCGGAACCAGACCTCACACCAAGCCCCGTTTGGACCCACCACGCGGAACCCGGGGCGTTGAAAGATCACCGCGGCGTAGGCGGCGGGAAGCGATGGCGGCGCCGCATCGATTGGCTCCAGTTTATAATCCTGGGCATAAATGGAAAACGCCGCTGTAAGGGCGGCGCAGGCGAGTGGAACCAGACGTTTCAACATAGCGACCACCACGGGCATGAAACGTGGAGCGGGAGACGGGATTCGAACCCGCGACATCGACCTTGGCAAGGTCGCACTCTACCAACTGAGTTACTCCCGCCCAGTGGAAACACCCATTTTCCTTCAGAAACAAGAGTGGTGTCAAACGTTATGGTCAGGTCAATGAAAACAAAGCATTTATAATCTTGAAATAAAGTTGTCACGCTGTGCTAGACTACTTTCCGGTTGGCTGATTCGCATGTTCCGCCAGCCGTCGCGGCGCTGATGGAGCCCGCTCGGAGGAGTTCGGTGCTGGGCTTCGCCAAACCGTAGTTCAGTTGTGGAAAACCCTGTGGAAATAATATGCTGCCGGTGTGTATAAACTCATGAATATTTGGGAAAGCATCCAAGACTACTTACAACCTAAGGTGAGCTCCGAGAGCTATGAGAATTGGCTCAAGGGTACCAACTTTATGTCCGCTGAAGGCGATACTCTCCTGGTTTCTGCACCGGACCGCGAGACCAGGTTATGGCTGGAAACGGAGTTGGCCGGCATGGTCCAGAGTGGAATTCGAGACCTCGGTTTATCCATTCGCAACGTGCGGTATGAGGTGCAGCCCGTTCGCGGTCGCCAGAACCACGTCCTGGCGAGTTTGGATCCGAGCGAGCCGGATGCTTCGATGAGCTCCCTGAACCCTAAGTTTACTTTCGCTTCGTTCGTTGTGGGCGCGTGCAATCAATTTGCGCACGCAGCCGCGCAATCGGTGGCTACGAAGCCCTCCCACAGCTATAACCCTCTCTTCCTGTATGGAGGCGTTGGGATGGGAAAGACCCACCTCATGCATGCCATCGGACGGGAGCTCATGGACAGGTTCGGCAATCTGCGTGTAATCTACACTTCCAGCGAACGTTTCATGAACGAAATGATTGTCTGCATTAGGACCGAGCGCATGCAGCAGTTCCACCAGCGTTACCGGGATGTTGACGTACTCCTGGTCGATGACATTCAACTCATCGGAAACAAGGAGCGAACGCAAGAGGAGTTTTTCCACACCTTCAATGAATTGCATGACCACCAAAAGCAGATCGTAATCTCCAGCGATCTGCCCCCCAAGGAGATCCCCGGTCTCCTGGAACGGCTCCGCTCGCGGTTCGAGTGGGGGTTGATCGCCGACATTCAGCCACCGGACCTCGAAACCAAGATGGCCATTCTCGATAAGAAGGCCGAGGCGGAAGGCATCAAACTTCCCGATGATGTGCGCTCGTTTATGGCTTCCAAGACCAAGTCCAACGTGCGCGAACTGGAAGGCGCTTTAATCAAGCTGGTTGCCTATTCGTCGCTGACCGGAACGCCTATCACGACCCAAATGGCCCAGCAGATTCTCAAGCACCTGGTACATGTCCCGGACCGCAAAGTAACCATAGATTCCATTCAAAAGGCGGTGGCGGAGCGCTTCCAGGTCAAGCCGTCGCAGCTTAAGGAAAAGAGCAATACTCCGAAAGTCGTCTACCCGCGGCAGGTTGCCATGTACCTGGTGAAAGAGCTTACCAACGCCTCGCTTCCTGAAATCGGCCGGGTGTTTGGAGGCAAACATCACACCACCGTCATCCATTCCATAAACAAGATTGAGAAACTGCGTCTTATCGACCCTGATTTGAACAGGATGCTCCACAGCCTAATGGATTCATTACAATGAGGTTAGGTTGGTATTTCACATTCGACTTTTCAGGCGTCTTTAGGAAATCTGTGCAAATGCGGCTCCGATACCGCTTTTTGCGCTTCTCTCCACTCCCGCTTCCTCAACTTTCTATCGCGGAAAGTAGCTGAATTTCGTATAATTTAGAGAGGATTCAACAGTTTGCACAGGACCGATGAATTCGGTTCTCTTATAGTGTAATAACTTACAGTCCAAAATAGTAGGAGTTGAGGCTCTATGGAGTTCACCGCCAGCAAAGCAGATCTAGTAGCCGAACTGAGCCTTTCGCAGGGCGTGGTGGAAAAGAAGACCACGATTCCGATTTTGTCCAATGTCCTGATTGAAGCCGTGGGCGACCGTGTGACGCTTACGGCTACGGATCTCGAACTAGGGATTCGCTGTTCTTTCCCGGCAAAGATCAAGAAGGAAGGCGCGGGTACCATTCCGGCGCGCCGATTGTTGGATTATGCTCGTTTGCTGCCGGATGGCGACGTAAACATGAAGTTTATGGAGAACCATTGGGCCAGTATTACCTGCGGCCGCTCGCGTACGCGCATTGCCGGTATGTCGCGCGAGAGCTTTCCTGAACTTCCGCAAATGCCTGAACCGCTGGCCGCGATTCCGGTAAAGACCCTGGCTTCCATGATCGCCCGTACATCCTTTGCGATCTCGCTTGAGGAGTCGCGTTTTACTCTGAATGGCGCGCTTCTGCTCATGCAACCCGACAGCCTTACCATGGTTGCTACCGATGGGCATCGCCTGGCGTTCGTACAGGCGCCGCCCAGCGAAGCTGGCAACGTGGATAAGCCATTTCGCGCGCTAATTCCCAAAAAAGCCATGGCGGAACTGGTAAAGCTTGCCGATGCCGCTGCACCCGACGCTAAAGTCGTTTTCACCGGTACCGAGAACCATCTTTTCTTTCAACTGGACCACCGTCTTCTGATTACGCGAAAACTCACCGGCAACTTCCCCGATTACGAGCGCGTTCTACCGAAGGACCACACTCTCGTCGCCACGTTGCAGAAGAACGAAATCCGTTCCGCCATTGAGCGCGTAGCGCAGTTCGCCGATGAGCGTTCCCGCGCCATCCGCGTGAAGTTCACGTCCGGCGAGGTGAGCGTGTTCTCGTCTTCGGTGGAAACCGGTGAGAGCGAAGAGGGTGTTTCCTGCGCGTATCCAGGCCCGGATATCGAGATTGGCTTCAACGCGCAATACCTTCTCGACTTTCTCCGCGCCATCCCACAGGACCAGGTGGCCTTTGAGTTGAAGGACCAAAAGAGCGCCGGTGAAATGCGCCCCGCGGGCGAGGGCATCGTAGACCAATACCGCTACGTAGTCATGCCCATGAGAATTTGAACCAGGGAAATATGCCAAACGAAGTGAACCAGACCCCCGACGGAGGGGGTGTCTACGATTCCACAAGCATCAAGGTCTTAGAGGGTTTGGAGGCGGTACGTCTGCGTCCGGCCATGTACATCGGCTCTACGGGGGAGATGGGGCTCCATCATCTTGTCTACGAAGTGGTCGACAATTCCGTGGATGAAGCCCTAGCCGGTTACGCCACGGAGGTCAGCGTCACCATTCACGACGATAACTCCGTCACCGTAATCGATAATGGCCGGGGCATCCCCGTCGACCTTCACGAGGAGGAAGGCGTCTCGGCCGCCCAGGTTGTCATGACCAAGCTGCACGCCGGCGGCAAGTTCGATAACAAGAGCTACAAAGTGTCCGGCGGCCTTCACGGCGTGGGCGTAAGCTGCGTGAACGCGTTGTCAGAGTTGCTGGAGTTGGAGATTTGGCGCGATGGTTACACTTGGCTCCAGGACTACTCCTGCGGTATTCCCAAGGCGCCTCTGGCGAAGGCGGGCAAGGCCGGCCGTAAGACCGGGACCCGCGTGACCTTCCGGCCCGACCCCTCCATCATGCAAGTCACCGTGTTCAACTACGACACCCTAGCGCAGCGCCTGCGCGAATTGGCGTTCTTGAACAAAGGCCTCAAGATCACGCTGACGGACGAGCGCACCGACCCCGAGAAGAAGAACGAATTCGTCTACCAGGGCGGCATCGCCGAGTTCATCAAGCACCTCAACCGCGGCAAAGCGGTCCTCCACGAGAAACCCATCCATTTCGAGGCAGAGCGCGTCCTGCCGAACAATGCTGGCACGCTCTCCATGGAGGTCGCGCTTCAGTACAACGACGGCTATTCGGAAAACGTCTTCAGCTTCGCCAACAACATCAACACCGTGGATGGAGGCACGCACCTGAGCGGCTTCCGGTCCGCTCTCACACGCACGATCAACGCCTTCGCCCAGCAAGCCGGGATGTTCAAGGACGTCAAGGAGAATCTCACCGGCGACGACGTTCGCGAGGGCCTAACGGCGGTGGTCAGCGTCAAAGTGCCCCAGCCGCAGTTCGAAGGGCAGACCAAGGGCAAGCTCAACAGCGATATCGCCGGCTACATGACGCAGTTCGTCAATGAGAAGCTGGGCGAATACTTCGATAAGAACTCCGCGGTGGGCAAGCGCATTGTAGGCAAGGCTATCGACGCGGCGCGCGCCCGTGAAGCTGCGCGCAAAGCCCGCGACCTAACCCGCCGCAAGGGAGCTCTTGAATCCGGCGGCATGCCGCACAAGCTGGCGGACTGTCAGGAGCGCGATCCCGAGCGCTGTGAACTGTTCCTGGTGGAGGGCGAATCGGCCGGCGGCACGGCCAAACAGGGCCGGGACCGGCGTTACCAGGCCATCCTCCCCCTCAAAGGTAAGATCCTCAACGTAGAGAAAGCGCGGTACGACAAGATGCTCGGTCATGAGGAGATCCGAGCCATGATTAGCGCCCTGGGAACGGGCATCGGTAAGGATGATTTTGACGCCACCAAGCTGCGCTACGGCAAGATCATCATTATGACCGATGCCGATGTCGATGGTTCCCACATCCGAACCCTCCTACTAACCTTCTTTTTCCGGCACATGACCGAGTTGATCCTGCGGGAACGGGTTTTCATCGCGCAGCCGCCGCTCTACCGCATCAAGAAGGGCAAGAGCGAGAAGTACATCAAGGACGAGAAGGAATTCACCAAGGAGATCATGCGCCGGGCCACCGAAAACCTGACGGTGGAGATCCATTCCAACGGCGCGGGACCGAAGACAGTGCTGGAAGGCACGGAACTGCGGACCTTCCTTCTCGGCCTGGACGAATATGAGCAGATGGTCTACAAGGTGCAGCGCAAGCTGCGCGACCCGCGCGTAGTGGAGGCCCTGGCCGCCCCGGATCTGCGCCTCGATCACCGCGCCGATTTTCTCGAAGAAGCCAACCTCAGGCCGGTATTCGAAGCTCTGCAAAAGCTGGGCTTGAACCCCGAAATGCGCCGCGACGAGGAGCATTCCTCTTACGCCGTGGTGTATCGCGATGGCACCCACGCGGAGCGCAGCGTCGGCATGGCGCTGGCCGCCGCCCCCGAATACCGCCGCTTCCGCGCCCTGGCCCGCGCCACCGCACGCTATAACGACCCGCCATTCGTGGCGGTCAAGAACGAGCGCCGCGAATCGCAGGGCAACTGGCTGGACCTGCTTAACTACGTCAAGGCGGAAGGCAAGCGCGACGCCTCCGTGCAGCGCTACAAAGGCTTGGGCGAGATGAACGCCGAGCAACTCGCCGAAACCACCATGAACCCCGAGAAACGCACCCTCCTCGTGGTCCGCCTGGAAGACATGGTGCTCAGCGAAGAGATTTTCTCGACCCTCATGGGCGAAGACGTCGAGAACCGCAGGAAGTTCATTGAAGAGAACGCGCTCGATGTAAAGAATCTGGACGTGTAGGTGGGGGTGCTGGCCCTCCGAAATCGCCCCTACCTCGTAGGCACGAAATCGCGGCTCTTTACCCGATCGGCGTTATACGGAGACGATGCGGGAAACGCTGAAACCGGGAGGCCCGTCTCGCCGGCGGCTAGTTCCAGCGCATCGTCATAAGCCGCCGCGATTGCCTCGTCCACTTTCGGATTGAGGCTCGGATTATCCTTGAGAAGGGCTGCCAACTCGATCCGCTGCGTCTGAAGCGTTGCTTCCCAGCTTCGCTCGGACCTCTTGGAACGTGTTGTCGAGAATTCCAATTTCAGCAGATGCATCAGCACGGTGCGCACACGGCTTTCCAACTCGCGCCGCTGGCTCTTCCCCATATCCTCAAGTTCCTCGGCAATGTGACCGAGGTCGGCCGCGCCGATGTTGCCGGACCGCAACAACGCGGCATTCTCCTCGGTCCAACGCAAGAAGTCCTCATCGTACAACGACGATTTGCTCGCGGACATAATATCCATTATGCCTCCTTAGGAGCCGCCTTCCAACGACGCGGGATCCCCCCCAGCCGTTTCGGAAAACCCAAGCAAGCAGGGTTCGGCGTAGTGGAGTGGAATCGA
>OBLW0100000593.1_pt1 | contig 30766 bp, 28 predicted proteins | sample 1520161 | NCBI WGS metagenome assembly OBLW01 (sample SAMEA3539309, study PRJEB22396) | soil metagenome | biome: tundra; feature: field; material: soil | place: USA | collected 2010-05 | depth 0.15 m
CGCATCGGCGTGAACTGGGGCTCGCTCGACCAGGTTTTGCTCACCCGCATGATGGACGAAAATTCCCTCCTCGCCGAGCCGCTGGACGCCCGCGAAGTCACTATGGAAGCTATGGTTGTGAGCGCGCTGAGCTCTGCCGATCTCGCGCAGAAATTCGGCCTTCGCCCCGATCAGATTATTCTGAGCGCGAAGGTCAGCGGCGTTCAGGATCTGATCGACGTCTACCGCGTGCTCGCCGCCCGCTGCAACTACCCGCTGCACCTCGGCCTCACCGAAGCCGGTATGGGGGCAAAAGGCGTAGTCGCGTCGAGCGCCGCCATGGGCGTAGTTCTGCAGGAAGGCATCGGCGACACCATCCGCGTTTCCCTTACGCCGGCTCCTGGGGGCGACCGCACCGAAGAAGTCCGGGTGGCGCAACAGATTCTACAGTCCATGGGCATTCGCAGTTTCACGCCTCAAGTCACCGCATGCCCTGGCTGCGGACGCACCACCAGCACCTTCTTCCAGGAAATGGCTGAGCAGATTCAGACCTACCTGCGCGAGCAGATGCCCATCTGGAAAGGCCGCTACATTGGCGTGGAAGAAATGAAGCTGGCTGTCATGGGCTGCGTGGTCAACGGCCCCGGCGAATCGAAGCACGCCAACATCGGCATCTCTTTGCCAGGCACATTCGAGGAACCAAAGGCTCCGGTCTACGTGGATGGACGCCTGTTCACCACTCTCAAAGGTGATCGCATAGTCGCGGAGTTCATCGGCATTCTCGACGAATACGTTGACTCGCACTACGCGGCCCGAGAGGCCCAAAGGGAAGAAGTAACCGCTACAAACTAATCATTCGAGGGGCGGACAGTTGCTCCCCAGGTACCCGCAATGGCTGATCCGCAATCACAGTTTCGGCCAAACTTTCCTCGGCGCTATGGTCCCATCAATAGGAAGATTGGATTTAGCAATGCCGAAGCGCTGTTGGCTTCTGGTCCAGCAAGGATGTCGGTGACCACCGTATCGGGCGGTAAGCTACTGCCCGAATTATTTGTATTGCCATCCGTAGTGTTCACGATGGCAATCGCTCCAGCGTCACACATGCTTACGTACACCCGGCTGCTGTCTGCTGCAGCCGCGGTGAATACTCGAAACCGAGTCGTGGTCGGGGAGTACAGAACAGGATATAAAGGCGTTGTCGCGCAAGAAGGCGCCGGCGGCACGGCATACTGGCCCGTGGCAAACGGGGCCGAGCCCAGCAGTACCAGCGTTGGCGCATTGGGATACTTCACCGTGAAAGTGTTAGCGTCAAAGACCGTCAGGCCAGGGACAACGCAGGCACCCGGCACGGTCGCGTCCGGACAAGCTGCAGGCGGAAGATAGCTCTGATAGCTCGCCACGTAAAACCGGCTGCCGTCCAGTAGCGCCGTCACTGAGACGGGCGAACACCCCGCCAATTTACACGGAACCGAGCCAGGGATAAACGGAATAGCCGCCAATTGATTCGGTATATCGCTAACCACGCCATTCGAAAGTCCGCCGGTATCGGAAAACACATAAACCATCTGGGTTACCGGGTTCGTCACGTAAAGCCGGTTCAGGTTGGGGTCGTAGAAGATGAAGTTTGCTCCCGCGCCTACGCAGAGCGTGGGAGTCACAGAACAATCAGGGGTGGTCGCGATATCAGTGGCCGTATCGATCGTGACCAGCTTTCCATCCCCCTGCGTAAGCACATACACTTTCTGGCTATCGCCTCGCGCCACCACCCAAACCGGGGTTACCCCGGTAAATCCCGTAACCGTATTGGGAGAAAGATCGACTGAATTCAGGCTACTGACCGTGTTGTTGCCCTGGTTCGCCACGTAGAGCTTAAGGCCATTTGGAGTCTCGGCCATACTTACTGGATTGGGTGCCGGGCTAACTGAAGCTGGGGGAGCTGGTTCTACGGTCGCAGTATTGGTCACGACGTTAGAGGCGGTATTGATTTTCGCAACCGAGTTGGATTCGAAGTTCGCGACGTACATCGCCGCGTTCTCGGTACTGGCCAGATAGACAGGCTGCCCGGTGATTGACGCCGAGCCTGCGGAAGGGCAGGCGGTCATCGGCGGGATGGGGCCGCATGCCGGCAGCGCAGCCACCGCGTCGACATACTGGATGTTGGTTGTGCTTATCGAGGTGATCGTAAAAGTGCCATTGTATCCAGAGTATCCGGGAATCGTCTGACCCGCGATGACGACCGGAGTTCCTACGAGGACAAGGTCACTGCGTGACGGGCTCGCCAGGAGTGGGCTCGTGAGAGTGGCGGTAACTACGTTGCCTGCCTCGCTTAACGCGCTAATCTGAGAAGTCTGCACCGGTAAACTAGGCAAGCTGATCGTACTCACAGTACCCAACCCACTCGCCAGCCTTGATTGGAATACGGGAGTAAAGGACGAAACAACGTCTACTCCGCCCGCAGTCACGCTTCCCGCACTCGCCACAAAAACACTGGAATTGTTAGGGGAAATAGCAGCATGAGTGGGATTGTCGCCAAGGTTCGGCTTGGAGGCGTCGTAGGTGGGAGTTTCACCGACAATCGAATCCCCGGAAACGTCAATTTGCATGGCGCCGCCGGGGTAGTTTGGAGCATTGGTACTGATCCCAAACACGGCATGAAAATTACTCGGCGCCGGATTCGTCTCCACCGGGCATCCAGGAACCCCTCCCGTCGAACACGGGATTACGACGGGCCGGTATACCTGGCCGCAAGCCGTCAAAATTAGAATTGGAAGCACTATGGCCAGCGATCGGCCCAAACCTCGAACAGTCATCGGCACCCCATCGTGCGCCACTGGAGAAAGTTTCTGATCATAGGTGAGAAGAATTCAACATTCTAACGGCTGGCTCAGATCTGCGCCAGTGTGAGGCCAGCGCTTCGTTGAAAGGTAATACTCGTGGGATGCAGCTCTTGGATCACAAGTTGGATGGAAGCGGTCCGTTCGCAGAACCCTTGCTAGCGACGTCTTCTATTCTTAGCATCCGGTAACACTCTGTATCCCCGTACGGCGGATGTGATGCTACCGTCCGCGCCGCGACTTTCCTCCCGCCGCCGCCGCTGGAGCCTCCGACTTGGCCGTGGCTGCAGGTTTCTTCTTGCCTTCCATTTGGGCGAGGCTCTGCTTCAGGGCAGCCATCAAATCCACCACCGGAGCCAGCTTCTTCGGTTTTTCTACTGCGGCCACTTCTCCGCCCTCGAGCTTGGTCTCAATCAGCTTCTTCAGATTTTCCTGGAAGTTGTCTTTATACTTCTCCGGATCCCATTCATCCGCCAGCGCCTCGATCAACTGGTGCGCCACTTTAATTTCAGCCTCTTTCAACTCCACATCGGGCGCACCAAATCCTTCCACCTTGCGGACTTCTTCCTCGTAATACATCGTGTGGAGCATCAATCCGCCTTCGTGCGGCCGCAGGAATACCGTGTACTCACGGTTGTGCATCGTGATCTTGGCAATGGCCACGTATTCGCTTTCTTCCAGGGCCTTCGTCAGCAGTGCATAGGGACGCCGTCCCGCCTCTTCCGGCATCATGTAATATGACGACTCGAAATAGACCGGATCCACTTCGCTCGCCTTCACGAATTCCAGAATCTCCATCGTCTTCGCAGTCTGAGGCTCGATCTTCTTGATCTCATCCGGCTCGATAATGATGTATTCGTCCTTGCGAAACTCGTAGCCTTTCACAATCTCGCTGCGGTCGACAACCACATTCTCCAGCGGGCAAATATATTGCTGCTTCACCCGCTGCTTGTCGGGCCGATGCAGCATGTTGAAGGAAATCCCGCTACTCCGCGCGCCCGAAAACAAGCGCACCGGCATAGAGATAAGGCCGAAGGTTAAGTGTCCAGACCAGACTGACGATGCCATAGTTCCTCTCGTTCACCAGGGGACGCGACATCACCCCCGAAATTAGGACGACATCATCCTAAACTGCTCAGATTTGGAAGTTTAGCTTATAAACGAATCTTGGATGCACAAATCTTGGGGCATGGGGAATCGAAATGCGAAGCCGGAGGGGATGGGGTTGGTCGCGCCGAAGCCCTAGCTGTTGTAGTTAACTGAGGGGCTTCCGGCATCCGAACCAAATCGCCTCTTCTCGCCGATGTCATCGCGATGATGTAGGCTGCATGAGATCGTTGCCCGGCTCTCACCGGAGGCATTCCTGTGAAGCAGTTAGCCGTTCGGATCACGCAGCCTTAATTTGAAGCCTCAGGTAACTTCCGATCATCTGTGGACTGAGTTCCACATCACGGAGACCAAATGCCTGACCTGCGGTATCCTATCGGCAAGTTTACCTACGAAGGCCCGTCGACCGAAGAACAGAAACAGAAAAACATAAACGATATCGAACAAGCCCCAGCCAACCTTCGCGCCGCCTTAAAAGGCCTTTCAGATCAGCAACTCGACACGCCCTACCGTCCCGACGGCTGGACCCTGCGCCAGGTCGCGCACCATGTTCCCGACAGCCATCTCAACGCCTACGTTCGCTTCAAGCTCGCCCTTACCGAGGATGCCCCCACAATCAAGCCCTACGCCGAAGACCGCTGGGCGCAACTCGCCGACACGCAGACCACTCCCGTTGAAGTTTCCCTAACATTGCTCGATTCCTTGCACGCGCGGTGGGTTCGCCTTCTGCGCTCGCTGAAGGTGGAAGACTGGCGACGCACCTTCCGCCATCCCCAACTTGGCGAAGTAAGTCTTGAAAAAAATCTCGTCCTCTACGCCTGGCACGGACGCCATCATGTGGCCCACATCACCAGGCTGCGCGAGCGAAACGGCTGGTAGCGGGCTACATCATGCCAAACTTCCACACCAGATAACTGCAGGACTCTCGCAGCACGGCATATATTCGCTGCAGTGCACTGTGCGGACGCGAGTCAGGACGAGGAGCGACATACACGGGTGATATACCCTCGTGTTCGAGCAACTTCTTGATGCGAAAAACATGATAAGCGTCACTGACCGCCACGCAACTGTGCAGTCCGTTGGCGCGCATGATCACCGCCACCCGGACCGCCGATTGAGCCGTATCGGAACCCTGCGTCTCGGCAATCAAGTTCCGCTCCGGAATTCCACGGTGCATTAAGTAATCACGTCCTACGCCGCCTTCGCTGAAGCTGGGATCGGAAGCCGCGCCACCTGTAGTGATGACCACCGGCGCAATGCCCCTGTGAAAAAGATCGAAGGAATGATCCAGACGCGCGCGCCACACCGGCGAAGGATGACCCGCGTACTCTGCCGCGCCAAATACCACGATCGCGTCCGCGGGGTGCAGTTCTTGCAGCGAGCCTGCATGCACGACGCGAGCCGCGGTGAGCGCAAGAAACGTCGCCAGCGCAAGCAAGCCCAACGCTTCCAGCCGCAGCAGCCAGCGGCCGGGCTCACGCCGGGTGACAAGATCTTGTTTCATCCGTTGGCAAAAAAGGTCGAAATCTCGTCCGCGGGAATCGCGCCCTCGCGCATCACTCGCCACCGCGCCCCTTCATCAGTCAAATCAATGATGGTAGACGGGATATCGCGAGGCGAAGTTCCCCCATCCACAATGATGCTAATCCGCCCGTGGAGCTGTGCGTGCACCTGCTCGGCGCTGGTGCACTCCGCCGCACCGCTCAGATTCGCCGACGTGGCCGTGATCGGAATCGCGGCCGCCGTCACCACTGCCAGCGGAATCTTCGCGTTGGGCACGCGCAGTGCAACGTTGCCCGTGTTAGCCGTCACCTTTAGGGGTAACCGAGATCCCGCTTTCACGATAATGGTCAGAGGTCCCGGCCAGTATTTCCGCGCCAGAGCGTAGAACTCCTCCGGGAGGGCCTTTGCGAGCTCCTCCGCCTGATCCACGCTTTCGATCAGCAACGACAACGGTTTGTGACGCGAACGCGTCTTGATGTCATACACCCGGTCAACCGCGCGCAGGTTAAATGGATCGGCTGCCAGCCCATAAAACGTATCCGTCGGCATACCCAACACTTCGCCCGCCCGAATCTGATCGGCGGCGTACTTCACCAGTGAACTCTCAGGGGACTCACTATTGATTTTTACGATTTCGGCGCGCACAGCGCTCCCTTCCTGCCTGCTTCTCTTCTGAAGAATTTTGCCCGTGAAACTTACCATAATACGGCAAAGGGCCGCAAAGTGGGTGAACGGCGTATCATGCACTCAAATCATTCATGAATAAACCTCCAGAACCAGCTCTCAGTGTGCAGAACCGGCTACGCCGCATTGAAGGACGTCACAACCCCCTAGTCAAGCAACTGCGCCAGGCGTTTTCGCGCTCCGAACTCACCGACGCCGGAGACTGTGCCATCGAGGGTTTGCGGATTCTGGAAGAGGCCATCCGCAGCGGTCTGCGTTTCAGTTCGGTGTTCTTTCGCGAGTCCGCGCAAGACCGGGCCAACCGTCTCCTCCCTCAGATCGGCGCCCAGGTCGAAACCCTTCTGCTTCCCGACAAATTGTTCGACAGCCTCGTCCCCAGCGAATCCCCGCAAGGCGTAGCCGCCTTCGTCCGCCTGAAGGAATTCTCTCTCGACGATGTCACAGAACGCCTTCAGGTAGGGCCGATTGTCGTTCTCGCGGGCCTGCAGGATCCGGGCAACCTTGGCACCATCCTCCGCTCATCCGAAGCTTTTGGCAGCGCCGGTGTGGTCCTCGGCGAAGGTACTGTCAGCGCATTCAATTCTAAAGTAGTTCGCGCCTCCGCAGGATCCGTCTTTCGTCTGCCCATCGTTCACGGTCAGGGCAAATCAGGAACCGCAAAGCTGGAAGAAGTTTCCGAGAAGCTTCGATCGCAAGGAGTGCGTCTGATCGCAACCTCCTCGCACAAAGGCACGCCGCTCGATCAAGCAGATTTGGCGAGCCCTGCGGCAATCTTCTTCGGCAACGAAGGCTCCGGCCTGCCCCGCGACCTGATGGCGAAAATGGACGAAGTCATCGCCATCCCGCACACTCCGCAGGTCGAATCCCTGAACGCGGGCGTGGCTGCCAGCATCGTATTGTACGAAGCCGCAAGGCAAAGAAAGTAAGCTCTTAGCCATTGGCTCTGGCCTTTAGCTAAAAGCCAAGAGCTAGGAGCTTAGAGCTCGTTATGGGCCTTTTCGACCCCATCCCGAACCCGACGACTGCCATCGACCGCACCCGTCCGCTGGCCGACCGCATGCGCCCGCGCACTCTCGATGAGTACGCCGGCCAGGAACAATTAATCGGTCCCGGCAAACCTCTCCGCACGCAAATCGAGCGCGATGACACCGGATCTCTCATCTTCTGGGGACCGCCTGGAACAGGCAAAACCACGCTGGCCAAGATCATCGCGAACATGACCAAAGCGGAGTTCGTCGAATTCTCCGCCGTCCTGGTTGGGATCAAAGAAATTAAGCAGGTCATGGCCGACGCCGAGCGCGCCCGCCAATACGGCACTCGCACCATCGTTTTCATTGATGAGATTCACCGCTTCAACAAAGCCCAACAGGATGCGTTCCTCCCTCACGTGGAAAAAGGCAACATTCGCCTGATCGGTGCCACCACCGAGAATCCCTCCTTCGAGATCAATGCCGCCCTGCTTTCGCGCTGCCGCGTTTACGTCTTGCAGCCGCTTTCTGAGGATCAGGTCGTTCGGCTTCTCAGGCGTGCACTCACCGACGAAGAACGCGGCCTTGGGATGATGCAGTTACGCGTGTCCGACCAGATCCTCAAGAAGATCGCCAGCTACACCAGCGGCGATGCCCGGAGCGCCTACAACGTGTTGGAAGTTGCGGCCGGCCTGGCGCAGCCGTCCGGAACTCAGCCTGCAGAAATCACAGACGATATCGTCCGCGACGCGCTCCAGAAACGCGTACTGCTCTACGACAAGGCCGGCGAAGAACACTACAATCTAATCTCGGCGCTGCACAAATCCGTGCGCAACAGCGATCCCGACGCCGCCCTCTACTGGCTCGGACGCATGATCGAAGCCGGCGAAGATCCGCTCTACATCGCGCGCCGCGTCGTTCGCATGTCGGTCGAAGATATCGGCCTCGCCGATCCTAACGCGCTCTCACTCTGCATGGCCGCGCGCGACGCCGTCGATTTCATCGGCATGCCTGAAGGCAATCTCGCGCTCGCGCAAGCCGTCGTCTACCTTTCCGTAGCGCCCAAATCCAATGCGCTCTACACGGCGTATGGCGACGTGCAGCACGATATCGAACAAACCGCCGCCGAACCCGTCCCACTGCATTTGCGTAACGCCCCCACCAAACTGATGAAGGGTTTGGACTACGGTAAAGGCTATCAATACGCCCACGACGTCGAAAGCAAGGTCGCCAACATGCAATGCCTCCCGGACAATCTGCGCGACCGCGTCTATTACCGCCCGACCAATGAAGGGATCGAAAAACGCATTCGCGACCGGATGGACGAGATCAAGCGCCTCCGTCTGCAGGGAACCGCAGGCCATAGCAGTCGCCAAAACACCGAGTCTTAGCGCCTCCCCTCAGCATCGAAAAGAATACCGTCATCTGTCAGGGGTTTGACCATGGCCACGCTTCCCTCAAATTTATTCGACGACGTTTCCCCGCCTCGGCCTCAACTCGACACCCAGGTAGAAAGCCTGCAAAAACTGCAAAAGGCTGCGCAAAAGATCAGCTCAATTCTCGACCTCGATCAGCTCATCGATAACATCGTGAACGATGTATCCCATTCCTTCGGCCTTCTGGAAAGTAGCGTCTATCTTCACGACGAAGCTCGCGGAGAGATGGTAATGGGTGGCGTCCACGGCTGTTCCTTGCACCGCAAGGGTTTCCGGCTGAAGATTGGCAAGGAAGGAATGGTCGGCTACGTCGCATCCACCGGCCAGATGCGCTATGCCCCGGATGTGCGCAAAGACGAATATTATGTCGCCTGTGAGCATTCAACTCATTCGGAAGTGGCGATTCCCCTTCACGTCGGGCAACGCCTCGTAGGAGTGTTCACCGCATCTCACCCGGATCTCGACGCTTTTCCCCGCCAACAGCTCAGGCTCCTTCAGGCCCTGTGCGATCACATGGCGGTCGCGATCCATAACGCATGCCGCTTCCAGTTGGAACGTAGCGAGCGCGAAGCCATGAGTCTCGAAGCTCAGGAAGCTCGCGCCATTCAGCAAGCTCTTCTACCCAAGGCCTCGCCTTACGTGCCGGGCTTTGCCATTTCCGGTCTCAGCATTCCTGCCCGCGCCGTCGGTGGAGATTGGTACGACTTCATCCCATTTCCCGATGGCCGTTGGGGATTGGTACTAGCCGATGTCTCCGGAAAGGGCACTGCCGCCGCGCTGCTCATGTCAGCTACTCGTGGAATGCTGCGTTCTCTGGCGGAAGCATGTTGCACTCCCGCCGAGGTTTTAACCAAACTCAACAGCTTGCTGGTGGAAGACTTTCCCGCGGGGAAATTTGTCACCCTTGTGTATGCCGTTCTTGATCCCGCTTCCCGCAACCTCACATTTGCAAGCGCAGGACATTTGCATCCTCTTTTAGTCGACGAAACAGGACCTCGCTTCCTCGACACCGAACGCGGACTGCCGCTCGGCTTGAGTTGCGGAGACTATTCAGAAAGCACTGTCGCTCTATCCCCGGGTTCGCGTCTCGTCTTCTACAGCGACGGCATCAGCGAAGCATCCAACTTAGAAGAAGAAGAATACGGACTGGACCGCCTGGTTCAGCACGTCTCCTGCTCTCAGGCTTCCGCGATCACCATCCTGGATGACGTCAGGGCCTTCGCCAAGGGCGTGATCCTCAGCGATGACGCGAGCGTGATATTCGTCAAAGTCAGTTCTTAGAAAACTCAGTGGGGAATGCGGCCCATCAGAATTGCTGCATTTTCCTAAAGGATCATGCTCCTCAAGAATTAACGAATTAAAGAATTAAAGAGTCTAGCGATCCATCAGCACAAACCTAAGCTCGGCTTAGATGCCTCGCCTCGGCCTGTCGCCGTAGTGAGCGCGGGGCAGGGTGAAGAAAATGATAAGGGTGGCGAGCGCCAGTACGGCCACGATGAAGATGCTGCCTTCGGGACCAGTCGCTCCGCCGCTCAAAATCGGTTTCCCCACAGGATGCGTGGCGAGGAGATGGTGCTGGACCATAGTTCCGCTGTCAGCGACGCCATAGAGGAATGACTGGCCCCAGTCCCACGAGGTGTGGAACCCAATCGCCCACCATAGAGAGCCGGTGCGCCAAAGACTGAAGCAGAAGACCATCGACGCCAGGCCAGCAGAGAGCAGTCCCATCGGCGACTCGCCCGGGTTGCTGCCGTGGCCGAGGCCGAAAAGGATGGAGAAGATGGCGGCTGCGGTCCAGAAGCCCAAGACTTTGCTGTAGCGGCCTTTGAAGGCCAATTCGTAGATGCCGCTCAGACCGCGAGTGAGCGTGTACTGCAGGTAGCCGCGGGTGAGGTACTCCTCGAGCAGGCCCACCAGGAAGAAGCCGAGCAGCCAGATTGTCCCGTAACGGAAAATGTCGCTGCCGTAGAGCAAGCGGTTATCGATGACCAGCAGTCCGGTCTTCCACAGCGTCATGATAAGCAGCGAAAGACAAGTAATACCCCAGCCCAGACCGGCCAGAAAGTATTGTGGGAGTTTGCGCCGGCCCCCGAGGCCATAGACGGAGTTGGGGCGCCGCTCGATCTTCGACATGATCCATGTAATGAAGAGAACAACCAGAAAGGGGACGAGCTCGCTGCTCAGCGAACGCGAAGCGGACAGTTCCGCGCCAGTGGCCTTCGCCGCCTCCGCAGCGGGCGGATGGAGTTTGTGACCAATGATGTTTGCACAGAAGATCAGGGCAGCAAAAAGAGCGATGAAGATGAGCAGGCTCCATCCCGCCCGCAGTCCGTCCTTCCCCATGAAGATCTTGTGGAGGGCCGACGGCTGCGTAGGAATAATAGGAATAATTGATGTGGGTGAAATGGGTTCGGTGGGTATCAGCGCCGCGTCATTGTTCAAAGGGGGATCGCTCGTGGGAAAAGTCTATCTTAGTCCTTAGTCCCTGCTGTCTCACCGGAAGCGCGCCCGATGCTCCTTCAGAATGCAGCGGTCCATCACGACGAAGATCCCCGCCCGGCGCGCCTGCTCCGCGGCCTTCTCATGAATCACATCCTCCTGCATCCAGATCGCCGGAACCTTCAATTGGATAGCCTCATCCACGACCTCTTTTACGAACTCGGGCCGTCGAAAAATGTTCACGATCTCAATCTTCTCCGGCACTTCCAGCAGCGAAGCATACGCCTTCTCGCCCAAAGCAGATTCAATCCGCGGATTCACCGGGATGATGCGATACCCGTGGCTCTGCATGTAGGCGGAAACCCCATGGCTCACCCGCATCGGATCATCAGAAAGTCCGACCACCGCGATGGTTTTTGCGCGCTTCAATAACTCAGTCACGGGATCAGTTTGGGCAAGCGCTGCTGTCATTTTGTTGGTCATCCGATTTGTCGTGCTTAGCAAGCGCTTTGTGCGCAGCGAAAGCTTTGCCCTGAGCGTAGTCGAGGGGATCTTGTGCGAGCCGCGCGGGGTGTGTCGCGTTCTTAGCGACGCACAAATCGCGCGTGCGGCTCACATCTCTATTTCTTGTTTGCCGCGTCCAGCTTCTGCTTGTACATCTTGAACGCCAGCTTGCGCACCGTTTCAGAAATTTCTTTGTTGTTGGAGATGTTCTTCAAATCCTGCATCATCAAATGTTTCATCAGGCCTAATCCAAGATCCAGCGGAGTGCGTGGATTAGCCACCAGATTCCGCACCACGATGTAGTTCTTCATGAACCGTCGCTTCAGAGGAATTTGCCGCAGCACCGCTTCTAATACGTTTTTCTGAAGGGCAAACTTTTCCACTTCTCCGTCCGAAAGTTTCGGCGCTTCCAACACCGCCAGCGCAACCACCTTCGTGCCGTCGCGAATCAGGAGCGAGCGTTCTTCTTTGTTGCCCTTCAGCGCCAGTTGGATGCGGCCCTTCACGTCCAGCCGGTTGATTTTCTGCATCGAATTGTCGCGCTTCGCTGGGACAGAAGGTTGCGGAACCGCGCGGGGGGCCGCCACGGCAGCCTCAGGAACGCCAGCCTTCGTGGCTGCAGCCGTCGCCGCAGGAGCAGAAACTTTCTCGGCTTGACTTGCGATGTCCTGCATTGCCGAAATCGGAAAATAATCAGCTCCCAGCAAATCCATAATCCCGCCGATCGGCTGAAAAGGCTTGCCCTCTTCCGCGACAACCTCGGCGGCGTGCTCGGCAAGATAAGCGGAAACGGCTTCTTCGGGAACTTCTTCCCCTTCGTCGACGGCTGTTGCCACCGGTTCGAGGGAAGGCTCAGCGGACGCGGCGACTTTTTCCCCTGCCATGTCTGCAGTGATCTCAGACGTGCCTGCGCTTCCACTTCCCCCCAACAACTCAGAAACCGTCGCCGCCTCATTCCCCTTCAGGTAAGGGTTCGATCTCAGCGACTCCAGAATCCCCTTTGCCTCCCGCACGCGAGTGCTCTGCAACATCGCGGCGATATATTCCAGAGATGCGGAGATCGCAAACTTTGCCAACTCACTCTCCGGCACGGAGGGATTTTCCAGCAATGCCGGCAGCAATTTGGGCCGCAGATTCTCCGGCGAAACCAGATAGTCGAGCACCTCCCGCGCCGTCTTCGGATCTGAAGCCGCCGCCAGCGAAGCATTTTCGTCCCACCCCGCCAGCGTCATGCGGGCAAGCTCGCCAAATACCTTATTGTGCTTGGCAAGATAAACCAGGATTTCAAGGTTCTCGTCGGCAGGCACCGACAATGCCCCTCGCGCCGCAAACTGCATCATGTTCGATGGCAGCTTCGACGCACGAATTTGATCGATCATCCGCGACATCACTTCGCCTCTTGGTAAGATGGGGAAGTCTCCACCTTCGCCCGCATTTCCAGTTCTTGCACCGCGAGTTCCAGTTCGCGCACTAGCCGGTTCGGCTTGCTCCGCTTGAATTCCTGCACCAAGGCCCGATAGTACCAAAGCGTTCCCTCGCGGCCTCCATTGAAACGTGCCCAGATCGATTCCCCGACTTCCCTGTAATCCGACAGAATCGAGCGCGCGTTGTTCAGTTTGTCAGCTGCGGAAACCAGTCTCGTTTCCGCATCCGCACTCTTCAGGTGTCGTAGATAAGTTTCTTTTCGTCCTCGCCACGGCGGCTTCGGATCAATATCGGAATCCGTGCACCCATCCACAATCTTCGCCACGCGGTTTCCAAATCTTCGCCTCACTTCTTTCAGCATCGGCGCGCCGCCGCAATCTTCCACCACATCGTGCAGCAGGGCCGCAATCGCCATATCCTCATCGCCGCCAAACTCCAGCACCAGCGAAGCAACTCCCATCAAGTGCGCGATGTACGGAATCGTCGTCGTCTTGCGCGTCTGCCCGGCATGTTTCTCGGCGGCAAAAAGAAATCCTTTTAGAAATCGCGGACCCAACTTTACCGCGGTTCCCGGTTTCGGAATCTTCGGCCGCTTCGTTCCCACGATCATTTTTCCCCACGCCGCGCCGACAGATAGGCTCGGATAAACGGCTGCAGATCGCCATCGAGCACGCGGTCCACATCGCCCACTTCGGTCTTGGTGCGATGATCCTTGATCATGCGATAAGGCTGCAGCACATAGGAACGAATTTGCGATCCGAAATCGTTGTCGAGCTTCGAATCCTCAATCTTCTTCGTCGCCGCGCGCTTCTTCTCCATCTCGAATTCGTAAAGCTTCGAACGCAGCATGCTCATCGCACGCTCCCGGTTCTTATGCTGTGAGCGCTCATTCTGGCAACTCGCGACCAGCCCCGTTGCCAGGTGCGTGATCCGCACAGCCGAATCCGTGGTGTTAACGTGCTGCCCGCCCTTGCCGCTCGAACGATAAGTGTCAGTACGAATGTCCTCAGGCTTAATGATCACTTCAATGCTGTCATCAATCTCCGGCGAGACGTACACGCTGGCAAAAGACGTATGCCTTCGCTTGGCCTGATCGAACGGGGAAATCCTGACCAGTCGATGCACTCCGATCTCGCTCGTCAGCAGTCCAAACGCATATTCCCCGTTTACCGCAAAGGTCGCCGACTTCAGCCCTGCTTCTTCGCCCGGTTGGTAATCGTAGAGAACGGTCTCGAACCCCTGCCGCTCCGCCCAGCGCAAGTACATGCGCAGCAGCATGTCGGCCCAGTCCTGTGATTCCGTCCCGCCCGCACCCGGATGAATCGTCACGATCGCATTCAGCGCGTCGTTGGGCCCGGAGAGGAGCGTCTCCGTCTCCAGTTTGTCGACCAGTTCTCGCAGCGTATCAATCTCGCGGCGCAACTCCGCATCGACATTCTCACCTTCTTTCGCCAAATCAAAATAGGCGGCAATGTCGTCGCCGCGGCGTGCCAGGTCCGCATCCGTGGCAAGCAAGTGCTCCAACCGCTTTTTCTCGCGCATCACCTTCTGCGAGCGTTGCGGATTCGACCACAAATTCGGGTCGGCGGACTGCTTTTCAATTTCGCTTAGTTGCGGACGGAGCTTATCCGCGTCAAAGATACTCCCGGAGCTCGCGCACCTTCTTACTCAACGACCCGTATTCCTGCTCGAACTCTTGATTCATGGGGATGTTTCTGCTTTCTTGCCTGCGTTCCTGCGAAGCCCGAAGCGCGTGAGCAGCGCCCCTGCTGAAATTATCGCACACAGATAAGCGAACCAATCGCCGTGGCAGGTGTAAAACGTGGTTACGGAGGTGACGGCGTAAGGCGCAATCAGCGCACCACGTTCCTTCCGCGGAAGCCTCGCCACCGTCCTTCCATAAGGATCGATGGACGCAGTCACTCCGGTATCCGTCGCACTCAAAATCCACCGATCATTCTCGATTGCTCGCATCCGCGTCTGATTCAAATGCTGCGCATAGGCGCCACTGTCTCCGTACCATCCGTCATTCGAAATGTTCACAAAAACCTGTGCACCCTGATCTGCAAACTGCCGCACCTCGTCGGGGAACACGGACTCGTAACAGATGAAAACTCCCAGCGGTATGTTTCCCGCGAGTAGCGGCGCTCGCGACGATCCCTTCTTGAACTCTCCCACTTCCTTCGTCAGCCCGCCGGCAAATGCAAACATCTGTGGGAATGGCAAATATTCTCCGAAAGGCACCAGATGGACTTTGTCATAACGCGCGGTCCAATCGCCGGAAGGACTCACCAGTGCGGCGGAATTGAAAACTTCCGAAGTTGGCGCGCCGTCCTGAACCGCACTTGAGCTTCCGATCGAACCCGTCACAACCCAACTCCGCGTGGCCTGCGCCATCTCACTCACCGGCCTGCGAAAGAGCGGATCACTCGTAAAGAAAGGCGCAGGAGATTCCGGCCACACGATCAAATCCGGCTTGATGGGCGCAGCTCCACTCACGCTGGATGGTACTGAATTGGACGTCTCCGCCTTAACGCTGAGATCGGTTAGCTCGCGTAGCGTGCGCTCGAAATTATCCCGAGTCCAGTTTTCATCCACCGGAATATTTTCCTGCACCAACAACGCCGCATGATCCGCCGGAATCCTGGGAGCATCCACCAACCGGCCGGCCTGCAATACCCCTGCCGCCGCTACCGACGCAAGCAGCAGCGTGCTGCGCTTTTTTTTCGGCACCAGAAACGCCGCCGCCACCGCGACATTCACCAGCATGATCTCAAACGAAACCCCATAAACCCCAGTCCAGGTGGTGATGCGGCTCAACGAAATGTTGTCCACCTGCGCGGTGCCAAGAAGGTCCCACGGGAATCCTGTGATGCGCGTGCGTGCCAACTCTACCGCGACCCAAAGAGAAGGTATGGAAATCAATGCCCGCCGATTGTCGCGCCCCGGTCCCGCCACAAGTCCCACGAGCAAACCAAACAGCCCATGATAAAGTCCGAGATAAAGACAGAAGAGAAACAGCGCCAGCGCTGCCACCGGCACGCTCAGCCCGCCGTGCTCGTGCATCGTGTCGTAAATCCAGTAACACGTGCCCGCGTACCAGAGAATGCCGGATGTGTAAGCCAGCAGAAACGCCTGCCCCGGCGTAGCAGCCTGAAGATGAACCGAACCGTCTATCTCCAGCGCCCCCGCCGGCCTAGCGCGCAATACCGCGACGATCAGCGGAGCGAAAGCTACCCAAGACAAAACGTACAATCCCGGCAGCGGAAAAATCAGGACCTGCAACAGCGACGACGCTCCCACCAACACCCAGGCGCTGTAGTGAATTTGCCTCACCGGGAAGAATAACAAAACACCATTCTCATTCCGAGCGAACTAAGGTCTCGCTAATCGCGGTCGGGCAGGTCCGAAGCGGATCGTTCGGTATCGAACCAGTCCACCGAGTATCAGCAGACTATACTTCTCGACGCTAGTTAGAGGTTAGAGAAGGTCCCGATCGTCTTCTCGGGGGGAGAGATTCGGGATCTTTTCTTTTCAACGGAGTGCATAGATACTTCTAAAAGAACTCTTTGTCATCCCTTGCGGGCTGCTGCCCGCGAGGACCCCTGCAGAGCCAGTGAACTCCGCACAAACTCCACAATCTCTGCCGTCACGTAAGGCGGGGGCGAAATTCTAAACACCGGCCTCCCTGCTACCGGCTTCAACGAAACACTGTGCCATGCCGCCCCAGTTTCCGAACGATCATGCAGAATCACGGCGCCAGACCGGTCCAGAAACTCCTGCGCCGACTTCTTGAAATCCTCCGTACCCGGATCCAGCACCGTTAGATACAAATCTGGCCGCATGAATTTCAATACGCTGTTCGATTCCAGGATTACATTGTGTGCAGACTCGATCCGCTTACGCAGCGCCGGCATAGCCTCGGCTAGTCTGCCCTGCTCGGTGCGCACCCACAATGATCGCGCTGCCCCTGCCACCAAAAAGCGTGACGTGTCCGATTCTCCTCCGCGATCTTTCTCCTCTGAGATCGCCCAGCTGTGGTCGCCCGTTGCGCAGTCGCATGCCTCCCCATTCGCCGAACATATTCCGTGCCCATACTGCGTAATCTTCACCGCGGTCCACTCATATTCAGCCAGCGCAGCAATCAGCCCTGCAACCACACTGGTTTTCCCCACGCTCCGCGAATGCCCGCCAATCACGATGGTCGCCACGCCTACCTCTTTTTCCCCAACCGTGCCAGAGCCGCCAACTGCTTCAGATACTGCCTCACCGGCTGCGCTGGAGTTCCCCAGAACGCCACGCCCTTGCCTCGCAAAACCTTATTCGGCAGCACTCCGCCCTGCCCGCCCAGCATCACTCCTTCTCCGATGCGCGCATGTTCGCCAATCCCCACCTGCCCTCCGAGCACGACGTCGTTCTCAATCACAATACTGCCGGAAAGCCCTGTCTGCGCCGCGATCACAACATTCTCCTCGATTCTACAATTGTGTCCGATGTGTACCAGGTTGTCGATTTTCGATCCCCGCCCAATGCGCGTTTCGTCGAGCGCGCCGCGGTCGATGGTAGTGTTGGCCCCAATCTCCACATCGTCTTCGATCACCAGCTTGCCCACCTGCGGAAACTTCTCATAACGCCCACTCTGCGGATCACGCACATATCCGAAGCCATCGCTTCCTAATACCGCGCCCGCATGCACAACCACGCGATCTCGCAGCGTGGTTCCGGCGTAGATCGTTACATTTGGATAAATCTCGCACCCGCGCCCAATCTTTACGTCTCGTCCAATGGCGCACCCGGCGCCGATCCGCGTGCATTCACCGATTTCCGCATCCTCGGCAATCACCGCGCATTCCCCCACCACCACGTCCGCGCCGATGGAAACTGAGGAATCCACGACCGCACTCCCGTGCACACCAGCTCCCTTATCCTGATTTCTTTCCTTGTCCTCCAGCAATCGCGCCGCGCGCGCAAAACAAAGTTTAGGATGACGGCAGATCAACAGTGGTTTGCCCGTTCCTGCGCATGCGAACTCTCCCGCAATCACCGCGCCCGCTCCCGACTGCAGTGCCTGCGAAAGATATTTTCCGTCTTCCACAAACACGAGGTCGAGTGCCGAAGCGGACGCAATGCTCGCAACCCCGCTCACCTCGACGCTCCCATCCCCTTGCAGCCGCGCTGCAACGGCTTCGGCGATCTCCTGCAGTTTGCGCTTCACGCTCTCACTCTATCGCAGAGCCACAATCGGACGGAACCCAGACGTCGGCCCTTGGTGGAAAAACCATTTCGGCAGATAATCGAGAAGACATTTTCGCAGGACGAAGATCAGGATACTCATGCCTTCCCCAACCACGCGCTCCAGCCTAACCTTGATTGCAATACTAACGTACGTCGTGCTGTCACTCCCTCTTCATTCCCCTGCTCAGCAGCTCGCCCACCGCCTCATCCTCAAAGACGGTTCCTACCAATCCATCACGAAATATGAAGTCAAGGGTGAGCGCGTACGCTACTACAGCGCCGAGCGCGAAGATTGGGAGGAACTCCCTTCCTCGCTTGTGGATTGGCCTGCCACAGAAAAGTACGAAAAAGATCGTACCGCCACGCCCGCCATTCCGGAGGCCGCCCTCATCGATAAGGAAAGCGACGCCGACCGTGAAGCCGACGAGTCACACCTTGTCCTGGTGGCTCCCGGCCTGCACCTCCCCGAATTCTTCGGCATGTACATGCTCGACAACTTTAAGGGTCAGCCGCAGCTCGTCGAGGTTCAGCAGAACGAAGGCGACGTCAATCGGAATAGCAAGGGCAATATCCTCCGTGGCATGGTCGCAAGCGGCAAGGTGACCGTCGAGCTCGATGGCGAGCACTCTGTCATTTACGCCCACGTCGCCGTTCCTTCCATCTACATCAGGATGGACGACGATCCTTCAGGCCCAGCGCCGCCGCCCGGCGAAACCGACTCCGCCCAGCCGTCTCTCCCCAGCCTCGACGCCCCACGCGCCGAGCCGCAGCACCCGGAGCAGGCTCAGCAGCCCGAAAAGGCCATCATTCCCTTTGACCGTTTCCGCATAGTGCGCTTGAAAGTGAAAGGCGGCAAGCGCATCGTCGGCGACATCAAGCGCGCCCCCACCGGCAAGATCAGTCAGGACCAAAATTCCGTGAAGACGACTATTGACCGCGTCGCCGCAGGCTGGCTCAAGCTGACTCCCACCGAAGACCTCGAGCCGGGTGAATACGCCATCGTCGAAACCAAGGGCGCCGAAGGCATGAATCTCTACGTGTGGTCCTTCGGCGTGAACCCCAACGCCCCCGCGAACACAAACCCCTGGACCCCGGATGTGAAGCAGAAGGGCAACAACGAAGTGGAAGTGAAGGATAAAAAGCCGGCCAGCAATCCGGCCGAGCCGCCGAAGTAGAAAACAGATCAAGGCAATAGCAGGCGCAGAAGTAAAGGCCTCAGGTAGGAGCTAGAAGCCAGCAGCCAGCAGCAGCTCTTCCTACTTCATTACTCCGCGCTGCGCAATTCCGATATTGTCTCGCGTCGTATTCTTCACCAGATACATCATCTCGTCGGCTTGGCGAATAATGTCGTGTGCATCGCGCGCGTCGTGCGGATAAGTCGCTAGTCCAATCGAAGCCCTAACATTCAGATTCAATCCTTCGTCGCCGCAAAAATTGCTGGCGCGCAAGGCATCGCGTAACCGCTTGGCTACCACCAGCGCCTGATCCTTCCCAGTCTGCGGCAGCAGCACCACGAATTCATCTCCGCCGTAGCGAAACGCAAAATCGATCAACCGCAGCTGTGCCTTCACCAGATACCCGATTTCCGCAAGCAGTTTACTGCCGATCAAATGTCCATGCGTATCGTTGACGTGCTTGAAGCGATCCAGGTCGATGAACAGCACGCTGAACTCGTACCCAAAACGCGATGAACGATAGACTTCCGTTTCGAGCGTCTTGTAAAGATGCCGCGCATTATAGAGTCCCGTACAGTCATCGGTGATCGTCAGTTCCTGAATTTTCTCCACCCAGCGCGCATTCTCAATCGCGATAGCGGCGTAGTCGCACAGGGCCTGCAAAAAGAAAATTTCCTGCTCGTTAAATTGCGAGATGTCAGCATTCACTAACTGGATCACTCCCAGCACACGGAGTCTCGACCGCAGGGGCACGCAGATAACGGATCGGGTCTGGCAGTGTGTCGCTTCGTCGATGCGTTTGGCAAATCGTGGATCGCTTTCCACGTCGGAAAGGACGACCTGCTCGCCGTGTTTGGCCACCCAGCCGGCAATTCCTTCGCCAACCTTCAGTCGAATATCCTTGAGCGCTTCCGCCGCCTCGCCTACCGCAATCGCAAAGTACAGCTCATCCTTCTGTTCGTCCACCATCAGCAGCGACCAGGTGTCTGGACGGAAATATTCCGCCATCTTCTCCATGATGGTTTGCAGAATCGAGTCAAGGTCAAGCGACGACGTCAGCGCCTTGGCGACGTCGTGGAAAATATTAAGCTCCTGGCTCTGGCGGGTTAATTGAGTGCCGGCGGCCTCGGACATGGGGGGTTCGTTCATCTCCGTTGAGGCGGGCGCTGCAGCCCGCGAATGTTCTATCCTGGTCGTCGAATCGTTACCCGAGTTTCGAGTCGACAATTCGCTGCATGGACGAGTGACAGTTCCAAAAATTATAGATTCGCATCCCAACCGAGGCAATGACCGTTGGTAACCAGAACCGCTAAAGCCAATGGCCTCTTCACATAGCGAGATGCCGCGGGACGGACGTTTCGTCCTCGACGGGCGACAAAACGACGCCAACCGACCTTTGGCGTACTCTAGTACGTATGCTGCGGATCGCTTGCCGTCAACCTCTCCTCCGTATCGTCTTCGCCATCGCGGCTTTTACTGTCGCCTTACCGGCCGTCGCCGCCCTGCCGGTGGACTCGAAAACCGTCGCCGTCGTCGACGCCGGTCTGGGCTCCTGCACCGCCGATTTCACCGTCACTGACGACGCCAGCGTGCCGGTCTATGCCGCCAACATCCGCGTCCATATCACCTACGGATTCATGAACCTGCACAAGTTCGATCTCCAGGTCGGAACTAATGCCGACGGCAAAGCCCGGTTTGAAGGCCTTCCCGATAGCCCTAAGCAAGGCCTGTTTTTTCGCTCTTCAGAGGGCGGTCGGGAAGGCTCCGCCTTCGATGATCCCGCAAAAACCTGCAAGGCCCAATTCACCATCGTTCTGCGAAAAAAATCACAGGAATAGTAAGTCACTGTTCCCCCCCAAAAGCTTCTTCTGGCGCCCGCGCCAAGCTTCGCCTATGATGAGTATCATCTCGATGCGGGCTCAGCCGTCGTTCCGCCCGCCGGAGCTCACCGTGGGAACGTTCGGAGAAAAACTGCGCAAACAGCGCGAGCAACGTGGCATCTCGCTCGACACAATTTCTACCATCACGAAAATCAGCCCTCGTATGCTGCGCGCCATCGAGGACGAACACTTTGACCAACTTCCTGGCGGCGTTTTCAGCAAGGGCTTTGTCCGCGCCTACGCTCGGCAGGTCGGACTCAATGAAGAAGAAGCTGTAGCCGATTATCTCACCGCGCTGCGCGAGAACCAGATTCAATCGCAAACCGTCCTCCCTAATTTCGGCAGCGTCGCTGCCAAATCTGCAACCGACCGGGCCGAACTAAATCATCGCAACCCCGATCGCGACAACGGTGTTCGAGGCAGCGATTTTAAGAGCCCTGTCCTGGGCCACACCCATAACGGCAGTCTGTACCATAACGATGAGGCCGCCGGTTTACAGTCTCGGCCACGGCGAACAGACGATCGTCGCAAAGAAGTTCGCCGCAGCGGAGATCGAGAAGTTGATCTCAACAAAGCGGTAGGCCACCAAGTTCGGCCTCATGAAGATTTCCCGGAGGAACTTCGTCTCAGCAAAGGTCTTCTCGGTAAAGATCTCCCCGGCAGAGATCTCCCCGGAAACGATCTTCTCAGGAAGGGTCGTTCCCAAGAGAGCCTCGACCATGCTGTTCCTTATTCCCCGCTTTCTTTCCTGAACCTAAGTTCCGCCGCGTCCCCTTTGCAGCCTTTGCCAAAAAGCCAGTCCGAACCTGCATCAGCGCCGGCACCCATCCCCGCCAATAGCGCTTCTCACCGCGTTCCTTGGGAGAAACTAGCCGCCGCTCTGCTCGTTATTACGGTGATCCTTACTGTGTGGACGCTTCGCCGTTACAATCGGCCCGTAGCACACCAGTCCGCGTCCTCTTCCGGTCCAACCCCGGCTCCCACGGTTCCAGTTCCAGTCCCTGACCTGGCCTCAACCAAGCCTGTCGCCGCCGCTGCCTCGCAGCCCGTCGCGCGCGCTCCCAGACCAGCAGCGTTAGCCAATCAGGCGGCCGCAGTCACCTCCGGTACGGACGTTAAACTCCCGGTGACGAAGCCTCACGCCAGCGCCACTGCTGCCAGTTCGCCGCGCACATTCACGCTGCTGATCCGCGCTGACCAAACATCTTGGGTTGTAATCTCCGCCGACGGCCAGCCCGCCGCGAAAGAAACGCTGATCGCGCCCGCCCACACATCGGTTCGCGCCAGCCACGAAATCATCGTGAGAGCGGGTAACGCCGCCGGGATTAGCTTCCTGCTGAATGGCAAAGAAATCCCGACTCACAGCACTCCCGGGGAAGTCGGCATTTTCACCTTCGATGCCAATGGGATGCGAGCCTCCACCTCTGCGCAGGCCACTACTCCCGCACGCTGACGGGGTTCGAGATCTCAACGGCAACTCAGCGGGGCAACATAAGGGAGGGTGCGACGTAGTCTTGCGGCCTTATCCACGACTTTCCTCGGGCGGCGGGGCACAGAGCAAGGTTCAGTCTAGTGTCTTTCGCACAATTCGTGGTCGCCGGACTCAGCTGAGACCGGGGCAGTTCTGCTCACAAGTCTGGTGTCTTCAACAATGCCGCCACCGACGCGCTAAAGATGGTCCGCGCCTCCTTCACGTCCTGCGGCAGGATTGTCTTGGCGATGAGCAGCATCGCAGCTCCGTGCGCTAGCATCCACAACGATGTGGTAAGCCGGGAGTAGTTCGCAGGAGCTCCTCCGAACTTTTTCGCTAGCTTTCGTGTCATAGCATCCACGCCAGGCCGGCCCGGCGTGATTCCCTTATGCCCAGATCGGTGGGAATAAGAAAGTTCGTATTCTAACTGAAAAAACAGTTCGTATTCGTGAGGATGGCGCAGCGCGAAATCCAAGTATCGCTCGCCTGCCTCCTCTGGGGTGGCGGCGCCGTCCAACGATCCAACAAACTCCATACGAATGCGCTCGACCAGGGCCCGTAGAATATCTTTCCGATCCCGAAAGCGCCGATAAACCGCGGGTGTATTCGTTCCCGCCGCCACCGCTACCGCCCGCATCGTGAGACCGCTCTCCCCTCCCTTCTTCCACAATTTGCGCGCTGCCTCCAGGATCAACTCTTCGAGGCCGGGGTTGGGGGGGCGCGGCAGGCTTTTATCTCCTTCGAGACTTGCGGGGTGCGGTTGTTATGTATACTATGTAAACATAACATTGTAAAGAAAATAAAAGGACCTTGGGCTGAATCCAGAATTTACTGCAAAAGATTATGTTGACGGCGTAAATATAACATCGTATAACTTATTAGCAATTGGGCCCCCTCCCGGCATTTAATCCTCAGGAGTTAACGGATGTTTTCATGGGACGATCTTGACGATCGAGTAGCTATCGTCCAAATGAATTCTGAATTGCGGCACGCCCAGCTGGAAATGCTTAGCGCGCATTGCGCCACGCACCAGCTTCGCCTGCGCTTTTCCATCGACGACTTGGCCCGGTTTGGCCAGCGCGATGTCCTCCGCAAATCCCTACAGGCGGCAAACGACCTCAGCGAATATTACACATCCATAAAAGACAAAATCCCCAGCACAGAGACAGATTCCGAGCCAGTCGCCGAACTAACCGACGAACGCGTCCAAGAGGCTGTCGCCAGGGTCTCTTCCTATCTGCGCGATCAGCACGAGCATTATTTCGGCTCCGCTGAGCCTCTCAGTAAGCACCAAAAGGCCCTCATGTGGCCGTATTTTTCGGCTGCCTTGCTCGATCAGGTAAGAGTTCTCGAACTCAACGGTGTCCGCGTCCCCAATCCGCCCTTCTACGCGGAAGCCAGGTCCTTGGGTTTTACGAATCTGCCCGAGATCACGCACATGCACTCCCTGACTTTTCTCGACGTCATTGTTTTCAACGAGAAAATCACAGAGCGGTGTCTGTTTCACGGACTCGTGCATGCCGTCCAGTTCGAAGTCCTGGGACTCGACCGCTATACCGAGCTTTTCGTTCGAGGCTTTGTAAATACCAAGCTTCATTTCTCCGTGCCGCTCGAGACCCATGCTTTTACGCTTGAGTCAAAGTTCAGGGGCGCACCCGCCCAACGGTTTTCCGTCGAGGATGAGGTTCGTCTCTGGGTCAAGCAACGCCGCTATTGATTTGGCTGCAATCCGAAAGATTCCGAAGCGAGCAGTCTTCGGATAACGGGGTCCTCCCCCCGCGGTCCCGGGGGCGGCATTTAGCCGCCTCTGGGACTTAAACGCTGACTTCGCCCACCGCAAAATACGACGCCGCTGGCCCTTACTGTCTCAACGCCCATCAGGTTAGGAAATTTTGCCCGCTCCGGCCTGTGATGGAGTCAGAGCAGTTCCGGAGAACAGGAAATAAATCTCTGATCGATATCCGCTTGACTAGGAATTCACGTCAGGACTTCTTTTCCATCCACTCCGCTAGGCGGCAGCCATCGTCTTCCAGCACGAAGCTTCCCGCGCCAAAGCATTCTCCGAAGATGCGATGTGACTCCCGATCGCGCGCAGCGCGCGAAATCCATTGCTTCCCCACCTGATACTGCGCGCCGGTGAACCACTTCTGCGGAAGAACTTCGACCAGGCCTGCCTGCAAATACAGTACGAAAAGTGCGAACGCCGGATCGTCGTTTGACATCGCCTTGTAGCTGGTGGGCACGATCAGTTCATCGACGGTCGCCAGTGCTGGCGGCACCTCAATCTTGTGCATCCCCGGGCCGAATGTGAGAGGCACCTCAAAGTCCGCGATCGGGGGAGTCTTGGAATAAATGCGATCGGACGACGGTTTGAACCAGCCGGCAATCTCCGCCAGGTCAAAACCTTTCAGTTCGTTCGGATCGAAAGCAGCGAAACGAATGCTTCGGCCCTCCGGACACCAGATACCCAGGCCGCCCGGCGATACCAGGAACGGGCGGCAGTACGTGTTCAACGCCATGCAAGGCTTATCCGGTTCCTGTTCCGGAGCCAGCGACACCACATAACCTACCGGGCCTTCATCGCCGTGGTGCGTCCAGACAAAACGCTGCCCAGCTGCGGAATGAAATGCCGGAAATGTTTTCCAATACCACGGCGCAGGGCCAACGGTTTGCTCGAGCTGCTGCCGGAGACTAATCAAGTTTGGATTTGGCATTTAGAAAAATTTATGAAGAAGGTGCCCCTGCGGTGAACCGCGGCCCCAGTTGATGCAGATTGCCCACTCTATGAAGTCCGCTCTGGAGATCGCGAGCTGTGAGCTTTAAATGGGTACTCCTGCGTCCTTAAGATTCGCGCGGATGAACTTCACAATGTCATCCATTGCCGTACCCGGCTGAAAGATGGCGGAGACGCCGAGTTTCTTAAGAGCCTCGATATCCTGATCGGGAATGATTCCTCCCACCAGTACCAGAACATCGTCCATCTTGTTCTGCTTGAGCAGATCCATTACGCGGGGCACGATCGCATTGTGCGCGCCCGAGAGAATGGACAGGCCAATTACCTGCACATCTTCCTGCAGCGCTGCGCTCACAATCATCTCCGGAGTCTGCCGCAGTCCGGTGTAAATTACTTCCATGCCGGCGTCGCGCAACGCGCGCGCGATTACTTTGGCACCACGATCGTGACCGTCGAGTCCCGGCTTGGCAACTAATACGCGGATCTTGAGATCAGCCATCGTTATTCATTTAATCATAGTGCTGCTGCGAAGCCCAGGGACATGGGCCTTCATGAAGCAGCCTTCAAAGCGTTTTTGTATCCAAACTCTGCCATAAGTACCAGCAGGCTACGCTGCGGTAAGGCTCCCAGCACTTGGCGATTTTTTCCATTTGCTCGGGGGTGGGCAGCGTGATCTTTCGCTTGGGGCCTTTCTTAGCTGCTGCAGGTTTTCTTCCCGGGGAAGACTTCTTCGTCGCTTTTGCCCGCTGCACATCGAGATAGTGCTTATACATTGCCATGCGCACGCCGAAGTCTCCCGTCGGCAGGACATTTTCGCGCTTTAGCGTGAACATGAGAAACATCTGAGCCGTCCACACGCCAATACCTTTCACCTGGATCAGATGCTCGACCACTTCAGCGTCTGGCAAGTCCGAGAGTCGCGCGAAATCCAGCAGGCCGGCAGCTGTTTTGGTTGCCAGATCTTTCAAGTACGCCGACTTCTGCTTCGACAATCCAGCGCTGCGCATTTGCTCGTCCCTCAGTTTGAGTATGCCTTCGGGGGTGAGCGGTTCACCGGCCAGCGCGGCGAAGCGCTTGAAAATTGTTACGGCAGCCTTGCCATTTAATTGCTGATAGACGATGGCTTCGGCCAGGCTGTGAAACTCGGGCGGACCAAACTGCATGCGGCATGGCCCGATTCGCTCAATGATCGCCCGCATGACGGGGTCGGATTTCTTGAGGTGAATGACCGCTTTTCGCATATTTATATCTTTATCATAGATTTGCTACTGGGCGAATAGAAAACGAATCGTAGTCGAACCGTGAAACGTACTCTGGTCTTTCAAGCTCGTTCTTAAGTTCTTAATTTTGGACGGACGCCTGCTCTTACCCTCTATTCTTTCCTGCCGGAATCTGGAATCCGATACTCTTCCGCGGAGGATCCTCAGGCTTCATCAACTCCTTGATGGCTTCGATCAGGTCCTGAATTGTAGAGTCATGGGTGTCCAATCGATTCTCTAATTCGTCAATCTTTCCGGCGAGCTTGCGATTCGTGGCTAGCATCTCGCGCAGTCGCACGAACGCGCGTACCACAAACACGCTCATCTGAACGGCCCGCTCGGAATTGAGCACAGTCGCGGCCATGATTGCTCCATGTTCGGTGAATGCATACGGCGCATAACGGCGCCCGCCGCGGCCCTGCTTTGAGGTCACAAATTGTGACCTCAAAACTGCGTCCTCTTTGGACGTGAGGCGAAATACAAAATCCGCAGGAAAGCGTTCCCGGTTGCGCTTTACCTGCTGATTGAGAACCTTCACCGGCACACCGTAAAGGTCGGCAATATCAGTGTCGAGGATAACCCGCTGATGGCGTAGCAGCAAGATCCGCGACTGCACGGCGGAAGCCAGGGTGGTGCGCCTTTTGACAGGCATGCTCAGAAGGTTTTCTTTTTTTCTTTTCGTCATGTGAGATCGCAATGTGCGACCTCAATCATAGCCGAAAGTGGGGACGAGGCTTTCCTCAATGGCGCCCTAAATTCGCGGGTTTCCCATCTTGACTGCGTCAGTTGAAGCATCGAATTCTGGCGGACGTTCTTGCTGGCATCAGGTGATGCTCACTTCGGTATAAGTCCCGTAGACCTCCCGCAGTGCCTCGCAAATTTCACCAACGGTAGCGTAGGCGCGCACGGCGTCTACGATGTAGGTCATCGTGTTCGCGGGAGAGATGCTTCCAGTCGCGCCTGCTCTCGGCTCCTGCGCAGCAGCTTTCTTTAGCGCGCCGAGACAGCGTCGCACTTCATCGTTCGAGCGTCGGGAGCGGAGCGCTTTTAGCTTGGCCGACTGTTGGCGCGCCACGCTTTCGTCGATGTAGAGAATGTGCGGGGACTCCTCTACCACTACGAACTCGTTCACGCCGACAATGACTTTCTCTTTGGCTTCAGCCGCACGCTGGTATTGGTAGGACGCCTCCGCAATCTCCTTTTGGGGATAGCCGCCTTCGATGGCGTTCACCATACCGCCCATGGCATCGAGTTTGCGGAAGTAGTCGAACGCTCCCTTTTCCATCTCCAGAGTTAAAGTTTCCAAGAAATACGAGCCGCCCAAAGGATCGACGGTGTGCGTTACACCCGATTCATAGGCGATGATCTGCTGGGTGCGCAATGCGATCCGCGCCGCCTCTTCAGTGGGCAAGGCCAGCGCTTCGTCGTAGGAGTCGCAGTGCAGCGATTGTGTTCCCCCCAGCACTGCAGCTAGAGCCTGCAGGGCTACACGCGCAATGTTGTTCATGGGTTGCTGTGCCGGGAGCGACACACCCGCCGTTTGCGTGTGAAATCGCATAAGCCAGGTGCGTGCGTTCTTCGCACCGAATCGTTCTTTCATCACCTGGGCCCAAATCTTCCGTGCGGCCCGGTATTTGGCAATCTCTTCGAAGAAATCGTTATGCGCGTTGAAGAAAAAGCTGAGTCTCGGACCGAAGTCGTCTACGTCGAGTCCGCGCCGCTTTGCCCACTCCACGTATTCCACACCGTCGTACAAAGTAAAGGCCAGTTCCTGCAGCGCAGTCGACCCGGCCTCGCGGATGTGATATCCGCTGATCGAAATGGTATTGAAGCGTGGAGTAAACTTCGATCCGAACTCGAACGTATCGATTACCAGCCGCATTGACGGCGCCGGCGGATAGATATATTCCTTCTGCGCGATGTACTCCTTGAGAATGTCATTTTGAATTGTGCCCGAAATCTTTTTCCAGTCCGCGCCTTGTTTCTCCGCGACCACAAGATACATCGCCCACAACACCGACGCGGGTGAATTGATGGTCATCGAGACCGTTGTCTTTTCCAGATCGATGCCGCCAAAAAGAATTTCCATGTCTTCGAGCGAATCGATAGCAACGCCACACTTGCCCACTTCGCCCTCGCTTGCCGGATGATCGGAGTCGTAACCCATCAGGGTGGGCAAATCGAAGGCTACGGAAAGCCCGCCGCCGCCGTGCTCGAGCAGATACTTGTAACGCTGATTGGTCTCCTCGGGCGAAGCGAAGCCGGAGAACTGTCGCATGGTAAATAATTTGCCGCGATATCCGGTGGCATGAATGCCGCGGGTATACGGGTCTTGGCCCGGGTAACCGAGATATTTCTCCTCGCTCCAGTCTTCGGGAAGGTCAGCTTGCGTATAAAGGCGGCGGATGGGTACTCCGGAAACAGTAGTAAAGCGAGCGTGTCCGTGCTCGTCGACATTTATGCCCGTGGGTGCCCCAATCGGCCGTTCTGGAGCCTTTTCGAGGGTAGGCGCGAGTGTTTTTTCCGCCCAATTCTTTTCGGCGTCTGAAGAACGGCGGTTCTCGAAAACGTCAGCCACGGGATTTTCGGCGACCTGCGGCTTAGATTGCTTTTTTTCCATACGAACCCCAGTGTTCTGTTGTGATGATAGGGAAGCGAGCGCAACCGGGCAAGGCGGAGGGCGCAGTCAAAACGACCGGTCGGTCTGGATGGGACGGGAAATAATCTGTAGGGACGTGGCTGGCAACGTCCCGGCTGGTATCAAGGCTGCTTCCGCGAAAGTTCCCACGCCTTGGCATATTTCCACGAGACGTAGGCAGCGTGGTAGAGGTGCAATAAAAGCCCTTCTCGGCCGTCGAGAAAGCCGAGTCGTAACAAATAGTTGTAAACGAAAGTTGCAAGCGGACGCGCCACAATGTTGATCACGCTGAATCGGACTTTGCCCTTGGCTACAACCATCTCCGCGCCCAGCGACGAGTAGCGGTTCATGTGCTCGATGTAGTCGGAGAGCGTGGGATAGGAATGGTGCACTAGAGAACCGCGCAACCTGCTAGAGACGATGCGACCCCAGCCATTTCCATATTCCTCGACTTGTAATGCCTCGTGAACCGCGGCTTCTTTGAATTTTCCAGTATGCCGACGAAAAAGCCGCAACTTAGGATCGGGCCAAAATCCTCCGTGCCTGATCCAGCGGCCGAGGAAGTAGTTCTTGCGCGGGATGCGGAAGCCGTTGACGAAAATCGGTGCTGAGGTTCCGTCGGGAAGTTTTTGGCGAAACTTGTGCTCCCTGGGCGGTTCCTCCATGATTCTCTGAATCTCCGAGGCGAGATCTGGTGCAACCTCCTCATCTGCGTCGAGGGATAGAACATAGTCGCCGGTCGCTTTATCGATCGCCGAATTCTTCTGCGCAGCGTAACCCTTCCACTCCTCAACGAAAACTTTCGCGCCGAACGATTTGGCGACCTCGACGGTGCGATCAGTCGAGCCCGAGTCAACGACGATGATTTCTCCCTTGCCGTTGCTTACCAGCGGCTGCACGCTTTCCAGCGTGCGGACGAGGTTCGCTTCTTCGTTATAGGTAATGATAACGACGGACAAGGTCACGGGAGGAAGAATACAACGTTAAGCCCGGAGCAGAGAATCATAGGCCGCTGCCACAGCTATGATGGCGGTGGCTGAGTCGGCTGCGCTTGCGGTTGAGCCGGTCCGTCGCCGGGAGTTACATCTTGTCGGGGAGCGACGTAAGGCACGTTGGGCAGATGCTTGACTTGGCCCCGCGTCGCGTCGGCGACATCAATGTTGGAGTGGTCGAGCAGCAAGCCCGTAGCACGATCGAGTTCGATGCGTGACTTTTCATACGCCGCTTTTGCGGAAACCAGATTCGACTCCGAGGTGGTCAGCACGGAAGCATCCTGCAGAATCGCGGTCTCCGTAGTCAGTCCAACTTTCAGCTTTTGCTGATCGGCGTCCAGCGTCCGGCGGGCGAAGTCGACTGCGTACTGGGCCGCCTGTACGGAGGCGCGATTTTGTTTTACATCAAATTGAGCGTTGCGGACTTCGATGCGCACTTGATTTTCCAGTTGATGCAGCCGCACCTGGGCCTGGCGGTATTCGAGTTCCGCGCGCACCTGGTT
>OBLW0100000594.1_pt1 | contig 30761 bp, 25 predicted proteins | sample 1520161 | NCBI WGS metagenome assembly OBLW01 (sample SAMEA3539309, study PRJEB22396) | soil metagenome | biome: tundra; feature: field; material: soil | place: USA | collected 2010-05 | depth 0.15 m
AAACTCTCCCCGACGACTTCTACAAAGAAGCCGCCTTCTGCTCCATGTGCGGCCCGAAGTTCTGCTCGATGAACTATTCGTCGAAGGTCGACGAATACAACAAACAAGTCCACGGCATCGAGAAGAAGGACTATTCAGAGTTAGTGGAAAAGTTAGTCTCGCTGAAATAGCGGCCCGTGGTTGCATTTGCTGTTGCATTTGCTTATGTGGGGACAGCCGCCCCCGGCTGTCCGCCGAGCGAAGCTCGGCTGCCGTTGCTCGTGTAGGAACGGGTCTGTAACCCATCCATGTCGAGCAAAGCTGGGCTGCCCGCCATGAAGCGCAAGGTTGGCCTGCCGTTCCCGCCACCACTACAAAGCCTGCCCCGTTGGTCGCGGTTTTCGACGGGGGGAACTTCGAACGTCTGCACAACGGAGGAGGGATCTTCCGAATCGCGGACGCGCAGATGTATGCACTATTTTTTCTACTGAAAGCGCCAAATTATTGATTTCGCTGGACTTGCTGGCCTGGGATAGGGCTGGTCGTCCGCAAAATATTGGAAACAAAGATCTTACTCGCAAAATATTCCAGAATAAGGACTTAGCAGTCCGTTCTGGGCGGCAGGGACGCAAATTCGTAGTTCCCGTCCGTCGAAAGCCGCGGGGGACGGGACAGCCTTTGTCGTGGTGACGCGACGGGCAGATCAGTTCCCCGCGCTGATTCTTTACCGGCTTGTGGGAGGGGTCGCGTACAGTGTCAGTGTTGCGACCTTCTGTATGCTCGGTCAAGGTTGTTCGTCACAAGAAATCGGATTATTTGGCTGAGGGTTGTGGAAAAGTCTGGACGGGGGGATTTCGGGGGATCTCTTCTTCCTCCGTTATGCCGGTTCGTTGTACCTGCACCACGACGCAGCGACTACTTGCTCAAAAGCAAGTCTTTGATGGTTGAATCAAACACCGCGAACGGAACCGCCCCAACGATGCGAATTCCTGCGATCTCGTCTTTGGCGGTCTTGCCGATGACAAAACTCGGGGTTCCGCTGATGCCGAGAGCGCCGGCGTCGGCCGCGTCTTTCTGAATCGCGGAGGTGTACTTCTTATCCTTGAGGCATCCGCCGAATGCAGTCATGTCAAGGTTGGTTTTCTGGCCGTATTTCAGAATGGAGTCGGGACCCAGATCGGTTGCGGTGTCCAGCATCATGGCATCGCGCATTTCCCAGAATTTGTGCTGCTCTCCGGCGCAGCGCGCCGCCATCGCCGCAGCCGGCGCGTTGGGATGAAAATCGAGAGGCAGGTCGCGGCTGACGAAGCGCACTTTCCCGGTATCGATGTAGTCCTTCTTCAACTGGGCAAAGGTGTCGGTTTCAAAACGACGGCAGAACGGACACTGATAGTCAGTGAACTCGACTACAGTCACGGGCGCGTCGTCGCGGCCCAGGGCATACCAGCCCGTGCCGACACTCATCTTCACTTTGTCGGAAGGTGGAACAGCCGGGGCGGCGACCGCGGTGCGCGTGGCGGGCGGGTTCAGCAACAACTGGTGGATCGCTTTAAGCTCGTTGAGGATGGCATCGGCCTGATCTTTGGTCATGCCTTCGGGCATGTTGATGGTGACGGACTCGGCCTTGACCGATTTCGATTCCGCAGGTCTCGTGGTTGGCGAAACGCCTGGAGTACTGGAAACCGGTTTCCCGGCGGGAGAGGTTTGCGCTCCGACAGCCGCCGCCCACAGAATCAGGAACAGTCCCAGACGACACATGACTTCCCCCAATCACGATCTGTAATTCCGCTCAGGTTGCGAGCGCCATCCGACTGGATCATTTGCCTGCATCGTGGCTCGTTCTTCCCTGGCTCGTTCTTCGTAGACAAAAGCGCAGGCTACTTCCATGTGCTAATGCCAACGCCAAATGGACAACTACCATTGCTGACTCTCCCGGCAATCGCCGCGGAGTATCCCCAACAATAAACCGGGGTTTGGGTTGCGTCTGTCGCACAAACAAATGTGGGGGTACCCCCGCACTGCCAGCCGTCGCTGACGCCGGTGGCTAGGCTTCCGACAGAGGTTTCGTAGGCGGTGGCTGCTTCGATCGCCGTCACGCTGGTATAGGTGCCCAATGCAAAACCGTCAGTATAAGTTTGGCCCACGCCGTTCGAATGCACGATGGCACATGCGGAACCGAGGCAACCCCCAGCGCACTCGCAACCGTTGGTTATATTCTGATCGCAATCAAAGAAGCCCGCAGTGCAGGCGTAGACGCATTTGTTCGAAATGCAGCTTGGGGACGACGTGTTCGCCTCCGCCGGACAATCGGCCGCGGTGTTGCAGGAGACCGTCTGGCCGGCGCAGGCCCCATTAGCGCAGGCGAGACCGCTGGTGCACGTCGTGCCGCAGCTTCCGCAGTTGGAAGGATCCAATGCAGTATTCGTGCAGAAGGTACCGCATGTCGTGTTGGGGCTCGGACAGGAGTCGGTGTCACCGGCAGCCTGCATTTTGTATTCGACGAGAAGATTGGCGTCCGCGCCGGCGGCGTTCGCGCTGCAGGTGGAGCCGGTGCGCAGTGACGCTCGAAGAGTAGCGCCAGCGGCGAAAGTCAATTCAATGCTGCCACTATCTGACCAGAATTGTCCCGGCGTGAGCACCAGATCTTGTCCCTTGGTGCCATCGGTGAAGCGGAACACGGCAGCCGGACAACCGGTTCCGGTAGGTGTCTTGGCCGTGGCTGCAATGCGCAACACGGTAATTGCCTGATCGAGGACGAACTGTCCACCAAGCCAGGATCCGCTGAGGTTCCCTGGAAAGAAAGACGGGAAGATCATGCGCGAGTTGGGATCTGCGCCCGCTGCACCGGCAGGTCCTTGCGGTCCTGTCGCTCCCTGGGGTCCTTGAGGACCCGTAAAACCCTGTGGCCCTTGCGCGCCATTGGTACCTGCGGACCCCGCGGGTCCCTGAGGGCCGATTGCCCCCGCTGTACCGATCGAACCCTGTGGCCCTTGCGGCCCCGTGGCACCTGCAGATCCCGCCGGTCCGGCCGCCCCTGTCGCACCCTGCTGCGCCATGAGTGTCCACGCAGGGTTCACGTCGGGATTGGAATTCGACGGACCGTTGGCCACTATCGCGACATACGTAGAACCGTTGAAGGTGACCACGTCATTCGTGGCATACGTTGCACTTGAGCTAAATGCATTGCGGAACGTGAAACCGGCTCCGTTCGTCCCATTCGTTCCGGCAGTTCCTTGGGGACCAACCAAACCCGTCAATCCCATAGGCCCCATCGCGCCGGTTGCACCCGTCGCTCCGTTGACTCCGTTAGTCCCGTTGGTCCCGGCAGGTCCTTGGGATCCCGTATCACCCTTCGGTCCTGTCGCCCCGAGTGGTCCAGTTGGTCCGGCCACACCTTGTGGTCCCGTCGCTCCGATTGGACCCATTGGTCCGGTCGCTCCTGTTGCGCCGGTCGCTCCCTGCACGCCCGCGGGACCGTTGAGCACGATCTCCAGTTCGGGCTGATGCGCGGTGAGAAAGCTTTCCTTGCTGTCAAACGAGAACCAACCTGTGCTTCCGACCAACGCCAGCGCCACCCCGTTGTTGCTCGAGGGATTGGTGAGCCAGCCCTGGACTGTGGAAGTAATGTCGATCAGCACGAAGGTGTTGTAACTCGATGTGGACACGGTGATGGGATGCCCGCCGGTAGCCGACGCACCCAACGCGGGCGGGGGCGTGTTGTACTTCAGCGTGCTCTCCGACCAGGAGGGTGTGCTGGGCAAGTTGTAGACGTCGAACTGTCCACCGGTGACCACGGCATCCACAAAGAGCCGCAGCGTGGCCTTGCTCACGCTGGGACCGGCGGGCACACCGGACAGGTTGAATTTCATGTAGGTGTTGTTGCCCGACGCCACCACCAAAATGATGCTGGAGCCGTAGTTCGTGGTGGGCGTGGCACTGCTCGCGAACGTATCGGCACTAGGCGGGGCCTGCTGCGCCAGCGTGGAAATGCTGAACAGAAAAATGGCAAGCAGAGCGGGGACGATAAAGCGAAGACATCGCGACATGACCCACCTCCAAGGCGTTGGAACAAGACGAAGCCTTTTCCATGGCGGTCGAACTTCAGTCTCCGCCAGCGTTGGCCTTGCAGGGGGGTTAAGGTCGGACAACGAAAAATCCCGCTCAGTCTACTCCCCGCGCTACGCGTGTCAAGGGAATTCGAGGCCGCGAAGGCAAGCAAAGTAGACGGACCAGCCGTTCAAGGAAACAACCCCAATCCCTGATCCCTCATCTGAACTCCGCACCTTCGGGGGTCCGCCATGATGCGCGCAACTTTCCTTTGTCTGCTTTGCTGCTTGTCGTTTACTGTGACCCAGGCCGCTTCGCCCGCTCAGCCGTCCGCTCCCATTCAAATCATCTACACCCTCGACGGCACGACTTTAAGCACCTACAACATCGACCCGCTCACCTTGCAGCCAACTCTGGCGGGCACGTTCACGGTGGAGACATCCCTTTACGGCTGGATCTATCCTTCTCCTAACGGCCACTTCCTCTATTTCGTCGCTTCCAACGGTAATCAGAGTTCGCCGCAACTCTTCGTCTATGCGACCGACGCCTCCGGCGTTCCTCAGCTTCCGGCGGTGCAGAAGCTCAGCGTCAACGGCTTCGGCGGCCTCCAGAGCGATCCCGCCGGACACTTTCTCTACATGGCCAATTACGCCGCGGATGGTTCGTACGACACTCTCTATATCCTCCGGCGATACTTGGTCGATCTCAACACCGGCAAGATTAGTCAACCGCTGGTCGAAGCTAAGTACGTTCTCCCCAACTTCGATGCCGATAGTTGCGGCATGTTCCTCAACGGCTTCAATTCTGCCGGAACAACAATGTATGACGGAGTAGACTGCGTCTCCCACGAAGGCCCCGGCTCCACTTACTATGAGCGCACCCTCAACCCCCAAACCGGCGCTCTCGGACCGGATACGCAGGTTTTTGCCTGGTCCCTTCTTAACGGAGGCAGCGAGTCGGTTTCCTTTGTCAAGAACCTCATGTTCAACTTCGTCGTCGCTGACGATTGGCAGCAGGGCATAGGTAGCGTCAATGTCTATCCCCTCGTGCCCAATACCAACACACCCTTGCTGCAATGCACGGCTACCATGCTGGAAGCCTGCGGTTATGGTGCTGGCATAAGAGTTCATCCTTCCGGCGAATATGTTTTCATGGACATCGGATCGGGAGTGGAAGAGGTCGAGAAGGCTGACCTGAACTCCAAGACCATCACCGATACGTCCTACTACATCCCCTACCCATTCGGCGCCTTCAGTCCCGATGGCTCCCTCGTCTATGCCGTCAACCTTTCCAGTAGCGGCTTCTACATCGAGATCTATGGCTTCAACGTCTCCACCGGAGCAGTCACGCCCGGCCAGTACATCTACGTCCCTCAGCAAACCGATAACTGGCTGCCGGCGGAACGGTATTAGGAAGGTATGAGGGAAGTGGCCGGGGCCCAATCCTTTCGCGTTCTTTGCGAAAGGGTGGGACTCTGACATTCAATTGAACCCACCGGATTCACGGCCCAAAACGAAACGGATTAAACGCTCCGACCTGAAACTGCCGGAAGTCCCGCTCGTTTCGCGTGGCCACATCCAGGCCGTGAACGCGAGCAGTCGCGGCAATCATTGCGTCTTCGATCAACGCCGGGGACTTCCCCGCCATCAGCCTCGCCCATTCCCGAAAGCATGCCGAGTCCATGGACAAAGCCGCGAACGAAGCCTCCACCATGGTGAGCCAGTGTTCAATCTCGAGAGCCTTGGCGGCATCATTCTTGCGTGTCAACTCCACCCCTGCCTGCAGTTCTCCGATGGTCACGGCCGAAAGGAAAATCTGCTCCGGCCGAAGCGTCTTCATCCACGCCACGACCGCGCCATGAGGTTTAACCTTGCGCAACTCGGAGGCGACATTAGTGTCGAGGAGATATCGAGTCATTTGAAGGCGGGGTCACTTGGACTCTGGTTCACTGAAGTCGACCACGGGCCGACGCTTCCATGCGCCGCGCTTGGGCACAATATTCTCGAAGCGCGGACCTTCGCCGAGCAGCAACTCTTTGAGGTTTGGACGGCTCTCGCGCTTCAGCCGCCGCCATTCTTCCATCGGAACCAGCACCGCAGCCTCCACGCCTCGCCGAGTCACCACCTGCGGGCCTTTTTTCAGCGCAGCGTCCAGGAATTCGCTGAAGCGTGCCTTTGCGTCCTGCAACTGCCACGAGTTCATGGGGTACGGCCTCCCGACTCATTATCTAACTAGTCAGCTAACTAGTCAACGAATATAATGAACGAGCGCATCCCCAATCGCCCCCGCTGCCTGATTCCCGATGTATTCCCCCAGCGCCCGATAGCTCTCAAATTGCAGCTCGTCAAACCACTGCTCGGCCGTACTCTGATGCGGAAACGTCGGGTGCAGCTTGGCGTACTGCCACACATCATCCGGCAACATCCAATCTCCGGGCGTACTCGGCTTAGCTCCCGCACCATCTTTTTTCGGCAAGCTCGCCTTGATGAAGATCAGAGTCCCGGTGTCATCCAGGTTGTTAGGGTCGTAGTAGATGGTTCCGACAGCGTAGTTCACTGCACTTTCACGTGCCCCGTCGACGGGCCGGATCGCGTCATACTTGATTTCGATGCGCGCCCCGAAATCCGTGCGCGCTTTCTCGATCAGACTCAGCAGGTTTTCGAATTGATATTGCGGATCGCAATCGCCGTCGCAAGCCACAATCACCCGGCAGCGCCGCCGGATCAGCTCATACACCGCCAGGTTCTCAAAGTGCCCGCCGTCGGAGAGATACACGTATCCTTTCTTCTGATCACTCTGGCCCAGCACCTCCGAGAGCAAGTATCCCAACCCCAGCGCAGGCCCTGCACTCTGCCACTTCCTGGGATAGCGCGAATTGCCCATCCACCAGCCCAGCCGCACATCGAACAGCGCCATATAAAACGCCGTCGCCGGAGTGGTGAAGTAGCCCATGTTCGGACTCGCGGCGGCGCCAGAGATCGCCATCGCGGTGCCGAGCGAAATGCCGCATTCCGATCCGAACTTCGTCGCGCTCTTTGCCGAACGGCCCCGCACCGTTCTCGAAAAACTGGGCACATATCCGTCGTCACATGTGAATCGTCTCGCCCCATCTCCGGACGTCAGCTCATAACCGCAATACAACGGCGTAAACACAAATGATTTCGCCCGCCGTGTCGCGTACCCCAGTTCCTCGCCGCCCGTAATGTTCAACGCTGCATTGAGGATCGGATAAGGCCCCGGATAGTTGTCACAAAAGTCGCTGAGCGCCACGTCGTCGCCGGGGTCGAATCCCGTAAACGGCTCCGGTTTGCGATCCGTGTTCGACGCCCCCAGATAGCAGCGCACCAGCCGGTTGCGATAGAAATGATGCAGCGAGAAGTCGTTCACATCCACGCGCCACGACAACGCCAGCCCCGCCACAAAGAAGATTCCACCCAGCCCGGCCAGCCATGGCGCATGTCCCTTTTCCAGAACCAGCCAATAGTCCCCCGAGAGCGCCGGCCAGTTCATCCCATTGTTAAATCGCCAGAGTTCCTTTGTGTCGTCTGGATTAAACACCAGGCCCGTGGCAATCTGCACTCCCGTGCCCAACAGCAGCACTAAGCCGACAATGAAAACGTATGGAGCCGCTTTGGCCAAAGCAGTCATGACGCGGGGCGACTTCAGCGCCGTCATGATCTTCGACCCCTTCTCTTCGTCCACGCAGGGATTCGCCCCTGCAGCCGCTTTGGAATCGGAAGAGCCTGCCGGCTTCCCGCTGGTTCTTGCGCTGCTGGCCGCTTTCAACCCCAGGAAGTTGTGCAGAACCCACAACAGTCCAGCGCCGATGGACCAATGCCTCAACTCGAACAACGTCCAACGCACCGCCAGCGGCCCAAACGCGCAAGTCCCTGCCAGCAGCAGCCATCCGGCCGTCATCAACGTCAGGTACCCGCCCAAACGCGCCCACCATTCCCGCACCACGTCCATCGAACCGCGCCCCACGAGCCCGATATGCAGCGTCCCTACCAATAAGGTGACCACCATCAGAACGCCGCTCCCAAACACCACGACCACCCAATTGGTGCTGGTCCAATCGCCCAGATGACTCAACTGCAAAACGTACACCCGCAACATGCATCCGCCGGCCGCTCCTGCTACGGGCGAGAACACCAGCAGAGCGGGTATCGAAACCATCAGCTTCCGCACCTTCCCGTGACGCTTTCGCCAAATGCGTCTGCCCCACGCCATGAGGGCCACTGCACCCCAAACCACAAAATAGAACAGAGCGCCGGCGACAATCCACATCCACACCGGATCATCGGCGTAATCCGTCCTCTGCCAGAGTCCGCAATTCAGCAGGACGCAGGAAGCCACGAACGGCAGCATTACCGTCACTGTGACCTTGACCCGCTGAAATACAGTTTCCTGGACGGCAGTGGACGGCGCTTCTCCGACGATGTTGATCGCCATCGACACCGAAGCCAGAAAGAGCAGGATCCCGCCGCTAACCAGGTAGGCCACGCCGTCGTCTTCCACCAGCACGAGCGGCAGCAACACGCTCTGGCACAGCACAAACAGACTCATGAACATCAGCGCCAGAATCGTCTGGTTCAGCAGCACATTCCGCAGCCAGGTGCCCAGCATGGCCCACGTATCCCCGGAAATCGCTCCCTTGTGCGGCGTCAGATAATTGCTGTACAGGCGCAGCCAATGCAGTACGTGGGGCTCGCTGAGTTCGTCGGGTTCGTATTTGTGCGGGCTGAGAGCCTTCTCGACTTCGTCAAACGATGGCTTCGACGGATCGCAAAGCCGGCGGGTCAGCGCCGCCAGCCACGAGCCAATGTAGCCGCCCCCGGAAACCGTGGACAGATAGTCGAACTGGTGCAACAGCCCTTTCTCGGCCAGTGCCTGCAGAATCCCCAAATTAAACGTTGCGCTGCGGATGCCGCCGCCCGAAAAGGCGAGTCCCGTCAGATTGTCCGGACGCGCCTCGGCGCTGACGTTGCGCTTCGACCGCGAGCCGTTGATGCACCGCAGTTCGTCCCGCAGAACATGCACGAAAGTTGTAGGATTTTTGCCGCTCGGATCATGGGCGTGCGTGGATGCAGGCACGACCACTTTGGAAGACGCCATGGCGACCTCGTTCTGGGATAACTGATCCCTTGGCGGGCCTCACGTTAACAGAGTCGCAGGCGATGTCAACCCTTACTTGCGTTCAGTCCGGAAAACGAAACAGATAAAAAAGGAAGTCGGAAACACCGCGATTGGGAGGGCTCAGCCGGACTGCTGTGGGAACAGCCGTGCCCGGCTGTCCGGCGATCAAAGGTTTGCGCTTAGTCTGGGTGAAGACGCGGGTCCCATCAAACAGCTCGCGTGACAGCACGCACCACCCGTAACAACTCCTGAGGCTTACTTCCCGTCCAGATGAATGTCTCCCACCCCAACGTGCGCCCGCAGTTCGTACTTCCCGTCGCCGTGATACTTCAGAGTCTTGCCCAGCCATCCGCTGGTCTCGCCGTAACCATCGCCGTGCACGTCGCCAATGCCAGTGCTCGCGTTCACCAGGCGATATCCCGCTCGCCCGTTGGATACGCGGATGTCGCCGACGCCCAAACTCAGATCTTTATCGCCTTCAACATCTTCCACGGTGACATCGCCGACTTTCTCATGCACATCGATATTTGTGTTTTGCGGCACTTCGAGCTCGACATCAAACTGCGTGTTGCCCCCAGTCGGCGCATGAAACTCAATCGTGGCATTGTTACCGCGGACATCAAAATCCACCGTCGCTTCTTTGACGTTCTTCTCGCGGCGTGACTTGATCGTATAGCGCAGGCTGATCTTATTGGTATCGCCGCGCCGGATGTGCATGTCGCCCACGCTCATCCGTACATGCACGAAACCGCCAGCGGCAAATTCGCGGGCGTCGCTGCGCGTCTCTTCATAATTCCAGTCGCTGAACGCGCTCATCGGAACCGCGCTGAACAAAACTAGCGCTAGACAGACCAGAAGTGTTTTGTAGATGGAATTGAACTGGACAAGAGACCTTGCAGGCATGCAGCACCTCTCAGGCGCAAGAGCGCCTGTCATAAGTACGCGAGCGAGAGGACGGAAGTTCCGGAAAGTTCCAGGCCGGTTCAGTTCCTGAAGTCGGCCATTCCGTTCCACACCAGTTGGACGGCAATGGCGAGAATCAGAAAGCCGAAGATCTTGTTGATTGCGCCCACCGCGCTCGGACCCAGACGCCGTACCAGCGGTCCGCCCATGCAGAAGAACAGCGCCACGCTCAGCGCGATCCCAGCGATGCCGATGACCATTCCAAGATATGCAGATGCGTTGTCCACATGAGCGGCAAGCGCCATGACCACTCCGATCGCGCCCGGTCCCGACATGAGCGGCATGGCCAATGGAGTCAGCGAAATGTCCTCTTTGTCTTCGGCCTCGTGGCTCTCCTCCGGCGTGATGCGCGCGTGCGAAGTGACCATGCCCCAAGCCGTGTTGGCTACGATCAGTCCGCCCGCAATCTTGATCACGGGCAGCGAGATGCCGAAGAAGTGGAGCACGAACCGTCCAAAGAAAAGAAACGCCACCAGAATCACGAAGACCCACAGCCCGGTCTTGAACGCTGTGAGACGCCGGTCCCTCTCGCTCCACTTCGAGGTCATGGTGAAAAAGATGGGAATTCCGCCGAATGGATCCACAATCGGAAACAGCGCCAGGAACGTTGCCGCCGCAGAGGCGGGCAGAGTGCGCAGGAATTGGCCGAGGGCGTAGGCGGAAGTCATACGCTACCGATAGCCCTCCAGCGACTTCGCCGCGCGCTCGAGTGCAGCTGTGAGCACGGCTAACTGTTGGCGCGCCCGCTCGCTATCACCCTTGTCGAGAGCCTCATTCACTCCGGGAATCACCACCGCCGCGTAGCCGGTATATTCTCCGGGCGCGTAGATCACATGGCGGAACCACGGACGATGCGGCAGTCCCTGCGGCACCAGCAGCGCCCGTTCGGCCCCGCGCAGAGCCTGGTTCAGGCGGGCGGCGTCCGGCGGTGGGTTCTTCTGCTTCGCCAGGATCTTCACGCCCGCAGCTTCGAGGCGCTTCGCCGCGCTGTTCACCGCGCCGAAGTCGAGCACATTCTTGCCGAACTTGTCCTCCGCACGCCTGCGAGCCGCGTCCAGATACGCGGCAATCTCTTGCCCGTATTCTTCATATTCGTACGGCAGAACATCAGCATCGGACATGCGCACTGCCTCCAGCCCAAAGACACGCGCCATCTGCTGCTCGTAAACAAAATCCGGGTCGCCGAATTTCTTGAACCAGGCGAAATTGTCGAACACGGAGTGATACACGCCATAGGAACCGCTCGAACTCACGTCGCTCGAAGGCACTCCCAGATGCTGCAGGAACGCGGTGTAATCCGAACCGCTGCCCAGGTCTCCGACCGGAACGTCGCCCTTCCCCTGCGCCGCCGGAAGGCGACGGCTGTCTCCAATCGCTTCCGTCGGAGACTGCGTCGAGGGCGCGTCGGGCAGCGCGCCCTTCTGCCACGCCTCGTAGACGGTCCCTCCTTTGGGGCTCGGCACAACTTTGGTGATGTCGCGCAGAAACTGTTTCAGACTAGGAACCGCCGAGGCGCCGAACTTCGGCCCGGAAACAGCGACATCCATGTTGAAATACGCGGCCGCGTTCGCCAGATCTGCCTCATGCTGCTCGACCCACTCGGTCGAGCCGATCAGGCCTTCTTCTTCGCCATCCCAGCTGCCGAAAACCAGGGTGCGTTTCGGCTTCCAACCGGACTTCAGCAACGCGCCGACGCCATGCACGGCCTCGAGCATCGCCGCCGTACCGCTGTTGGGATCGACTGCACCATAGACCCAGGCGTCGCGATGGTTGCCCGCAACCACCCACTCGTCTGGGAGCGCGCTGCCGCGCACGCGGCCGATCACGTCCCACAGCGTGCGGAACTGGTAGTCCTGCTTGAGATGCATCTTCAACTTCGCCGGCCCCGGACCAACGTGATACGTAAACGGCAGCGCCCCCTGCCACTCGCGCGGCGAGTCCGGTCCGCTCAAGTGTTGCAGCACGGGCCACACATCGTGATACGACAAGGGAGTGACCGGGATCTTCGGCATCTGCGCCGATTGCTGCGGAGAAACGCGCTGCGATGCGGGCAGCGACGGCACCGACGCGACACCGGGCGTGGTCGGATCTCCAGGGAACTCGAACATGTATCCCACCGACCCGCGCTGCACGCCGGTGTCCGGCCGCCACGGCCCGTCGGGATATTTGTCGCCGCGCTTCCAGCCATCATCCGCGGGATCGGAATAGATGATCATGCCCGCTGCGCCACGTTCCTGCGCGACGAAAACTTTTACTCCGCGAAAGTTCTGGCCATAGCGCACCAGCACGATCTTGCCGCGCACGTCGACTTTCAACTTGTCCAGTTTCTCGAAGTCCTCGGGCGTGCCGTAGTTGGCGTAGACCACGTCGGCCTCGACGTCGCCTGAAGGCGACATGCCGTTGAAAGGCATGACCACGCGGGGATCGTCTTGAAACGGATCGTTATCCACGTGCTCCCGCGATGGACCATGCATTGCGATTCCGGCAGGCGCGGTCAGATCGACGCTAATTTCTTCGGGATAGTTGATCCAGACTTTGTACTCGACGATCTCAGTGTCGAGCCCAGCCTCGCGGAATTTCTGCGCGACATAGTCGGCAGTCGCTTTGTCCTCGATCGTACCCGCCATGTGCGGCGCCTGAGTGAGGATCCGCAGATGCTCTTCGGCGAGTTTGGCATCGGGTACGGCCAGGAAGCGCGATTCGGTCGCCGATTCTGCGGCAGCGTCGCGAAAACCGAAGATGGTTGGAGTCGAACCGGAAGTTGAAGCGTTACCACTTGTGGTTGGAGACGATCCGGAAAGGAATAAAGCTGAAGACAAAACAGCGGTTAAGAGAAGTCTCATGGGCTCCCGCGGTGAAAGGTAGTAAGGTAACATAGGTGGAATCGAGCTTCACACCTGAACCCTATGAAACCTGCAACGAAGCCCCTGAAAGTCACACCGCTCGGCCGAAGTGGCTATAGTGACGTGAGCGAGAAGCATGACCTGTACTTGACAGGACTTCTACCCAAGAAACGACGGCCGCGTCGAGAAGCTACCGAACCTGTCCCGTCCCAACAATCTCATACTTCGAAGACGTAAGCTCTGCCAGCGCGAACGGCCCGCGGCAGTGGAGTTTCTGGGTGCTGATGCCCATCTCGGCGCCGAAGCCGAATTCCGCGCCGTCGGTGAAACGGGTAGAAGCGTTCCAGTAGACAGCAGCTGAATCCACGCCGCGCAGGAATTTCCGGGCGTTGGCTTCGTCGCGGGTCAGGATGGAATCGCTGTGCTTGGTCGAGTAACGGTTGATGTGAGCGATCGCGTCGTCAACATTGGCAACGACGGCCACTGCCATACACAACCGCAGATACTCTTCGTACCAATCCTGCTCGGTTGCGGGCCCGACGTGCAATCCGGCAGCAAGACTGCGGGCTTTGCCATCGCCGCGCACTTCCACGCCCGCTTCGATTAGCTTCTTCACGATGCGCGGAACGTATTCCGCGGCAACGCGTTCATGCACCAGCACCTTCTCGGCCGAGTTGCACACCGACGGACGCTGCGTCTTGGCATTGATCACGATGCGGTCGGCCATCTCGAAATCAGCCGACTCGTCGACGAAGATATGGCAGTTCCCCGCTCCGGTCTCGATGACCGGCACCGCGGAATTCTCGGTAACGAACGTGATGAGCCCCGCGCCGCCACGAGGAATAATGACGTCAACCAGTCCCCGGGCTTTGATCAACTCGTGCACGGACTGCCGGGTGCTCGAATCCAGCAGTTCGACTGCGCCCTCGGGCACGCCAGGAACAGCGGTCATAATCTCGACCAGGCGCTGGTTGCTCTGCACCGCTTCCTTGCCGCCGCGCAGCACAATGGCGTTGCCGGTCTTAAGCGCCAGCACCGCGGTGTCGACCGTCACGTTGGGACGCGACTCGTAAATGATTCCAATGACTCCGAGCGGCACGCGCAGTTTGCGGATGCGGAGGCCGTTCGACTTGGTCCACTCCGCCAAGGTTTCGCCGATGGGATCAGGCAGCGCTGCGACCTCGCGCACGCCGCTGGCCATTTCTTTGATTCGCGCCGGAGTCAGCAGCAGGCGATCGCGCATGGCGCCTTCGAGACCGGAACTCTCCACGTCCTCGCGGTTCGCGGTCAGAATGCTCTTCTCGTTCGCTTCGAGGGCGTCGGCAATCGCCAGCAGCAGGCCGTTTTTTTCCTCGGTCGAAAGTAATGCTAACTTCGCTGAGGCAGCGCGGGCGCGCAGCAACTTTTCTTGCGTCGAAGCGGCGGTGGTGAGAGTAGCGGCCATTGATCTTTACTATTATCTGTCTTTCTGGGGCGGAAAATAAGTTCCGATTTTGCGTTCCATGCCCGCCGTAATGGCTTTAGGATGGCGCCCGTTCACGATCGAGACGTGGACTCCACCCTCACTCGCCAGTTTGGCGGCTCGTAGTTTCGAAATCATGCCGCCACGGCCCTGCGAACTTTTACCGTTGCACTGGGCCTCGATTGCGGGCGTCAACTTGCGAATCACGCGCTGCAGACGCGGCTTCTTGCGGCCGTTGGGAACCAGAAATCCGTCAACGTTGGTCAGCAGCAACAGCCAGTCCGCTTTAACGGCCGTGGCCAGCAGCGAACTCAACTCGTCGTTGTCGCCGAAGGCACCTTCCAACTCGCGCACGGAGACGCTATCGTTCTCATTCACGATGGGCACAACCCCCAGCGCAAGCAATTCGGCGAGCGCGTTCTGCAGATTGCGGTAGCGCACCGGCGAGGTGAAGTCGTCGCTCGAGAGCAGCAATTGCGCCACCACCTTCTTGCCAAAGAACAGGCGTTCGTAGGTGTGCATCAGCTTGCTCTGGCCGACGGCGGCGCAGGCCTGCATGCGCGGGACATCGTTGGGACGGTTCCGCAATTCCAAGCCTGACATGCCCGCGGCAATCGCTCCCGAAGTGACGATCAGGTATTCGTTCTTCGACAGATCGAACTGATCGACCATGCCACGCAGCAGGTTGATGTCAATCTGCCCGCCGGGAGCGATAAGGCTGGTGCCGACTTTGATGACCACTCGCATAGTTTGTAAGGCTGCATGCCGGGGCGAATTCACTTTTCCTGCGCTGCCAAGAACTCCAGCCTGGAGTACCCGGCGGGCAGTTTCGACCGACCCAGCGGGGAGGGACAACCTCTCTATCCTGCCGTTAGAATGGCTTTCTGGCAAGGTGAAAAATCTTGCTACATGGCGGAGCGCAAATCTCACGCAAATCGTGCATTCTGACCCATCGAGGCTCAAATGAAATCCGGCATTGCAGCAGCGATCTTCATGTCATGTCTGGCGTGCTACGGACAAGGCAAGCCTGAGACCGGCAAGCATGTTGTGTTGCCGAATGCGAAATTGTTGCGTTGTGTGTCCCTCGGTTGTTCTCAGCTATGGCAGGACAAGGCTCCTGACGAAAATGATATCTATCCGAAGGAAGTGACGGTCGATCTTCCGGGTGGTACTCCTTGTCCCCTGGAAGTGATGGCTTACTATGACAAGTCTGTCTCGTTGGACGATTTGAGAGCCGCGATCGATCTCCGTTATGGCAAGTGGGCCAAAGCCACCAACGACACTTCGCCGGTAAAGCTTTGGCGTGTAGAGTCCGAAAGCTTCTCCATTCAGTTGAGTAATGTAAACCCGAGAGATGCGAAAATTTCGGGCGACAATCTAGAGGTGGGAACGAAAACGGTCGTCTACATGGCTTTTCAGCCCACGAAATGTGGCTCCCAATAACACGCTCGTCTCAACAGGTTAATCACTATGCCGGCTTCCAACGCCACCAGTCGTTTCTCTGATCGGGTCGAAAACTACATCCGCTACCGGCCGGGCTATCCGCTGGAAGCCTTGCTCGCCCTGAAGAGCGAGTGTGGCTTGTCGCCGCAGCAGGCTGTTGCCGATATCGCCTCTGGCACAGGTATTTGGACTCGAATGCTACTGGAGAATGGTAACCCGGTATTCGGAGTCGAGCCCAACCCGGAGATGCGCCAGGCGGGCGAGCGGCTGCTGGCGAGATTCCCAAAGTTCACCAGCGTGACCGGGTCAGCCGAAGCGACCACGCTGCCGGATCAGAGCGTAGATTTCGTCACGGCGGCGCAGGCGGCGCACTGGTTTGATCGCGAAGGCGCGCGCCGGGAGTTTGTGCGCATTCTTAAGCCGGGGGGATGGTTGGTTCTGCTGTGGAACGAGCGCCTCACGGATTCGACGCCGTTCCTGCGTGAGTACGAGCAACTGTTGCTCACCTACGGCACCGACTACGAAGATGTGAGGCATGAACACACCAGCGATGCGGTGAACGAGTTTTTCGATCCGGCGCCTTTTCAAGAACGCGTGTTTGAGATGCAGCAGGAGTTCGACTACGCAGGGCTGGAGGGCCGGCTGCTGTCGTCGTCGTATGCGCCGGGGCCGGAGCATCCGAAGCATGCGCCTATGCTGGCCGAACTTCAGCGAATCTTTATGGCGCATGCCATTGCAGGGCGCGTTGCTGTCGACTACAAGACGCGGGTGTATTTTGGACGATTGAAGTAACGGGGACCTGGAGAATAACGTGTCCGACGAAAAATCTTTCCACATGACGCCCGACGAATTCCGACGCCACGGCCACGCCGTGGTGGACTGGATCGCCGACTACCAAGCGCGTATTGAATCGTTTCCCGTGCGCTCACAGGTGAAACCGGGAGAGATTCGGGCTGCGCTTCCGGCGGATCCTCCGGCGCACGGCGAGCCGTTTGACGCGCTGCTGAAAGATGTCGAACGCTTGATTCTGCCCGGGGTCACGCACTGGCAGTCGCCCAATTTCTTCGCATATTTCCCGTGCAACGCGTCGGGGCCTGGAATCCTGGGCGACCTTCTTTCTTCCGGTCTGGGCGTGCAGGGGATGCTGTGGTCGACCAGCCCGGCTTGCACCGAACTCGAAACCCACGTGATGGACTGGCTGGTCGCCATGCTCGGTCTGCCCGAAAAGTTCCTGTCGTCCAGCACGGGCGGCGGAGTCATTCAGGACACCGCTTCGAGCGTCGCACTCTGCGCCCTGCTGGCCGCACGCGAGCGCGCGACCAACTACATCAGCAACAAGAAGGGATGCGATGGGCGGCTGGTCGCTTACGTCTCGACGCAGACCCATTCCTCGCTGGAGAAGGCTGCGATGATCGCGGGTATCGGCGTAGAGAATCTGCGGCTGATCGAAGTCGACCAGAATCTCGCAATGCGTCCGGACGCTCTGGCCCGCCAAATCGAAGCCGACCGGAGCAACGGGCTGACTCCGTTTCTGGTGTGCGCGACGGTGGGGACGACCTCTTCGAACGCGATGGACCCGATCGTCGCGATCGGCGAAGTCTGCCGCCAGCACAATCTTTGGCTGCACGTGGACGCTGCGATGTCGGGCACCGCCATGCTCTGCCCCGAGTTTCGTCACTTGCAGAGCGGCGTTGAACTCGCCGACAGCTACAACTTCAATCCTCATAAGTGGATGTTCACCAACTTCGACTGCAGCTGCTTCTGGGTCGCCGACCGCAAGGCGCTGATTCAGACGCTGAGCATCCTGCCGGAATATTTGCGAAACCAGGCTACGGAATCGGGCGCAGTCATCGACTACCGCGACTGGCACATCCAGTTGGGACGGCGCTTCCGCTCGCTGAAGTTGTGGTTCGTGATCCGCCACTACGGCGTCGAAGGCCTGCAGCACCACATTCGCCAGCATGTGCAACTGGCCCAGCAGTTCGCGGAGTGGGTGCGGAACGATGACCGCTTCGAACTGGCCGCACCCGCGCCGCTGAATCTGGTCTGCTTCCGCCACAAGTCAGGAGATGCTGCGAATCAGGGCATCATGGATCGCCTGAACCGCAGTGGCGACTTATTCCTCACCCACACCAAGCTGAACGGCAAGCTGACGCTGCGGCTTTGCGTGGGGCAAACGCACACCCAGGCTCGGCACGTGGAGAATGCGTGGAAGCGGATTCGCGAGGAAGCGGAGAGGGCTGGCTGAGGGCATTGGTGGCTGGGTTGCGCCAGTCGAGGGGTGCCGACGGAACATATTTTTTGTGATTGTTGGACGCTGCGGTTTGCGCTACTATCAAAAGGCTTTTCCCCTCTTCACTCCCCTTGAACGTCGTTGCATCCAGGAGTTGGTCCAATGCGATCTTTTGTCCCGCGTTTGATCGTGTTCAGCGCCCTTGTCGTCAACCTTGCCGCCTGCCTCCCGACATACGGCGAAACTTCCCAGAAACCCCGCTTTGCCTACGTGGCGAACAATCAGGATGGCACTGTCTCAGTGTTTGAGGTCGATAATGCGATGCTTCGCGCGCGGGACTATGCTTACATGGCGGGATCGAGTCCACTCTCGCTCTCGTTGACCCCTTCGCAAAAATTTCTTTACGTCGGTGGCAACGGGTCGCCCGGTCTATCCGGATACGCGGTGAATGCCGAAACCGGTGGATTGACGGCTTTGTCGAACTTGCCCTTCGACTTTTCAGTGTTTCAAGTTGCAGTGGTTCCCTCAGGCGAGTTTCTAGTCACGGTGGACGGCTCTTCGGTCCAGAGCTATTGGATCAACAACCGCACCGGAGGCTTATATTCCGCGGGGTTCGCCTCTGCCAGTTCGCCCTGGTCACTCGCCGTGTACCCGTCGGGACAATTCGTCTATGCCGTCGACGTCAATAGCGACGAGATCACAGCGCTGACACTTGATACGAACACCGGAGCTTTGAATCCGATCGCCGGATCGCCGTTTCCAACCAACTCCCAGAATCCCATTGCTTGCGTCATCGATCCTGCGGGCCACTTTCTTTTTGTTGCCAATGCCAACGGAGCCAATGTCAGCGTGTTCGCCATCGATCCAGTGAACGGAGCGTTGACTGAAGTCCAAGGCTCACCATTCCCCACGGGGCTTATCCCCGAATCTGTGGCCGTGAGTCCGAACGGGCAGTTTCTGTATGTTGGAAATTCATGGGACAAGACGATATCGGCGTTCGCCATCAGTTCTGCCAGCGGGAGTTTGAGCGCCGTGGCGGGGTCTCCCTTCGCGACGGGAGCTTCTGGTCCCATGGGCCTGGCCATCGACCTCTCCGGACAGCGGCTGTACTCCATGGATCATGACAGCAATGAAGTCGTGACCTTCGGCCTAAACTCCACGACCGGGGCTCTGACGCTTGAGCAGACGGTTCGTTCGCGGGGAGCTGCGATTTCAATGGCGATCGTATCTGGCAAGAACCCCGCGACCTACACACCCAAGTCTGTTTATGTGAGCAACGCCATTTCCAACAATATCTCCGGATTCAGCATTATGCGAAATTCGGGCTCGCTGACTTCGATTTCAGGATCTCCTTTTACCACCGGACCGTTCCCCAGTTCGATATCGTCCGACGCCGGCGGCCGGTTCGTCTTCACAGGCAACGAAGGCAACTTCACCGTGTCGGCCTTTACGGCGGATGCGACTACCGGGACCCTCACTCCGGCGCCCGGATCGCCCTTCCTGGCTGGCAAGCAGCCCACTTCGGTCGCGGTCGATAACGGCGCGCACTTCGTTTACGTCTGCAACAATCTCGACAACACAATTTCAGGGTATTCGGTTTCACCTTCTGGAACATTGACCGCGCTCGCTGGATTCCCCGTCTCTACGGCGCCATTCCTGGATCCCCTCGCACTGACCATCGATCCCAGAGGGAAGTTCCTATATCTGGTCAATGCGCAATCGAACAACGTCACAACGTATGCCATCGACCCCGGCACAGGCTCGCTCACAAATGTCGGTTCCCAAGCTACCGGCAGCTTTCCAGATGGCGTCTCGGTTGACCCAACCGGAAGATATCTTCTGATCAGTAACTCCGTTTCTTCCAACGTGTATGTTTACTCCATCGATGGGCCCTCGGGCGCAGTCACGCAAGCTGCAGTTTCTTCATCGTCCGGACTGGCAGGGCCCTACACCGTCGCTACCGACCCATCTGGCAAGCAAGCCTATGTGGGGAATGGCAACCCAAGCGATATGGTCGGCTACAGCCTCAATCCCAAGAACGGTGCGTTGCGGCAGCTGCCCAGTTCGCCATTCAGCGGTGTTTCCACTCCGTTTTCCTTGAGCTTTGACCTTTCCGGGGGTTTCTTGTACGTGGCGAATGGCTCGGGAAACAGCGTCTCTGGATATTCCGTTGACCGCGCAACCGGGACGCTGACGCCCGTTCCCGGCGCCACATTTCAGGCAGGTTCAGGACCGACTGGCGTAACCGTCACCGATAGAGTTCGCCAGTAGGACGGAACTCCAAAGCTAGTCCGCGGGCATGGGCGCGGTTCGCGGGGCCCCCCGGCGTTCTCTTGCGGGATAAGTCGCTTCCGCCGGAGCCTCCAGCCACTTGCGCACTTCCGGCAGCGCCTTCCGCATGGCAAGTTCGCCGACGCGAACCAAGTCGGCGGCGCGCTTGAAGTCATCGTAGGCGAATCCGGCGACGTCGGGTTCAATGACTACATCCGCGGCTTCGCGCCACAGAGAGGACATCGCATCCTGCGCGATCGCGAAGGATTGTCCAATCACGTCAAACAAATGGCGCGGTGGACCACCTTTGGCCCACGTGCCTTTCAAATGCACCGCCAGCACGCGATCGGCGCCCATTTCGCGCAAGGGCCGCGTGGGCACCGGATGCGAGAGCATGCCGTCGACCAGGTAGCGGCCGCGAATCTCGACCGGCAGGAACATCCCGGGATAAGCGCAACTGGCGCGCACCGGATCGATGATTGAACCGGAGTGAAACACCACGCCTTCTCCGGTATTGAAATCGGTCGCGGTCACACCCAGGGGAATACGGAGTTCTTCAAACGTCTTCACCTTCAAGATGCGAGTGAGGAAGGAGATCATGCGGTCGTTGGAGGCGAAGCCGCACCGCGAGAGGGTCCAGCGCGCGAAGGTAGTGAAGCGCACGTTGTGCGCGAGTTCTTCCAGTTCCGCGAGCGAGACGCCACTGCAATACGCCGCTCCCATCAGCGCACCCACGCTGGTGCCGGTCACGACGCGGACCGGAATACCCTCTTCTTCGAGAACTTTGAGAACGCCGATGTGCGCGATGCCGCGGGCAAATCCTCCGCCCAACGCCACGCCGATGGCAGGAACTCGGGGCGACGGAACCGGGGCGGTCTTACGGGAGAACTCCCGGCCGAAAGCCTGCACGGACCGAATAATCTTCCCCAGACTTTTCACAGCAAACCCCACATCTGCAGCCCGCAAACGGCCGCAGGTACTACAACCCCTGCTGGCATGTAAGATGCCACATTTCGATAGAGGGCTGTAAGGGCACGTCGGTGCCATTCCAGATTACGTCGGGGAACCCTAACGGCATGGTAACGGTTACCCTGTGGACATCAGGGCCGTGACGAAACTCCTGTATTCCTGCTAATTTGCCAACAGTATGGTGCGAGAGATTTCATCCGGCGGAGTGGTCGTCCGCAATAAGGACGGTAGCTGGTGGATGGCCGCCATCGAACTCCCCTCTGGGGCGCCGCAGGCCACGCCCGATCCCACCCAGCGCGCGGTTCGCTCGAAACCCAAGCCGGTTCTCTGCCTGCCCAAGGGCCTGATCGATCCCGGCGAGAAGCCGCTCGAAGCCGCCCTGCGTGAAGTTCGTGAAGAGACCGGGATCACCGCCGTTCCGATCATGAAACTTGGGGACAGCAAGTATGTGTACGTGCGCTCCTGGGGCGACGGCGAACGCGTGTTCAAGATCGTCAGCTTCTACCTGCTGCGCTATGAATCCGGACGCATCGACCAGATCGCCGACGCCATGCGGATCGAAGTCGCGCGCGCGAAGTGGGTCCGTCTGGAAGACGCGCCCAAACTGCTCGCGTACCGCGGCGAAAAACAGATGGCGCGCAAAGCGCTGGAATATGTAGAAGCCCACGCGGAGCTGTGATTTGGCAGTGATGCACGTTTAGTTTCGCCAGTCTCCGTTCCTATGGGGCGTCATCCTGACCGTAACCGTTCTTCAGGCGGAGGGAAGGATCTCGCGTGCGGCCCGGCTGGGCGTACGGGGAAATTCCACGCCAGATCCCTCACCCAGCTGAACCGCGCCGGGATCGCGATGACGCCTCCAATAGACTCAAACTGCATCACTCCCCGTGACCGCGACGCTGGATAATTTGTCCCCGATGCGATTACCATGGGCAGTTCGCAAATCAATTCGAAATCCTCTGTGTCCCCTGTAACCTCATGTGGTTAAGACTTTAAAGCTTTAAAGACTTTCATTCCGAGGCCCTCATCATGAAGCGCATCAATAAAGTGGCCATTCTCGGCGCCGGAACCATGGGCGCCCGCATCGCCGCGCACTTCGCCAACGCCGGCGTTCCCAGTTATCTATTCGATATCGTTCCTCCCGACGCCGACGGCCCCGCGCGCGGTTCTGAACGCAATAAGATCGCCGCCGCCGGACTCGACGCCGCCAAAAAATCCAAGCCCGCCGCGTTTATGGAACCGTCGCTCGCCCGATTCGTGACGGTGGGCAATTTCGACGACGACCTGAAGAAACTCGCCGACGTCGACTGGATCATCGAAGCCGTGGTCGAGAACCTCGATCTCAAGCGCGCTCTGTTGAAGAAGGTGGAAGCCATCCGCAAGCCCGGGACGATCATTACCACCAACACCAGCGGCTTGCCGGTCGGCAAGATCGCCGAAGGATTCACGGACGACTTCCGCCGGTCATGGTTTGGCACACACTTCTTCAATCCGCCGCGCTACATGCGCCTGCTTGAACTCATCCCCACTCCGGAAACCGACCGCGCGCAGATCGACGCCGTCTCGCACTTCTGCGACGTGCGCCTGGGCAAAGGCGTTGTCCTGGCCAAAGACACGCCAAACTTTATCGGCAACCGCATCGGCACATTTTCCGTGTTGAATGTGATCCGTCTGATGCAGGAGATGGACCTCACCATCGAAGAGATCGACGCCCTCACCGGACAGGCCGTGGGATGGCCGCGATCCGCCACGTTCCGCACCATCGATCTGGTCGGCCTTGACATTCTCGGCCACGTCGTCGGCAACATGACGTCGAACGTCAAGGATGAACGCAGCGATCTGCGCTTACCCGACTTCTTCGGCCAGATGCTGCAAAAGAAATGGCTGGGCGACAAAACCAAAGGCGGTTTCTACAAGAAAAATGTAGGGGCGTCCTCGCCCGCCAACTCCAGCCAGGAAGCCGAACGCCTGGCCCTGGACTGGAAGACGCTGGAATACCATCCCCGCCAGAAGCCGAAATTCCCCGCGCTAGAAATGGCGAAGAATGTCGAAGACACCGGCACTCGCCTGCGCACGCTATTGGGACTAGACGGCAGCGCACCGCAGAAGGCCGACAAAGCCGGCCCCTTCCTCTGGGCTGCGCTCTCCGATCTGTGGACCTACTCCGCCAACCGCGTGCCTGAAATCTCCGACTCGATCGTTGAAATCGACCGCGCCATGCGCCTCGGCTTCAACTGGGAACTCGGCCCCTTCGAACTCTGGGACGCTGCCGGAGTCGAAGCGACCGTCGCCCGTATGAAAAAAGAAGGCAAGCCGGTCGCGGCCAATGTAGAAAAGCTGCTGGCCGCCGGTCAAAAGTCCTGGTACGCCGACGATCTCAAGAGCGCGTCCGGACGTAAGTATTGGGACCTGAGAACTGAGAACTGGGAACTGGTTCACGTTCCCGCCGGCGTGTGGTCGACGACGGTTGCGAAGAAATCCAATGGCGTAGTGAAAAAGAATTCCGGCGCATCGCTCATCGATCTCGGCGACGGCGTGGCCTGTCTCGAATTTCACAGCAAGATGAACTCGCTCGGCTCCGACATCATCAGTCTTATTATTCAAACCCTAAAACCTGGGGGCCCCGGCGATGCCTTCGACGCCTTCGTCATCACCAACGACGCCACGAATTTTTCCGTGGGCGCGAACCTCATGCTGCTTCTCATGAGCGTGCAGGAAGAAGAGTGGGACGACGTGGACCTCGCCATCCGCCAGTTCCAGGGAATGACGCAGGCCATCAAGTTCTCACCCAAGCCAGTGGTAGCCGCTCCGTTCGGCCTGTGCCTCGGCGGCGGCACGGAGATTTCTCTGCACGCCGCGGCGCGCCAGCCGCACGCCGAGCTTTATGCCGGCCTGGTCGAAGTCGGCGTCGGCCTGCTCCCCGGCGGCGGAGGCTGCAAAGAAATGCTGCTGCGCGCCGTCGATAGCGCGGCCGCATTGCGCGGCAAAGTCTCCGGCGAAGCGCTTGCCGGCTCCGTCGAAATGATGGAGGCCATGAAGAAAGCTTTCGAAACCATCGCCACCGCCAAGGTCGCCACGTCGGCACATGAAGCCCGCGGCCTGGGATTCATCTCCAACGGCGACCGCATCACCCTGAACCGCGAGCGCGTGCTCTCCGATGCCAAGGCCCGCGCTCTCGACCTGGCGCGCGCCGGATACGAGCCGCCCGTGCCGCGGACCGACATTCCCGCGCCCGGCGAAAATCTTCTGGCCGCGCTGAAGATGGGCGTCCACCTCATGCGCCAGGGCGACTTCATCACCGACTACGAAGTGAAACTCGGCGCGAAGATCGCCGAAGTGCTCTGCGGCGGCAACGTCACTCCCGGCACTCCCGTGAGCGAGCAATACATCCTCGACCTGGAACGCGAAGGCTTCAAATCCCTCTGCGGCGAGAAGAGAACCCAGGAGAGGATTCAGTTCACGCTGAAGACGGGGAAGACGCTAAGGAACTGAAGACGGGATAGACATTGAGGCACCAAGAGGGTGCCCCATCCTAACTCGCCGCACTTTGGCGAGATTAGGGTGGGGACTTTGACTTCACGAGAGTCTCGACTCTCCGTCCGAAGGTCCTGCACTCGCATCACATGATGCCATCGCCGTGGAAGAGCGGCCCTTCAAGGGCCGCGTAAAGCGGCATGCAAATTGAAGCGGGCTTTAGCCCCTGTGGTCGCTTTTTCTCGCCCGGATTGTCGATCTCGCCACTGACGCAATCGCGCCGTTTCAGCCCGCAGCAACGTGCGCAAACCTTCGCACCGCCGGTTGCCGCGCTTGTCTCGCCCGCCAGAGATCATATTGCGACTGCATGTTCATCCATAGTTCTGGCGTCGTACCCAAAGCGGCCGCCAACCGGATCGCCATCGCCGCGGAGATTCCGGCTTTGGCGTTCAGCACGCGCGACAAAGTTACACGTGTGACCCGCAGATGGGCAGCTGCCGTGGATACGGCCAAGTCCCCGAGATATTCCCGGAGAACGAGTCCGGGATGCGGTGGATTGTGCATGCGCATGGATGTTTTCCTTCCGTATAGTATAACGATACACGATACAGGTTCCATCGCTGAGCAGGGCGGGCTTATCCTTGCTACAATCGCCTCATGCGCAGACCTCTCTTAGCTGCTGCTGCAGCCCTCCTTTTGACCCTCCTCATCGCTTCCACCCCACTCGCCAACGCCCAAGCCAACCAGCAGAAAGACGTGCCCGCACAAGAATCAGCTCCCGACGTGCCCGATGCCATCGCCGTTCCCGCTGGCCAAGAGGTCCTGTTCTTCGTGCACGCCAAGGGATCGCAGATCTACACCTGTCAGGCAGGCGCGGACGGCAAGTTCACCTGGACGCTGAAAGGCCCCGACGCTGATCTGACCGATCGGAAAGATAAAGTGATCGGGCATCATTCTGCCGGGCCAACCTGGAAGATGAAAGACGGCAGCGAAGTCACGGGAAAAGCAGTCGCCCACGTCGACTCGCTCGATTCGGATTCGATTCCCTGGCTGCTGGTGAATGTCGTCAGCCACGCAGGCAAGGGTCAACTCACGAACGTGACCACTATTCAGCGCGTCCACACACACGGCGGCAAACCGGGCAACGACGCTTGCGATGAGTCCCACAAAGACGCGGAAACCAAGAGCGACTACCGAGCCGACTATTACTTTTTCGTGCCGGCGAAGTGACCTCAAGGCAGCCTGAATGAAGGTACGCGATGTGATCAAGCGCCTGGAGGGAGAAGGCTGGAAACTAGCCCGAACCAAAGGCAGCCATCGTCAATTTCACCATCCGACGAAACCCGGAACCGTTACCGTTGCGGGCCATCCGTCAGTGGACATTCCGCCCGGAACGTTGAACAATATCCTTAAGCAGGCGGGACTGAAATGAAATATCTGGTCATCTACGAGAAGTCACCCGAAGGTTGGGGAGCTTATGCACCCGATCTTCCTGGCCTCGGCGTCGCAGGTACTACGCTCGACGAAGTGAAAGAACTCATCCGCGAAGCCGTAGAGTTCCACCTCGAAGGCATGCGCCAGCACGGCGATCCGATTCCGGCACCCAGCGCCACCACGGAATACATCACGGTATAAATCCCATGCGTGAAGTCATTATTGCTTCTTCTGTCCGTACGCCCGTAGGACGCGCCTACAAAGGCACGCTCCGCGCCACTCGTCCCGATGAACTCGCTGCCGTTGCGATCAGAGGCGCGCTGGACCGCGTGCCGCAACTCGACGCCAAAGAGATCGAAGACGTCATCCTCGGCTGCGCCATGCCCGAGGCCGAGCAAGGGATGAACGTCGCCCGCATCGCCTCGCTGCGCGCGGGCTTGCCGGTAGAGGTTTCGGCGCTCACCATCAACCGCTTCTGTTCCTCGGGACTGCAGGCGATTGCCATGGCAGCCGAGCGCATTATGAGCGGCGGCGCGGAAGTGATCCTCGCCGGCGGAACCGAGTCGATGTCGATGATCCCGATGGGCGGTCACAAGATCTCGCCCAACCCATGGCTCGTCGATCACTATCCCGACGCGTATCTTTCCATGGGACTCACCGCTGAGCGCGTCGCGCAGAGAGTCGGCATCACACGCGAAGCAGCCGATGAGTTCTCGCTGCGCAGCCACCAGAAGGCTCTGGCGGCGATTCAGGCGGGAAAGTTCACTGACGAAGTTGTGCCGGTTCCGGTGAGTTTCAGCACGCCGAATGGCTCCAAGCCCAAGCGTCAGGAAATCGTGTTCAAAGTAGACGAAGGCCCGCGCGGCGATACTTCGCTCGAAGCCCTGCTCGCGCTCAAGCCCGCATTCCATGTGAAAGGCACAGTGACTGCCGGGAATTCGTCGCAGATGTCGGATGGCGCGGCCGCTGCGGTGGTCATGTCGGCGGAACGGGCAAAGGCGCTCGGCATCAAGCCTCTGGCTCGGTATGTCTCGTTCGCGACCGCTGGCTACAAGCCGGAAGAAATGGGGCTCGGTCCCGTATTCGCGATTCCGAAAGCATTGAAGCTGGCCGGTCTCAAGCTCTCTGACATCGACGTGATCGAGTTGAACGAAGCTTTCGCGGCCCAGTCGCTCGCGGTGATCAAAGAAGCAGGATTGGATCCTGAGAAAGTGAATCCCAACGGAGGCGCGATCGCGCTGGGACATCCGCTGGGATGCACGGGAGCCAAGCTGACCGCGAGTCTGATCCGCGAACTAAAGCGCCGCAACGCACGCTACGGCATGGTGACCATGTGTGTCGGCGGAGGCATGGGCGCAGCCGGCATTTTCGAAAACCTTTAACCACGAAGGACACGAAGGTCCACGAAGGAAACCTAGCGGTAAGATTTCCTTCGTGGACCTTTGTGTCCTTCGTGGTTCCCGCTTTGGGTCTTGAACTTGTTTTTCCCTCAAATTGTGACCAACGACCTAGACTCCGCGCAGAAAATCGGATAACTGTGGAAGCACCATGGCCACAGCCACGATCCATCGGTTGAGTGCACAAGAAGTCAGTCATGCCATCATCACAGCAGCGATGAAAGTTCATTCTGAACTTGGCCCTGGATTACTGGAGAGCGCTTACCAGGCGTGTTTGCAGCACGAACTTCAGCGAGCGGGCTTTCAAGCGGCATGTCAGGTAGGACTTCCCGTCGTCTATCGCGGAGTAAAACTGGAACTCGGGTATCGAATGGATCTGGTCGTAGAAGATCTCGTGATCGTGGAAATCAAGTCAGTGGATGCCATCTCACTGGTTCATCAGGCTCAGATAATCTCCTACCTTAAGCTCAGCGGAAAATCTCTCGGACTGCTGATCAACTTCAATGTTGTCCATTTGAAGGAAGGCATTCGTCGCTTTGTGAACGGCCTGGGATGGAAGGAAACCCAAACCTTTAACCACTATGGTCATTAAGGTTCACGAAGGAACCCCTTGCGGCCATTTTGGGGTTCGGCGCTATAATTCGGTACAGGAGGGTTCTTATGACTCTCGCTCGCCTTCTTGTTGTTCCTCTCGTGGCTTGCTCTGCGATGGCGTTCGCCCAGCAGAAAACGGACTCCCTCGAGCTTCCCGCCCAGATCGCCGACGCGAGCCAGTCTGCGACCGTCGCGTCGCCCGAGCCGTGGAAGTTCATCCCGAAGCAGCCTGCGGACGCCACCGCCGGAAGAAATCCTCTGGACCGCCTTCAGATCGACAAATACAAGGTGTTCCGGTCCAAGACGGACGCCCGCACTCTCCTCTTGGGACCGGAGGCCGATGCCGGAATAGTTCTTTCCGGCTTGGGCGGACAACTGGACGCGGATCCCACCTGCTACAAGATTCGCAGCTACGTGGTCGCGCGTGATTCCAAAGGCTCGGACTCCACGCACCCAGTCAGCTATTCGACCTGCCAGCCAGCGGCGCGCTACAAGGTGAAGACCACAGAACTACAGTCGGGTTCGGAAGAGCGCTGAACAACATTGCGTGACACTTTTTTACCCAAGTTTGACCCGACTGCTACGCTGCTTGACACGGTTGCGAGGTATCCTTTTATTGGACGCAAGCGTCCAAGGACAACAGGGTTCCCCCGCCCTGACTCCGGTTGGTACGAGGTGCTCTATGCGGCTCTCCAGCCTTAGTCTTGCAGCGGTTCTGCTGTTTTCAACCATCGCCCTAGCGCAGCATCACGAGTCCAGCGCTCCGAGCAGCCCTCCGCCAAGTCCGGCGCCGAGCGCAGCTCCAAGTCCAGCACCGAGCCCAGCACCTGCACCCGCGCCGAGCGCGCCCGCCAGCGTTTCGACGAGCTCGGCACCGAGTTCTTCGTCGAGTGCCAGCATGTCGCACAGCAGTGCTCCGAGTTCCGCGCCTGTGATGAGCGCACCGGAGAGCCATAGCGCACCGAGTGCTGCCTCTACCACGAGCCACTTTCCCGGCTCGACATCGTCTGAATCGAACATCGCCAGACCTGCGCCTCCCACGCACGCGCCCGCATCCGACTTGGAGCGCGTGACTCCGGCTCAGAAGGTCACCGCCGAAGACAGGATCGCGCCCGCTGCGCGCATCGGGGAAAATTCTGCGGAAAAGGAGCGTGAAGCGAAACCGGCCGAACCCGACCTGCGGCGCCGGATTTGCGAGGGCGCGGCTTGCAAGGAGCCGGTAGCGAAGCCTGTGCCAGAATCTGATTTGCGGCGGCGCGCCTGCCCCAACGGATCGTGCGGGTGCCCTGCGGGCCAAACGGCCAGCAAGGGCGGATGCGTCTCTACCCCGGTCGCGTCCGCGGCGAACCAGTGTCAACCGGGCGAGTCTTGGAATGGTGGAGCATGTCTGCCCTCCAGCCAGTGCCGCGCGGGGGAGTACTGGAACGGAGTGAACTGCACGACCGCTTCGTCGAATTGCGCTATGTTCATCGGACGGGGCGCAATGTTGGCCAACGAGCTGCGAAGCCTCAAAGCGCAAATTCAGGCAGCCTGTTCGCAGAACCAGACCGCCCAAGATTGCAACGACATAAAGATGCGCCAGATCGGTGCGGTCCAACGCTACCAAATGTTGCTGAGCGAGGCCGGGCCAACCTGCAGGACGTCGCTGCTTGATCCTCTGGCCCTGTAGTAGTGTCGTTTTGAGCCTTCGGGGCTGGGTCTGTTATTCCCTTCCTCTCCGCATTAGAATTGCAGAGTGTTATCCGCCACGTCCTCTACGGACTGGCGGTTTCTTTACTGAGGGAGAGAAATGGCAACGACCACGGCAGTTCCCAAGGCCAGGATTAACGGCGGCAGCTTTTTGCTGGAATCGCGGCAGCCCGAAGACGTTTTCACGCCGGAAGACTTCAGCGAACAGCACCGGCTCATCGGACAGACGGCGGAGGAGTTCGCCGTCAACGAAATCCTTCCCAATGTCGAGAAGATCGAGCACAAGGACTTTTCAGTTTCCCGCGACCTCTTGAAGAAGGCCGGCGAACTTGGCCTCAGCGGAGTTGAGATCCCCGAGGCCTATGGCGGGCTGGAGATGGACAAGGTCACCGCCGCCGTCATCGCCGATCACATCGCGAAGTATGCCGGCTTCGCCACCACTTGGGGCGCTCATAGCGGCATCGGAATGTTGCCCATCGTGTACTTCGGCACCGAAGAGCAGAAGAACAAGTACCTGCCGCGCCTGGCCGCGGGCGAAATTGTCGGGGCCTATGCCTTGTCCGAAGCCTCGTCTGGCTCGGACGCACTCAACTGCCGGGCTCGCGCTGAACTTTCGCCGGACGGCAAGCACTACGTGCTCAACGGCGAAAAGATGTGGATCACCAACGCCGGATTCGCCGACCTGTTCACGGTCTTCGCCAAAGTGAACGGGGAGAAGTTCAGCGCGTTTCTGGTCGAGAGAACTTTCCCCGGATTCTCGGTCGGCGCAGAAGAGCACAAGATGGGGATTCGCGGGTCCTCGACCTGTCCCATCATTCTCAATGACTGCA
>OBLW0100000595.1_pt1 | contig 30754 bp, 32 predicted proteins | sample 1520161 | NCBI WGS metagenome assembly OBLW01 (sample SAMEA3539309, study PRJEB22396) | soil metagenome | biome: tundra; feature: field; material: soil | place: USA | collected 2010-05 | depth 0.15 m
CTTTTAAGGCGTGGGTCCTGGGTTCGAGTCCCAGCGAGCTCACCACCCTCCCGGCCGCAGCCTCCCACTCCAACGGAATTGGCTCCGCATAACCGTATCCGTTCTCAGGCCGGCGTCAACCGCTCCAGCGGTGGCATCGATGCCAAGAACTGCTGCGCGAACTGCTGGCTGTATTCATCCAGCAGTTGTTTCACGCGTTCTGGCTGACTCGAGCGCACAATCAGACCTGCATGGTGGTGCTTCTTCACGCGAACCACGATCTCCGGATCGTTGAAACCAGCCGTGTCCGGTTCGGCGGTCTGAGCCTGGCAAAGCACGCTGCCCGCATAGCTCTCAAAGAACTGCTCAGGGACATAGCCTTCACCGCGAAAATCGCAAACCTCCAGCCGCGCCCACTCCCGCCACAAGTTTATGCCGGTTGAAACCTCAACCAAATCGGCAATGAACGCACCTCCTACCCTGGCCGCGATTTCAAGAAAGTAATAGCGGCCATCCGCATGCGCGCGGATGTATTCGGCATGAGTCACGCCGCGCACCATGCCCAGCGATGGAGCCAGGCTACTGTTCAATGCGGTCAGTTCCTTTGCGTCTCGGCTTTCGCGGTCCACTGTGCGCGTAGTGAACACCCCACCCTCGTGCATCACCTGCATCGGTGGGCGCCCGTACTGATGCACCGCCTGGAACTTCACCTGGCAATCGTTCACAATCGAATCCACGTGGAAGATGTCGCCGGGCACAAACTGCTCCAGCAGGTAGCGGCTCTGCTCGTCGCCCAGGTCGTCCAGGATGCGCCACAACTGCTCTGGCTCTTCGATTTTGCGAATCCCCAGCGCCGACGCTTCCGAACGGGGCTTCAGCAGCCAGGGCGGCGGAACACGTTCCATAAAGTCGCGAAGCTCGTCGTAATTCAGCACTCGGCAAAACTCCGGCACCAGATAGCCAAACGCTCGCGCGAGCACCCTCATAGCCAACTTGTCGCGATAGCAACCAGCAGTAGTTGTCCCCATGCCGGGAACACGCATGTGCTCGCGAATCTGCGCCGCCGTTTCCAGGTCTAACTCATCCAGAGCCACAATGCGATCGAATCGCCTGCCTCGCGCCATCCACGAGACAGTATTCAGAATCTGCTCGCGATTCAGTCCCGGAGGCATGATAGCTAAATCCTCCAGTGCTTCGCGCGGCCAATCCGCATCGCGAAGTTTGTCCAGTGTGAGCAGTGTGGTCCTCACCCCCATCTCCGCGCACTGGCGCAGAAAGTCGTGCCCTTTTTCATAGCTGGCAAGACATAGGAACCGCTCGATCGCGTCCAACGCTGGCCCTCCTTTGGAATCGCTGACCCTGTTGCAAGCGCCCGGCATTCCGATTAAGTCTCTGGGGGAGGAGGCTCACATCTTGGACTGCTCGGCGAGGATAGTTCTACCATAGACCCTGCACGCCCTGGCTTGCAGATTCCTGACCGTGAAGGCGCGGAACGATTTGAAAAGGATGCTTGAGGATGCTCAACAGAAAGAACCTGCTTATCGCTGCGCTGTTGGGCTGCGTCCCGGCGGCATTCACGTTTGAGTTGGAATCCATATCCGTCCTCTCGTCAAACCCTTTCGTGGGCGCAATTCAAGGGGCTGGAATCATGCTCCTGTTTCCAGGACTACTGGGGGCAATGGCCATGAGCGGGAATGTCCATGCCTTTCATCTCTGGGTGGCGGCAATCTGGAACTTTGTTTTTTACTTCTTGGTATGCTGGGCGATAGCTGCTCTCATCGGAACGGTTCGCCGCCGAATTAGTGCATCTCAGCGTGCAGGCAAATCCTGAACAGGCAAGGGCCACCATCCTTATGCTTTCAGCAAGCGCAATCGTGAAACTCCACAACCAATTGGTCGAGTCCTGGCATACAAAGCCAGAGAGCCTGGACGACGCTCCGCCTTCCGACTGGCTTACCCTGATCTCCCGCCAGCATCGCGCCAACTTCGACCTTTGGCACATTGAGGATGAGGCCCGCACTCCTGGCGTCACCGACGCGGAACTTGCCGCAGTAAAGCACCGCATTGACAGGACCAACCAGCAACGCAACGACTTGGCTGAAGAGTTGGACCGTGTGCTGCTCCTCTGGCTCGAAGCCCAGGGCCTGCCGAATCAAAACGCCCCGCTGAACTCCGAATCGCCGGGCCTGATCATCGACCGGCTTTCGATTCTGGCGCTCAAGCTTTACCACACTCGAGAAGAGGCCGACCGCGTCGATGCGCCCCCGGGCCACGCCGGCCGCAACCGCGATCGCCTGGCCATTCTTGAAAGTCAGCGCGCCGACCTGGCCGGCTGCCTCGACGCACTGTGGCGCGAAACCCTTGCCGGTACGCGGCGATTCAAGCTCTATCGCCAGTTGAAGATGTACAACGACCCCGCTCTAAACCCAGCAATCTACCGCAATCTTCCCAGTCACCTACCCCACTAACTTCCAGTCGAACGGAACAGGTAACTTTCTCCACAACAGGCTACCCATTGACGTATTACGGGGTTATGCGTATAAAAGGGGCCTGAGCAGCATTGTTCCCGCACGCGCGTTTAAGGCCGGTGGCGATCCGGCTCAATCGCGCGTTCTGGAAGAAGCGCTCCTGGCATAAACATGACGCAAGAGGCCCGATCCGCGGCGCCCAGCCGCAAAAAGACTCCACCGCCCCCTGTCAAGAAACCCGACAGCCATTCCACCACGGGCGCAGCACCGTCTTTTCAGCACTATCAGGCTGCCGTGCAACTGCTGCAACAGGGTAAGTACGATAGGGCGTTGGCCGCATTTGAGAAGCTGCTCCCCACTGCCCCTGCCGAAATCAGGGAACGCTGCAAAATGTACATCAGCACCTGCCAGCGTCAGCTTGAGAAACCAACCCTGAGCTTCGCGACGCCCGAGGAGCACTATGACTACGCCGTCTCGCAGTTGAATACCGGCTACTACGAGGAAGCGCGCGAGCAGTTCAACAACATCCTGTCTGGCCACCCCAACGCCGACTACGCATTTTACGGGCTCGCCGTGCTGGATGCCATCACCGGCCAATCGCAGGATTGCCTGGCAAATCTGGCCCGGTCCATCGAGTTGAATCCAAGGAACCGGCTTCAGGCACGAGTAGACAACGACTTTCAAAGCATGGTGGACGACCCCCGCTTTACTGAATTGCTGTATCCTGAGATTCCGTAAGGCTTGCTTTGGAACCTTCGAACTCCTTAAACGATGAGCTCCCTTCAGTGCCCTCTCCCGGCTCTGATCCCTCTGCTTTGACACGGCCCCTGCGCGTGGTCGCTATCGGGGGTGGCACCGGCCTTTCCACATTACTGCGCGGCCTGCGCCGCCACGTGATGGCCACAGGCCAGACCGGTCCCTCCCCAGGACAGATTACGGATCTGGCTGCGGTTGTCACGGTAACCGACGACGGCGGCTCGTCCGGCAGGCTGCGCAGAGGCTTTAACATGTTGCCCCCTGGCGACCTGCGCAATTGCATGGTGGCCCTCAGCGAAGAAGAAGCACTCCTGGCACGCCTCTTCAACCATCGCTTCCGGGGAGGCGATGCCCTCAAAGGCCACAACTTCGGCAACCTCTTTGTCGCCGCGCTCACTGAGATCACCGGCGACTTTGCCCTGGCTATCCAGCTATCTTCAAAAATCCTCGCCACGCGCGGCCGCATCTATCCCGCTACAACTTCCAATACCACCTTGGTTGCGGAGATGGACGATGGTTCATTCGTCCGCGGTGAAACCAACATCACCGCCAGCCATCGCCGCATTGTGGAACTGACCCTCGATCCCCCGAACCCGGCTCCGCTCCCGGAGACGCTGGAGGCCATTGAACGCGCCGACCTCATCACCGTTGGACCGGGCTCGCTCTACACTTCCCTGATCACCAATCTCCTGGTCGAAGGCATTCCATCGGCCCTCGCCAACGCCCGCGGCGTGCGGGTCTTCGTCTGCAATCTCATGACCCAGGCCAACGAGAGCCTTGGCCTCTCCGCCGCCGACCACATCGAGCGCATCTACGAGCACACGCACGCGCCCATCTTCGACTGTGCACTGATCAACACCGCGCCATTCTCGCCTGAGACACTGGCTCGTTATGAGGCGGAGGGCGCTTCGCCCATCGTCCCGGACATTGCACGCATCCAGGCCTTGGGAGTGCGCTGCATCGCCGGCGATTTTGCCAGCGAAGATGCCGTCGTCCGCCATGCAGAAGGCCGCGTCACTGGTGCCCTGCTGGCGCTGGGACGCACTATGCAAAACGAACAGAACTGAAGTCAGGGCAGAGCTGGCCGATTTTTCTTCCTCGTCGCCGCACATTGAATTAAAGTGGAGGCGCGCAGGTACCAACCTGCAAAATCAATCGGGAGGAATCATGCGTAATACTCGTGTTTGGATCACGATCGGTTGCTGCCTTCTTGCCATAGCCGTAGCGGCCTGGGCACAAACCAATAGGAAACCCGGCCTGTGGGAGATGACCAGCACCATGACCTGGCAGCAGTCGCCCATGCCCGCTGGAATGACGATGCCTCCAAGTGCGAATTCACCCTTCGGCGGAGGCGCGCACACCTCCCAGGTCTGCCTCACCCAGGCCATGATCGAAAAGTACGGCACCCCCATGCCGCAAAGCCGCAACAACCAGTGCCAGGTTGCCAACGTGCAGATGAAACCCGGCAGCATGACCGCCGATTGGATCTGCAGCGGAATGATGGCCGGCAAAGGAACTCTCGAGGCCTCGTGGACTGACTCGGATCACTCCACGAGCAAGGTGCACTTTACCGGTACCATGCAGATGGGACCGAATCCAACGCCGGTCGAATACACCATCGTCTCTAACTCCGCGTACAAAGGCCCTGACTGCGGCAGCGTGAAGCCCGTGGAAATGCCGGATAAATAGGACTCCTGCAATTGTTCTGCAATCCGCCCGGAATCGGATCACCGAAACCCAGGCTTCCCATCCTTTTTGAGCCTCTTGGCGGAGAGTATGGGAAGGTTCAGAATCCAGTCTCTTCTTCTTATCCTTCCACCGTCCGCTTCAACTGCCCGCAGGCCGCAAAAATGTCGCGGCCACGCGGTCGCCGGACATAAGTCGGAATTCCCTCCGCCGCCAGTGCAGTGCGAAATCTCGCCACGGCCTCCGGCTGCGGCATCGTGTACTCAATTCCGGGCCCAGGGTTCCACGCAATCAGATTCACCTTTGCGGGCAATCCGGTCCGGCGCACGAGTCGACCAACCTCCGCAGCCTGCTCTTTCCGATCCGTCACTCCACCCAGCAAAACATATTCGAATGTAATTCGCTCGCGGGAACGCAGCCGAACTTTGCGCACTGCATCCATCACGGTCTCGATGGGCCATTTACGGTTGATCGGCATCACCTCGGCGCGCACCGCATCGTTCGGAGCATTCAAGCTGATGGCCAGCTTGGGCCGTATCTCCGGCGGCTCCTCGGCAAACCGCTCGATGCCCGGCACAATCCCCGACGTCGAAACCGTCATCCGTTGCGGACTCAGCCCCACTTCTTCCACCAGCAGCCGCACCGCCGCAATGAAGTTGTCATAATTTAGAAACGGCTCGCCCATACCCATGAAGACCAGGTTCACGCGTTCGCGGCCCACCTCCACACCGTGCCGCTCCAGCACCGCAACCACCTGACCGGCAATCTCGCCCGCACTCAGATTGCGCTGGAAACCAAGCTTCGCCGTCAGGCAAAACTGGCAATTCACCGCGCAGCCGACCTGGCTGGAAACGCAGATCGTGGCCCGGCTCCGTATCCCTGCCTCACCGCCCCCTTCGGCCTCGATTCCACTCCCGTCGCCGGATTCGCCCCCGTCCCCCTCCGGCATCCAGACGGTCTCAACGGTTTGCCTTCCGTCGCCGTGCCCCTGCACCAGGTAGCGCTCCGTTCCATCTACGGATTTGAAGACCTGCGCAATTCTCGGCCGGCCCACTTCCCAGCCCAGTGTGCCTAGCCGTTCGCGCAGAGGCTTGGGTAATGTAGTGATTTCACTTATCCCCATAACCCATTGACGATACATCGCTTCCCCTAACTGACTGCCGCGCCAGGCTGGCTCGCAGATTTCCACCATTGTCGCCGCAAGCGCTTTGGCATCTAATCCAAAAAGCGGCTTTCGGCTCCCATCAACAGGAACGTTGGCGTCTAAATGAACGAGTTGGCTCAGTTTTTTGGTCACGGTCTGGCTCAGCTTAGAGTATTTCATCCCGCCCTGGAGCCCGGCCGCTTGCAATCTTCTCCACATCCGGGTCCTTGCTCAAGGCTGCTTTAAAGCCTGAAACGTGCCCTTTGCGTCCGGTTGCCCTACAATCGAATCGAATTGATGACGATGACGACTGAAAGAAACCTCCGCCGAACCGTATTGCCAAACGGCCTGATTGTCCTGACCGAGCGCATGGATCACCTGCGTTCGGTGGCCATGGGCGTATGGATCAAGTCTGGATCCCGCTGCGAACCCGCCGAAACCAACGGCATTTCACATTTCGTCGAGCACATGCTTTTCAAAGGCACGCGTTCCCGCACCGCCCAGCACATTGCCCGCGAGATGGATTCGATCGGCGGCAACCTCGACGCATTCACCGGCAAAGAGACCATCTGCTTCAACGTCAAGTCGCTCTCGGACCACGTTCCGATAGCCTTGGACGTATTAGCCGACCTGGTGCTTAACCCGGTCTTTGCCCCTTCCGACATCGAACGCGAGCGCGGCGTAATTCTCGAAGAGATCAAGATCGATGAGGACAATCCTGACGTGCTCGTCCAGGAGCTTTTCACGCAGAGCTTCTGGAAGGGTCATCCCCTCGGCTGGCCTATTCTGGGCACCACTGAAACCGTCGCCCGGCTCGATAAGCAGCAACTAGTTGACTACCACGGTGACCGTTTTCATGGTGGCAACATGGTCTTTTCCGCTGCCGGAAACCTGGACCACGACCAGTTTGTCGAGGCCGTAACCGGAAAATTCTCTGCTCTGGCCGGCGGCCAGACGCTCAGTGAAATGCCTGCCCCCGAACCCAGCGCCCGCATCGTCATGCGCAACAAAAAGTCCCTTGAGCAGGTGCAGATCTGCCTCGGCGTGCCCGCGCCGCCCATCACCGACGAAAACCGTTACGCCGCTCTCATTCTCAACACCGTACTTGGCGGCGGCATGAGTTCCCGCCTCTTCCAGACCATCCGCGAAGAGCGAGGCATGGCCTACTCCATTTACAGCGACCTGAGCCCCTACCGCGACACCGGAACCCTCTGTGTCTACGCCGGCACCTCCGCAAGCAAGGCTCTCGAAGTCGTGGACCTCATCCTGGCGGAGTTCCGCAATCTAAAAGAGACCCCTCTCACCCAGGAGGAACTCACTCGCGCCAAGGACCAGCTCAAGGGAAACCTCTTGCTGGGTTTGGAGAGTTCGAATGCGCGCATGGCCAATTTGGCCCGCCAGGAGATGTACTTCCACCATTTCTTTACCGTCGACGAACTCATCGCCCGCGTCGACGAAGTGGATGCAGCGCAGGTCCAAGCTATGGCCCACCGCCTCTTCAACCCGGAGCACATCGCCGTAACCCTCCTCGGCCGTCTCAGCGGAGTCAGGCTCACACGCGCCAACCTGGTGTGTTGAAAAAAACAGGGTTCAGGGGTCAGGGGTCAGGGATCAGGGGTCGGAGACACATGCGCGGAGCCATTCAAGCAGGGATGGGATGTTGGTGGGTTGGTGGCATCGGTCAGCAGGGTTCTAGAAACTGATCCCTGAACCCTGAGCCCTGTTCTTTCGAGCGTCCCATTTCCCTTTCGCGTCTGTACGTTGTAGCATTTTCTCGAATGGGCCGGGAGCCTCCGGCCTGCTCCACGAGGCACAGGAATCCCATGAATCGCAAGTCTTCGCTCTCAACGGACCGCATCGGCTCCCAAAGTATGCCCCAACTTAACCGCACACAGCGGCAGCCTGACGGCTTCACGCTGATGGAATTGCTCATCGTCATCGCCATCATCCTCATCCTTATGCTCATGGCCATTCCAACCATCGGCAGCCTGACAAAGAAGGGCAACGAGACCTCGGCCATCAACTCAGTGCAGACTGTGACCAAGGCGGAGATTCAGTACCAGTCCAGCTACCCGGCCAACGGCTACGCTTGCACCCTTGCAGCTTTAGGTGGCGACCCAAATGCTGGCGCACCTTCGCCAACCGCCGCACAGATTCTGCAGGGTGATTTGGTTTCCGGATACAAGTCCGGCTATATCTTCACCATCGCCTGCAAAGACAAGGTCACCATCAACGGCACGGATCGTTCGAACGGCTACGTCATCACAGCCGTTCCGCAAACGGTGGGCAAGAGCGGAGATCGCGGCTTCTGCAGCGATCAGTTCGGCGGCGTCAAATACGACCTCGCAGGCGGAACCAACTGCACGCAGAACATGCAATGAGCCTGTACCCTCGCTCGCGGCGTGGCGGCCTGCTAATGGCCGCCGCCCTGCTCTCTTCATGCGTTTACGCCCAACAACGCCCTCCTACCGCACATGACGTCGCGTCGCGCGTCGACCGACATTACAACCAGTTGCACTCACTCAAGGCCGGCTTTGCTGAAACCTATGAGGGCCTCGGAATAAAACGAACCGAGAGCGGTACGCTGTTTCTCATTAAGCCAGGCCGCATGAAGTGGGACTACAGTTCCCCGCCTGGCAAGGTCTTTGTCCTCGACGGCAAATTCGCGTGGTTCTACACCCAGGGCGACAGGCAGGTGCAGCGCATTCCCGCCAAGCAACTTGACGACCTGCGTTCTCCGCTGCGCTTTCTTCTCGGTCACACCGAACTCGAAAAGGAATTCGACAACCTGACCCTGGCTGCGGCCCCCAATGGCGCCTTCACCCTCACCGGCCAGCCCAAGGGACAGGAGAATCGCGTCCGCCGCATCACGCTCAGCGTGACCGCTGAAGGAACCATCACCGCCATCGAGATCGAAGAGACCGACGGCGCACTCACCCACTTCACCTTCACTGGCGAACAGCCCAACATAGCCATCCCAGCGGAGACTTTCCACTTCACGCCTCCGCCCGGCGTCCCAGTAGTCAATGCGCTCCCGCCCGTGTAGTCCCCGGCTTAGCACGCTTCAATGGATCCTTTCGACTCGCTAAGAATTGTCCGTGCCCCATCCTTTCTGTCATTCTGAGCGAAGTCCGCCGCGGCGGACGAAGTCGAAGAACCTGCGGTTTGCAATCCTGGCGAAAGAGTGGGACATCACGTACCTCAACTTGAAATCAGCTTATCCAAACGGCCGCGCACCCGTGTATTTTTGATCTGTATCGATCGAGCAGGAGCAAGCATGGCGCGAGTAGCAATCGTAGGAGTCGGAGCAATTGGAGGCGCCCTGGCCGGCCTGCTTCAGACGGCCGGTCGCCACGAAATCACGCTGTGCACTCGGCGGCCATTGAACGCACTGATGGTGCATACGCCTGACGGCGACGTGCAAGTCAACGCGCAGAACGTGACCGATCCTGCGCACGCCGGAGCCGTGGACTGGGTAATCGTAGCCACCAAAACGTATGACGCCGAAGGCGCTGCCGCGTGGTTCCCTACCCTGTGCGCAACCGGCGCTCCGGTTGCAATCGTGCAAAACGGTGTCGAGCATCGCGAGCGCTTTGCGCCCTATCTGAGCACTGGCCAGCTTCTGCCGGTAGTCATCGACGTTCCCACCGAGCGGCAGGCAGACGGCAGCGTCCGCGTGCGCGGCGCAACGCTGATGAAGGTAGAAGATATCCAACTCGGCAGAGACTTTGCCGCACTCTTCACAGGCGCGACAGCCAAAATGATGCTCGTCGATGACTTCACGACCCCGGCCTGGTGGAAGCTCTGCATCAATTCCGTCGGCGCATTGAACGCATTGACCGTGAAACCGGCCGGCGTGCTGAGAGAAGAAGCAATGGGCCGCGTCGCAATGGAGATGGTGGCGGAATGTGTTGCTGTGGGCCGCGCAGAAGGCGCTCATCTTGACGACAACCTGCCCGAACAGGTGATAGCGATGTACCGCGCCCAACCTGCCGACTCCGTAAATTCCCTGTTGGCTGACCGCCTAGCGGGCCGACAGATGGAGTCAGACGCACGCAACGGGGCAATCGTGCGCAAAGGCGAAAAGCATGGCATCGCAACGCCCATGAACCGGATGGCAGTCGCGTTGCTGCAAGCTGTTTAAGGAGTGGAACGACATGAACGATCTGGCGGAATCTGTTGCTCACGCGTTTATACGCGCCATCAACCGGCAGGATGTAGATGCGCTCGCGGAGTTGATGACAGACGAACACCGGTTCATCGACTCGCTCGGAAACGTGGTCGACGGCCGGGAAAAGATGCGGACCGGCTGGGCTAAATATTTCCGCATGGTTCCCGACTACACGGTCGCCATCGAAGAGACCTTCTGCGATGGCCCGGTCGTCGTGATGCTGGGCATGGCGCAGGGAACCTATACGCCCGATGGAAAACTCAAGCCAGAGAACCGCTGGTCCACGCCGACCGCCTTTCGCGCGTACATCGAAGAGCAGAAAGTGGCGGAGTGGCGCGTCTACGCCGACAACGAGCCGATCCGGCAGCGCATGGCAAAAGGCGCCTGAGCCGCACCGCCGCGCACGATCTCTGCCGCAGGCCTCAAGACACCATGTGCAGTCGCTTGTGGATGTGCACAGCCTCCCCGACCCCGCCATCTCCAAGTTGATTTCCGCGACGCCGTCCCTTGGCTACATGTACCTGGGAGGCCTGCCGCCTTACTAACCCCTTTGTTCCCAATGTTTACCTTGAGATCCCGCCGAGAGGACTTGCAAAAGTCCTCAGTTCCATTTACTTTACTAACCAGTTAGTTAACATGTCCGTCACCATCCCAACCCGCACGCAGACCGAGCGCGCCGAACAGGCGCGAGCACGCATTCTCGATGCCGCCGTAAGCGAATTCAGCGAAAACGGCCTGGCCGGAGCCCGCACCGAACAGATTGCCGAAGCGGCCGGCGTAAATAAGGCCCTGCTCTACTACTACTTCAAAAGCAAGGATGCACTCTACGCCGCAGCGCTTGAATCGGTGGCGCAGCGCGTAGTCGCCAGCAGCTTGGCAGCAATGACCAGCGACCGCTCTGCCGGGGAGCAAGTGGTTCATTTCGCCCTCAACCACTTTGACCGCATCCACTCGCAGCAGGCATTTCAGAAAATGATGCAGCAGGAGATGATGCGCCTGCACCGTGGCGAAGAAAACGCACTCACGCCCATTGTCGAAAAGGTCTTCCGTCCGATGATGATGCGACTGCGCGATCTGTTCGCTGAAGGCAAGCGCACTGGAGAACTGATCCAGGCCGACGAGTGGCAGATCATGTATTCGGCTCTGGGAGCCAACGTCTTCTACTTCATGTCAGCGCCGGTGGTAGGAATCATGCTGGAGAAAAATCCGCTTGAGCGCAGCGCGATGGAGTTTCGGCGCAAAGCCGCCATCGAGTACCTGGGACTGGCGATTTTTACTGACCGAAAGCACGGTGCAGAAGTTGCAGCGCGCGTGCTGGCCGCTACGCCTATGCCCAAAAGCGGCGAATTCAAGATGTTTGAGAGGAACGCCAAGTGAACGCACGTAATCGAGTTTTCATCATCCTGGCCCTGCTGACGCTGGGATCGCTCATCTGGTACCTGGTCACGGTCAGGCCCACAGGTGACCTGCAACTGATCGGCACAGTGGACGCCAATGAGGTGTTGGTGAGCGCCAGAATTCCCGGACGCATCCAGACACTCACCGTCAAAGAAGGCGACACCGTCAAGGCCGGACAACTGATCGCCGTTATCGGCAGTGATGACCTGGACGCGGCGCTCAAAGCAGCCGAAGCCGCCACGGCCAGCCAGCGCTCGAAGCTGAACGGAACCGTCGAGACTGAGCGGCAGAACAGCGGCGAAACCAGCAGCGCGAGAGTCAGCGCAGAAGCCCAGGTGCGGGTCGCCGAGGCTTCCCTTGCCCAGTCCAAAGCACAGCTCGAACATCAGCAGGCCGATACCAGCCGGACCGTCGCGCTCGCCCAGCAGGGCATCATGAGCGCGCAAGCGCGAGATGAGCAGGTAACCGCCCTGCAGGCAGCGCAAGCTGCCGTGAACGCTGCAGCGAGTACGCTTTCAGCAGCCCAGGCCAACCTCCGCCAGGCACGCGCCCATGAATTGCTGGCGGCCGTTTCGGCTCACACAGTGGACTCGACTCGCGCCGACGTGGCAAACGCGCGCGCTCTCGCCGATCAAGCCAGGGTCGAGAAAAGTTATGCTGAAGTGCTGGCGCCAGTCAGCGGAAGAGTGAACGTATGGGCGGCCCGGCAGGGCGAAGTAGTCGCAATGGGCGCGCCCATCGTCACCATCATCGACCTCACCCAGACTTGGGTCTATGCGCCACTGCCGGAGACGCAGGCCGACGCTGTTCAATTGGGCGACAGCCTGCGCGTGGTTATGCCCAGCGGCGTAACCATCTACGGCAAGGTCATCAACAAGGCCGCAGAAGCCGACTTTGCTACACAGCGCGACGTGAGCTCCCGCAAGCGCGACATCAAAACAATCCAGTTGAAGATGCTCATCGACAATCCCGGCGAGCAGTTTGTCCCCGGCATGACCGCTGAAATTTACATTCCCAAAACCAAGTTGGTGAAGCAGTGAGCGCCACGGCTACAAATGGCGGCATGAACGAGAGGCCCATAGCCAACGGGTCTACCTCCATCCAGGTGGAACATGCCGTCAAGCGCTACGGCGCATTCGAAGCAGTCAAGGACGTGAGCTTTTCCGTGGCCGACGGCGAAATCTTTGGCCTGCTCGGACCCAACGGCGCCGGCAAGAGCACGCTTATCCGCATGATGACCACGCTCATTCCGCTCACCGGAGGCAAAGCCATCGTTGCCGGTCACGACGTGGCCAAAGAGCCGGATGCCGTACGGCGCGTCATCGGCGTCATTCCCCAGGCGCTCACCAGCGACCCGGACCTCACCGTCGAAGAGAACCTGAGCATTTACGCCAAACTCTACAGCGTCCCAAAAGCAGAGCGCACCAAGAATATTGCCGAAGTGCTTGAAGCGGTCGATCTCACTAAATGGCGCGGCGCGCAAACCAAAACTCTCTCCGGTGGAATGCGCCGTCGCCTTGAGATTGCCCGCGGCCTGGTCCACAATCCCAAGATCTTTTTTCTCGACGAGCCCACCACTGGCCTCGACCCAGTCTCCCGCATTGCTGTCTGGGAGATGCTCGACAACTTGAGGAAGACCCGCCAATTGACCATGCTGCTAACCACCCATTACATGGAAGAGGCAGACAAGCTCTGCGACCGCATCGCCATTGTCGATCACGGCAAGCTGGTGGCCCTTGGCACACCCATCGAGCTCAAGCACAGCGTGCCCGGAGCCAACGTCGTCGAAGTCCACTTCGACCGCGAAACGGACGAATGGCAGGCAAGGCTCGAGAAGCTCGAAGGAGTGACCAGCGTGCAGGCCGAGAGCGCCGGCTTCTATCGTGTCCTCACGTCTTCCGGTTCCAGAACCACGATGCAACTGGTCGAGCTCGCCGCTTCACTTGGCGAAACTCTAACCTCGCTCAGTGTTCAGAACACCACGCTCGACGATGTATTTGTCCACTACACCGGCCGCCAGCTCCGCGATGAACAGGTCAAGCCGCCAGTATTCCAATTGCCGCCGCGTCCGGGAGCTCAGCCATGAATCGAATGTCTGCAATCGTAGAACGCGAAATGCGCAAGTTCTTCCGCTCGCCCACCCTCATGATCATGTCGTTGATGATGCCGATTCTGCAGTTGATCATCATGGGCAACGCCTTCGGCGGCAAGATCGTCGGCGCCAAGGTGGCAGTAGTCGACTACGATCATGGTCCTGAAGCAGTCAAGATCCGCGAGGGCTTCGACGCCATCGCCGTCAATATCAAAACCTTCACCACCATCAACTACAGCGACGAGATGCAAGCTCGCGAAGACGTTCGCACCGGCAAGGTAGATGGTGCGGTCATCATTCCCGTGCAATACTCGCGCCGCGTCTATTCACAGGATGCGCCACGGATTGGCTTCGTCGTCGACAACACTGACCAGTTCACTTCCGGCAGCCTTGAGGGCGAAATGCAGGCTCTGGTCGCCGCACTCAGCGCCCCGGTCATCGAGCCTCGTGTGGCCAACAGCATCGCTCTTGAAATCGTCGAGCTCTATCCATACGTGGGCTACATGAAGTTTCTTCTCCCCGCATGCATCGCGCTGGCCATGTACATCTCCGTGATGATCGGCGGCGGCATGTTGTACATCGACGACAAGGCCCGCGGCGTCCACGAGGGCTATCTCGTCACCCCCATCACGCGCCTCGAACTGGTGATGGGCCTCAACCTGGCCGGCTCCATCAAGGCCGTCCTAAGCGGGATCTGCCTCACAATCATCGGCTCGCTGATGGCCGGTCTGGGCATCATCTTTCATCCCATAGTCATGCTCGAAGTTCTGTCCCTGATTCTGGTTACTTCTCTCGCCTTCAACGGCATGATGTTTCTGCTCATGGTACGCGTAGACGATCCGCTGGTCCCGCGCGCCATGTTTGGCGTTCTCAACCTTCTGCTTTTCTACCCTTCCGGCGCCATGTATCCCATCTCAGCATTTCCAGCCTGGCTCCGAGCGCTCTCAGTCGTCGACCCTTTTACCTACGCCATCCATGGCTTCAAATCAATCATTCTCAAAGACGGCGGATTTGCCGCCATCCAGTTCGACCTGTTATTCCTGTTCGTCTTCGGCATGGGCACACTACTGATCGCAACTCCGCTCTTCAAGCGAACACTGTAGGTCCTGTTGATTCTGTTTTGAAAGGGCGCGGCCGGGGTACCATCTGGGGCGCCACGTCGAAAAAGACATCAGAGTAAACTTTGGCTTTGGCCCCTGAGCGATTGGCTCTTATGAATTTCCGCGGAACGATAAATATCTCTCCCGCCACCATTCATGCAAAATAGTTGATCTGCGCGCACTGGCCATTCTCGGCAGCGTGTCCGCTCGACTCAGCTTCGATGCCGTCTTCCAACTCGTCTGATTCGGCGTCCTGCCCGCCTCCGGCCTTCTTGCCGCTACCTGAATAGCTGTCGTCGCCCGGACCAGCCGAATTCTCGATCTCAAACAGAGCCGAGAGCTCAGGGTCCGCCGGTGGAACCTTCACGACCGGCATTGCGCGAATTCCGGCGATTGGACTGATCTCCATCTTCGCTCCTCGCTTGGGGCTGCCGCTGCTGTCCCATATCGACGGAACCGTGGGGAACTTTAATCTGTCCTGAAAGACGACATCCCGGCTGCACGAAATAATGCTGCCGCCATGCTGGCCATAACCTCAGGTGCTGAGAATGGTCAGCGCTTATTGGCGCAGTGCAAAGACGGGTACTGACCGGTGCGAGATCGCCGTCGGAAATTGCACAGCGGGCACGGCCTCGGTCTGGAATGGGGTCTCCTGCAGCAGCTTCATCCCCTGCTCCAGATTCAGGCCCGAAGGAACCTGAACGAACCCTCCCCGCACCTCACTGATCTCGCGAGAAAAATCCTTGAACAGCATCGCTCGACCGCTGACGTGTAACTCCAGGGCCTCGATCTTCCACTCTGTGGCGCTCACCTGGGTTCGCTTCAACTGGAACCACCCGCCCTTGCTAAGCCGGCCCAGTATGCCGAAACCGAAGTCCACATTTTCCTGGATTCGGCCGTCGATCTGCACCAGCCTTTTGTACTGAGTATCGATGCACAGCGTACCCCCCAGGGCGTGGAAGATGCGTGATTCAACTGATTGCGCAACATAGGCCGGATTCGACCGAAAACTCAGCCGGCGGCATCCCTTCTCCTCGCCGTCATACTCGAAAATGAATGCATTCGGCAACATCACCAAAATCCGGTCAATACGCTCTTCGCCGTCGGTGAATTCCCGCTGGTTGCGGGCCTGCTCCCAGGTCGAGCCAAGCAGGCGCTGTAGCCGGGCTTCCTCCTGCTTTTGAAACTCCGGCCTCAGTGGGCGCCCATTGCTGAGGTAAAGCCGTGTAATGGGTCCTTCCGCGGTCTCCACCTGATCCTTGCGCTCCGTCCCGTCCTCTTTGTGCCGCTGAACCCAATAGCGCCAGGAACTATGTGCATGGTGGTCCTGAAGTTCGTTGTAGACGACCTCGCGAACCAGTTGACCAGCCGTCTCCGGTTGACGCGGCTGAGCACACAGCGTTGCCTGCGCAACCGCCAGAACGACTGAAGCCGCCCAAAGCGAACGCACAGTGCTTCCATGCAGAGCAGAATTTTGGCGCGCGAGCGGTGAATTGCGACCTCCCGGTAAAGAGTCGGCGAGAAGCGCGTGAAACGTGGGAAAAAGCAAGCAGAGTGCATGAATGGGATAGGGTATTTCCGTATTTGCGGAGCCAAACGCCCGATCTGGAGCCAGAGTTGGCATGACACCTGCGATATCGGAACTTGTTACACTGAGGCCATGTTGGATGAATTGGAGTTCCGCCGTCTGGTCGATATCGCTCATGAAGCCCTCAAACAGCACCTCATCGAGCGCGAGGAAGTTGAAGACTCCGGCTTCGAAGTGGAGGAGCAGGGCGGCGTGCTGAATGTTCTGTTCGAGGAACCGCCAGGCAAATTCGTGATCACGCCCAATGCGCCGGTTCGCCAGATATGGATTTCAGCGCTCTCCACCAGCTTCAAACTCGATTGGGATGATGCGGCCAAAGCCTTTGTGCTTCCACGAACAGGCGAGGCTCTCACGCCGCTCGTTGACCGTCTGATCGCGGAGCACCTCAAAAGTTAACTCTGATTCCGCAGTCGGCCTATTGCTTCACAAAGTCGAATGTACAGGGGCGGCCTACGATGCCGAGGCCCTCGTCTCGCGCGCCTGAGCCTTCAGTTTCTTTGAATTTGGCTTTGATGTTGTAGCTGTAATTCTCGCCCTCGTGGGCGAAGACTCCACGAGCATACGTCCTGGAGTAGACGATTCCATTGGCAGACAGCTTGGCCGATCCATCTTCCGCGATCGGGCCTTCAATCAGCAGGTAGCCCGGTTGCCCTGCCGTGCCGTGCTCTCCTTTGAAGTTGCCGTTTTGGATCACGCTTGGAATCTTCCAGGTATAGCCCTCTGTATTCCCTTTTGCGGGGCACGTAAGCGTTGTGAGCCACTTGCCGTCGAAGTGTTCCCCTGCAATCAAAAGCCCTGGCAGAAACACCAGGGCGCATACCACCACAAGCCGGACCGCTTGCCGCATACCAGTCCCTCCATCGGTCGATAATCCTAGCACAGAAGTCGTGTCGCGGCTCGCCGGTTCCAGTCAATTGCAAACGAAAAGGTCCGACGAATAAGCCGGACCCTTCGCAAATTCCTATGGCCCAATCTCTACGGCAAAGCGTAAATCGTCTTCAGAACCTTCTGCGCCAGGCCGCTCGGCAGCGGTGCGTAGGAGAGGGACGACACTTCGCCTTCGCCGGAATTGACGATCCAGCTCAGGATATCCTTGAGCACCTTTTCCTTGGCAGCATCGGTGGGGTGTGTAGGAATCAGCAGGTAAGTAAAGCTTGAGATTGGATAAGCGTCCGCGCCCGGCGCGTTGGTAATCGATATGCGATAGTCAGCGGGCATGTTCTTGATGCCGGCCGCGGACTCTGTTACCCCGGAAATGGAGCCTTTCACCCAATTACCTGAGGCATTCTTCATGGCGCCGAACGTCATCTTGTTCTGAAGCGCATAGATCAGTTCCACATAGCCGATTGCGCCCGGCAACTGGCGCACCAATCCGGCTACGCCCTCGTTGCCCTTTCCGCCGACGCCCACCGGCCAGCTTGGCGAGGTGCCCTTGCCCGGTCCGCCGGCCCAATCCTTGTTCACCTTGCTCAGGTAGTCGGTGAAGATAAAGCTGGTTCCGCTGCCATCGGAACGATGCACAACAATGATCTTCTGGTCAGGCAGTTTTACTCCCGGATTGTCCTTCGCAATGTTGGCGTCGGCCCACGTCGTGATCTTGCCCAGATAAATGTCGGCCAGCGTTTCGCCGCTGAACCGCATATCGCTCACGCCCGGCACGTTGAAAACCGGAACCACCGCGCCCAGCACAGTGGGAATGTGGATCAGCTTCACCTGGGAAGACGAAAGCATATCGTCGGTCATCGGCATGTCCGATGCGCCAAAGTCCACGGTGCCCTTGGTCACCTGGCTGATGCCGCCACCCGAACCGATGGACTGGTAGTTGATCTCGACGCCGGGATGCGCCGCGCTGTATTCACTGAACCACTTGGAGTAAATGGGATATGGAAATGTGGCGCCTGCCCCAGTCAGTTTCTGGGCCTGAGCCGTGCTCAGTGCCAACATCGATAAGACAATGGCAATCAACGTCTTCTTCACGGTACGCTCCCTTGCAGTTTTTACTGCCATATCCCATTCTCTACAGCGAATGTTACGGGGAGTTGAAAGATGAGCATTTTTTGCATTGGTTTCTTGGGTTCAGGCGAGGGGTAACCGCCGTGTCACAATCGAGTTACTGCCAATATCTTGATTCCCTACCCGCGCCCGGCCGTGCTGGAAAAGCCAGATAAAGAATCGGCTACTGCCTTTAGGCTTCCGGACCGTGCCATCGCGACCTCGTGGCCGATTTCTACGAGATCCTCCACCGCCGCGACATCAAGCTCATTGTCTATCTACTCCTGAGGAATGCTGCGCATTCACCTGAATTCAGTCAGAGAACCCCCAGAATCTAACCTCCTGCAACAGGAGCCTGCTGCGCAACCAGCGCTAGGGGCAACGTGAAGTGAAACGCGACGCCCTGCCCCAACTCGCTCTCCGCCCTGATGCGTCCGCCGTGGGCCAGCACGATGTGCTTAACAATCGCGAGCCCGAGCCCCGTGCCGCCCGAGTCGCGCGAACGTGCTTTATCGATCCGGTAGAAGCGCTCGAATATCCGTTCCAGATGTTCCGAGGCTATGCCGGGCCCGAAGTCCTGAACAGTGAACTGAACCTCGGAATCAATCAGCTTTGCGCCGACCCGAATGCGCTTTCCGTCCCTGGCGTACTTCATTGAGTTCTCAATCAGGTTGCCAAAAACCTGGTTCATGGCGTCAGGATCGGCCATGACCAGCGAGTCCGGCGCACCCGCAAATTCAAGTTTTACGCCCGAGTCCACAACGATCCCACCGAGCGAATCGATGGCATCCTTCACCAGGACGCTGGCCCGTGCCGGCTGCAATGAGAGCTTGTAATCGGGACTTTCGACGCTTGCAAGAGCCAGCAAGTCCTCAGTCAGCCGATTCATTCGCGTAGCATTTTTCAGAATCACCCCGAGAAACTCGCGCGTAGTTTCAGGTCGCGGATTCGGGTCTTCGATCAGCGTCTCCACGTAGCCCTGTATTGAAGTGAGAGGTGTGCGCAACTCATGGCTCACATTGGCAACAAACTCGCGCCGCGATTTCTGTGCAGCCTCAATACTGGTCACATCGTGCAGAACAGCGAGCGCCCCGCCACTGGGCAGCGGTGCAGCATTGACTTCGAACACGCGCCCAGGAGCGAGCGAACTCGCACGGCCAGAACAGACTTCGCCCCGATCGAGTGCGCCACGGACGCAAGCAAGCAACTCAGGATCGCGCACGGAGTGGACCAGCGGACGTCCAGGATGAACCTGGTTACCGGCAATGCGTTGCATCACCGCATTCGACCAGCGCACTAATCCCGCTGGCGTGATTGCGACCACCGCCTCCTGCATGGAATCCAGAATCGCGGCCAGTTCCTGGCGCCGGCTCTCGAGCTCGGCAAAATTCTTGCCCAACCGTTCTGCAGTCTGGTTCAAAGCCGTCTCCATTGCGGTGAGCTCATCCTCGCTGGGATGGTCAAGCCGCGCGCTCAAGTCGCCCTCTGCAATGCGGCGGGCAAACGCAACCACGCTCTGCAGCCGCGACGAGATCCGGCCAGCAACCCAGGCGGCCAGGGGCAACGCGACGGCCAACGCGATCAGACCGGACAGGAGTGCTTCGTAACACAGAAAGCGAAATGTCGCGCCGACAGGTAGTTCGAATTTCGAAGAGATAAATGGAATGAAAGCAAGCTCCATCGCCGCGGCTTGCAAAACAAGCAGCAACACAAACAGACCGAGCAGCTTTGTAAAGACTTTTGGCTTCAATGAACCTACTCGCCTTTGGGCATCTCGAAACGATACCCGGCGCCGCGCACTGTCTTCAGGTAACGCGGATTCTCCGGATCGACCTCAATTTTCTCACGAATACGCCGCACATACACGTCCACCGAACGCGGCGTAACAAATCGCGCATCGCCCCAAACCGCATCCAGCAAGTGATCGCGGCTGAATACCCGGCTTGGGTGGCGCGCCAGGTAGTCAAGCAGGCGAAACTCCGTGGCAGTCGTAGTGGTGAGTTGACCGCGCACCGTCAACTGCATGGCGCCCGCGTCGATGATGACCTCTTCAAAGCTGAGGATCGAAGGCGAAGCTGGGCGCTCGAAGCGGCGCAGCACTGCCTTGACGCGAGCCACCAGCTCCCGCGTGGAGAATGGCTTTGTAATGTAGTCGTCGGCCCCTAATTCGAGACCCAGGACACGATCGTTTTCCCCGGCGCGCGCCGTTAAAAAGATGATGGGTATAGTTGAAAGCCCGTGGTGACTGCGCAGCCGCCGGCAGAGGTCCAGCCCGTCTCCGCCGGGAACCATGATGTCGAGGAGAAATAATGCAGGCGCCTTGCGTTCGGCATCGGGAATAATATTGGTTGGGGTGTGAAACAGGCGTGCATCGAAACCCGCCGCTTCCAGGTGATGCTGCACTAGCCGTGAGATATCGGCGTCGTCTTCCAGTACAAATACTGTTTGGCTCAAACGGTCTGCCCTCGCCCGGCGGCCGCTTATTTGCAAGCTGCTTCTGGCCGCACGGAACCATTAACAGAGTAATGCAGCCAGGCAAACAGATTGCAAACGTTTGATGAATTTGCGCCGGGCAATGCCGCAATTCTAAATCTGTTCAGCGGCCTCGGCCACGACGGGTGGAGTTTCAGTACCTGCAGAAAAAGGCCGGGCGGTTTCCACAAATGCGGCCAACTCCCTTGCTTGTTTTGTTAGACTGACGGGCCAAACCTCAGACGCCAGCCGATCCCGCAGCCGCTTTGAGCTCGGCAATGTACTCGATCACAGCCTCGCTCCAGCCATCGATGTGCGTCCACGGCCCGTAGCCCACACCGTTCCGGTTGCTGGCCACGTTAATCACGTAGGCCTTCCCCTTCGGCGCGGGAACGCTGTCGTGCGACTGTTCGTTGGTGATCACAACAAGCCTGTCCCATCTCTCGCGCACATCGGTCTCGACCTGCGTGAGAGCCGCCCCCAGTTAAGTCCCCGAGGGAATTCCGACTGCGAACGCGAACTTCCGCAAATGGTCTTCAAATACACTCTCCAGTCGCTATCAGCATATTCTTAACGCAGCTTTCAATAGTCCCTGAGGATGATAGCTCCTGCGTGCCGAGCCGCATTTGAATTCTGTGGTAACCAGTGATTCACGGCACCCTTTGGTCTTCGCGCTGCATCCGTATCCTTTTTCCACGCCGTTATGATTTACGCTTGAGACGCCGGCGTTGCTTTCACACTTGGCCGCGCCCGCGGGGAGCACGCATGACCTGGATAACTCTCATTGTCGGCGCAGTTGTCGGAATGTTTTCCGGTGTAGTAGGCATCGGTGGCGGCATCCTGTTTGTGCCCGCGCTGGTCTGGCTCTATGGAATGGATCAGCACAAAGCGCAAGGCACCTCGCTAGGCGCATTGCTCGCGCCGGTAGGCGTGCTCGCCTTCATGGAGTACTACCGCAAGGGTAACGCCGACATCCGCGTGGCCGCTCTCCTGGCCTTGGGCTTTCTTGTTGGCGGTTACTTCGGCGCAGCCGGAGCGCAAATGATCTCAGAGATCGTGTTGCGCCGCGTCTTCGCAGGAACCCTGGTCGCCGTCGGCGGATGGATGTTCTTCCACGGTTAAGCGGAGCTCATGCGCGCGCAATAAAACGGAGCCGCACGTAATCCGCAGTCCAATGCCCTTCTTCATCGCGCAGCACGGGCCCTAACAGCGCCACTGCTTCCTCCACAACCGTTTCGCGCATCGCCTCCGGCAACGTATCGAGCACACCGCGTCGAAAGGTCCTGATCCAGCCGCTCATCCCGCCTTCTGCCAGCGGCGTAGGCCGGGGAATCAGCGCAATTCGCTCCACCTTGAAACCATGCCGCTCAAGCCGGCGACTGTATCCATCCACAGTGGGATAGTAATTGACGTTGTCTTCCCTGCCATCAAAGCCGTGCCGCGACATCACAGCCATCAGCGCAACGCGAATGGCGGCAATGTTGCCTTGGCCGCCCATCTCCGCTACAAACCGGCCGCCGGCCTTGAGCACGCGCCGCACCTCGGCCAGCATCGCGTCCTGATTGCGCACCCAGTGCAGCGCTGCATTCGAAAATACGGCGTCGAAGCTTCCATCCACGTAAGGCAGCAACTCCGCACTGCCCTCATCCACCGCAATCCCCCGCGATCGTGCAGCCGCCGCCATCTGCGGCGATGCGTCCAGTCCCACCACGTTCGCTCCACTCAAAGCAACGCGCGCCGTAAGTTGCCCATCGCCGCAGCCCAGGTCAAGAATCCCCTCACCAGTCTGCGCCTCCAGCCACTCAAGCACACCTCCAGCCAATCCATGGACGAATGCGCCGTTCTGCCCATAAGCCTGCGGATCCCAAATCTGCGCCATAGAAAACCCCTGCCACCAGTTTCAGGCGCAACAGCAGCATAAAGCAAAGTTATTCTATTTTTGATTTCGATAAGGGATTGTTATGGGAAGAAACTCGCTGAAAATCCGCCCCGCAAAGCATTAGATCGACTGCACCGGAAGCAGCGACAAATCGTCCACCAGTCCCACTTCGTTTTGCACGAATGGCTCGCCGTAGCGCACCCCCGCCAGCAGCCCGTAATGCCTGGCCTCCGCAAAAGTGCGTTCGCGAATCTCCTCTTCCGGAACAAAAAGTCCGCCGCCTGCCGCCTGGTTCGCATATTGAGAGCGGTAAGCCATCAGGGCAGCATGGCGCTGCTCTATGAAGCTCGTAATGTCCACGATGAAACTCGGCCGCACATCTGCATAGAGACTCGCATACACAATCTTGAAAGGCCGGTGCGGAGCCGCTCCTGTCTCGATCTTTGCCAGTCCGGAGAGGAAGCACGCATCGTAGCCGAGAGTCCCGGTAACCGCGTGGTCCGGATGCCGCGCTTGCCAGTAAGGCAAAATCACGACGCGCGGCCGCAGCAACCGCAGCAACCGCACAATTGCAATTCGATTCTCGAGCGTATTCTCGACCGCGCCGTCAGGAAAGGTGAGCGCCTGCCGCCAGCCGACACCCAGCAGCTTAGCGGCTTCAGCCGCCTCAGTCGCGCGTTGTTCTGCGCTGCCGCGGGTACCGGCCTCGCCCTGCGTCAGGTCCAGTATCGCGGTACGAAGCCCACGCGCCGCCATCCGCAGCAGCGTCCCGCCACAGGTCTGTTCAACGTCGTCTCGATGGGCGGCGATAGCTAGAACATCGGCTGCAAAATCAGAAGCCACAGAAGCCATGGCGGTCATTGCGCTAGTAAACGGTATTGTTGCTGTCGGTCACGGCGTCCATGTATGCCACGTCGTAGGCAGTGCCGGTCACCGTCACATACTGGTTGTCAATCGCCGATCCATCCTTGGTCGACTCGATGTACACCTGACCGCCCTGCACGGAATAGATCTTGTGCAGGCCCGTCACAGCGGCGATACCAGTAGCGTCACCGCTGTAGGGCTCGAGCAGGACGACCTTTCCGGTCGACGTGTTGTACATCGTCAGGCATCCGTAAGGCTGGTTGTTATAGAAGCGCTCGCCCTGGTTGCACTTGGTCATTCCGATCCAGAGCGTATTGTCGTCCGCCTGCAGCATACGGCTCACGGCCCCCGGCATTCCATCGCTAATGGAGACTGGGTTGGGAGAGCCACTCGTGGAGGGGACAACCGTGTTATTGGTGAGGTTCAACACCGTCATGAACCCGCCAAAGAATCCGTCAGGCATCTGGCGCTGTCCCACGACGTACATCGTCGAGGTAGTGACAAGCGCATTGCTCGCGCCGCCGGGAATAGGGATATTGACGATAGGAAGGGCGTGCGAGTTGGCGCAGGGAGCAGCATTGCATGGCAGCAGCCCAGACTGCTGACCCAGCGGAAAAATCATCGGTGCGACAGGTAACAAGGAGACCGAAGCCTTCGTACCTCCGCACTCGGGCCCGCAATTCAAAACGTACGCCGTGCTGCCGTCGGCTGAGAAGAGGGCCTTGACCGGCCGGTCGAAGACCAGCGGAGCTCCGTAGAAATTGCCGGTCGCATCCACCTGGTCAGGACTCTGAGCCTGGAACAGGCACCATCCGGGCGCGTTTTGCGGCTCGCAGTCCACGGCCGCTTTGGGCCAGGTGCTGGGTCCGCCGGAATAGGAGAGCGTCTGCGCGGTCGTCAATTGCCGCGGATAGTAAGCGTAGTTCGAATTCTGCACAAAGGCCAGCGCCATCGTGCCGCCGGGGTTCACACTTACGCGGTACACGCCGGGAAGGCTGAGTGGGTAAGAAGAGCCATTCGCTGAATTGGCTACGGTAAGAACGTGAGCCAACTGGCTGGCCGCAAAAACATAGGTCCCATTGCGGGTCATGAAGATGCTTGAAGAAGGACCGTTCAGGCCGCTGACAGTGCCTGAAGTTTTCTCACTCCCATAGTTGGCCATGGTCAGGCTCCCATCGCCGGAGCCGTAAACCACGCCCAACTGCTCTTCGGGCATGCTCTGGATGCTGATCGGCAATGCCCCGCCAAACCCGGAAAGAGAAAACGCCGCAGGCTGCCCTGTGTACCCGCTGCGGATATCGTAGTAGGCATCCACGATTTGCAGTTCGCCCTTCGTAAACACGCTGGCGTTCTGGATTGCGATCAGAACACGGTTGCTTAACCCGCTGGGAGGAAGGCTGCGTCCGGCAAAATAGGTAGTCTTGCCACAACCTGCCAGCCCGGCTGCAACCACGAGGGCGGCGCTGGCGCAAATCCAAAGACTTCTCTTCTTCAAAATCCCTTACCTCAGTCGAATGCGCGGAACCAGCCGCGTACGATGGCGTTTCAAGGGCCAATGTGCCCTGTAAAGTTTTGAGCAGGGTTTAAGGTCCATCCCGCAGACTGCAAATTTCGCTGTCCCGGAACCTGTTGCTGCCCAGCTTATGACTCCCGAAGTATAACAAAGCAGGCCACTCCTCTGGCGCGGCTGGCTGGCGTGCCTTAGCATGACAAGAGAATGACCCAGTTTGCCGAGATCTTCGCAAATCGCCCCCTGCTCGCCGACGGCGCCATGGGTACCGTGCTCTACGCCCGCGGGATCTTCATCAACCGCTGCTACGACGAATTGAATCTCTCGGACCCTGGTCTGATCCTCTCTGTTCACGAAGAGTACTTGCAGGCCGGGGCTGAGATTATCGAAACCAACACCTTCGGAGCCAACCGCATCCGCCTCGCCCGGCATGGCTTGGCCGGGAAAGTGAAAGAAATCAACTCCGCCGGGGTTCGCCTTGCGCGTCAGGCCGTCGAGAATCTTAAGAACAAGCAGGCTGGCGAGGCCTGGGTCGCTGGTTCGGTTGGCCCGCTCGGTGTGCGCCTGGAACCCCTCGGCAAAACCGGCCTCGACGAAGCCCGCGCCGCCTTTTCCGAGCAGATTCGCATTCTGACAGAAGGCGGCCCAACTGGCGGCGTCGACCTGCTTATCGTCGAAACCATGCCCGCGCTCAACGAAGCCCGAGTAGCTCTTGAAGCTGCACGCGCTGTCGCGCCGAATTTGCCGGTGCTGGTCATGGTCACGGTAGACGACGAGAACAACTGCCTCGACGGCTCCTCGCCCCAGCAGGCCGCTGCCCTGCTTACTGAGTGGGGCGCAAGCGCCATCGGGGTTAATTGCTCCACCGGACCAACCACCGTCCTCACCGCTGTCGAGGCCATGCGCCCAGCCACCACTCTGCCGCTGGCCGCCATGCCCAATGCCGGCATGCCGCGCGCCGTCGAGGGCCGCAACATCTACCTCTGCTCGCCGGAGTACATGGCCAGCTTTGCCCGCAAAGCCATCACCGCCGGCGTCCAGATTGTCGGCGGCTGCTGCGGAACCACCCCCAATCACATTCGCGCCATGCGCTCCGCCATTCGGGCCATGGATGCGCAGGCTCACGTCGAGAGTTCCGGCGCCGCACCAGTGCTGAATCCCGAAACGCCGCCCGAACCGCTTGGGGCGCGTTCCCGCATCGGATCGCTGCTCGCGAAGGGCAAATTCGTCACACTGGCTGAGATTGTTCCGCCCAAGGGGATCGACTGCTCCAAGGAAATCGAAGGCGCCGGTCTGCTGGCACAACTCGGCGTCCACGCCATCAACGTGTACGACTCGCCTCACGCCTCCGCACGCATGAGCGCGCAAAGCCTTTGCATTCAGATTCAGCAGCACAATGGGATTGAAACAATCCTTAATTACATTTGCCGCGACCGGAACATCTTCTCCATTCAATCGGATCTGCTCGGAGCTTCCTCCATCGGACTGCGTAACATCCTCTGCCTCACAGGCGATCCGATCAAGCTGGGTAATTATCCTGACGCGACTGAAGTGTTTGACGTTGACTCCATCGGTCTGGTCAACATCGCGCAGCGGCTTAACCACGGCCTCGACATCGGCGCCAACGCCATCGGCGCCAGCACCAACTTCACCGTAGGCGTTGCCGCCAACCCCGGCGCCCCCGACATTGAAAACGAACTGCGCCGCTTTGCCTACAAAGTAGAGGCGGGCGCAGAATACGCCATCACAAGGCCGGTCTTCGACCTGCGCCTGCTCGAGAACTTCCTCGAACGCATCAAGGCCCACCGCATTCCAGTCATCGCCAGCATCTGGCCGCTCACGAGCCTGCGCAACGCTGAGTACATGAAGAACGACCTGCGCCTTTCCATGCCTGAAGAAATCATGCTCCGCATGGCCCAGGCCGATACTCCCGACACCGCCCGCCAGGAGGGCATCAAGATCGCACAGGAAATGCTCGAGGCTGTCCGCCCCTACGTGCAAGGTGTGCAGGTCAGCGCTCCCTTCGGCCTTTACAATGTGGCCGCGGAGGTCATCGCCAGCGTCCTGCCGCACGGCTTCAACCCCATGGAGTAAACGTCATGCCCTCGTTTGAACAGTCGCTCAAGAAGCTCGAGACCATCGTCGATCAACTGGAAAAGGGTGACATCGCTCTCGAACAGTCGCTCAAGCTCTTCGAAGAAGGCGTTGGACTCTCCGCGGCCTGCAAGCAAGAGTTGGACGCCGCTGAGGGCAAGGTGCAGATGCTCGTCAAGCAGCGCGACGGCTCCCTCAAGCCAGAACCATTCCTTACCGAAAAGTAGCTCCGAAGTCAGTGATCACTGGTCAGTAATCAACCCAACCACTTGGGATTGTGTGCCGTCCCGTCGTAGTGGCTGCTGGTCTTGAAGAGCTCGTACTTGCCCCCCTGTGCGCCATCTTTCGTCCGCGCAAGCAGGCTGGCGACCTCCGCCGTTGACATCGGCTTGAAGGTTCGAACCGCATCCAGAGCCTGATCCAGCACCGCCTGGCTATCAATGCCTGTAATCTGCACGGCGATCGGCAGATTCAGGCAGTAGTGCAGGCCTTCGATCGCGGTCACGATCTTGCTGTCGAGAATGAAGTGATCGCCAAAGGCCTTCATACCGAGCGGAGCGATTCCTTCCCGCACAAGCACCGGCAGCACATCGTGCTCGAAGCTGCGAAAGTGCGCATCCATCACGTTCAACGGCATCTGCACGGCATCGAAGTGGACCTGTCGCGCCTGCGCCTCGTCCAGCATGCGCAAGTGAACGTACGGATCCTTGTGGCCCGTGAAGCCGATGTACCGCACCTTGCCCGCCTTCTTCGCATCCATCATGGCTTCCATTGCGCCACCATCGGCGAAGATGCGGTCCGGGTCCTCCAGGCGAATTACCTCGTGAAACTGCATCAAGTCCACATGGCCGGTCTGCAGCCGCTCGAGCGACTTGTCGATCTGCATTGCCGCCTCTGCCTTGGTGCGCCCGTCAATCTTCGTCATCAGGAAAACCTTGCTGCGATATCCATCCGCGAGTGCCTTGCCCATGCGGACCTCGCTCACGCCTCCGTTGTAATCCCAGCAATTGTCCATGAACGTGATGCCGCGGTCGATCGCCTGGCGGATGAGCTGGATGGATTCCTGTTCCCCAAGCCCCGGTTGGCCGATATGGTAGCCGCCGAGCCCGATTGCCGAAACCCGCTCCCCCGTTCGCCCCAGGGTGCGATAGATCATCCCTTCAACCTCAGGAGTCTTTTCAGCAGCCTTCAGCACCGGCGCCAGCAGTTGCTCCGTAGCGGCCGCGCCTGCCGCCACCGTTGCCGTCTTCAGAAAATCTCTTCGATGCATGATTCCTCCGTGTGATCTGGATATAAATTTCGTGGAAACTCTTCGTCAAGCAAGCAACGTTGTTCGATCGTATCCGAATCGGTGTCCCACCGAAACTGCCGGGACCCTCAGGTCCGTGGGCTGGAGGTCTCGCCTCTGAGACATGGGCCTTGATTGAAGCTTGATTTTGGGTGCCCCATCCTTTCCGCGTCTCTTGCGGAAAGGGTGGGAAACCACGAACCTCAACCGAGGAGTCGGCCTATTCCCTGTCCTTGGCTTTCCTCAATCCCTTCGCCAGCCGAGCCAGCACCGCCTGCTCGCGCAGAACCTGCCTCAGAGGCCGTGCCGGCGTACCGTACAGAACGGTCCCCGGCCTCAGCCCTTCGTTGGTCACCTTCGACCCGCTGAACACGCCCGCCTGCCCGCCCAGAATCACGCCCGGCCCAATGTGCACATGATCGCCAATCCCCACCTGTCCAGCGATTACAGCACCGTCACCCACAGTCGACGACCCCGAAATCCCCGTCAACGCCACCAAAATCACGTCCTCGCCGATATCGCAGTTGTGCCCCACGTGGATCAGGTTATCGATCTTCGTTCCACGTCCGATTCGCGTCTGTTTCAGCGCTCCGCGATCGATCGTCGAGTTCGCCCCGATCTCCACATCGTCCTCAATCAAGAGCGTTCCCTGTTGCGGAAACTGTGTGTAGGCACCAGTCTTCGCATCGCGCACGTACCCAAATCCATCCGCGCCCAACACCGCGCCCGCATGAACCACCACGCGATTTCTCAGCATCGTCCCGTTGTAGATTGTCACATTCGGATAAATCCGGCAGTCCTCGCCAATGCTGACAAAGGGTCCAATCACCGCGCCGGCCTCAATGCGTGTTCCCGAACCGATCCGGGTACCCTCCCCGATCATCACCCCGGCGGCAATCGTTACATTGGCTCCAAGCTCGACAAACACGTCAATCGACGCCCTCGCATCGACTCCGTGCGCTGGCAGCGGAGGCTTCAGCAGCTTTGCCGCCCGCGCAAACCAGAGCCGCGGCTGATCGGCCTCCACAACACCCATCGCAGGATTCGAACCAGACGCTTCGAGACACCCTGCCTTGAGCACCACGGCCCCTGCAGCCCCAGCCAACGCCTTTGCAGCCGAAGCCGCATCCTCCGCAAAGACCAGATCTCGCACCTTGGCCGCATCGGAATTCTCGACGCCGGCAAGAACGATCTCAGGGCTCCCTTGCACCAGCTTGCCGCCCAGTTGTTTCACCAGTTCGCCCAGCGTCATGCGTCTCTCCCCCACAGCGCCATTCAGTACAGCCCCGGCTCGCCCGCCGGCCGCGTCTTCCAGCGCCGGTGGATCCACAGCCACTGGTCAGGATAGCGCCGAATCCACTCCTCAATCGCCCCGGTACAGAACTGCGTTCCCGCCAGAATATCCGCACTCACATCGTCAGTCTTCGGAATCACAACCTCCGGCCCAAAGTGCAGCACATAGCGTTTCTCCGCCGCCTCCCACAGCATGAACCCCGGCAGCACCGCCGCGCCGGTCTTCCGCGCAACATGAGCCAGCCCGGTCGCCGTGCAGGCTTCGATCCCGAAGAACTTCACAAAAGCACCCTGCGGCGGAGTCATGTTTGTGTCCATCAGGATGCCCACCGTCCCGCCTGAGTGCATTGCCGTCAACAACCCGCGCCCAAAGTCGTCTTTGTGTAGTACATAGTTGCCGTGCATGCAGCGGATGCCGTTGACATACGCGTCCAGCCGCCGGTTATCCAGCCGCCGGATCACCATCCCCATCGGGTGTCCCATCAATGAGTGGTAAAAGCTGGAAAGCTCCCAGGCGCCAAGGTGCCCCGTAATCACCAGCACCCCTTTGCCGCGTGCCTGCGCCACCAGGTAGTGCTCCAGTCCCTCGGTGCGCATCCAGTCGCGAGTGTTTCCCCGTGTGTAGCGGGTCATGCGGCAGAACTCGACCAGTTGCCATCCCAGGTGAAGGTAAACCCCGCGCAGAATCCGCTTGCGCGCCTGCTCAGAGATCTCTGGAAGTGCCATGTGCAGGTTGCGCACGCCCACCCGGCGCAATCGCCCAAAGAGCCAATGGACCTTAAAGGCGAGGACCCATACCCACAGACGCGCCAGACCTCGCGGCATGCGCCCCAGGGTGCGCGCCACGGCCACAACCAGCCAATACTCGATTCTTTCTCGCATTGTTGAAGGCAAACACCAGTTTAGAGCATTTCCGGAATACACGTAGACTTTTTAAGAGCATTGAAAGGTGGCTTTTTCTTGAGGAAAAAGCCACTTAG
>OBLW0100000596.1_pt1 | contig 30740 bp, 24 predicted proteins | sample 1520161 | NCBI WGS metagenome assembly OBLW01 (sample SAMEA3539309, study PRJEB22396) | soil metagenome | biome: tundra; feature: field; material: soil | place: USA | collected 2010-05 | depth 0.15 m
GCGATGCTGCCGAGAACGAAGGCGCCGCGGAGGAAGCCCGCATCCAAGCCGCCGCCAAAGAAGACGCGCGGAAGATTGTCACCTCGGCCGAGCAGGAAATTGCGGCGGCAGCGAAAGCCGCGCGGCGGCAGTTGACTGCGTATGCGGCCGATCTCGCGGTTGGGATAGCCCGGAAGCAGATTCATGTCGATGCCGCCACCGATCAGGCTTTAGTGCGCAATTTTGCCGGACAGTTGGGTACGTCCTCGGACGATTCGGGAAAGGACAGGAACTAGACCGTGGCTTCTGTCGCCAGCACCTATGCCCGGGCTTTTGCGGACGTGGCTCTGAGTGCGCATCTCGATGCGGACCGGGCTGTGGGTGGATTGCGTGAGATCGCCGGCCTGTTGGCCGAGAGCGCGGACTTGAGGCGCGTTTGGGAGAATCCCGCTGTACCCGCGGAGCAGAAGCGCAGGTTACTGGACGCGATCGTGCAGCGCGAGGGAATTGAACGTCACGCGCGCAATCTGGTTGCGGTGCTGATCGATCACCGGCGGGTGCAGTTCCTGGGGCGGATTGTCGAGCAACTCAAGAAGGAACTCGATGCCCGCATGGGATTCGCCGAGGCGCATATCACCAGCGCCCGCGAGTTGGGCGACACGGAAAAGCGGGCTCTCGAAGCGCAGATTGAAAAAGCTACTGGCAAGAAAGTGCGGGCGCAGTTTGGACTGGATGCGTCCCTGCTGGGCGGTGCAGTGGTCCGCGTCGGCAGCACGATTTACGACGGTTCGGTGAAGGGGCAGTTGGAGAAGATTCGAGAAGCGATCAGCTCCTAGCCTGGGCGGGTCGAAGGAGAATTAGCTGACGGTTGATAGCTGAAAGCTGAGAGCTATTTATGGCACAGATCAAAGCAGACGAAATTTCGAAACTGATTCGCGAGCAGATCGAGAACTACGAAACCAAGATCTCCGTGGACGAGACGGGCACCGTCATCACATTAGGCGACGGCATCGCGCGCGTCTATGGACTCGATAAGGTCATGGCCGGCGAGTTGCTTGCCTTTCCGCACGGTGTGGCCGGCATCGCCATGAACCTGGAAGAAGACCAGGTGGGCGTCGTGCTGCTCGGCGAATACACCGAGATCAAGGAAGGCGACGAGGTCAAGCGCACCGGACGCATCATGAGCGTGCCCGTGGGCGACGCCATGATCGGCCGCGTCGTGAACTCTCTCGGCGAACCCATCGACGATAAAGGTCCGATCGCCACCGACAAATTCATCGCCCTCGAACGCATCGCTCCCGGCGTCATTGATCGGCAGCCCGTGCGTGAGCCGATGGCGACCGGACTCAAGGCCATCGACAGCATGATCCCCGTCGGCCGCGGCCAGCGCGAACTCATCATCGGCGACCGCCAGACCGGTAAGACCGCGGTTGCGCTCGACACCATCATCAACAGCAAAGGCAACGACCTGATCTGCATCTACAACGCGATCGGGCAGAAGCGTTCCTCGATTGCTCAGGTGGTGAAGATTCTCGAAGACGCCGGAGCGATGGAATACACGATTGTCGTGGCGGCATCCGCGTCGGAGCCTGCACCGATGCAGTACATTTCGCCCTATGCGGCAACCGCGATGGGCGAATATTTCCGCGACAGCAAGCGGCATGCGCTGGTCATCTACGACGATCTTTCCAAGCATGCGGCATCGTATCGTGAAATTTCCCTGCTGCTGCGCCGTCCGCCGGGACGCGAAGCATATCCCGGCGATGTTTTCTATCTTCACTCTCGACTGCTGGAGCGCTCGTCGAAGCTGAGCGACAAGATGGGCGGCGGATCACTGACCGCGTTACCGATCATCGAAACGCAGGCGGGCGACGTTTCCGCCTACATTCCAACCAACGTGATTTCGATTACCGACGGCCAGATCTATCTGGAAACGGACTTGTTTAACCAGGGCGTGCGGCCCGCTGTGAACGTAGGTCTGTCAGTCAGCCGCGTGGGCGGCAGCGCGCAGATCAAAGCCATGCGGCAGGTAGCAGGAACGTTGAAGCTGGAACTGGCGCAGTATCGCGAACTGGCAGCGTTTGCGGCCTTCGGCAGCGATCTCGACAAGGCCACGCAGTCGCAGTTGAATCGCGGTCAACGGCTGGTCGAGTTGCTGAAACAGAATCAGTTCTCGCCGCTGCCATTCTCCAAACAGATTCTGATCATCATGGCGGGTACGGGCGGCTTTCTTGACGACGTGCCGGTAGCGCAAGTGCGCGATTTCGAGGCGGAGCTTTATAAGTACGTGGATTCGACCAATCCCGGCCTGCTGCGCACAATCATGGAGAAGAAGATTCTCGACGACACGTTGAAAGGCCAGTTGCAGGCCGTGATCAAGGAAGCGAAGCAGCAGTTCGTGGCGAGCAGGGAAGCGGTAGCGAAGTAGGCTTCTAGCCCTTAGCTTGAAGCGGAGCAGCAGGAGTTTGAGCTAACGGCTAAGAGCTAATAGCTAACAGCTGGTTTTCAATGGCAAATATCCTCGACATCCGTCGCCGTATTCGCAGCGTGATCAACACGCGGCAGATCACCAAGGCCATGAAGGTGGTCTCGGCGGCGAAACTGCGCCGCGCCCAGGAACGCGCCCTGGCCGCACGTCCCTACGCGCAAATGCTGACCAATGTGCTGAAATCGCTAGTGGCGAGGGCGGAAATTTACGATCCCCAGACCGGTGAACCAAAGCATCCTCTGCTAGCTCAGCGCGAAGAAAAGAACATTCTGCTGATCGTGGTGACCGGCGACAAAGGGCTGGCGGGTGCGTTCAACGCGAACATCACGAAGGCCGCCTCACGGTTCCTGGAATCGAAGGTCGGAAAGAACGTCGACATTGAAGCCGTAGGACGCAAAGGACGCGACTTTCTGCGCCGGCGCTATCCTGCTGCGAAGGTGCAGACACAAAGTCTGGCGGATCTGGCCGAGTCGATCGAGGCCGAGTCGGTAGCGGCCGATCGCTCCGGAGCAACGCAGATCACCGGTGAGCACGTGGGCATTCTTGGGAAAGTGGTGTTCACCCAGGCTTCCGCTTTGGCACAGAGCGTCATCGCGCGCTACCAGCGGGAAGAGATCGACGCAGTCTACATTGTGTTCAACGAATTCAAGTCGGTGATCGCGCAGCGCCTCATCGTGGAGCAAGTGCTTCCTATCGAACAGATCGGCGAGCAGACCGTGCGGCTGGTCGAGGAGATGTCGGAAGAAGACAAGAAGAAGGCCAAAGAGGCTGCCCTGAGGGCGGGCGTGGGCATGCGCGGCCCTGATCATCAGGTGGAAGAAACTGCCTCGCAGTTTGGCACCGCACAGGTCGACTACATTTACGAACAGACGCCGGAAGAACTGTTTCGCGCGCTGCTTCCAAAGTATGTGAGCATCCAGATTTTCCGGGCGCTGATGGAATCGGTAGCGGCAGAACACGCCGCGCGCATGACCGCGATGGATTCGGCAACCAACAATGCAACCGACATGATCGATTCGCTGACCCTGGTCATGAACCGGGCGCGCCAGGCGAAGATCACGAAAGAGATCATCGAGATCGTCAGCGGCGCGGCGGCAATGTAAAGAAGCTGCTAGCTTCTAGCTACTAGCTTCTAGCAAAACAGATTTTGTGAGTTCTGAACCAGTGAGATCGAATCGGCGAGTTATTTCGCGGGATTGAAAAGCAGCACGACCAAGCTAGGAGCCAGGAGCCAGGAGCTAGCAGCTAGAAGCTAGAAGCTAATTTATGCCAGAAAACGTAGGACATGTCATCCAAATCGCGGGTCCAGCGGTGGACGTTCAGTTTCCCGAGGGGAAGCTGCCGCCAATCTATGAGGCCGTGAAGGTAGTGAGCGACGGCTTCACCGTGCCCAGCCCGATCGGCGTGATTCTCGAGGTGCAGCAGCACCTCGGCGAGGGACGCGTACGCTGTATCGCCATGCAGCCCACCGACGGTATGGTGCGCGGCATGAAGGCCATTGACCAGGGTGGACCCATCTCTGTCCCGGTGGGCCGGGGAACGCTGGGTCGCGTGATGAACGTGATTGGCGACCCGGTCGATCAACTGGGCCCAATCGAATACAAACAGAGAATGCCGATTCACCGTCTCGCGCCGGCGTTCGACGAGCAGGCGACCAGTGCCGAGATGTTCGAGACCGGGGTGAAGGTTGTCGACCTCATCCAGCCATTTTTGAAGGGCGGCAAGATCGGTTTGTTCGGCGGCGCGGGTGTGGGCAAGACCGTCGTCATCATGGAATTGATCAACAACGTCGCCAAGAACCATGGCGGCTTCTCCGTGTTTGCCGGCGTCGGCGAGCGGACGCGCGAAGGCAACGATCTGTGGCTGGAAATGACGGAGTCGGGCGTGATCAAGCCTGGCAAACCGGCGGAGTCCAAGGCTGCGTTGATCTACGGGCAGATGACGGAGCCTCCAGGGGCGCGTTTGCGCGTGGCGCTGACCGGCCTGACGGTCGCCGAATACTTCCGTGACGCCGAGGGCGCGGACACGCTGCTCTTCATCGACAACATTTTCCGATTCACGCAGGCCGGCTCCGAGGTTTCCGCGCTGCTGGGCCGCATGCCCAGCGCCGTAGGCTACCAACCCAACCTCGCCACGGAAATGGGAGAACTGCAGGAGCGCATCACGTCGACCAAGAAAGGCTCGGTCACTTCGGTGCAGGCGATTTATGTGCCTGCCGACGACTTGACGGATCCGGCGCCGGCCACCACGTTCGCTCACCTAGACGCGACCACGGTGCTTTCGCGCGCGTTGACTGAGATCGGAATTTATCCCGCCGTCGATCCGCTGGCTTCGACTTCGCGCATTCTGGATCCGCGCATTGTTGGCCAGGAGCACTATGACGTGGCCCAGACCGTGAAGCGCACGCTGCAGACTTACAAAGACCTGCAGGACATCATCGCGATTCTCGGTATCGACGAGCTGACCGAAGATCAGAAACTGACCGTGGCGCGAGCCCGCAAAATTCAGCGCTTCCTGTCGCAGCCTTTCCACGTGGCCGAACAGTTCACCGGCGCGGCGGGACGTTATGTGAAAGTCGCCGACACGGTGAAAGGTTTCAAGGCGATCGTGGAAGGCAAGTACGACGACATCCCCGAACAGGCCTTCTATATGAAGGGGCCGATCGAGGAAGTGCTGGAAGCGGCAGAGAAGATGAAGGCGGCAGCGTAAAAGCGGGCTTCCGGCTTCAGGCGTCTGGCGAAAGTGGCCGGAAGCCGAGAGCCGAACGCCGGAAGCCGGTTTGCTATGGCAGAACTTTTCAAACTCGAGATCGTCACGCCGGAAAAGAAAGTCGTCGACACGGCGGCCGAGGAAGTCCAGATTCCCGGAAAGAACGGGTATATTGGCGTTCTGCCGGGGCATGCGCCGCTCATCACCGAGCTGGCGGTGGGCGAGATTACTTACTGCGAAAATTCCATCGAGCTGCGCCTGGCCGTGGCCTGGGGATTTGCGGAAGTGCTGCCGGACAAGGTGACAATTCTCGCGGAGACGGCGGAGCGTCCGTCGGAGATTGACGTGGACCGTGCCCGCAAAGCGAAAGACCGCGCCGAACAATGGTTGGCGAGCGGCGATACGACAGTCGACGTCGAGCGCGCGCTGGACGCGCTGCACCGCGCCGAAACCAGGCTCGAAGTCGCAGCAAAGAAATAACAGAGAAATCAGGAAATGGGCCCTTCCGCGGCTTATACAATTGTGCCGTTTACTCTTTCGAGGAGACGGCACTATGAAACTCCAGTCAGCTTTTCTTGTTCTTTCCCTACTTCTTGCCAATCTGGCGACGGCGCAGCAAACCAAACCCGCGCAGGCTCCTCCTCCTCAGCGGCCGCCGTCTCTGAATACTCCTGAAGTCCACTCCGACAACAGTGTGACCTTCCGCTTCCTTGCTCCCAACGCGCAGGAAGTGAAGCTGGCGCGCGAGGGTGCCGAGCCCGTCGCCATGCAGAAAGACGACAAGGGCGTGTGGACCGTCAATACTCCGCCTCTGCCTCCGGACTATTACGGTTACTCCATCGCGGTTGACGGCGTGCGCTCGCTCGATCCCTACAACCACGGACTGGTGCCGAACCTGATCTCGCCGGGAAATTTCGTGCATGTTGCGGGGCCGCCGTCGCTGCCTTGGGAGTGGAACGATTTGCCGCACGGCGAGATCCATCATCATTTCTACCAGTCCGCAGTGGCCAACGATGCGCGGGACTACTATGTCTACACACCGCCAGGTTACGATCCAACAGGGAAGACGGCATATCCGGTTCTCTATTTGTTGCACGGGTATAGCGACGACGCCAGCGGATGGACGGCGGTCGGACGCGCGAACGTGATTCTCGACAACCTCATTGCGCAGGGCAAAGTCAAGCCCATGATCGTCGTGATGCCGCTGGGCTACGGCACCATGGAAATCATCACCTTGGGATGGGGTGCGTGGAGCCATACCGACGTTAGGGACAAAAACTTCTCGAAGTTTCGCGAGGCGCTGCTAACAGAGGTCATGCCGAAAGTTGAAAGCGAGTATCGGGTGACGAGCGATCGCAACTCGCGCGCGATTGCCGGGCTTTCCATGGGCGGCTCGGAATCTTTGCTGACCGGCCTGAACAACCTCGACAAGTTTGCGTGGGTTGGCGCCTTCAGTGCGGGTGGTCTGCCGGATCTGTTTGAGAAGGATTTTCCCGCGCTCGACGCGAAGGCGAATCAGCAGTTGAAGGTCTTGTGGATCGCCTGCGGCACCGAAGATCGCCTGATCACCGTGAACCGCAATCTACGGGAGTGGCTGAAGACGAAAGGCGTGCAGCATACCGATATCGAGACGCCCGGCATGCACACTTGGATGGTGTGGCGGCGGAATCTGGCAGAGTTTGCGGGGTTGCTGTTCCGGTAAGTAGCGCCGCCGTCTCGGCGGCTGTCGTGGCGGCATCCTGCCGCCACCGCCTGAAGCGGCTCAGAACTAGGGGCGTTCCCATCGACGCGAGAGCGGGGGCGAGGACGCCCCCGCGACAGCCGGCGGGACGCCAGCGCTACGCTTGAGCCTTGGCTCACTAAGGGACGTTGACCTCCTCCCGATTCTCCGACGGCACATAGTTCACCGCAGCCGTGCGCTCCAGTTTGTCCCAAGCAAACTTGCGGCCTTCCAGCGCGCGCTTCAGCGTCTTGAAGAGCACAATCGAAAACAACTGGCGGTAGGCGAAGCGTTGCAGCCAGACCTGGCTGAGCAGCCAGACATCTTCTTTGTCTCCGGGGTGGGTGCGTTCCAGGGCGAAGGCAATCGCCGAAGCGATAAAGTCGATCACCAGGAACGCAAAGAAAAACAACACCAGCTTGTGGAAGTCAGCCGGGTCCGTCGAGTCCGGATGGAAATGTTTCTGGACGTAGTACCAGATTGTACCCACGACGAACATGATGTCGATGAGCGGCGATACCAGTGGCAGCAAGATTTGGAAAATGACAATGTTGGGCAGCGCCACCCATCCCAGTGGGCCCTCGCGACCAACAACTTTACGATGTTTATACACGGCCTGCAGGATGCCGAAAGACCAGCGGAACCGCTGGCGCATCAAGGCATTTGCGTTGGTCGGAGCCTCGGTATAAGCGAGGGCCATGTCTTCGTATTCGACACGATACCCCAAGCGCAGCAAAGCCATGGTGAGATCCGCGTCTTCAGCGACGGTATCAATGTGGTAGCCGCCCGCCTCGCGCACCGCTGAAACTCGCCATGCGCCGATGGCTCCGGGTACTACGCTGACGGCTCCGAGCACATCGAGCGCCCGCCGTTCGAAATTCTGGCTGGTGATGTATTCGAGAGCCTGCCATCGCGTCCACAAATTAACGCGGTTCCCGACCTTGGCATTGCCCGCGATGGCGCCGACCTTGGGATTGATGAAGTGCGGCACCAGACGTGAAATGGCGTCCTGGGCGATGATGGTGTCGGCGTCGATGCCGACGAACAGTTCTGCTTCTCCAATGTGCTCGATCCCGAAGTTGAGAGCCTCGGCTTTGCCGGAGTTCGGCTTCCCCAGAATCAGTACTTTTCCCGCGGCGGCCTCGGCAGCGAACGCATTGCGCGCCACTTCGAGCGTCCGGTCCTTGGAGCCGTCGTCAATGACGATCACGCGTAAATTTGGATAATTCGAGTTCAGTGCGGCTCTGATGGTGCGCTCGATGACTTTCTCTTCGTTGTACGCGGGAATCAGCACCGCAACCTTCGGCTTGTAGGACGCCACTTCTGCCGGCTTGCCGAAAATCTTCTCGTGCACGCGATCATAGACTGCCGCCGCTCCAATAAAGATGAGGCGCCCCGTCATCAGCAGGTCGCCCACCAGAAAGATCCACGTGATGAAAACGATTCCTGCGTCAAACAACCAAAAGCCGAAGCGGTCGAGCCGGGCGGCCCAAAGCTCGCCGGCGGGCAGCGGGGCCATCACGTCCGCGCGGGTCTTCCCCAATAATTCGTAAACTGGCGCGATCTCATATCCCCGGGCCCGGATGCCGTCAATGATCATCGGCAAGGCACGCACGGTTTCGGCGCGATTCCCGCCGCCATCGTGCAGCAGCACGATATTGCCGCAGCGCAGATTCTCCTGACGGCACGGCGGCAGATGAGACAGCACATAGGATGAAATCTTCTCCGCTGACGGATCTCCGCTCCAATCATCAGGATCGATCCGGTTGCCGACCGTGATATACCCCATCTCCTGCGGAATCTCGAGTGGACGTACCTGGTCGGCGGTGTCGGGCTCCTCATCAATCGCGTAGGGAGGACGCATCAAAGTCGCGCGAACTCCGACTAGGCTGGCGAAGAGCCGCTCGGTCAGGTTCAACTCCGCCCTAAATAGCGGCGTCGACATGTTGGTGATGTCGGGATGCGTGAAAGTGTGATTCCCGATGGTGTTGCCTTCGTTGTAAATCCGTTTCGCGATGCCCGAAAATTTGTCGGTCTGAATGCCGATCAGGAAGAAAGTAGCAGTCGCGTGCTTCTCCTTGAGGACGTCGAGAATCTTCGGAGTCCATTGCGGGTCGGGGCCGTCGTCAAAGGTCAGAACAACCTTGTTGGGGCTGTAACCGTAGCGGCCGACGCGGTAGGGTTCAGGCAGGTTCTGGAAGACCTCGTCGGTGATCATGTTGCTTCCTGCATCCACCGTCAGATCGCGCGTGCCGTGCGCGGGCTTGCTCTCGATACGGAGGATTTCGCCTTGACCCTCCATGTCCACTTCGGCTCCGGGCGGCACATCTTTCAACTTGTCGGTGGCGCCCGCATCGCCGGGCATATCCCACACTCGCCACAGGGATCGGTCCTCACTCCCGAGTCTCCACAACGCGAACGTCTGGATGCCAAGATTCTGTGCCGATCGCATGTGATTCAGCGCCGTCACTGCATCGAGGAACCAGATATCGTGGCGCAGACTGTGCTCGTCGAGGTAGCTGAAGTGCGGATTCATGGCGTCATCGTCGAAGTTGACGTCTTCTTCGGAATCCCGCGCCGACAGCCATGCATCCTGCACGCTGACCGTGCCGTCGTGAACATCTGGAGGCAGTTTGCCCTTCTGGGGCTTCAGAACCCAGTCGTAGCCGTAGTTCGCGATCGCACAGATAATCTTTTCCTGCGGGATGACGCTCTTGGCAAAGGTCAGGTTCTGGACGAACCAGTCCTGGGAAGCCACGGGTCCCGATGCCGCTCCGGGATAGTGCTCGTCATAGTTCATGAGCACGACCCCGTCGGCTGCCGCCGCGATCGCGGGATAATCGTATTCATTGCTATGCGGTGGAACGGCCACGTATAGCTTCATCCCGCGCCCGTGCAGGTCCCCGGACAATTCCCTTAACAGTGAAACGTAGCCTGCCTGGCCGCTAGGGGGAAATGCTTCAAAGTCGACAATCAGCCCGCGATAGTGTCCCGATGATAGGAATAGCCCAGCTTGCTGGCGGAACAGAGCGTGAGCAGCGGAATTGTTCAGGAACCCGACAATGTCTCCGATCCAGTTCGCGCCGTCGAAGTTATTCACCATCGGGAAGACCTCCATGCCAGGGTCCTCCGCCTTCAAAAATGGCATCACGCGATTATCTACTGGCAGTGCCGCGCCACCCTGCACGAGGTCGAAATACTTATTCGTCTGATCGTCGACGCCCTGCAGTCGTCCGTCGGTGGTGAGCACGTGCAGCCAGTCGGGATAAAGAATGTCGATCTGATGGGCATAGCTGCGCAACGACGAAAAACTGGACGCTTCCCACGGAACGTAGAACGCAGCCCGAATTCCTTCGCTTTGATTCAGCTTGACCTGCGAAGCCGCCAGCTTGGACTTGCGGTGAGAGCGGGCCGCAATCTTCTTTTGGCGGTCGCGGGCCTTTTCCTTCTCGCTTTCTTTGAGTGCCTTGAAGGCGCGCTTTTGCGGAGAGAAAAGAAGTTCCGGTAGGGGCTCATCCCGCAACGCCGTGTACACGAAGAAAATGATCAATGCCGAAACGAATACGGCCGTTATATCGACCAGCCGCCGCAGGCGTTTCCACCGGGCGCGTCGAGGATCATAAAAGACTGGCTGAGCCATGGAGGAGTAAGTATTTATCGTATGCCGCGGACAGCACACGGTCAATTCTCGGAAAGGCAGGGTGAGTTCAACTGCTCTGGTTCCTTAAGATGCAATTTCCTGGCTCCGGGATTGCCGCAAACGCGCTATCATTCGCCCGACCGGGGACGAGTGCGGCGACGGATGCGCGAACTGATGTGGAAGAAGGTGCGGTTCTTTGTGGGCGCAAGCCTGGCGGGGCTGGGCTTGCGCCTGCTGTTGGTTTGGCGCTTTCCCGGCGTGGTGGACGATTCCCGCCTTTACGCCAACATCGCGGAGAACTGGCTGCAGCACGGCATCTACGGCGTCACAAACTCCGGCGTGATCATGCCGACGCTCTCCCGGCTGCCGGGATACCCTGCATTCCTAGCGGCCATCTTCGCGCTTTTCGGAGATGAAAACTATCGCGCGGTCTTGCTGGTGCAGGTGCTGTTCGACCTGGGGACCTGCTTTCTCATTGCCGACATGGCGCGGCGCCTTTTTTCCCAGCGGGCGGCGCAAGCAGCGTTTCTTCTCGCGGCACTCTGTCCGTTCCTCGCCAACTATGCGGCGGCGGCCCTGACGGAGACGCTCGAGATCTTCTTCACCGCTCTTGCTCTGGATTTAGCCTTCCGTGGGCTGCGAGCAGGCGAGAATGGAACTCAAACGGCGCCGCCACGGGATCGCCAAAGCTTGCTCTGGCTCGGCTGCGGATTTTCCATCGGTGCCGCGATTCTGCTCCGCCCCGACGGAGGAATCTTACTCGCCGCGATCGGCGGATATCTGATCTGGCTACTTTTTCGCAGCTTGCGAACCGCGGCTCGCAACCGGTTGCATATCTCCACACGAGCGATCTTCTGGGCCGGAGTCCTGGTCGCCGTCGGAGCTACCGCGCCGCTGGTCCCCTGGACCCTCCGCAATCTCCACACCCTGCATCGCTTCGAGCCCTTGGCCCCCCGCTACGCAAACGACTCCGACGAACTGGTGATGACCGGTTTCAACCGCTGGGTCAAGACCTGGACCGCGGACTACGTTTCCGTGCAGGAAATCTATTGGAATGTCCCCGGCGAAGACATTGATGTAACCCGTTTGCCGCGGCGGGCATTCGATTCCGAGCAGCAGCGCGAACGAACCAGCCAGCTATTCGCTGACTACAACCACGACCACGATATGACTCCGGAACTCGATGCCCGCTTCGCAGCCCTGGCAGCGGAGCGCGTCCACTCCGCGCCCTTGCTGTACTACGTGTGTCTTCCGGCCGTGCGCATCGCCGACATGTGGCTGCGTCCTCGAACCGAATTGTCTTCGGCCGACCCCCGCTGGTGGGAGTTCAACGACGACGCGCGATGGCTCGCCGTCAGCCTCGTATTCGGCCTGCTGAATCTCTTGTACGTCGCGCTGGCGGTTGCTGGCCTGTGGCGCACCCGCGAATATTTTGGCATCGGTCTATTTGTTTTCTTTCTGCTGCTGCGCTCCGCCTTTCTCGGAAGTCTGGAGAATCCCGAGCCTCGCTACGCGCTGGAATGCTATCCCGCAGTCATCGTTCTGGCCTCGGCGCTCTTCCACCGGCGTGCATAAACTTCCATTTGTGGGAATGTCATTTGTGATATGGCGTATTCAATCGTTTTAAGAAATCCCTAAAACCTGCAAATTCAGCTTGAACTTTGTGGCGGGGAAGTTGCACAATAGCGCCCCATCAGGGTCCCAGGGTCTCACCATCTGTCTTTATTTCCTGGGCAAACACAATCTGAAAACGTAACGCCCCCGTGGGTAAAGGAGTTCCTATGCGTTCTGGCTCACGCCTAGTTACTTTATTGGTTGTTGCTGTCCTCGCTTTCAGTGCTCTCAGCGCTGCTCAGACGGCAACAACATCTCTGCGCGGTACGGTTACCGACCCCAAGGGAGCCGTGTTGCAAAATTCGACTGTCACACTTTCCAACGCGGCGACGGGATTTTCGCGCTCTACGAAGTCGGGGACCACCGGCGTGTATCAATTTCTAGAGGTTCCTCCCGCTACCTACGTGCTCACCGTGAGCGCTCCGGGCTTTGCGACCATCCAACAGGATCGCGTCACGCTACAAGTGAGCCAGCCAGCGACTCTCGACATCGCTATGCAGGTGAAGGGAAACACCGAGATCGTCGAGGTGACCAGTGAAGCTCCGCTCGTGAACACGACCGACGCGAGCCAAGGCAACGTTTTCAATAGTACGCAACTGATTAATCTTCCTTCGGAGGGCCGCGATCCGGTCGCAATTTTGAGCTTGCAGCCGGGCGTGACGTATCTTGGGGGCAACACGAACCAGGACAATAGCAAGCCGAATCAGACCGAAGACAGTCGCGGCGGATCGGTGGCGGGTGCCCGCAGCGACCAGACCAATGTGACCGTCGACGGTCTGGATAACAATGACCAGTTGCTAGGCCTTGCCTTCCAAGGTGCGCTCCGGGTTCCGCTGGACTCGATTCAGGAGTTCCGTGTTACCACTACAAATTCGAATGCCGATTCCGGCCGCTCGTCGGGCGCTCAGGTCAGCATGGTCACCAAGAGCGGCACCAACGGTTTTCATGGCACGTTTTACGAGTACAACCGTTCCAACATTGGTCAGGCCAACGACTGGTTCAACGAGCAGGCCCAATTGTCGTCAGGGCTGCCCAACAAACCCGGCGTTCTACACCGCAATACCTTTGGCGCCTGGGTCGGTGGTCCGATTAAGAAAGACAGGTTCTTCTTCTTCGGCGGCTATGAAGGTCAGCGCACGAATGAAGCCGTTCAGACAACTCGTGTTGTGCCCAGCGATAATCTGCGTCTTGGCATTCTGCAGTATCCTTGCACTTCGGATCCGCTGTGTGTAAATGGATCCAACGCGAACTACACCGTTTCGAATGGAATCGCGTCCATAACGCCCGCCGGCCTGGCCAACATCGATCAGAACTGTGCGTCCGCTACTCCCCCTACCTGCGCGTGGACGGCTGCGGGATTTCCCCTCAATGGGGGCGCGGATCCCTACGTCGCCAACGTACTAGGATCAAATCCGACCGCGATCTTCACCAAATACCCTTCGCCGAACACCGATGCCGTTGGCGATGGTCTCGATTACCGCGGCTATACTTTCGCGGCGCCCAGCCCCGCGAAACACGATACCTACATTCTGAAACTGGACTATAAGCTCACGCAGAGCGGCAATCACAGTTTATTTGTGAAGGGCCACCTGCAAAACTGGCGCAGCAGCGCGGCTCCGCAGTTCCCGGGGTTGCCGGCCAACGACTTCCTGACGAACAACAGCAAGGGTCTTTTTGTCGGTTATACCGCCCTGTTCAGTTCCACGCTCGTGAATAACCTGCGCTACGGATTCATCCGCCAGGGTCTTGGCGACACTGGCTTGGGCATCAGCGATTACAACTTCTTCCGCGGCATGGATAATTACCAGGGCGCGGGCTTCACTTCCTCAACTTTGACGACTGTGCCCGTCCACAACCTTGTGGACGATGTCAGCTGGACCAAGGGCAAGCACACTCTCCAATTCGGCGGCAATTTGCGAATCGTCACCAACAACCGCAGCGGCAACGCCCAGAACTATTCGTACGCGTATACCAACGTTTACTGGCTGGACGTCGCCGGAATCTCAAACAAGGGAACCAGCCTCGATCCTGCTATCGGGGGATATCCCGCGGTGGATTCATCTTTCGGCACCAACTACGACTTCGCCACGGCTGCGGTGGCCGGCCTGCTGACCGAAGTCAACAAGCAATACAACCAGGACAAAACGGGCCACTTCTTTGCTCCCGGACAACTGATCACGCGAAATTTCCGGGACCACGAAGCCGAGCTCTATCTCCAGGACGCCTGGCGCGTTACTCCGAATCTGGTACTCACCGGGGGGCTGCGCTATTCCCTCTTGCAACCACCCTATGAGACGAACGGCAATCAGGTCTCGCCCACTGTCAGCCTGAATAGCTGGTTTAAACAGCGCGCGCAAGACCAGCGCTTGGGGCAAACCCTGAACTCGCAGACCCCGGGGGGATTGGTGCAGATGACGCTTGCCGGCCAGGCCAACGGAAAGCAGCCCTACTGGGCTTGGGACTACAAGAATCTCGCGCCACGCCTGGCCTTCGCGTATTCGCCGCATGCCAGCGCCGGCTGGTTGCATTCGCTTTTCGGGAGTGCAGGCAAGAGTTCAATTCGGGGCGGTTATGGGCTCTACTTCGATCACTTCGGCGAGGGCATCGTAAACAGCTTCGACCGGAACGGCTCCTTCGGACTCACCACTGCCTTGAACAATCCCGCTGGCTCCCAAAGTGTGGACTGCACCCCGCGGCTCACCAGCCTGACGCAACTGCCGCCGGCGAATGGCATCTTTTGCGGACAGCAGATCGTCGGGCCGCAACCCCCGGCCTTCCCGGGCCTGGTGACTCCTCCCACTCTGCAGAATCCTGGATCCTTCGCCATCTATTGGGGGTTGGACGACAAGCTGAAGACGCCTTACTCGCACGTGTTCGACCTGTCCTTTACCCGCGAGCTCAGCAGGAACTTTGTCGTAGAAGCTTCTTATGTTGGTCGCCTCGGCCATCGTTTGCTGCAAGAAGAAGACTTGGCCATGCCGTTGGACATCGTTGATCCCACCTCCAAGATGGACTATTTCGCCGCTGCAACCATGCTGACCAAGGCTACGGTAGCGGGTACCGATATCAGCCAAGTGGGGCCCATTCCATTCTGGCAGAACGTGTGGCCTGCTGCGGCGGGCCAGCCGGGCTTCGGAGCTGGCGGTGGCGCCGGCTGTGCTCCCAATGCTGGGGGACTTCCGTCCTCTTCATTCACAGCAACCCAAGCAATGTATGACCTCTACTCGTGTTTCGCCTTCAATGAGACCTCGGCGCTGTTCTATGCGGACCTTCCGCAGGGCTTCAACGGTAACGACTGCGCGCCGGCTTGCTCAACGTTGAGCGGAAGCTATGGTCCCTATCATGTTTGGGACGATCAGTTCTCCTCGCTCTACGGCTGGCGCAGCATCGGCAACAGCAACTATCACAGCTTGCAGCTGACTCTACGCAAGGCGATGAGCAGCGGGCTGCAGTTTGACGTCAACTACACGTTTTCTAAATCGATCGATATTGGTTCCAATGCGGAACGCATTAATCAGTTTGAGGGATCCGGCTTCGCCAGCCAGGTCATCAATTCCTGGTCTCCCGGTCAGCTTCGCTCCGTTTCCGACTTCGATATGAGGCACCAGATCAACTCCAACTGGGTGTACGAGCTTCCGGTTGGCCGGGGCCGGCAGTTTGGCGGCGGGATGGGCAAGTTCACGGACGCGGTAGTGGGAGGCTGGGGCCTCTCCGGTATCTTCCACTGGACGAGTGGGCTCCCATTCACCATGGGTTCCGGAGCTGGATGGTCCACCAACTGGGAACTGCAGGGCTCAGCGGTCGAGATCGCAAATCCCGGCAAAGTCGGCGTGCATCGCCAGGCCAACGGCCCGCCTACGATGTGGCAGGACGTGAGCACGAGCGGCCAAGCTTATACTGCGTTCCGGTCACCTTATCCCGGAGAATCAGGTCAACGCAATGCCCTCCGCGGGCCCGGCTACCTCGAATTAGACGCCGGCCTGAACAAGTCGTGGAAGCTCACGGAATCGCAGTCCGTGAAATTCGCCTGGGAGGCTTTCAACGTAACCAACACGCCCCGCTTCGACGCGGCCCAGGCAGCGTTCCAATTCTCTCTGGTCAGCGGCAATTTTGGCGCCTACACCAATACCCTAAGCGTTCCGCGCGTGATGCAATTCTCGTTGCGGTACGAGTTCTGAAGCAAATTATCAGGTGAGTTTGAGGGGCGGAGAAATCCGCCCCTTTTTCTCTTGGAGACAGTTGGATGGCCGGGAGTTTGCGGCTGATTTTGCTTTGCTCAAGGACTTTAAGGGGCTAATTCGGAAGGAACGTGCACTCGAACGAACGCCGAGTGCAACCTACGCCAGCGGCGAGTCGCTCATGCGAAACCGGGTTCGCACGTGCTCCGAGATGAGTTCGATCGCGGGACGGTTGTGCACCGGGTCGGCTTGCGCCAGATATTTCATGGCTTCGACCAGCAGACGCTGCCCGTCCACATAACGAGGATCCGAGGTACGCTCCCTGCGCTTATTGCCCAGCTTAGGAGGGACAGTAATCGTAAAAACCTTGGCCATGAATAAACCCAACTGAAGGTGGGGTCAGTATAGCTCCCCGCGTGCAATTCTCAGCACACCTTCTTGCCCTTTCGATTCAACAACTTAACCGCGAGGCGAAATCGTCTGCGTCTTGCTGGTGGTCTTTAGCTTGAAAACCTCGTCCCCCACCTTTTCGTTCACCCGAATGGAAGAGTATTTCGCCAGACGATAGTCTCCCTGGGGTTGAAAGAATTGCTGCTGCACTGAGATGCCCCGATCGAGATCGATCCAAAGAAAAATTTGCTTGTAGGTGTTGCGCACCTTGTCTGACTTGGGAATCAGTTGCAGTTTCGCGGTGGCAACGCCATTGATGGTCTCTGGTGCGACGTACGTCACCTCGAACGCCTTGAGCAAATCCTGCCCGCTGCCGCCAAAGCCGAGAAGGATGTAGCTCTCGAAATCGGATCGGTTCTTGCCCATATCGAATTCGGTCACCTGGTCGGGCTTGGGCTGATACATGCGGACTTTGCCTTTGCTGAACAGCACATACTTCGGCTCGGGTTTTAATTTGGTGAGATCGCTTCCCGCCTTTTTGACCTCAGCCATCATCTCGATTTCTTTGCCGCTGCGGCGGTAGTAGATCGTGCCGGTTTGCACTTCGTCGACTTCATCGATGACTTTTTCGTAGGTGTCCCACTCGAACTCCACCTGCGTGGTACGGAAACTGGTTGAGACGGCATCCATTTTCTTCAGGACGGCTTCGAGGTTGCCGGAGTCGGCGGGCTTGGGCTGGGGCGTAGCTGCTAACAGAAGGAGGCTAAAAGCAAGCGCGATGGTCAAGATGAGCGAAATACATTTCATTAGCATTTCACCTTACCAGTCTCTGGCTCGACCATCGACCATGGTTAGTCCCGCTTGGCCAGCACTTTGTAGCTCTGCACTTGTCCCTTGCCGTCGGAAACGGTTTCATAGCTCACAATGGAAACCGCACCCGAAATTGGTTCGATAATGTGCAACAGTTGCTCGCGCACCGACTGGTCGTCGCCCGCTGCAATGGCGCTGGCTGCGACCTGATAGAAAAGATGGCCTTCGGCATCGGCCGTGACGACTACTTCCGTGGGATGCGGATTCCGCGCGATGGGTTTGTCGTTGAAGTTGATCACGCGCGGCGAGAACAACACAAACAGGATAATCAGCGTGACCATGATGTCGTAGTGCAGCGTGCCGCGCTCGTATTGCCACAGGATGTATCCGCGGATTGTTCGCCAGATGGCGTTCATGGGCAGGCGCGCATTGGGCGCGGTAGTCGTCAGTTCTGCTCTTTGCAAGTGTACTAGCTCCTGGCTTCTAGCTTCCAGCCTTGTCGGTAGCGGCTCAGTTCCAAACTGAGCCACTACCGCCTTGTCATTCCGAACCGCGCCGAAAGCCCAATGAGGAACCTCCGCTTCCAGCCTTGTCATTCCGAACCGGGCTGAAAGCCCGGTGAGGAAGCTGCTGTCCGAAGGAGGCACCCAAGCGACCGCCCTAAAACTTCTTCGGCGTGATCTTCTCCGCGCCGATGTACGGACGCAGCACCTCAGGGATAATCACGCTCCCGTCGGCCTGCTGATAATTTTCCACAATCGCAACCCAGGTGCGGCCCACGGCCAGTCCGCTGCCGTTCAGCGTGTGTACAAACTCCGTCTTGTTCTTGCCTTCGGGACGGTAGCGGATATTGGCGCGCCGCGCCTGATACGCTTCGAAATTCGAACACGACGAAATCTCGCGATACAGTTGCTGTCCCGGCAGCCAGACTTCAATGTCGTATGTTTTCGCAGAAGACGGCCCCATGTCGCCCGTGCACAGCGCCATCGTGCGGTAATGCAGGCCGAGCTTCTGCAGAACTTCTTCGGCATCGTGCGTGAGTTTCTCGTGCTCTTCGTACGACTGCTCCGGCCGCGTGAACTTCACCAGTTCCACTTTTTGAAACTGATGCTGCCGGATGATGCCGCGCACGTCTTTCCCGTACGATCCGGCCTCGCTGCGGAAGCACGGTGTGTAGGCGGTGAGCGAGATCGGCAGCCGCGCCTGATCGAGCACTTCGTCGCGATAAAGATTCGTGACCGGAACCTCCGCCGTTGGAATCAACCAGAGATCTTTGTCGCCGTGCGGCACGCGGAACAGATCGGCGGCAAACTTCGGTAGCTGTCCGGTCCCGTACATCGAGTCGGAATTCACCAGATAGGGCGGCAGAACCTCGGTGTACCCGTGCTGGCGCGTGTGCAGATCGAGCATGAAGTTCATCAGCGCCCGCTCGAGTTTCGCGCCCAGATCCCAGTAGACGGCGAACCTCGCGCCCGTGAGTTTCACAGCTCGTTCCTGATCGAGGATGCCCAGTTCGGACCCCAGGTCCCAGTGCGCCTTGGGAGCGAAGTCGAATTTCGGCGGTGTGCCCCAGCGACGGACTTCGATATTCTCTTCGGCGCTGTGGCCGACAGGGACGCTCGCGTGCGGCAGGTTGGGAATGCCCGCGAGAATGTCGCGCAGCTTAAGATCCTTCGTGGCTGCATCTGCTTCGAGTTGAGCTATCAAGTCGCCGTCGGCCTTCGACTCGGAGATAAGGCGCTCCATCTCCTTCAACTCGATCTCCGTAGCCGAGCCCTGTTTTTGGCGCTTTTTGAATTCACCAACCCTTTCGGAATCAAGCCTGCGGTGTTGCTGCCTTTTCTGGACCATTTCCAGAGCCTGCCGCCGCTGCGTATCGACTTCGCGAAAGTCCTTCAGCACGGCAGCCGGATCCATGCCGCGCTGGCGCAGCTTTTCTTCCACCAACGGCAGGTTTTCGCGTACGAAATTCAGCTCAAGCATGGGAACTATTAATGTATCGGAAAAGAGGCCGGGAATGCACGCTCGGGGTCCGCCAAAACCTTGAACCACGAAGGACACGAAGGTGCACGAAGGAACCCAAGATTTCCTTAGTGCACCTTCGTGTCCTTAGTGGTTGAGGGGTTTCCACCTTTGGCGTATTCCCCCCGCCTGTGTAAACTACCTTCGCGATGAGATGGTCCCACAGATCTGCCGTTACGCGGTTCTTCCTGACGCTGGCCGTGCTCGGTTGTCTCGCCAGTCTCCCGGTCCCCAGTTCCGCATCGGCCTACAACGGCCATCCCAAGCTGATCGTGGTAATTGTGATTGACCAGTTCCGCGGCGACTACCTGGAGCGCTACCGCGATCAATTCGGAGACGCCGGATTCCGATTCCTGCTCGACCACGGCGCCTATTTCCCCAACTGCAATTACAACTACGCCAACACGCGCACGGCCCCGGGACATTCCACTTTGTTTACCGGTGCCTATAGCAACGGCCACGGCATCGCCGCCAACGAATGGTGGGACCAGAAAAAGAAGCGCATAGTGACCTCCGTCGAGGACGACAGCACGAAACTGGTCGGCGTCGCGGGAGACCAGACTGGCTCCTCGCCGCACAATCTGCTGGCCGATACGCTGGGCGATGAACTCAAACTTGCCACCCAAGGCAAATCCCGTGTCTTTGGGGTGTCCTTAAAAGACCGCGCCGCCGTGCTTCCCGCCGGCTTTGCAGGAGACGCAGCCTACTGGATCGACCCCAAGAGTGGCGCATGGGTCACCTCCACCTACTACCGCGACGACTTGCCGAAGTGGGCGCAGGATTTCAACTCTTCTCGCCCCGCGAAATATTGGGATCGCGACTGGAAGGACGCGCAGGGAGCGGTTCTTCGCTCCACGGCGCACCGCAAGGGCAAAGACGGCTCGGACGCAGGTTTCTACGAAGTGATCGGCTCCACCGCGTTCGGCAACGAATACGAATTCGAGTTCGCTAAAGAGTTGATGGTTTACGAGAACGTCGGCCGCGGTCCCGCCACGGATCTGCTTTCGATCAGCCTTTCGCCCAACGACATTCTCGGTCACCAGGTTGGGCCGGATTCTCCTGAAATGCAGCAGATGGCTCTCGACCTCGATCGCCAACTCGCCGACTTCCTCAATTTCCTCGGACATCAGATCGGGCTGGCCAACGTGTGGATCGCACTATCCGCGGACCACGGCGTTTCCTCGCTACCCGACGCGGTGAAGAAGTTGCACATTCCCGCAGCAAACCTTGGTGGCGCAAAACTTGAAGCCCAGATCAACACCGCGCTCACCGCGAAATTCTCTCGGGGTCATCCCGCGGAGTATGTGAAACTCGACTATCCTCTGGCCTGGCTCGATCAGGACGCTTTCGCCGCCGCTCACCTACGCGAGCACGATGCGGAAGCGGCAGTCGGTGAAGCCATGAAGCGAGCCGGATTGCGCGACTACTACACCAAGTCGCAACTGGCAGCGGACGAAGTCCCCAACACGGTGCTGGGACGAAAGTACCGGAACAGTTATTCACCCGAAGGAAGTTGGTACGTGATGGGCGTTCCCGACATTTACACGGTCGGACCGGGCAAGGGCACCGACCATACCTCGCCTTACAGTTACGACACGCATGTGCCGCTGGCCTTCTACGGTTTGCCCTTCCAGGCAGGCACCTATCGGGCGAGCGTCGAGCCCGTCGATATGGCGGCTACGCTCGCATCGCTGCTAGGGATCAACGCTCCCACCCACTCTGTCGGTCGGGTTCTAACCGAGGCGCTCGCACCCGCGCACCGCGTCACGTCGTCTGGGGAAGGCCAGCCATGACTGCTCCCTCCACCAGTTCCGGACGCTCAACTCCCGATCTCAGCGTGAGCGTCGCCGGCATTCAGTTCAAGAATCCGGTGATCGCCGCCAGCGGTACGTTCGGCTACGGCGTCGAGTTTGAAGATGTGGTCCACCTCAGCAAACTAGGCGGCCTGGTGGTGAAGGGTCTGTCGCGGGAACCCATGATTGGCAATCCTCCACCTCGCCTCTGGGAGACCGCCGCTGGCATGCTGAACGCCATCGGCCTGCAAAACATTGGGGCGCAAGCGTTCCTCGAGGAGAAGCTGCCACACCTGCGGGAAATGAAGAACACAGTCGTCATGGCGAATGTGTTCGGCTACACCCGCGAAGATTACGAACGGACCATCGAGATCCTCAACGATGGCGAGGGCATCGCGGCCTATGAGTTGAATGTGTCGTGTCCCAACACCGCGCACGGAGGTTTGCAGTTCGGCAGCGACCCGCGCTCGCTGGATGAAGTCGTCACCACTGCCAAGCGTGTGGCGCGGCGCCCGCTGATCGTGAAGCTGTCGCCCAACGTCACCAGCATCGCGCAAATGGCATACGTCGCCCAGGAGGCCGGTGCCGACGCGCTCTCGCTGATCAATACATTCGTGGCCATGTCCATTGACCCCGAGACCCGCAAGCCGCGCATCGCCAATGTGACTGCCGGGCTCTCCGGTCCAGCGATCAAACCGATCGCGGTGCGCATGGTGTACGACGCTGCGCACGCGGTGAAGATTCCAGTGATCGGCATGGGCGGGATCTCGACCGCCGCCGACGTCGTCGAATTCATGCTGGCCGGAGCCACCGCCGTGCAGATCGGCACCGCCAGCTACTGGGATCCCTGCGCCACAGAAAAAATCGTCGACGAACTGCACGCATGGTGCAGCGAACACCAGGTCGCAAAGCTCTCCGATTTCATCGGTGGAATGTTGTTGGAGTAACTCACCCGTAGAGACGTAGCTCGCTACGTCTCGCTCTGGCCACGTCTACCGCCAGCCGCCCAGAATGGCTCCCATCGCCAGATAACACACGGCCTGATACCCCGTGTTGATCAGATACAGTTTGAAGGGCTGCCGCATGAACAGCGCATTGGTCAGTTGTACAGTCGTCACGAATCCCAGCCACACCGCCAGTCCAATCTTCATGCCGTAGAAAGCTGAGGTGACGTGCGCCACGTAGATAATCTTTCCCAGCACGATCGCCGACAGAACGCTCGCCACCATCGACATGGCATACGACGGTCCTGCGCTCTTCTGCATCTCCGCCAGCTTGGCCTTGTCGTTCGGATCGTAGCCCATCAAGACGGTCCACGGTTTGGCAAACAGCACCGGCGAATACCAAAGGAATCCAGCTGCCATCGTAGCCAGCGCAGACACCAGCACGGCCCACAAATTCACACCCAGGAAGTGCATAAAATCCTCCGTAAGCTCAGGGATTGAATGAAATGATGAAGCCCGAAGAACAAATCGATTCGCAACGCCGGTATGAAGGGGACTGCTTGTAAGAATTCAGACTGAGAAAGTCAGAACGTTGCCGCTATCGACCGCGAGTGTACCAGATCGAACCCGGGGATTTGTAGTCGCGCCCTTCGCCCCAAACCGCGTGCGTCGCGCCGTCGCCGTCGATCGCCAGGCTGAAGTAGTCTCCGAAGGGGAAGCGGAATCCGCCTGGCAGTACATAGTCGTACCCGGCGGTAGGTCCCGAGAGCTGGGTCTCGACGCTCCACGTGGCGCCGCCGTTGGTCGAACTGCGGTAGTAGGTATTCCACAGTGGACGGTGCGGTCTGACCGTTTCGGTTGCCCGCGCATCCATCCACGCGATTCGAACATCGCCCGGCGCGCCTGCGACAATCGCAGGGAAGGAGTGTTCGACCCACGGCGCTCCGTTGGACACACCGGCCCGTTGCGACCAGTTCGCTCCTGCGGTGGTCGAAGACGAGAAGTACATGCGCTCCGGCCCGCCGTTCACCGTGCCCGCATTCCACAGAGCGTAGAGCCCGCCCGCAGCGTCCGACGCGAGCGCGATCTGCGCGCCCAGAAAGCCGGTTTCGCAGCTTTGCGCCTCACAGTCCGGCGGCGCGCTCGATACGTCGAGCAGCGTCGTGGTCCACGTACGCCCGCCATCCGCCGAGCGGCTCACGTAAACGCTCACCGGGCGCGTCGGCATCTCGTGCAAAGCATAGGCGGTCCAGCCAAAGAAGACATTGCCCGCGGGATCGATCGTGGCTCCGCCCCCCAGTGACGATCCCCGCTCAGCACTCGCATTCACCTGCACCGTGCTGAACGTTTGCCCTGCATCGTGCGATGCCGCAACAAAGAATTTCTCTTCGTGGTTGAACCCGACGTAGACGTCAGCTCCTCGAACCGTCAGCACCGGCTTGTCAGAGTCTTCCCGGCCCCGCTCCGCCCACGAGAACGACCATGTCCTGCCGAAGTCAAGCGACCGCGCCACCACAATGTCGCGCTTGTCATTCTGCATCCACGATGCGTACACCGTCTGCCGGTCCACTGGGTCCACAATGATCTGCGGATCAAACTGCCCGGTTGGAAAGGGAAGCAGCGCTTGCGACGGCTGCCACGACGCTCCGTTGTCGCTGCTGATCAGCAGGGCAACGCTCGGTGCCATACAGGTCGCACAATCGGGAACCGCCCCGTACTGAGGATAGAGAACGTAGACATGTCCGCGGGCGTCGGCAGCAATGGCGGGCTCCCATTGATCGCCCGTGTGGTAGCCAAGCCGTCTCTGCGGCGCAAATCCAGAGACTGCCAGCGCCGCAGTCGTCGTCAAAGCCAATAGAAACAACAGTCCAAGTTTCTGCACAGTGCTTGGCCAGGCTTGGAGGCGGCTGGTTGAAAGAACCACGGAACGGTTACCCCTGGGAAAAAGCCCTGTCCCGGACTTTACCGTGATTCCGGAACAGCGTCAATTGCCCAGCCGGGTGATCCGCTGGATTTTACAAGCTCATGACAGGAGCCCCAGCCACGTGTTTTCCTTCGTGATACTTCGTGCCCTTCGTGGTAATGGGGTTCAGCTAGCGGCCCCACGATCCTGTGACTTTTCTGGCGTTTGATCATCCAATAGGGGACAATACAAAGCCAAAGCAATCGTCATTCATGGGGAGCGAATCACAATGGAGAAGGCCACGTTTGCAGCAGGATGCTTTTGGGGAGTCGAAGCCACCTTCCGGCAGATGCCGGGCGTAAGCTCAACCCGGGTTGGCTATACCGGCGGACAAACCGAGAACCCGACGTACAAGGAAGTCTGTACCGATCGCACCGGCCACGCCGAAGCCGTGGAAGTCGAGTTCGATCCCGCCCAGGTGCCCTATGCCAATCTGCTGAAAGTCTTTTGGGAGAACCACGATCCCACGCAGTTAAACCGCCAGGGCCCGGATTGGGGCTCGCAGTACCGCTCCGCGATCTTCTTCCATTCGCCGGAGCAGGCGAAAGAGGCGCAGGCCTCGAAAGAATTGCTCGAAAAGGCGCACCGTTACTCCAAGCCGATCGCGACGCAGATCGTCCCCGCCGTGACGTTTTTTCCAGCCGAAGACTACCACCAGCAATATCTGGAGAAGCGCGGCCTGGCCAGTTGCCACATCAAGACATAGACCCGAGTCTACCGGGATATTGGGGAGGGTATCTTGGGAAGGGCGGATTCAGCCGTTGCGGAAAGACCACAAGGGTACGCGCCAGCGTGAAGCCTCACCAGCGTGAAGGGTACGCGCCAGCGTGGAAGAGCGGCCCTTCGAGGGCCGCGTCAGGCGTGCGGAATCAGTGTGGGCTTCAGCCCCTGAGGGCCATCCCACTTCTCGGTTAGCTAGCTGTATTTGCGCCGACGCTGTCCGGTTGTCTCGCCCGGAAGAAGAACAGCAAAACGAATCCGCCGATATAATAGGGCACGCTCTGCTGCAAAGTGCTGCCCAGGAAACGCTGAATCAGGCCGAACAAGGCCAGCGCCTCGCACAATGCGTAGGTCGCCAGGTAGCCTGTTCTCCAGTGGGTGAGGCTGAGGTTGTCCTCGGGCTGAGCCGCCAGAGTTTCCGCGGCCCGCATCACCAGGGTGCGGCGCACCACAAAGATGACTCCGACGATCGCCACGCCCAGCGTCGTGAAGAGATAGCTCAGCGCCGGGTCGACCGCCCGCGTCACCGGTCCCAAAATTTCTCCCACGACTCCGTACAGCAGGATGCTGGCCAGCATCAACCACTGCACCGCCCGCAGTGTCTTCACCGCTCTGCTCATGGAAGTAATCGTGTCGCGCGAATCGGGGGAGGACTGTGAGAACATTCTACGGCGGAATCTGTCTCAGCAATACTGTTTTCTGAATCTCAGTGAGCATGTTTTTGATTGGACCGTCCCGGCCGCATCCTCAGGAATATCTGGAACGAGACCGGATCGTTTCCATAACTCGAATCAAGCGCAGCGGGCTTGGAGTAGAACGTCACATCCGCCCCCAACCCCAATTGCCATGCACGGTTCTGGATCAAATCCCGCACGCCGCCAAACGTGTATGCCCCGATCCGGTAAGCGGGATGAACGGCCGCCTGCGGAAACAGTTCGTCCTTGTCGACCAGTTCCAGCCGCGAGAAAACATAGTTTCGCCGTCGGAAATTCAGCGTGGATTCCAGCAAATAGCCGTTCAAGGTCGTATCCGTCGCAATCTTATGTACGCGCCCCCAGATCACCGACGTTGCCCAGTTGCCCTCCGCCATCGGCCGGTTGTATTCCACAGATGCCGTTTGCCGCCACTGGCTGCCCGGTTCCAGCGCTTCCGGACGCTCCAAACGCCCAACGCTGTATTGCGCTGTCCAGTTGGAAGTAGGCGCGATGCTGGCCCTTGCCGACCACGAGTCGAGCGCCCCTAACTGAATGCTCCATCGCTGCTCATTAGGCTCGCGCCCGTTGAAGGCCGAAGCCTCCAGTCGCACACGCTCTACCACCAATCCTGTCGTGACGACGCCGAAGCTGGTGTGAGTTGAATCCTGCAAATGATGGCCCAGCGGAGCCAGCGGCAGTTCGGAAACCGAAGCGCGGTGCAGATACGTCAACGGGCCCAGCGCCGGTTCGGCGGACGGGCCGCCATAAAACTCCCACGAAAGTTTCTTCGTCAGCGGCAGAGTGTAGAGCAGCGATAGTTCCGCAAAGACATTGTGCGGGTGCTGATGATCCACCAGCGGTTCGCCATGGTAGGTCTCACCAGTCTGAAAGAGTTCGGGAAATCCCGGATGCGGCGACGTGAGTGACTCGGCCGAAAACATCTCCCGGAACAGGATGGTGCCCGCGCCCAACTTGTGTTGCTCCATCAGCATGCCCCAGTTCACCGACTCGGCTTTGCCCGCGCCGCGTGGTCCGCCTTGCTGGTTGTAATCCACGAAGATGACGCCGTGGGCCATCAACTCCCACCCGCCTCGCATCTCCATCCACTCATGTGCTGGCACGGAAGCCGGTTGCCATCCGGTACCCGATCCTTCGTGGGGAGAGGGTAGTTGAAATACATTCTGCCCGGTCATGGACATTTGCATTCCTGCCATAGATGCGTCTTGCTGCGGCGGTGTCTCGTTTTCGGCATGCGTATGCGGCGGACCAGTAGGACTGTTCTCCTGCGCCGGAGCCGGCATCGACGAGAATGCAACCAGAAATAAGACGGCAAATACCGTCCTTCTCGCGAAGGTGTGGTCCCAGCGACTCATTGAGCGCCGTGACATCCCGCGCGATGCGGAGGATTTCCTTCGGAGAAGCGGGCGGGGGAAGGGGAAGGCCATCTAGATTTGCAGAAGAACGCGCATTGCGCTTAGGTCCCGGTCAGTTTGATGCGGAGTTCTTCGGGGAGCCGTTGCCGTATTTCCTCGGGCAAGCGGTCATGGACGCGCCGCGCGCCCTCTTTGGCTGCATCGAGCACCGTCACCGGCGCCGGAGTGGCCACGGCCACGCCCAGCCAGATCAGCGCGGAAAGACCAAATCCCGCGAGCGCCGCGATCTCAAGCCAGAAGGCATGCCGCGGCCCAAGGTGCCAGATCACGCCAAAAGCCAGCAGAAACACTCCCGCGGAAACCGAGGCCAGCCCGATCAGCCCTACGTCGATCATGCGGTGGATTTGTTGGCGGCTGCGGCAGTGTTCACAACCCACGAAATGGCTTTCGTAGTCGCCACGCATCTCCGGCGCCAGGCCGGATATGTCATACCGCCAGCCCGCCAGAATCTTGCCAACGATTGGATCAATGCACTGCTGACTCATGGGGAGACTTAAGCCAAATACTCATCAGCCCAGCTACAGGCGAATCGGCTCCATCGCCTCAGTCTGCGACGCCAGAAGCACGCGGTTATGAAATAACCCGCCCCGTGTGGCCAGCGCCTTTTCTGCCTCTCTCCGGGCTATTTCCGGATGATTGTTATGCTCTGAGAGATGCGCCAGCACCACAAAGGTCGCACTATTATCATAGTCGTTCGTAAGGAAATCGGCGAGGGCCAGGTTCGAAAGGTGCCCCACCCGGCTCATGACCCGCTGTTTCACCGACCAGGGATACGGCCCCACCCGCAGCGTTTCGAGATCGTGATTTGACTCAATCACCAGAACGTCGCAGCGCTTCAGATTGTCCTTAACATTTGCTTGCAAGCACCCCAAGTCTGTGACGAAGCCAACCTTGGCTCCCTCAGCGGAGAAGGAGAAACCCACGGGATCGGCCGCATCATGCGGAATGGTGAAGGGCCGTACCTCAATGTCGCCGACTTGAAATCGATGGCCCGCCTCGAACGGCTCGAACTTCTCCAGTTTCGGCCGCTCGCCATTTTCGTTGCGCATGGCTCGTGCCCACGCCTGGTGCGTCGCCCCGGTCATAAACACTGGGATGCGCAGCTTCTTCGCCAGCGTTGCCAACCCGTACACATGATCGGAATGCTCGTGGGTGATGACAATCGCCGCCAGCGAATGCGGATCCTCGCCCAGCGTCTTCAGCCGCTTGAACGTTTCGCGGCACGAAATGCCGGCATCCACCAGAATCTTCGTGCAGGCGCTCGACACCACCGCGCAATTCCCGCGGCTGCCACTCGCCAGCATCGACACACTTACACCCATGTTCGCAGCATACGCGCCCACCCTGTGGAATCGGGAGTAACTTTCTGGTTAGCCGATACCTAAGAGCGGGCTTCCGGCTTCCGCGCACCGGCTTTCGCGGATCGCTCCGGAAGCCGGAAGCCGTTCTTACTTCCCCTGTCGCAAATTGTCAACCACGTCGCGCATGAACGATCCCCCATAAGCCCCTGCGATGCCTGGAAGAAACGCCAGAAACGATCCATAGATCTGCGCCCGCGTCGGCTTGACGGTCAGTATCACGTAAGCAGCCAGCTCCGTCAGCGGAATAAAAACTCCCACCATCACCACCCACCGCCAAGGCCACCGCGGTCGCAGCAGCCCCAGCAGGATCCCCGCAGAAAGTACCAGCAACGCCGTAAACAGCAGATCGTTAATCGCGACGTCAGCCCACCCCGTCCCAATACCACAGAGCGCAGCCAGCAGGTAGAACCACACATCGCTTGTGGCGCCGGAGACTTGCTCAGGTGTTTTCATTCAACAATCAAAAATCAACAATCCTCAATACTGGTAGAACCCCCGCCCGCTCTTCCGCCCCAGCCAGCCCGCGTCCACCATCTTGATCAGCAGCGGACATGGCCGGTACTTCGGATCTCCCAGCCCGCTCTGCAGCACGCGCATAATGTCGAGGCAAACATCGAGCCCAATGAAATCTACCAGCGTCAGCGGCCCCATCGGATGCGCCATCCCCAGCTTGAAGACTTCATCGACGGCTTCCGCCGTGGCCACGCCCTCCATCACCGTGTACATCGCCTCATTCAGCAGCGGCATCAGCACGCGGTTCGAAACAAACCCCGGCGCATCATTCACTTCCACCGGCGTCTTCTCCAGCTTCACCGATAAATCGCGCACCGCAATAAACGTTTCCTGCGACGTCGCCAGCCCCCGGATCACTTCCACCAGCTTCATCACCGGCACCGGATTGAAAAAATGCATGCCGATAACTTTCTCCGGCCGCTTGGTCTGCGCCGCCAGCTTGGTGATGGAAATGGAAGACGTATTCGACGCCAGAATGATCTCCGGCCGCGTCACTTGGTCAAGGTCGCGAAAGATTTCCGTCTTGATCTCAAACTTCTCAGTCGCCGCCTCGATCACGAAATCGCAGTCGGCCAGCTTGCCGCGATCCGTGACCGCTTGAATGCGCCCCAACGCGGCAGCCTTGTCCTCGGCGGTGATCTTGCTTTTCGTGACTTCGCGATCCAGATTCTTGCCGATCGTCCCGATCGCGCGATCCAGAAAACGCTGTTCCACGTCGCACAACACCACGTTGTATCCACTGCGCGCGAACACATGCGCAATGCCATTGCCCATGGTGCCCGCGCCAATGACGCCTACTCGTTGAATGTCCATAGCCTCTGCCTCGCGGAAAACGTTCGAGTCTACCACTGTGCCTTGAAAGGTGGGCAAAAGGAATGAGGACTGGCGGGATGACGGCAGCCGCGAGCGGCCATGGGTTATGTGGGGACGGCCGCCCTCGGCTGTCCGTCGAGCGAAGCTCGACCGCCCTTGCGGGCGTATCATAAAGGGTTTTCATTCTTCGGGAATTCTCCCATGGATGTGCCCTCATGCCCGTAAAAACCATCATCGAGCCCTTCCGCATCAAAAGCGTCGAACCGATCCGCTGGACCTCCCGCCAACAGCGCAAACAACTGCTCGAAGCCGCTTTCTACAACCTCTTCCTCCTCCCCGCTGACGATGTCCTGATCGATCTGCTCACCGACTCCGGCACCGGAGCCATGTCCACCCACCAGTGGGCCGCCATCATGGAAGGTGATGAAAGCTACGCCGGTAGCCGCAGCTTCGATCGCTTCAAGAATTCCGTCCAGGAAATCTTCGGCTACAAGCATGTCATCCCCACGCACCAGGGACGCGCCGCCGAGCGCATCCTGTTTGGCGTGGCCTGCAAAAAAGGCGACGTCGTCCCCAACAACACGCACTTCGACACCACCCGCGCCAATGTCGAATTCGTCGGCGCCGAAGCCGTCGACCTGGTCATTGAAGAAGGCCACCACCCGTCATTGCAGCATCCCTTCAAAGGCAACATGGACGTCGCCGCGCTCGAGGCTCTGATCGCCCGAGTCGGTCGCGAACACATCCCGCTCGTCATGCTCACCGTTACCAACAACTCCGGCGGAGGCCAGCCCGTCTCCATGGAAAACGTCCGCCAGGTGAGTTCCGTGTGCAAACGCCACAAGATTCCGCTCTACTTCGACGCCTGCCGCTTCGCCGAAAACGCCTGGTTCATCAAGCTGCGCGAAAAGGGATACGAAGATAAAACTCCAAAAGAAATTGCCCAGGAAATGTT
>OBLW0100000598.1_pt1 | contig 30719 bp, 22 predicted proteins | sample 1520161 | NCBI WGS metagenome assembly OBLW01 (sample SAMEA3539309, study PRJEB22396) | soil metagenome | biome: tundra; feature: field; material: soil | place: USA | collected 2010-05 | depth 0.15 m
GCAGCGCCATTGGGGCGGATTCTTGGCTCGGTCACGGGCACTTCAACGAGACGCCGACTTTTCGGTCAAGTGACAGGACCGTACCGTGCGCCATCTGCCGGGGCTGTGGTCACCGCGGCCAGCGGCCGCTCGACCGATCTAGTACGTCGCCGGCAACTCGCCGCGTTCTCGAAGCACGAAGTAGCAGTTCACGGCTCCGTCGGGCCTCGTGTTTTCTGGGACTCGCTTAGTCCGGAGGTCCGGCAGATCCTCGGGGAACGCCATGTATTCTTGGTAGAGGTCGGGGTCGCTCATCCTGAGCGCCTCAAGGGCGCGCATCCAGCGGTAGCGATCGCGAACATTCTTCCCGCTGTCCAATCGCAGGACCTGTTTGAGCTGCTCTCCTTCAGAGTTCAGGGCGTCAATACTGCCATCAGCCATGACCCGAAGGCAATCATTGAACGCCACTAGGCAGGGGTTCGGAAGGCCAAGTATGGCTTCCTTTGTTTCGTTGCAGGTTGCACATGCGTAGAGAAGATTCGAGTATTTGCACTCGCCGTCCGGATCCACACTGGCCGGGGTGAAGTGCTCCACATGGAACGTCCCGCCGCGGCTATTCCATTGTTCACGATGAAGGCAGTACACGCAGCGGAAAGTGAACTCGTCGCGCAGCCAATCCCGATAGCTGCTGTAATCCCTGTAGCCCGCGGGGCCATGCCGCCTCGCGTGCGGCGAGGCTGGATACTCAAATCCTATCATCGAACGTTCTTGCCCTTCGTCTGCGAGCCCGAAAACAACCGATTCTCAAGTTCATCGAGCGCGCGCGTAGGGCGCGGAGCGACCCTTTCGATGTGATAGTCGGTGTACGCCTGCAACGCGTCTAGACGCGTCCGTTCCTCCGTGTTCAGCCGCCCTGAAATGTTCTTGTCAATCAGCCGGCCTCGTTCGCGATTTGTGATTGACCAATCCTCTTCGAACTGTAGGAAGTCGGAAAAGCGTATCCTACCCTCGAGTTCCCTTGGTAGATACCTGGTTTGTTTGAATGGCACGCCGACACGTTTCCTCCCGCTGAATAATCCAAGCACGCGCTGCTCCAGATCGAGCGGGAGGGAATACAGCTTGAGAACCTCGGCGTCGACGTGCAGTAGCAGCCTCTCAAGCTTCGCCGAAGGCGTTCCCGAGGAAACTGCCGCAAGATACGCATTCGCCGCTCTCTCGACTCCCTCAAATGAACGGATCTTGGGGATCGGTATCTTTCGGATGTCGCCGACTATGTTGTCGCGTTTCCCCAGGTGCGAGTAAGCGTAGGCATTCGCAACCGGCGAGTTAAGTAATGCCCAGAGAGTTTCAGGTGAGCATGAAGCCGTCATCGGACGTACTGGAATGAAACGGCTTGTGACGGGGTGCCCCTCCTTGTCAATTAGGGCTTTAAGGCGCCAGGGGCCACGGCTTGCCGGGGCATAATTAAGAAGCACTTGCGGATTACCGACTGTCGTCCCATTCACTGCACGACGAATCACTGCCGGGTCCAGGTTCATCCAGTGCCTCTCCGGCAATTCGTGCAGTTGCAAGCCGCGATCGAAGAGCACGAAGCCAGGATGGCTTCCTTCGAATTCTTCCTCGGAGTGCGTTGTTCTGCCGGATGGCAGGTCTGCTCCACGATAGATGAGGCCCTGCCCGACCGAAGCAACATCGGCAAGAATCGGATTATCCGCGAACGCACACCACACCTCTTCCAATTCGGGCAGACGCAAGGAGAATGAAGTGTCAGCCGAGAATCGCGACTGGCGAACGATTCGGTTCGTTGAGGCCGTGTAGTCGGATCGGAATTGATCGAGTTCATGTTCGCGAACACGGCGATAGCGAACGTCGTTCTGGCCGCTAGACGTCTTGCAACGCCCAATAAGAATCGCCGACTCGGCGTCCGAAAACGAAAAGACCTTGTCAGGGAAGAGGCAGATTTCTCTTAGCTCGCACTCGCTGCTCAAGAATTCTCGAAGATCGTGCGCGTTGTCGCTATATAGTACAGTCTGCGGAAGCACGACCCCGAACACGCCGCCTTCCGGCATATGGGGCAGAGTTCGCCAAAGCATCTCAGCCGATTTATTGACAAAGCGAACGCCTGAGTGTTGGTCCTGGTACTGTTGTTGTTCCTGAGGCGTGAAGTTATCAAAGGGCGGATTGGCAAGCAGAATAGTATTCTTCTTTGCCCGCACCGCGAGGCGGTCACCAAGAAACATGTCCTGGGGTTCTAAGTCCCAGCCGTTAGGATTGGGAATATCCGTAAGCGTGAGCGACAAACGAGCCAATTCAAGCGCAAATGAGTCAACGTCGGTGCCATGCATCCGACTGCGTAGATACGGTCCGCGCCGGCTCGGTACTGCCTTCTCAGCCGGCAGCATTTCTGTGAGCAGCCGCATCGCGGAGACCAGAAAAGCGGAGTGCCCACACGCTGGTTCAAACACGCTTCGTTCGTTGACAGAAATCTCTTCTATCCAGTCAATCAGGTTACCGACGACATAGTCAACAAGGTACGAAGGCGTTCTGTGAGTTCCAAAGGCAGACCGAGTCTGCTTCGAGATTAGCGTGTTCTCGTAAACGTATGCGAGAGACTCGGTTGTTGTTAGTGCCAGGCTGGCGAACTGGTCGATAATGCGAGCCGATTCCCGCAGGCCTTCAAGCTTTTTCCTTGAGTCGATTGCCAGTGGCTCCGTGCCATAGTGCCTGCCAAGCCTCCGGAAGACCTCCTCAACATCGTTCAGGTTCAGGTCTGCGAACCTCTCGACCCGCTTGTCCCGGAGGATCTTCCCCGAAACGAGCCAGAAGACCGTTTGTAATAGCCAGTGGCCCTGGTCATCGGTCACTTCTTCCCAGCCGATGGAACTCTTCAGTTCGGCCACGTTCCTTTCGACGAGTTTCCCGAGCGATTTGCCTACCTGCTCCTCAACGAGCGGCAGGAGTCCGAGGTCGACGAAGCTGAGTTGATACTCCGGTCGGAAACGCCCCCAAGTTTTTGCCCGGTAGACCGCGTCCGGTTTGAATTTTCCGAGGTTGTCCTGAAAGAATCGCTCAACGTTATTTGCGGGAATGCTCTCCCGATATTCCGGAGACTGAGCTCCTTGCTTCCACCATTGAAGCGTGTCCTGAAAACAAACGAACACTAAAGGTGCTCCTAGGGGTCTGCACGCTTCCACGGCCGAGCGTGGACCGCTCGTCTCCGACAGTACGGCCACACAGGCCGACCTAGAGTCCGCTGGCGACTGGGCAAATGCCACCAACGGTATGGTCCGGCCCTCCCCGAGCAGAAAATCGGTTCGGAGCAAATCGGGGCGATATCCGCAGCCGCGGAGTGGAGCTTCGATGGAAGTTGGCGTCAACAAGGCGGTACCCATCCTGTTGATTCTCTTCAGCCGGTCACTGCGTCCAAGCTCAGATCCCAGGTGCGAGCGGAGAAACAGGGCCAAAACATTTTGGGCATATATTGTTCACGGGCACATTATACAGTGTAGCAGTTGCACCCTCGAAGTACATTAGAATAGCAGGATCGCGGCTGCACTCGCAGCATAGGACGGCAGATCAGCCGTTGCCCCCCAGACTTAACCCGTCATGCAATTAAGTGGCTCATTCTATGTGGTTTGCGGAATGGGATCTGCCTACATGATTTGGCGAGAGCAGTCCACTTGGACGGAAAACGTGCAAACCGCGGAAGTGAACCCAAGCGCCCCCGAAGTCCGCGTTCTGGGAAGTCGCTCGTTCGGTCGCCTTGCGAACGCTGTATTCTCGGTTCGCCGGACCGACCGGCAAATATCCTATCGCTCTTCGGAAGGGGGAGACGATGGCTGCAAGGAGCGCTTTGGCGGCGGAACGGGAGGAGAACTTCGGCCTCTACGGCCGCCGAGCATGCGTCTGGCGAATTTGAGAAACGGGATCGGATTGCGATAGGTTTCTGGATCGGCCGCAGGCGCGGCGATCAGTGCAGGACCCGCTGGCGGAGAAACTCCAGTAATGCGGCTGGGTCGTCGGTGATGATCGCGTCCGCGCCGGCGGCAACCAGGCGATCCCATTGCGCGGGCGTGTTCGCGGTCCAGGGTATCACCTGCAGGCCGGCGCGATGGGCGGCGCTCACTTGGCCGGGGGTTACGAGCGACTCATCGGGAGAAACGATGCCGGCGCCGGCTTCCCGCGCTACGGCCACGAAGTCGCGCGGCGGACCGGAGTAGAGCGCGGAGAGACGGATCTCCGGGGCAAGCCGGTTCATGGCGTGCAAGGTCCGGAAGTCGAAGGACTGCACGACCACTCGCGTTTCCAGGCGGCGCCGGTGCACGCTTTCCAGGACGAGGCTCGCAAATTCGTCGGGCGGCGGCGTCAATTCGGGGTGTTGGGGACAACTCTTGATCTCGATGTTGAAGTCGAACCGGCCGCGCGGGGCCAGAGCGAGAACCTGGTCGAGCGTCGGCATGGGCGTTCCCGGGACCGGCTCCTGGCGCATGAAATCGGGATTCCGGATGGCGCCGCAATCCCACTGTTGGACCTCCGCCAGCGTGAGCTGACGAATGACGGCCCCCGGTTGGCCGCCGGAGCATATCGGCGGGCGGAGGATGGGATCGTGCGAGACGACGACGACGTTGTCCCGCGTGACCGCCGCGTCGAGCTCCAGCGCGTCCACGCCGGCGGCAATGGCGTATTCGAACGCCGGAATGGTGTTCTCGGGGCGCAGGGCGCGCGCTCCCCGGTGACCGATCACGCGGATGGTTGGCGCGAGCATTTAGCTACAGAATAGCCGAGAGGCCGACGAGGGCGTCGGCACGGCCCAGAGGGCACCCCCCGGGGGGTCTGCCCCACTGTGTCGATTCATACGGGGGCGACGCAATGTAATCAATAACTTGCGCATCTCTAGTGGCGTGCGGGAAGTTTTGGCGGCGCTGCTCAAGCTGGTCCGGGGAAAGGCGCCGGCGGCGAAGATCGGCGTGGCGCTGGGCGGAGGCTTTGCACGCGGAGTTGCGCATGCAGGCGTGCTGGAGGTTCTCGAGCGCCAGCATATTCCCATCCATTGCGTGACCGGCGTGAGCGCGGGGGCGATTGTGGCCGCGGCTTACGCGAGCGGGGTCAAACCCAGCGAGATTGCACGGGTGGGGTGCTCCATGCGTTTCCAGGACGTGGCGCGCTGGACCCTTGGCATGATGGGATGTGCGGCGAGCGAACGCATGCAGCGGTTTCTTGCAAAGCTGTTGCGGAATTATCGTTTCGAGGAGATGCGGATTCCCCTCGGCGTGTTGGCCACGGATCTGGCGAGCGGCCAGCCGGTAGAGTTCCACGGCTCGGGAGACGTGGTTCTGCCGATTCGCGCGAGTTGCTCGTACCCGGGGCTGTTCCTGCCGGTGCAGCGCGAGGGACGCATGCTGGTGGATGGGGCAATCAGCATGGAGGTTCCGGCCATGCTGGCGCGACGGTTGGGGGCGACGCACGTGATTTCCATTTACCTGCCGACGCTCGAAGGGGGCGAGATGCCGCGCAACATGTTTCAGGTGATCAACCGGTGTTTTCAGATCATGCAGCGCCGGTCGGAGGAGGAGTGGCGGGCAGTCAGCGATCTGGTGATTGCGCCGGACGTGAATGGAATTCCCTGGGATGGTTTCGACCGCGGTATGGAGATGGTCAAAGCGGGCGAAAGGGCGGCAGAAAAGGCGCTCTCCAGCCTTACGCGGAGCCTGTGGCCTCCGCCGGCAGAAATCCGCAAGCGGTCTGGTGGAATGCAAGCACTTGAGCTGCCTCCCAGCCACCATCCCGTCCCAGTTCCCGTGCCATTAGGGCGGCCGCGCGCGGAGCCATTTCGATAGCGGCGCGGGCGTTCAGGAACAGAGCGCGGGTGCGGCGGGCCAGGACGTCTTCCACGGTGCGCGCCATTTCTTCGCGCACAGCCCAAACCACTTCGGCAGCCGCGTAGGGCAAGGCGGTGTGCAGGGGCTCGGAAAGCGAAGGATCGGCTTCCATCAACTTGCGTATGGCGGGGGCATCGGAGCCGTAAACGGCGAGCTGGCCGAATTGATCCGCGCCGGGATGGGAACCGTGGATGTCGAGGCGGCCGGTCGTGGAGCGGCGTTCCGGCAGGCGCCCCAGCGTGGCGGCCTGGTTGACGCAGTCTTCCGCCATGCGGCGATACGTGGTCCACTTGCCGCCGCAGATGGTGATCATGCGGGAGTTCTCGATGCGAATGGTATGGCCGCGGGAAAGCGCCGCGGTGTTGGTGGATTTCCCGGCGCGCACCAGCGGACGGATGCCGGCGAAAACGCTGGTCACGTCGGCGCGGGCGGGCTTCTTGGCGAGGTAGAGAGAAGCGGTGCGGAGGACGAAATCGATTTCGCGCTCCTGGGCTACCGGCTCCAGCGCGGGTTCCGGGACCGGCGTGTCGGTGGCGCCGACCAGGGTGTGGCCATGCCAGGGAATGGCGAACATCACGCGGCCATCGCTCGAGTGCGGGACCATGATGGCGGTTTCGCCAGTTAGAAAGGAGCCGTCCAACACCAGGTGGATGCCCTGACTGGGAGCGATCATCGGTTGGGCGGAAGGATCCGCCTGGCGGCGCAAGTCGTCGGCAAACGGTCCGGTGGCGTTGATCACCACTTTCGCGGCGGCTTCAAACTCCTGGCCGCTTTCCACGTCACGGACCTTGACGGCGTTGACGAAGCCGTGGCTGTCCTTGATCATGCCGGTGACCCGCGCATAGTTCAGAAGGACGGCGCCCTGCTCACTGGCGGTGGCGACCAGGTTGACGAGCAGGCGCGAATCGTCGAATTGGCCGTCGAAGTAGAGGACGCCGCCGCGCAGGCCGACGGTGTTGAGGGTGGGAAGGCGATCCAGGGTCTCCGCGCGGGAAAGGATGCGCGAGGCGCCGAAGCCGTGCCGGCCCGCCAGCAAGTCGTAGAGCTTGAGACCGATGCCGTAGAAGGGGGCCTCCCACCAGCGGTAGGCCGGCACTACAAAGGCCAGTTTGTGAACCAGGTGGGGCGCGTTCCGGAGGAGCAGGCCACGCTCCTTGAGCGCCTCCATTACTAGCAATACGTTGCCCTGCTCCAGGTAGCGGACGCCGCCGTGAACCAGCTTGGTGCTGCGGCTGGAGGTTCCTTTGCCGAAGTCGCTCTGCTCCAGCAGGAGCACGTGGTAGCCGCGGGAGGCTGCATCGACAGCCACACCGGCGCCGGTGGCGCCTCCGCCTACTACAATCATGTCCCACTGGCCGGAGTGCGTTTGGAGCCGGCGGTACATGTCAGCGCGGTTCATGGGCCATACCAATTCTAAGCGATCTCGCCGCGTCCGCTGCGCGGGACGCGGGCTAGGGCAGGCGAATCGCCTGCCCCACCAGACCCGGAAGAACGGCGCTATGATTTCAAGGCTCTGGGGTTCGCCACCATGGAAAGATCGCCCAAGCGCTCGCCCAGGTATCTCTGGCGCAGCAGGCGGCGCACGATTTTTCCGCTCTGCGTCTTGGGCAGTTCCTCGGTGACCACCACTTCACGCGGCCGGAACGCCGGCCCCAATTCTTCGACCACGGTGGCGCAAACCAGAGCCGCGTCCACGTGAGCGCCGGCCCGCGGCGCGACGTATCCCACGATGGCTTCCCCTTTCAAGTCGTCCGGAACGCCGATGGCCGCGGCTTCGGCGACGCCGGGATGCCGCATCATGGCTGCCTCCACCTCCGCCGGCCCGACCTTGCGGCCCGCTACGTTCATCGATTCGTCGGCGCGGCCGTGCACGAACCAGTGGCCGTCTTCGTCCACGCTGGCCCAATCGCCGTGATACCACATGCCCGGAAAGCGCGACCAGTACGCGTCGAGGTAGCGCTGAGCGTCTTTCCAGATGCCGCGGGTCATGGAAGGCGCGGGCTTGGCGCAGACCAGGTAACCCATTCGCCCGCGCACCGGATGTCCATTCTCATCGACTACCTCCGTCGCCATTCCCGGCGCGGGCGCTCCCAGAGTGCAGGGCTTGAGATCCTGTATGGGCAAGGGAAAAAGGAAGCTGCCTACAATCTCCGTGCCACCCGAGATGTTGATGATCGGGCAGCGTCCGCCGCCGACTTGCTCGAAATAGCGGCGCCACGACTTCTCGTCCCATGGTTCGCCGGTCGAGCCCAGGATGCGCAGAGACGGCATGGGCGGCAATTCCTGCCCGTCCTTGACCAACATCCGGATGGCGGTCGGCGAGACTCCGAAGGTGGTGATGCGGTGGCGGCCGATCATCTCCCACAGCCGCGCAGGCGTGGGGTAATCGGGCGCCCCGTCGTAAAGAAAAATCGTGCCTCCGAAGAGGTGGTTTCCGAGGATGCTCCACGGCCCCATCATCCAGCCGAGATCGGAAAGCCAGAAGAAGCGGTCGCCGGGCTGGTGGTCGAAGGCCAGCCAGATCTCCTTGCCCATTTGCGCCAGACAGCCGGCGTGCGTGTGGACCACGCCTTTGGGTTTTCCGGTTGTGCCGGAGGTGTAGAGCATGAGCGCGCGGTGTTCCGCATCGAGCGAGGCCGTGGCGAAAGACGAGGGCTGTTCGGCCAGTAATTCGCGCCACTCGGGGCTGTCGACCAGGACCGTGTCGATGTGGCCCGGCATCTTCTCCGCGAGCGGCAGCCGTTTCCCGCGCCGCGTCAAATGGCCGGCGGTGAACAGCAGGCGCGCGCCGCTATCCTCCAGGCGCGTGGCGATGGCCCCGGCGCCGAACCCGGCAAAGACCGGCACTACGGTCAGGCCGGCTTTGAAGCAACCGTAGAGAATCGGCAGGATCTCGGGAACCATCGGCAGGCAGACGGCCACACGGTCGCCCGGCTCCATTCCGCGCGCCACCAGTCCGTTCGCCACCCGGTTGGCCTGGTCGCGCAGTTCGCCAAATGCGATGCTCCGCGTCTGGCCGCTTTCGCCCTCCCAGATGCACGCCACGCGGCCGGATTCCGCCCAGCGGTCCAGGCAATTGTGCGCAATGTTGAGGCGGCCTCCCACGAACCATTCCGCCCATTCCGGCCCGCGGCTCGCGTCCATCACCTGGCGATAAGGCTCGAACCACTCGACGCCCATTTCGCGCATCATTTCGTCCCAGAACCGCTCCGGCTGGTCCCGAGAGAAGCGCAGGAAGGCCTCGCGATCGTGGAACCCGAGGCGCTCCATGAAGCGCCAGACATTGGTTTTCTCGATGAAATCCCGAGAGGGCTTCCAGACGGCGTTCACTAATTCTTCTCCAACTTAAGACTGGGAGGCTTGGGGGTGAGGGTAGGGGCGGGGAAAGTGGGTTGAGCCGGCGCGGAAGGGGCGGAAAGCGGAGTTTCCGCCCCAACGGCGCCAGCCTTGAAACTAGAACACTAAGCGCAGGTTCAGCGACATGAGGCGCGGCTGCAACGCGGTGGTGTAGCGGCCCGTGGTGCCGGTTTGCGGTACGCTCACGCCGTTCTTGTAGTTGGCCCAGTCGTAACTCTGACCTACTGTCCAATTACTGAACTGGGGGTGATTGAAGAGGTTGAAGGTCTCGAGCCGGAACTGGAGGTTGCGGCCTTCCTTCTTGAGAGGGAAGTTCTTGGTGAAGGTCACGTCCCAGTTGTCGACGCCGGTATGGGGAACCGGGAACAAGCTGCCCGGTCCTTCATTCCCAAAGCACTCCATGTTCTGCCCAATGCCCAACCGGGGGTTCGCCTGCACAGTGTAGCTGCACGGGAGTACGGGGATGACCGAGCCGTTGTTGAGGATCTGGTTCCCGGGCGTCCCGTTGATGTTGCCGTTCAAGGCCGCCGCGGTGGTGGGGCCGCCCACGAAGGAAGCTGTGCCACTGGGCAGTTCCGGATTGCCCACCACCAGCGCGGTGGCGCCCTCCAGAGAGGTGCCGGTGTTAGTGAGCGCGACGTTGGTAGTAGCGTTGGTGTTCGAGTATTCGGAGACGCTGGGGTAGCCGGTCATGCGGTCGCTGCGGAACTGCGTCAGGCCGGAGATGCTCCAGTGGTCCGTCAGTATCCCCAACGGTTTGAAGTGCAGCTTCTGGCTGAGATTCGGGGCCTCGTAGACGTAGTTGACCACCGCCACCTGCGGCGCGGGGGTGAACGTCGGTCCCCAGTTGCGGAACTTCTCCGGAAACACCACGCTGTAGGTGCCCTGGATCTGCATGGTCTTCGCGTAAGTGTACGCCAGCCCGTAGGAAAGGTGGCGCCTAAAGTTACGGCGCACGGCGATTTGCAGCGCGTTGTAATTCGAATTGCCCGCAAATTCCTCGTAGGTCATCTGGCCGTACCCCGCAATGGGACGGAAGTAGTTGTCGTTGTAAGCCATGCCCGAAGCATTGTTGGCGCCGGGCCCAATGTACTGCCCCAGGTACTGGTTCAGCGGGTTGATCATACTAGGCTGCAACTGGTCGTACAGCGAACCCTGGTTGGTGGTGACGCCAGGCGAAAGCACGTTGTTGGCGTTTCTGGTGATGGGGGCGTGACGGGCCCAGCTCAACACGTAGGAGGCTTCCAGAACCGTCGAGAAACCGATGTCCTGCTGGATCTCAAAGCTGCCGTTGTAGTTGGACCGGTTGGGCTCGAAATTATTGGATCCCATGCCAACGACCGAAAAAGGAGTAAAGGGCGAAAGGCCGATGAGCTGGTTATTCGCGGAGGTGCGTACACCGTTGGTGTAATCGAGCGGCGAACTCGCGACGCTGGCGATGCTGCCGAAGTTCTGGATTTGGTTCACGGTTACCGGCGCCTGACTGGTCATGCTGAAGCTGTCGTTCGTCGGATTGTGGGATACCGCCTGCCCAAAGCCTCCGCGGATGGCGGTCTTGCCGTTGCCGAACACATCCCAGGCGAAGCCGGCGCGGACGCCAATGGACAAGAACGGAACGTTCCACATGGATTCCGGAATCAGGGTGTTGTTACCGCCGGAGACCTGCATGCCGGTGTACGGGTCCGAAGCCGTGGTATAACCGCCCACCGAATACGGTACCAGGGCGCCAACCTGGCCGGTGGGGGCCATCAGAGCAAGACTCTGGCTTGGGTTGGTCTTGGGGTCCCAGGCGTATTGATAGGTGGTGGTTGGGGAGTTGGAGGGGCACGCCGCCGTGGCGGTCGAAACCGTGCAGAAGGGATAGTAAACACGCTCCGCGGCCGCGGGGTTGTAGGTGTTTGCGTAGAACCCGGCGATTTGGCCGGACACCTCAGGTGGCAGATGGTAGAAACGGGCGCCCAAATCGAGGGTCAGCCGCCGGGTTACGCGCCAGTTGTCCTGCCCGAAAAACTCGATGTCCGATTCATAGCTATCGTGGTTTACGCGTTGCTGTTCGGCGTACTGATTCATTTGGCCGAGGTAGGCGTTGGCCCATCCGTCGCCGGTATCGTGCGGATCGAGCACATTACCGCCGGCGAAGTTGTAATGCCCAAGGTAATAGTCGTTCCGCTCGCTACCGGGGAACGTGACCTTCTCGACATAGATGCCGGCCTTCAGGTTGTGTTTGCCGGCCACCTTGCTGATGGCGTCGTTGTAGGTATAAATGTCATCCCAGTTGTAGGAGGGGCATCCGCCGTTCCCGCCGCAACCGCTGTTGGTGATGGCCGTCTCGGTCAACTGGCCGCCGCTGAAGTTAACGGGGGGGAAGCCCATCATATAAGCATGGCTGCCCGGGGAGAGAGTCGGCCGCACGCTGGCAGTGTCGTTGATAAAAGCCGGATCGGTCGCGAAGTTATTGAACGACGGCGGGTTCCCCATGTTCGACCGGGCAAACTGCGACTGGTCGGCCGGGAAATAATCCCACGTGTTCCAAGTCTTGCCAAACGTGAACTCGTTCACCAGCGTTGGAGTAAGCGTGTACGTGACGCCAACGGCATAGTTATGACCGGGGTTCGGATGGATAATTTGCGTGGGCGCGAACGACCCAGTTGAGTTCTTTAGGGGCATCGAAGCCCCGGTACCGTCCTGGTCGTAGTCGTTGCCCCAGCGGAACCAGCCGGTGATCCTCGAGGTCATGTTGTAGTCGATGCGCAGGATGTCGCTGCGCCGTGGATGGCTGCCCTGGAACTGCCAGTAGTAGTTGCGCGTGTTGTTGTTGGTGGTGCCCGGGCCGCCCTGCGTGTCGATGTTCCCCGAGGACAGGTACGGATTTGCCGCCACCACGCTGGAGGGGCAATTCGTGGGGCTGATCAGATTCGACCCCCCGGCCCCCGCCGTGATGCCGTTCCAGGGTTTCCCGTCGGAGGTGCCCGACGCCGCGTTGCACAGGTTCGGCTGGGGATAGAAGTTCAACATCGCCTGCCCGTACTTCTCCGACGCCGCGTCGAAATTTCCGGCGTACTGGGAGAACAACGCGTTGCTTGGATTGGTGGGGCTAGGCGTATTCGGAGTGTAGAAGATGCCCGTTAGGGGGTTGCGCAGCGAGTTCGAAACGATGGCGCCGTTCGAGTTGGTGTAATAGGAGAAGTCGCCGTTCCGCTCGTTCGCGCTCGGCACGTTGTCATAGCCGCTCGCGGGTCCCGGCTTCTGCCTGGTGTACTCCTGCGAGAAGAAGAAGAACAACTTCTTTTTAAAGACCTTGGGCAGCTTGGGAATCGCCACCGGCCCGCCGATGTTGTAGCTCCAGACGAAGAACCGGTACTGGGGTTTGGTTTGGCCATTGTAGTTGGTGAAGAAGTTCTTGGCGTTGAACATCTCGTGCCGCTTGTTGGCGCTGGCGCCGCCATGGAACTCCTGGCTGCCGCTCTTGGTGACCACCGTGATGGTAGCGCCATCGCTGCGGCCATACTCGGCCTGGTAATTGGTGGACAGCACGCGCATTTCGGCGATCGAATCCATGTTCGGCTCGAAGGGGTCGGTTGAGCCGGAGGAGGGGTCGAAGTCCATAATTCCATCTACGGTGAAGGCGGTGGTAGGCCCGCCGCCGCCGCCGGGGCCGTTAATCGAAATGTTCCCAACCGCGGTGCCGCTGGTGGTTTCGGCTGTACCCTGCGTCATGTAGGTATCCCCGGCGTTGAACCCGGGAATGGTCTGCAAGACGTTAAACAGGTCCCCACCCTTCAGGGTGATATCCATGACCTGCGAACCCTCCACCAGCTTGGAGTTCTCGCTCGAGGAGGTCTGCACCGGGGTAGTCGCCGCAGTGACTTCAACCTGCTCGGTTAAGGCGCCCAGAGCCAACTTGAGCCGCCCCAAATCGCGGATCTCTGTAGCGGTGACGTTGATGTTGTTCAGGTCCAACGCCTTGAAGCCCGATGCCGCCTTGATGGTCAGACTGTAGACGGCGGGCTCTATGCTGTTGAAGCGGAAGATGCCTTCCGCGGTGGTCGTGGTGGACCGGAGAGCCCCGGTACTGGTATTTTTTAGTTCGACTGCTACTCCCGGAACGGCCGCATCGCCCGGGTCGGTGACGGTCCCCTGCAGGGTAGCCGTCGACGTCTGGGCATAAACGCAACCGCACAAAAGCGCTATTAGAATCAGCGCCTGCACAAACCGTTTCACTGCCATTGCCGATCCTCCTGTGTTCCCAATTGTTTTGACTTCAAGTTTTTACGAACCGCTCTTACGAACGTCCGGCCGAGGGGCCGCACTAACCTTTTTCTCAGAGGATACGCCTCATCGGCGGTCATGTCAACAGATTTTCTTGACAATGGGGTCCGCTGCTTTCGATTCAAGCTCATAGGCCGCTCTTTCGAACGTCTGGGCTGATGGCCACAACAACCTAGTGGTGGCGCCATCGCAGCTTGCGAGAGGGTCCGCGGCATTGAGAGTGGGGCGGTCTTGACAACACGGTCCGCCATACGAAATAGTGAGGTCATGCCCTTTCGTCGTCTTGCAATCTGTTTTGCCGCTTGTCTGCCGCTTGCCGGGGCCGGCTTCCGCGCCGCCGCGGTGAAGGTCGACATCACGCCGGAGACTCCCCAATGGCTCCTGGGATACAACGCCCGCCAGTCGATAGGCGTGCACGACCCGGTCTATCACCGCGTGGTGGCCATGGATTCCGGCGATTCGCAGTTCTACCTCATTTCGACGGACATCTGCTTGTACTCGCCGGGCCTTTACGACGATGTGACCGCTGAAATACAAAAGGAGATGGGGATCGACCCCAAGAACGTGTGGTGGAGCGTGACGCATTCGCACGCCGCGCCGGAAATTGGCCCTCCGGGAATGTACAAAGCTCTGCTGGGCCGTTCCGACCACGAATACGACCACGAGTATGCCGCCTTCGCCACGAAGAGTCTGATTGACGCCGTCCGCAGCGCGCGCGACAAGTTGGAACCCGCGCGCATCTCCATCGGCGAGGGGAAGGCCTTCGCCAATATCAACCGGCGCGCCAAGGACGAGAACGGCCGCGTATCGCTGGGGTTGAATCCGGACGGTCCCTCCGACCGGCAAATCGGCCTGATCCGCCTGGAGCGACCTAATGGCAGCCTGATCGCCGTGATCATGAACTACGCCATGCATGGCACCGTGATGGACGGACACAACCTGCTGATCAGCGGCGACGGCCCAGGCATTGTCAGCGCCTATCTGGAGCAAAAACTGGGCGCGGTCGTATTGTATGAGAACGGCGCGGCCGGCAACCAAGCCCCCATCTACACGGTGTATCCGTCCCCAAGCGCCGGCCATCTCTCGGAGTTCCGGGTTCTACTGGGCGACAAGGTTCTCGACGCGTTGAAACAGTTGGGTCCCGCCACCGACGCGGTGACCATGTCGACGGCGGCCATGTCCATCGATACGCCGCGAAAAGACCGGCTGGTCTGGCCCGAGGAGCTTGGCAACTATTCGACGACCGAAGCGGGGCGTCCCATGGTCAAACTGCCGGTGCGCTTCCTGCGCATCAACGACCTGATCGTCTGGTCGCTCCCGGTGGAGATGTTCTCCGAAATCTCCCTCAACGTACGGGCGCACTCGCCCTTCCCGCACACCTTCTATTTCGGCTACACGAACGGCTGGTTCGGTTACTTCCCGACGGCGCAAGGGTTCCAGGAGGGCGGCTATGAACCGACCACCTCGGCGCTCACCGGGCAAGCGGAAGAGGATGTGAACCGGGCCGTGATCGGGTATATACAGGGTCTCCCGCAACCGCACTAGAGTAGTACCATGACCGCATGATTATGTTCCTTTGTGGGGCAGCTTGCCAAGCTGCGCGCCGATTGCCAATCGGCGCGCGCGGCGGTTGGCAACCGCCGCGCAGGATGACATCCTGCCCCACGGAATGGAACCGTTTCTGTCGGTCGCGGCACCCCTTTACCCCGCGCTGAAACCATCGGCGCTCATCCGCGCCTGTCTTTCCGCGTGGAACGCCACGTTGGCGAGGTGCGGCGCCGATACGGCGCTGGCGCCCACTTCCACCGGCGCGTTGGGTTCCTGGCGCGACTTTACGCAATCCATGAAGTTCTGAACGTGCGTCTCCAGGGGGATCGGCGCGGCCTTCTGCTGCACGGGATTGGGATTCCGCGGCACGGGCTCTTTCCAGATGCGGTAGCCGGCGGCGTTGAGGATCATGGTTCCCTGGTCGCCCTGGAACTGAATGGACCAATCGTTCTCGTAGGAGTTGCAATAGTTCAGGGTCCATGTGGCCATCAGGTTGGGGTATTCGAAGACCGCACAGAACACGTCCGGCACTTCCGAGCCGGTGTTTTTGGCGCGCTGCCCGTAGCACACGGCCGAGCGCGCCAGACCGGCGCCGGTGAACCACTGGACCACGTCCATGAGGTGCGTGCCCTGGTCCGTCATGTTGCCGCCGGAGTAATCCCAGAAGTAGCGCCAGGAGCGGAAGCGCATGGGCTCCAACTCGCGCTCCGGGGCGCTTCCCAGGAAGCGCTTCCAGTCCAACTTGCCGGGCAGCGGGGTATTGTTCAGGGGCTGCGAGACGTTCCAGTTCCACATTGGCTTGACCAGCGTGATCTTCCCCAGGAGGCCGCTATCGACGAGTTGTTTGGCCTCGATCACCGCGGGCGCGCTGCGCCGCTGCATCCCCACCTGCACGATCTGTTTGGACTGGCGCACGGCGTCGATCATGCGCCGGCTCTCTTCGAGCGAATGGGACATGGGCTTTTCCAGGTACACGTCCTTCTTCGCTTCGAGCGCCGCGAACAGCATGGGAGCGTGATGGTGATCGGGCGTAGCGACCACCACGGCGTCGAGGCCCGGTTGCGCCAGTAGTTCGTGATAGTCCACGTACCCTTTGGCATCCGGCGAAACTCTCAAGGCGGCCTGGAGGTTGGGCTCGTAGATATCGGCCACGGCCACGCACTCCGCGCCGAGTTTCTTAAAGGTAGCGGTCAAATCGCGGCCGCGCCCACCGGCGCCGATCTGGCCATAAGCGAGGCGGTCGTTGGCGCCCCGAATGCCGCGTGGCGCCAGCAGCGGGGCGGCGGCCAGGGTGGATGAGAGAAAGGATCTGCGGCTCTGTTCCATGCGGTCCACTGTATAACCGGGTGACCTCCGGCGCAAGGGCAGACAAACGAGCGCTAACCGGTCCCGCCCAGATCCAGGCGTTCCACCGCCGGGGGAGGAAGGCTCTCGAAGGTGATTCCTTCCGCCAACTCGCCGGCCTCGCGCGCGTCTTTGCGGCGGCGCAGGTTGCATTGCTTGGCCGTCAGGATAAAGGCGGAGCGGAACATTCGCGTGAGATAATGGTTTTATCGAAATTGGTCCGCGTATCGAGAGTCTCCATGAGTGAGTTTGAGGCAAATTGGAAATGCCCTACGTTGGCGGGATGCCTCCGCGAGGTCCGGCGGTATTTCCCGTCGGGCCAGATGATTCAATGCGAGTTGAGCACGCCCAGTGGCGTTGTTCCCCACCCCGCTCCAAGGTACCTCTACAGGGGCGAATGCGGGTTGTTTCCTACGACTGAATCGAGCCATGCCCGCATTGAGCGGGTTCTCGACGGCCGCGAACGGGACTCGCTTAGGAGGGTAGTCGATGCGTTGCGGTGGGTGTTTAAGCAAGACGGCTACGACAACTCCGAGTGGGATACGGAAGGCCTTCTCGAACACTACGGCGTGCCTACGGGAATCGTCAACGTCACCTCCTCGCTAGACGTTGCGGCGGCGTTCGCCGCATCAGGAGACTCTGATCGGGGTCGGATCTGCATTCTGACCAAGCCGTACCGCGGCGGAGCCTCCTTCGTCGACTACACCGCGCATCCCTGGGCCGAACGTGCCTTGCGCCAGAAGGCCTTTGGCATTCGACCAACGGGTTTCACAGACTTGAAATCCAGGGAGGCCGACCTCCGGCTCGGCGCAGTCTGGGTGGAGTTCCCGTTGACTGCCCTAGACCGTGAGATCGGGCAATGGCGCCGCAATGATCTCGTTGATGCGTCGAACGACCCTCACTCGGCCATGGTGCGCGGGGAAGTGAATCACTTCGTCGAGAGATTTGGGAAACTCCCTCACGGGGTTGCACGGTGTCTGGCCGAAAGGATGCCAATGGTCCCGCTGCTGCACAAGGTGTCGGACGTGGACGCAGCAAATCGGGAAGTGGTCACCTACAGGGTCGCGCCGTCAGCCTGCGCATACTCCGAGGACGTGGAAAGAGCGCAGAGTTTGCGGTACTGGTCAGAGGAATACCAGAACGCTAGCGACTCGCTGGAGGCTTTCTATCCCTTCGCGACACCAAGAGAACGGGGAGTGGTGTTCGCGTGGCCCGGTACGTACCACCCCCAGAAAATGGACTGCCAAGTTCTCTTTCCAGATGCGCTAACCCGCAGCGTTTAGGATCATCCCGACTCGGACCGCTTGCGGTTAGCTAATCCACTGGGCTAAAATTAGAGCGTGCCCCAGTTTAATGTTCACGAAGCCAAATCGAACCTGTCGCGGCTGCTCGCAATGATCGAGCAGGGTGAAGAGGTGACCATCATGCGGAACGGCGAGCCTGTCGCCGACCTGGTCCGAAGCCGGCGGAAATCCGGACGACGGACTCTAGGAGCGCTGGCCGGAACCATCGCGTTGCCCGAGGGATGGGAGGCGCCGCTGACAGACGACCAGGCGGATCGGTTCCTGGAAGGCAAGGAGTGGTGACCTACCTTTTGGATACCGCGCCTTTCCTTTGGGCGGTTGCCGAACCGGGAAAGCTGAGCACGGTTGTCCGCAAACTGATCGAAAGCCGCAATCACCGGTTATTCGTAAGCGTGGCTTCGCTTTGGGAAGTAGTCGTTAAGGCCCAGAAGGGCTTGTTCCGCCTGGAGGATCCGCCTCGCTGGCTGGAGGCCGGAATCAGAAGCATTGAGGCCGAGGTACTCCCCATCAAGGCGTCTCACGTGTATGCAGTCGGCCAGCTTCCGGCCATTCACAAAGACCCGTTTGACCGCATCCTGCTGGCGCAAGCTGGCAGCGAGGGCTGGACGCTCATCAGCAACGACAGTCTGATCCGGCAATACGCAGTACCGGCCATCTGGTAGCTTACGCTTTGCAAGAATGCCCAAGAATGCCCGCAGGAATGCGGGCATCGCCGCCTGGAAAGACTGCGCCACGGCGGCTTAAGCTGTCTGCTTCGCCAGCGCGCTGTGCTTGCGGCCAAAGGGGAAGTAGATTGCGAAGCCGATCAACAGCCAGACGAAGAACCGCACCCATGTTTCGAGCGGCAGCGCCAGCATCAGAAGCAGGCAGAAACCGATGGAAATCATGGGTAGCCATGGAGATCCGGGGACGCGGAAGCCGCGCCGGCGCTGGGGCTGCGTCCGCCGCAGGACAATGACGCCCACCGAGACCACGATGAACGCAAACAGAGTGCCGATGTTGGCCAGGTCGGCGAACGTCCCGATATCCCAGATGCCCGCGGGAATGCCAACCACCAGGCCCGCAACCCAGGTGCTCACGTGCGGGGTCTTGTGCTTCGGATGTACCTTGGAGAACGCCTTGGGGAGCAGACCGTCGCGCGACATGGCGAACCAGATGCGCGCTTGTCCGTATTGAAACACCAGGAGCGACGAGATCATGCCTACGATGGCGCCAAGGCTCACCCATTGGCGCACGCCGTTGTATCCCAGGCGCTTCAGGGCGTCGGCCACGGGCGCTTCGCCAGTTAGCGTCCTCCAGGGGGCGATGCCGGTAAGCACCAGCGCCACCGAGATATAGAGCACGGCGCAAACCACCAGGGTCATGATGATGCCGAAAGGCAGATCGCGCTGCGGATTCCGGCATTCCTCGGCCGCGGTAGAGACCGAGTCGAAGCCGATATAGGTGAAGAACACGATGGCCGCCCCCGTCAGGACTCCGGGGAAGCCGTTGGGCAGAAAGGGATGCCAGTTGGCGGTGTTGACGGCGCGCGCGGCGCCGAACACGAAGATCAGGATGGCGGCGATCTTGACCACCACCATCACGTTGTTGGTCCGGGCGCTCTCGCGCACCCCGATCACCAGAATGTAAGTCAGGATCAGCAGGATGATCAGCGCCGAAATGTTGAACCACGCTCCGGTGAGCGCGCCGCCGGCGATGGGCGGGCCCGCCAGTTTGGCCGGCAAGTGCCAGCCGAAGAGGTTTTCGAGAACGTCGTTCAGGTATCCGGAGAACCCCACCGCCACGGCCATGTTGGAGACGGCGTACTCCAGGATCAGATCCCATCCGATGATCCAGGCGACCAGTTCGCCCAGCGTGGCGTAGGCGTACGTGTAAGCGCTTCCCGCGATGGGGATCATGGACGCCAGTTCCGCGTAACACAGCGCCGCGAAGCTGCACGCCAACGCCGTCAGCAGAAACGAGAGGGAGATGCCTGGCCCGGCGCCCGGCCGGCCGACTGTCGAGAGGGCGTTCCGGCCGTGCAGGATCAGGTCCAGGATAGGAGCGTGCAGGACCGATTTGAAGCTGAGCGTTTCGCCGGCGGCGGCCGTGCCGGTGAGGATGAAGATGCCGGACCCGATCACCGCGCCAATGCCGAACGCCGTCAGGCTCCACGGACCCAGAGTGCGCCGAAGCTTGCGCTCCGGGTCTTCGGCGGCCGCGATGAGAGCATCGATGCTCTTCGTTCGGAAAAGGCTCACGTGGGGAGAGCTTCCGGCCGTCGGGCGCTGTTACCGCTTCCGCTGGCCCTGCACCTGGCGGCGGATCTTCTTTTTCATCGAGCCGCGAGCCACCCCGGCGGCGCGCTTGGCCATGGGCGGCGCGGCTTTACGCACGGCGCGTTTCTTCTGTTTGCGTTCGGCTTTATCGGTAATGTTCTTCGTGTTCATCAGCTTCTTTTTAATCCTGCGTATTTTTCAGCCAGCTTCTTGAGACCGTAACGGGGGAAGTTAACAGTGATCTTAACATCTTCTCCATCGCCTTCGCGCTTTACCACCATCCCCTGGCCGTACTTGGGATGCTCGACGGTCATGCCGGTTCTGGTCTTGCGGATAGCGGCGGGGGCCGGCGCGGCGTACGCGGATGGGGCGGACGCCGGCGGACGCGGCGGCGGCGCGCCGGGCGGGTTGAAAGGCATGCCCCGCGCGTTGAAAAACTGCGAGATGTTATCGAGCGAATTGTAGGTCTTCCCGGTAAAGGTATTGCGCCTGGCCACCTGCCGCGCATTGTCGCGCTCCGCAGTCAGATCGACCTCTCCAGGGTGGTCTTGCGGGCCCAGGTCCACAATCAAGTGCGCGGGAACCTCGCTGAGGAACCAGGAGGGCGTGGAGCGCATCTGCTCGCCGCCGCCGAACCGCCGCCGGAACTTAGCCCATGTCAGGATCAGGCGCTTGCGCGCGCGAGTCATGCCGACGTAGCAGAGCCGGCGCTCTTCTTCGAGCGCGGCTTCGGAATCCATCGAGCGGCTGTGCGGAAACAGGCCCATCTCCATGCCGGTCAGGAACACCACGGGGAACTCCAGCCCCTTGGCGTTATGCAGGGTCATCAGGTGCACGGGCGCGGTCTCTTCGAAGGCATCGGCGTCGGACACCAGGGCGGCTTCATCCAGAAAGTCGGACAGGGTCTTGCCGCTTTCGGCCGCCTCCGCCGCCGCGTTGATCAATTCGTCCAGGTTCTCCTGGCGCGTCTGCGATTCGGGCGTATGCTCCTGCTCGAGCATCTTGCGATAGCCGGTGCGGTCCAACACGAAACGAATGACGTCGGGCAACGGCGACGAGTTGGCCACCAGCGAGAGTTCTTGAATCAGGTTGCGGAAGTTCGCCAGCGAAGACTGCGAGCGCGCCGAGAGCTGGCCCGCGTCCATCAGGCGCTCGCCGGATTCCCACAGGCTCAGGCCGTGCTCCCGCGCGTGGCGCTCGATCTGCTCCACGGTAGTGCGGCCGATGCCGCGCGCGGGCGTGTTGATCACGCGCAGCAGGCTGGCCGTATCCGTGTTGGAGACGGCTAGCTTCAGGTAAGCCACCATGTCCTTGATCTCGGCCCGCTGATAAAAACTGAATCCGCCCACGATGTTGTACTTGCGGCCGTAGGTCCGCAGCGCGTCTTCGATTTGGCGCGACTGGAAGTTGGTGCGATAGAGAACCGCCACCTGATCGCCGGGATGCGCGGTCAGATGACTCTCGATGCGGTCGGCCACGAACAGCGCCTCGTTCCGGTCGTCGTGGCCGGCGTACAGGCCCACCATCTCGCCCGCCGCGGCTTCGGTCCAGAGCTTCTTTCCCTTGCGGGCTTTGTTGTTCTCCACCACGGCGCCGGCAGCCGCGAGAATGGTCTTGGTAGAGCGGTAATTCTGTTCCAGCCGGATGGTGCGGGCGTTGGGAAAGTCGCGCTCGAAATCCAGAATGTTGCGCAGATCCGCGCCGCGCCAGCTATAGATGGACTGATCTTCGTCGCCCACCACGCAGACGTTATGATGCGATTCGGAAAGCAGGCGCATCAACTCATACTGGCTGCGATTGGTGTCCTGGTACTCGTCCACCATCACGTAACTCAGGCGGCGGTTCCAGGCTGCGCGCGTGGCGTCGTCGTGGCGGAGAAGGCGCACGGCATCGAGCAGCAGATCGTCGAAATCCAGCGCGTTGGCGGCGCGCAGCGCCTTTTCGTATTGCTCGAAAACGGAGGCCAGCTTTTCGCTCTCCGGATTGACGGCCTGCCGGTAGAGATCCGCCGGCGCCAGTTTCAGATTTTTGGAGTGGCTGATGCGCGAAATGGCCGCCCGGTACTGCATGAACTCCTTCTCTTCCAGGCCGAGAGTTCTGTAAGCGGCCTTCACGATGGCGAGCTGATCGTCTTCATCGTAGATGGTGAAGCGCCGTGTGAAACCGGGGCGGATCTGAGCCAGCCTCTCGCCATCCATCCGTAACAGGCGGACGCAAAACGAGTGAAAGGTCGCAAGCCGGGGCGTGGAATCCAGGCCGGCATCCGCCAACAGCGCTGCGACGCGGCCTCGCATTTCCGAAGCGGCCTTGTTGGTGAAGGTGACGGCCAGGATGGCGGAAGGTGGCACGTGACGCGCCGTGACGATGTACGCGATGCGATGCGTAATGACTCTCGTCTTGCCGCTGCCCGCGCCGGCGAGGATCAGGAGCGGACCCTCGGTGCACATCACCGCTTCACGTTGCCGCTCGTTCAACCCTGCGAGGAAATCCATTAGGTAAGGAGGGAATTCAAGTTTAACATGGGGCGGTGGAGCGGACCTCCCGGTCTGCCTTCGTCCGTTATATACTAGGTCGCAGCCGAGGGGAAAATGAAACGCCGCAGTTTTATCAGAGCTCTCACCGCCGCGCCGGCGGCTCCTTTATTGATCGCACAGCAAGCGCCCGCACCGCCAGCAGCCGCGCCGCCCGCGGCGCCGCCCGGCCAGCGTGCCCGCGCGGTTCAGGGTGTGCAGCAGTTTGCCACCGCATCGCCGGACACGGTGGCGGCGGCCGCGCCGTCGTTTTTCAACGCCGGCCAATTCGCCGCGCTGCGGAGACTCGGGAGCCTCCTGGTTCCGCCGCGGGACGGTTATCCGGGCGCTCAGGAGACCGGCGCCCCCGAGTTCCTCGACTTCCTGATTGGCGTGTCTCCCGCCGATAGCCAACACTTGTACCTGAACGGCCTGGATGCGCTGAACGCCCAGGCGAACAAACAGTTCGGGAAGAGCTTCGCGGATCTGGACGATACGCAAGCCGACGCGGTCCTCCGGCCGCTCCTGGTTCCGATCGCCTGGGAAAAGGAGATGCCCAGCGATCCGGTCAAGCGCTTCATCGCCCAGGCGCACCGGGACCTACAGACGGCCACCCGGAATTCGCGCGAGTACAGCACCGCCGTTTCGGCGTCAGGACGGCGCGGCGGCGGGCGCGGATTCGGCGGCGGCGCGGGTTTGTACTGGCTGCCAATCGATCCGATGTACAAGGGGTGAATCCGTGCCTCAGAAAGAATACGACGTCCTCATCGTTGGCTCCGGCCACTCCGGGGGCATGGCGGCGAATATCCTGACGCAAAAGGGAATCTCCTGCCTCATGCTGAATGCCGGTCCCCAGGTGGATTTCGAGAAGGACCGCACCACCAAGGCCGCCTACGAACTGCCTTTTCGCGGCTTCGGGCAGCCGGGGCGCTTGCCGCATGTATTTCTGGCCAATGAGTACAACGCGAACCAGTGGGTGGATGAGAAGGAAGTCCCCTACACGTACGACCCGGACGCGGTTTACAACTGGACGCGCGTGCGTCTCCTGGGGGGCCGCTCCCTGTTTTGGTCCCGGATGTCGTTCCGGTTGAGCGATTTCGAGTTCAAGGCTGCGGAGATCGACGGCGCGGGCGACAACTGGCCGATCGGGCTGGCCGATATGGCGCCGTACTATTCGCGGGTCGAGGGGATCTTCAAGGTGATGGGGCGCAAGGAAGGCTGGCCCCAATTCCCCGATGGCAATTTCGTGGACGACGGCGGCTATGGGACGGATAGCGAATCCATCGGGAAGTTCACGGAAGTGTGCAACCAGCGAGGCATCGGGGTTTCGAAGATACGCTCGGCGCGCGGCGAGAACGGGCTGGCTAGCTCCGTGAACCTGCTGCTTCCGGATGCCGTGGCGACCGGAAAACTGGACATCGTTCCCAATGCCATCGTTCGCGAAGTCAGCGTGGACAAGAAGACCGGCCTGGCGAACGGCGTGCATTTCCTGGACCGGCATTCGCGCCGCGAAATGTTCGCCAAGGCGCGCGTGGTGGTGCTGGCGGCCGGGGCTCTGGAAAGCACGCGCCTGCTGCTGAATTCCAATATCGCCAACTCGAGCGGCGTGTTGGGACACTACCTCCACGACCAGATTTACGGCGTCTCGGTGGTGGCCTCCGTGCCCGAAGCGCGCGATGGCAAAGCCAAGCCGGGCTTGATGGGCGGCAACGCCTTCCTTCCGCGTTTCCGCAATCTCAAGAAGGGCGAGAAGAACGGCTTCATCAAGGGCTACTGCGTGCTCATCAACTCCGGCGGAGGCGCCAATCCCAGCTTCTTCGCGGATTACGGCGAGTCGCTGCAGAAGAAGGTGGACAGCTATGCCGGCTCCTGCGTCTCGGGCGGCATTTACGGCGAGCGCGTCGCGCGCTTTGAGAATCACGTGCGCATCAACAAGGACGTGAAGGACGAGTGGGGCATCCCCGTGCTCCACATCGTGGCCAAGGATAGCGATAACGAGCATAAGATGGCCAAAGACGCGGCGGATACTATCGAGGACTGGTTCCACACCTGCGGTTGGGAAATCGTTTCCAAGACGGACAAGTACTATCCCCCGGGATACAGCATTCACGAGGTGGGCACTTGCCGCATGGGCGACAACCCCAAAACCAGCGTCTTGAACAAGTGGAACCAGAGCCACGATATCAAGAACCTGTTTGTGGTGGACGGCGCCTGCTTCGTGACGTGCGGTTGGCAGAACCCCACCATGACGATTCTGTCTATCTCCATGCGGGCTTCCGAGTATCTTGCCGACCAGATGAAACAGCGCAATATATGATTCGGCGGAGAAGAAATGCCCGAAAAAGAATACGACGTTCTCATTGTTGGTTCCGGTCACTCCGGTGGCATGGCGGCGAACATTCTTACTCAAAAGGGAATCTCCTGCCTCATGCTGAATGCCGGGCCTCAGGCGGATTTCGCGAAGGACCGCACCACCAAAGCCGCCTATGAACTGCCTTTTCGCGGCTTCGGCCAGCCGGGGCGCTTGCCGCACGTATTTCAGGCCACTGAACTCAATGCGAATCAGTGGGTGGATGAGAAGGAAGTCCCCTACACGTACGATCCGGACGCCGTTTATAACTGGGTGCGCGTCCGTCTCCTCGGGGGACGCTCGCTGTTTTGGGCCCGGCAGTCCTTCCGGCTGAGCGATTTCGAGTTCAAGGCGGCGGAAATCGATGGCGCCGGCGACAACTGGCCGATCGGGCTGGCCGACCTGGCGCCGTACTATTCGCGGGTCGAGGCGATCTTCAAGGTAATGGGTCGCAACGAGGGGTGGCCGCAGTTCCCGGACGCCAATTTGGTGGAGGGCGCCGGCGGCGGCGGGAATGAGAGTGAGACCATCAAGAAGTTCACGGAGGTCTGCAACCAGCGGGGCATCGGGGTATCGAGGATGCGGACCGCAATGGGGGAGAATGGGCTGGCAAGCTCCCTGAACCTGTTGCTTCCCGATGCCGTGGCGACGGGAAAGGTGGACATTGTTCCCAACGCCATCGTTCGCGAAGTCAGCGTGGACAAGAAGACCGGCCTGGCGAACGGCGTACATTTCCTGGACCGGCATTCGCGCCGCGAAATGTTCGCCAAGGCGCGCGTGGTGGTGCTGGCGGCCGGGGCTCTGGAAAGCACGCGCCTGCTGCTGAATTCCAATATCGCCAACTCGAGCGGCGTGTTGGGACACTACCTCCACGACCAGATTTACGGCGTCTCGGTGGTGGCCTCCGTGCCCGAAGCGCGCGACGGCAAGGCCAAGCCGGGCTTGATGGGCGGCAGCGCGTTCCTCCCGCGCTTTCGTAATCTCAAGAAGGGCGAGAAGACCGGCTTTATCAAGGGGTACTGCGTCAATATCGGCTCCGGCGGAGGCGCCAATCCCGACTTCTTCGCGGATTACGGCGACTCACTGCAGAAGAAGGTGGACAGCTATGCCGGCGCCTGCGTCTCGGGCAGCATTTACGGCGAGCGCGTCGCGCGCTTTGAAAATCACGTGCGCATCAACAAGGATGTGAAGGACGAGTGGGGCATCCCCGCGCTTCACATCGTAGCCAAAGACAGCGACAACGAGCGTAAGCTGGCGAAAGACGCGGCCGATACCATCGAGGACTTGTTCCATGCCTGCGGCTGGGAAACCCTCAACAAAACGGACAAGTACTATCCACCAGGGCACAGCATCCACGAGGTGGGCACTTGCCGCATGGGCGACAATCCCAAGACCAGCGTCTTGAACAAGTGGAACCAGAGCCACGATATCAAGAACCTGTTTGTGGTGGACGGCGCCTGCTTCGTGACGTGCGGTTGGCAGAATCCCACCATGACGATTCTGTCGCTATCGATGCGAGCTTCCGAGTATCTTGCCGGCCAGATGAAACAGCGCAATATATGATTCGGCGGAAAGCTTTGTTGTGGGTTTTGCTCGCGCCGGCGCTTCTTCAAACGCAAACGCCGCAGGAGCCCGGCGACGCTCCCGTGCAGCCGCTGCCCTTCAGCCACAAGACCCACGTTACAGGCCAGGGTCTGTTCTGCGCGATGTGCCATCCGAACCCCGATCCGGGTGAGACCATGACCATCGCGCCGCCCTCCCTGTGCATGGAGTGCCACGCCGACGTCAAGACGGACAGCCCCTATATCAAGCGATTGGCCGAGTACGCCAAGTCCAACCAGCCGGTTCCCTGGGTGCGGGTCTATCGGATCGAATCCTTCGTGAATTTCAGCCACAGAGCGCACCTGGCGAAGGGCAACACCTGCGAGGAATGTCACGGCAAGGTTGCGGACCGCGACCGGCTGTACCGCGAGACCAACCTGACCATGGGCGGCTGCGTGGCGTGTCACAAAGCCAAGAACGCGAGTCAGGCCTGCGACTTTTGCCACGCAGAAATGCTATAGAACGTAGCCAAGAAGCCTTTTGCTGTATATTCGTCCTTAGTCATGCAAATTTCGTTCGAACGGAAACCATTGGAGCGGGTGGAGGCTGGGGCGCTGATCGTGCCGGTCTTCGAAGGGCGGAAAGAGGAGCGATTCGGCGCGGGCGATCTCCTGGACGCCGGCGAGATGGCGGGCAAGCCGCTTGAATTTCTGTTGTTGCATCACGTCCCGGGGGTGGCCGCGACGCGCGTCCTGCTGGCCGGAGCCGGGAAGCCGGAAAAATTCGATCCGGCGGAATTGCGGAAGCTCGCGGGCGCGGCGGTGCGACACCTGAAATCGAAGTCCATTACGAGCATTGCCATGGCGCTCGACCCGGAACATGCCGGCCCCGATTTCGCCAGCGCGGCGGTGGAAGGCGCCATTTTGGGGGACTACGAGCCGGACCGCTACAAGACGGACGACAGCGGCAAGAAATCCGTGGAACGCTTCACCGTGGTTTCGGAGAGCGGGGGTTTGGAGGAGGCGGTGACGCACGGCCGGATTGTGGCCGAGGCGCAGAACTTCGCCCGCGACCTGGTGAACGAGCCGGGGAACCTGCTCACGCCTTCCAAAGTCGCCGAGGCGGCGCGGAGCATGGCCGCGGAGTACCAGTTGGAATGCCAGGTTCTGGATTCCAAACAGATGGCGCTGCTCGGCATGGGGGCGCTGCTGGGCGTCGCTCAGGGGAGCGCCGAACCGCCCGTCCTGATCGTGGTTCGCTACAAGCCCGCGGAGACGAAATTCACGTCGCACCTGGGTCTGGTGGGCAAGGGCGTCACCTTCGACAGCGGCGGCATCTCCATCAAGCCGGCCGATGGCATGGAGAAGATGAAGTACGACATGGCTGGCGGCGCGGCCATGCTCGGGGCCATGCGAGCCATTGCGCAATTGAAGCCGGCGATCGCCGTGACGGCCTTCATTCCCTGCGTCGAGAACATGCCCGGAAGCCGGGCGCAGCGCCCGGGCGATATCGTGACGGCCATGTCCGGCAAGACCATCGAAGTGATCAATACCGACGCCGAGGGGCGGCTGATCCTGGCGGATGCCTTGACCTATGCGCGCAAACAGGGCTGCACTCACCTGGTGGACGCGGCCACCCTGACCGGCGCGGTGGTGGTGGCGCTGGCGCACCTCAACGTGGGCCTGTTCGCCAATGACGATGGCATGCGCGACCGCGTCCTCCAGGCGGCCAAATCCGCCGGCGAACGCATGTGGCCCATGCCGCTTGAAGACGATTACAAAGAGTACCTCAAGAGCGCCTTCGCGGACCTGGCGAACGTCGGCGGACGGTGGGGCGGCGCCATCACCGCCGCGATCTTCCTGAAGGAATTCGCCGAAGATACGCCGTGGGTACACCTGGACATCGCCGGCACGGCCTGGCTGGACGAATCCAAGCCGTTCCTCGCTAAAGGGCCTACGGGCCTGCCGGTTCGGACGCTGGTGCGGCTGGCGATGGGCTGGGTGGACTGAGCTTGTCTCCGCAGCCTGGCCGTGGAATGGCATGGGCGGCTCGGGTTCTGGCGGAGACTTTCCCCAGCGCGGAGAAGGCCCGTTTTCGCACCATTGGGCTCGAATCCCCTAGCAAGCCGGCCAGAACGCTCGCGAACCGCGGATCGGCGATTTCTCCAATGACCCAGGCGCACGTAGCGCGAAACGCGGCGGACTCGCTTTCGGCCATCTTCCGCAACTGAGGCTCGGCGGAGCTTTCCCCCAGGCGATGAAGAGCGAGCAGCGCGTTTCCCACGACGCGATTGTTGTCGTCCCTGGCGGCGGCGAGGAGCAGACCGCGGGCATCCTCGGTATCCACGCCCCAAAGCGCTTCCACGGTGTTGGCGCGGATGCGCGGGTCGGACTCCGCGAAACGGTTTTGCAGCCAGCCTGAGGTGGGATTGCCGCGGCCGATCATCAGCACGGCCTTGGAGCGGATCTGGGGGTTTGGGTGGCGCGACATGCGCTTCAGCACGGGAAGGATGCGGGCGAAATTGGAAACCTCTACCATGATTTCCATCAACCGCATCAGTTCCGCGGGGCGGACCGCATGGTCCGACGTTTCCCGGTCCGCCAGAAACTTCGCCAGGACGACGTCGGTCATGCAATCGATCCGTGACGCGGCGCGCGCGACGGCCATGGCCTGTTCACGGCTCAGGGCCGGGTCGCAAAGCGCATCGATCAGCAGATTGCGGCCCATTAGCAGCTTGATCACATAGATACCGCAGGGGGAATCGTGCTGGTTCTTGAGAATCTCAACCCCAGCCGAATAGAACAGCCGCCAGTCCTGTTCCGCCAGGTCGCGGATCAGCCTTCGATTCTCCGAGGCGTGCCCGTCGAAATCCTGGGACAAAGCCTGAAGCATAGTCCTGGCCTCTTCGGCCAGCGCCGCTTCGTGACCGGGCGCCCTCCGGCGCGAGTCCGGGTGCACCGTCGAATTGGGGCTGGGTACCGCCATGCTTGGAACATCGTCTGAATCGGCCAAAACTTTAGGGCTAGGCGCCGAACTAGCGGGGCGGCGCCCTTTATAATCGGAATTGATGTCGAATAACAGTTTTGGCGCCGCATCCAAGCTGCGCGTTGGCAACGGCGAGTACGAGTATTTCCGTCTCGCTTCTCTCGAAGATCGTGGCGTAGGCGCCGTCCCGCACCTGCCTTTCTCGACTAAGATCTTGCTGGAGAACCTCTTACGCCAGGAAGATGGCCGCCGGGTCTCCCCCGGCGATATCGCCTACGTGGCGCAAGGCGCGGCGGAAGCCAAAGAGATCAGCTTCATGCCCGCGCGCGTCTTGCTACAGGATTTCACCGGAGTCCCGGCCGTGGTGGATCTGGCGGCTATGCGCGACGCCCTGGCGGCCATGGGGGCAGATCCCAACCGCGCCAACCCGCTCCTGCCCGCCGACCTGGTGATCGACCACTCCGTCCAGGTGGACCGGTTCGGCTCCCAGGACGCCTTCCAGTTCAATGCGCTGCTCGAGTTTCAACGCAACCGCGAACGGTACATTCTGCTGCGTTGGGGCCAGACGGCGTTCCGGAACTTCCGCGTGGTGCCGCCCGATACCGGCATTGTCCACCAGGTGAACCTGGAATACCTGGCGTCGGTGGTGTTTCGTGCCAATGGCCAAGCCTATCCCGACTCTCTGGTGGGGACCGACTCCCACACCACCATGATCAACGGGCTGGGCGTGCTGGGCTGGGGCGTCGGCGGCATCGAAGCCGAGGCCTGCATGTTGGGCCAGCCGATCAGCATGCTCTTGCCGCCGGTGGTGGGATTCAAACTTCACGGGCGCCTGAATGAGGGCTGCACGGCCACCGACCTGGTTCTGACCATCACGCAGATTCTGCGCAAAAAAGGCGTGGTGGGGAAGTTTGTGGAGTTCTATGGCGCGGGTCTCAGCGCCCTGAGCCTGGCGGACCGCGCCACGGTGGCCAACATGGCTCCCGAGTACGGCGCCACCATGGGTTTCTTCCCGGTGGACCATGAGTCGCTGGCCTATCTCCGGCTCACCAACCGTCCGGCGGATCTGATCGCACTGGTGGAGGCATACACCAAGGAGCAGGGGCTTTTCCGCACCGATGCCACGGCCGATCCGCACTACGCCGACACTCTGGAGCTGGATCTGGCCACCGTGGTTCCATCCATGGCCGGCCCGAAGCGGCCGCAGGATCGCCTGGAGCTGCCCGACGTCAAAAAGAGCTTCCACACGGCGTTCCCTGGGCCCAAGAAGAGCGCGCCGGCGGCGAGCAACGGGGACCGATTCACGGTTGACGACGGCGCGGTGGTGATCGCCGCGATCACCAGTTGCACCAACACCTCCAACCCGTCGGTGATGCTGGCCGCCGGCCTGGTGG
>OBLW0100000599.1_pt1 | contig 30715 bp, 28 predicted proteins | sample 1520161 | NCBI WGS metagenome assembly OBLW01 (sample SAMEA3539309, study PRJEB22396) | soil metagenome | biome: tundra; feature: field; material: soil | place: USA | collected 2010-05 | depth 0.15 m
CGATCTCGTTTGCATAATCCGCCGGTGCCGGCGCCGGCTGGACGACATCGTCACGCGTGAGGAAAGTGGCTCGGGCGACGTTGTGCGGATGCTGCGGCGCCTCGGATATCGACAAGACGGGGAAGACGCATCCGTCGACGTCGGCGAACAGTTCCTCAGCGGTCGTGCGGGTGCGCGCAGCGAACTCACTCGCCAGCCGGCGACGAAGTGCCGGCCAGGACCGGACGTCGTACTGGCTGCCCGGATCGATGTCGAGGATCCCGAGCCGCTCCAGCAGGATGGCAAAGAAGGCGGGCTCAAGAGGCCCGACCGACAGGTAGCCGCCGTGCAGGCACGGATACACGTCATAGAACGGAGCTCCGCTGTCAAGCAGGTTGGTCCCCCGCTCTTCGGCCCAGCGGCCAAGGGCGCTCATCCCGTAGAACTGGGCCATCAGCAGTGCAGACCCGTCCACCATGGCGGCGTCTACCACCTGACCGACCCCGGTGCGCGCGACGGACAAGAGCGCCGCGAGCACGCCGAAGGCGAGCAGCATCCCGCCACCGCCATAGTCGCCGACGAGGTTCAGCGGCGGTACCGGTGTCTCGCCCCGACGCCCGATGGCGCCCAGCGCTCCCGACAACGCGATGTAGTTGATGTCGTGGCCGGCGGCCTGGGAAAGGGGGCCGTCCTGGCCCCAGCCGGTCATCCGGCCGAAGACCAGGCGCGGGTTCCGCTCGAGGCAGACATCGGGGCCCAGGCCCAGCCGTTCCATGACACGGGGACGGTAACCCTCGATCAGCACGTCCGCGGAGTCGACGAGCTTGAGGACCAGCTCGACCCCGTCGGCCGACTTCAGGTCGATGGCGATCGAGCGTCGTCCGCGGGAGACCACGTCGGCACGACCCTCAGAAAGCACACTCAGGATGCCTGGTCTTGTGCCGGAGAGCCGATCCACCCGGACCACGGTGGCACCCAGGTCGGCCAGCATCATCCCAGCGAAGGGGCCAGGACCGATGCCCGACATCTCGACAACCGTGATCCCGCCCAGAGGGCCCATCTCCTGCGCCGGTCCCATCTCACGCGCCGATGTGCTGGTCGACAACCTCGTTCATGAGCGTGCGTAGTCCGGGCAGCACGTCAGCAGCAAAGGAGGTGAGAAACCGGGACTGGTCATGACCTGGTCCATGGAAGACCAGGTGGTTGAAGCCGAGGTCGAGGTATGTCTTAATCTGAGCTAGGGCGGTCTCGGGGTCAGATGCCACGATCCAGCGGCTGGCCACCTGCTCGATGGAAAGCGCATCACTGGCAGCCTCCAGCTGCGCAGGGTCGCTCAGGCCATGCTTCTGCTCCGGCGTCAGCGCCAGTGGGGCCCAGAACCGGGTGTTCTCCATTGCCAGGCGGGGGTCCGGGTCGTAGGACAGCTTGATCTCGATCACTCGGTCGATGGACCCACCGGCTCGTCCTGCCGTAGCCAGACCCTCGTCGACGGCGGGGATGAGCTTGTCGCGGTAGAGCGAAGGACCCTTGCCCGAAGTGCAGATGAACCCGTCGCCCGAGCGACCGGCGTACCTGGCGACCACCGGGCCACCTGCGGCGATGTAGACGGGCACGGGCACGTCCGGGCGGTCGTACACGGTGGCGTCGTGGGTCTGGTAGTAGTCGCCCTCGAAGGTGACGCGCTCGCCGGCCCACAGCTCGCGCATCAGGGCCACGGCCTCACGCATGCGTGCAAACCGCTCCTTGAACTCCGGCCACTGCAGCCCCGAGACTGCCACCTCGTTCAACGCCTCGCCCGTGCCGATGCCGAGCATGACCCGGTCGGGGTACAGGCAGGCCAGGGTTGCGAACGCCTGCGCCACGACAGCCGGGTTGTAGCGGAAGGTCGGCGTCATGACCGACGTGCCCAGCATGACCCGCTCGGTACGCTCACCAACGGCAGCCAGCCAGGCCATCGAGAACGGGGCATGGCCGCCGGTATGGCGCCAGGGCTGGAAGTGGTCAGAAATCATCACGCTGTCCAAACCCACCCGCTCTGCCTGGACAGCGAACTCGACGAGCTCGCGGGGGTTGAACTGTTCGGCCGAAGCCTTATAGCCGATCCGTTGCGTCATGGCGACAGTTTCACCTACGACCCCAACAGCCGCCACCGCAGGATCCACCCGGGCGCTCAGCACTGCGTTCGGACCTCTGCCACTCTGACACGTCAGGAGAAGATCACTGACGTTGTCAGGGGTTCATTGCGACCCAGGTTTTCTCCTCCGGGAGGCCGGCATTGCCGCCGGGACGGACACGGCGGCGGTCGGCGAGGTTGCCGCCCGGACGACCCGCAGGAACCGAGCTGAGGCCGTCTCGACGGCAGGTCGTGAGGCCGCCGTAACGCCTTACCGGCAAGGCCGCCGGTGACCGCTTGGACTCGAGCCGTCACATGCTGGATGATTCACCCTGGTTGCTGACGAAGGGGTCAGCGCCGGGAGGGTTCGCATAGCGGCCGAGTGCACCGGTCTTGAAAACCGGAGACCCCGCAAGGGGCCCGTGGGTTCAAATCCCACACCCTCCGCAGGTCGTGGTATCCCACAACACCAAGAACCCTTGAACCGACAGGTTCGGGGTTCTTGGTGCTGTGGGGGCGGTGGCGACGTTGCGCTCGCTGTCTGGGTGGACTCTGATGCTGCGACAGGGAAGTCAGATTCCGGGATGATCCTCGTCCGCCGCATGGGTGGAGTTCTTCCCTGGCCTCACCAGCGACTCATAGACGTCACGATGCCCCTGTGCCGTCTGCAGCCAGCCAAACGTTGCGGCACGCGTGGCGGCAGCCGTGCCAAGAGCCTCCCGAGCAGCGGGGTCGGCGAGCAGCCGGCTCAGCGCAGATGCGACGTCTTCCACCTCAGGTGACCGGGCGTACACCACGGTGTCTCCACCCACTTCAGGCAGGGACAGTCGATCCGTCGTCAGGACAGTGGCCCCACAAGCCATCGCCTCAAGGACCGGGAGGCCGAAGCCTTCGCCGAAGCTGGGATAGGCGACGACCTCGGCTCCACCCAGTAGCCCGGGAAGCGAGCTGTCAGGCACGAATCCGGGTCGAATCACCCGCAAATGCGGGGGCACCTCGGCCAGTGCCACGTCGATGTCGGAGTCCCAACCCGTCCCACCGGCAAGAACCAGGGTTGGCGGCGCGGCTAGAGACGAGCAGGACGCAATGTAGGCACGAATGAGCCCAGGAACGTTCTTTCGTGGCTCGAGTGTCCCCAAGAAAGCTATGAAGGTCGCATCGGCCCCCAGACCCAGCCACATCCGGGCTGCTCGCACCTCGTCGGTGGTCGGGGGGCGAAACTTCTCATGGTCAACTCCGTGGGGGGTCACCCTGATCCGGTCGGGATCCGCGTGCACCGCACGCACCAGCTCGTCCTTCGTGGCGTGGCTCGGCACGATCAGGGCATCCGCGTGTCGGCAGGAAAACCGGGTCCACGCCGTGAAGAACCTTGCTTTGACGGCCAGGTGCACCTCCGGATCGCTGAAGAACGTCGCGTCGTGAAGGGTCACCACCTGTTTGGGGCCACGGCGCCCTGCGTTGATCAGCGGCATCGTGTAGTGCGGTGAGTGCAGGATGTCCGGTTGACGCGAATGGAGCAGACGGGGCAGGTCGACCTGCTCCCACACCAGACGCTGAGGCGGCGAGGAGGCCCACGTCGGCAAGGCGATGATGCTGCGCGCTCCGACCGACGCGGTGAAGAGCTCGACGTCCCGCCGCTGACAGGCCACGGCCACGTCAACCCCCACCTGGGGAAGGTGCGCGATCAGCTCATCGACATACCTGCCGACCCCGCCGCGAAATGGTGGCAGCGCCGATGCATCGATGAGTACGCGGACCAATGCACACCATCTCTCCGGAATGGGGGAAGCGACCCAGCGCCTCATCCACCGAGATCTTACCCGGTTGCCCGCACCCTCTCGTGACGTCGCCAGGTCATGCGGACTTCAGGCCTGGGCTTCCCCAGGAGCATGACAAGGAGCACCTGAATCCAGCACCTCTGGGCGCGCGAATGTGAATCCCACCATGGCCCCGCGATGCCGGCCCAACTCAAACGCCGCTAGCTCACCAGCTAGCCTGCCTCGGTTGAGGCGGACCTGCGACGGCGCCGCCTTCTCCACCACCAGGGCGAGATCGCCAGCAGGGCAATGCCCAGCACGCTCACAGCGCTGATCTTGAACGCTGTCGGCTGGCTGGTCGGGTTGTAGTGCAGCGCCACTTCATGGGTTCCGGCTGGAACGTAGACCGCGCCACCGGAGTAGTCGGCGGACACCAGCGCGTTGCTGTGCCCGTCGACGGTGGCGTCAAAGTTGCCGATCAGGTTGTCGGTCACCACGACATACCCTGCCGACTGCGTGTCAACCCTGACCCGGATGGTGTCACCGCTGTCCTCCTGGACCGTGAAACCCCGTGGCCCGGTGGCGTGGTCGACTGGTGCGGGCGACGGTGCGGCGAGAATCACATCGCCAGCCTCGAGCGGGCTCTTGGTCACCGCCGCCAGCCGGGCAGCGTCACCGGTGATGACGGTAGCCTTGCCCGCCCAGTGGATTCGCGGGACGTAGTCCAGCCGCTCGTAGATCATCAGATCATCGCCTGCGTATGCCATCCGGACTTGAGCATCGGCGGGAGACGGCCGCACCGGCTGCACCCAGATCCGAGAAGCGGAGTCGGTGCTTGCCTTCACCCCGGTCAGGCTCGAGGTAACGTCGACGGTGAGGGGTCCGGACTGGTCGACGGGGGCACCAGGAGCTGGATCGGCAGCCAACGGCACCGGGATGAGCGCCGTTCCGGCCAGCATCGCGCGGGTGTTGGTGGTCACCAATTGCCCCGCTGCGTTCTTCACTGACACGGTGATGGTGCTGGTTCCAGGGCTGGTCAGGGGAAGGTTCACGCCGCGCAGCGACCCGCCCTTGATGGTCGTGCTGACCGGCTGCCCGGCCGTCAGGGTCAGCATCCCCGCCGGTGCAGCCACCGGATCTGGGTTCCCGAGAATCGCCATCGTGGAGGACGACTGAGCAGGGTTGACAGGGTTTGCCTCGCCGACCATGTAGTGCACACCCATCCGCCCCAACGCGGGCGAGTTGATCACCCAAGCCGCGTGCGGCGAAAGGATGCTGTACGTGGGCCCGACGAAAGCGAACGCGTCGATTCCGCTGATGACACTCTTCATCTGCTTGGGAAAGAAGGAGTGTCCGTTGAGGGACCGAAGCCCGTAGTACTCGGTGATGTTGGGTCTGATCGCGTACCCAAGGGTCGCCATCCGGTCATCGCCGAGATGCTGCTGCAGGTACCGGATACCGCCTGTCGTCGGGTAGAACTGGGCAGGGTTCGCGGTGGGCCAGTAGAAGGCGGTAGCGGCGACGGCCTGAATCGAGACGGCGAACAGCACGACGATCAGAGCCAGCGTTCGAGCGATCCGGAACCGGACACCCACCACCACCAGGATCGCGATGATCACCAGCGGAATCGCGGCCAACGCGATGTCGCCGGCTCGGTACGGTGCCAGGCCGATGTAGCCATCGTGGTAGATCCAAATGCCGGCTGCGACGACCGAAGCCGTGACAAGAACCGTCGACCCGGCCACCAACCAGCCCCAGCCGCTCACGGCGCGACGTGTCCAGCCGGCAACGGGCCGGGTGCCGCGAAGCAGGTCGAAGCCGGCGGCGGCAAGAACAGCGACGGGCACGCCGAGCTGGGAGCGAATACGGTTGATCGGGTTGCCGTGGAACACCGGGAGATGATCCATCCAGTTCGACCACGGCCCCTGGAACCACAGCAGTCCGATGATCAGCACGATCATGCCCGCGAAGTACACCCCCGCCGATCCTCGCAGCCGTCCGGTCAAGGCGGGGAACAGGCCGAGCACCGCAAGCAGCAGCACCACCGAGCCGACGTAGGTGTTGAGGTCCATCGGGCTTCCGACAGCCGCCAGTTGTTGCCCGATGGATCCCGCCGTGTGGTTGCCTGCGAACGTCCCCGGGAAAACGGAGGTCAACAGGTATCGGAACCCGTTGTGAACGAAGAAACCCCCGTTGCGGTAGGACAGGTCGACGTCGCTCAAGGTGCTTTGCGCGAAAGGTAGTAGCTGGAGCGCGGTGACCCCGACGCCCAGACCCACACCAACCGCGAGCAGCACGCCCTGGCTCAGAATCTCGCGGATCCTCGTGTGATAGGTCGATATCAGCCGGACGACCGCATACCCGCCGGCGAAGTAAAAGGCCTGCCCGGCAACCGCAGGGAATCCCCCGAACATCAGGAGCGCCGACGCAATCGCGACGGGTATCGCGCACCGAATCCGTCGCTCCTGGATGAGCCGCTCGACACTCCAGAACAACATCGGAATGGCGCATCCGACCGTGACCTGCTGCCAGTTGGCCCAAGCGATCATGAAGCCGGTCAGCGGGTAGATGAATCCGGCGAGCCCCGCTGCAACCTTGGACCCGTTCAGCCGACGGACCAGCAAGAACATGAAGATCGCCGCGAAGATCATCTGGAACAGCTGAGCCCAGCCGGGCGCCAGTACCGCGGGCAGGAGCAGGAAGACCCATCGTCCAGGAGTGAGGACCGAGAAGTCGGGTGTCCCCATCAGCGGTGAGCCACCACCGACCATCGACGACCAGGCGGCGATATCGCCATGCAGGACGCGCTGCGCGATCTCGTGCAGCCCGGGGATCATGCTATCTAGCTGGTCTGAGACATAAACGGAGGTATGCAGCGGATGACTGCCGGGCAGAGACGAGAACGGCGCGAATTGATAGAGCAGATCCAGACCTAGGAACACCTTGAGGCCGAGCAAGGATGGCCCGAGCCGGATTCCGATCAAGAGCGCCGTTGCGAGAGCTAGGGCGATAGCGAGTATGCGGCCGTGAGCACGCGGCAACAGGGCCGCGGCCTGCTCGACAGGATCCAGATGGGAGTCAGCTAAGCCGTTGCCTGTGCTCTGCTGTTCGCCGACCACAGTCTGTTCATCGACTGCAACGGACGCCCCCTTGGACGCCAATCGGGCCTTCTGATCGCCCTCGGCGGGCAGTTCATCATCCTGGGCAGGCTTGCTCGTGGTCACGTAAGCTCTCTCGTGCAGTGGTCATCACGGGCCTGATCCGATCGCGGAACAGCCACAGCGTCCGGTTGATCATACGTGACCGGGTTAGGCGCCCAGAGTATTTGTCCAGCTGCGGCGGCGAGATTCATGGCTGCCGATACTCGTGTCGTCCGGTCGGGCGGCTGATCCACCGTTATCGCGACCGGCGCCAGCAGGCGTGCCCGAGAATACCCCGGCACGGCCATCCAGAGCCTATTGACGAGACCCTGCATCTCAGAAATTCTGGCCGCTTCTCCTGACCGTCGTGCGGCGGCGGGACAATGGGAGGCGACTTTGCGGGGTCCGGATCTCGACTGTGATGCTCATCAGCTCGCTCGGATATGGATGGCCTGGCCGCCGAAGGAACGTCGGCTGTTGCGCAGCTGCCGGGCACGCCGCCCTGATCGGGCCGGCGCACGTTGAGCCTTCTCAGGAGCAGGGGTTGCGCCGGCCGGTGCCCGACGTCGACTTGCCCGGTGCTGCGCGCCCATATTCAGCCTGGTTGGGAATTGTCATGATCGAGGTGGCTCACCAGAGACGCCCGGACCACAGCGGGCACACTCAGTCCACGACCGTAAGGGACAATGGCAGCATGTGCGCAATGATTCTGGTCAGCGCCTCTGGTGCCCGACTCCACCCGATTGTGCTCACTCTCGGGGCTGCCTGGCTCGAGAGCGGCGCCCCCAGCTCACGCTGGGCGAGGTCAGACTACGGTGCGCTCGCTGGAGAACAGGCAGGGACTCAAGATCGGCATGCCAGCGGAAGTCACGTGGCGGCAAGGATTCCTGGCGATGACCTTGGCAAGGATACTGAGGGGCTCATGGTCTGGGGCTACGGCTACCACCTTCTCAATCTCCCGACCTCCGACTACAGATGAGCGAGCGGGTCGCTAGCCAACCTACGATCACCGCGCGGAGTGCAGCCGTGGTCGGCCTCGCGTCGGTCCTTGCCGCTATGTCGGGGTACTTGATCCTTGTCATCGCGGCACGCACTCTCGGGCCTGCGAGAAACGCAGACTTCTTGGTGTACTGGGCACTCCTGTTCGGTCTGTTCGGAATCGTCGGAGGACTGCAGCAGGAGACGACGCGTTCTGTAGGTTCGGCGGACCTCGGTCTTGTACCCGCTCAGCGACCGGTACACGTGCTGCCTGTCGGCCTGCTCGTCGGCATCGCAGCCGCGGTTGTAGTGGGTATAACCTCCCCGGCGTGGAGCGAGCACTTCCTAGGTCCGGATTCCTGGCCGTTGGTCCTGGCCCTCTGTCTTGCTGTTGCTGCCTACTCGGGAAACTCAGCGGTAGTCGGCGCTCTGAACGGCCAGAGGTCATGGCACGCCAGCGCGGCGCTCATCTCCTCCGAGGCCACAGTTCGGCTCCTTCTGGTGGCACTCGTGGCCTTCGCCGGCGCAAAAGGGCCAGGGCTGGAGGTCGCAAGCTCGACAGCGGCTGCCGTGTGGATCATATTCCTGCTTGTTTCCTCCACCGGACGCCGAGCAGCTCGTGCCACAGGCGACAGCGATCGCCGTCAGTTCCTCAGTCGTACCGGCCACGCCATGGTCGGAACCGCCTCGAGCGCGGTCCTGGTCGTCGGCTTCCCTGTAGTGCTCCGATTCGCGAGCTCGGATGTCGAGTGGATCACCGCAGCACCGCTACTGCTGGCCATCAGCCTGACTCGAGCCCCGCTACTGCTACCGCTGCAGGCCTACCAGGGAGTCGCCATCGCGCACTTCCTCAACGAACGGAGCCGAGGGGTCACCATGCTCCTTCGTCCGGCGAGCGCAATCCTGGGTGTGGGCACACTCGGCGCAGCCGGTGCCTACCTTCTCGGGCCACTCATCATGAGCGCGTTCTTCGGCCCGGGCTACCGGGTCGACGGCCGGTTGCTCGCTGGTCTTACGCTAGCCGCCGTTTGCCTCGCACTGCTAACCCTCACGGGCTCAGCAGCCCTGGCACTCGGACGGCACCGGGTCTACGCCATGGGGTGGTTCCTCAGCAGCGCCGCTTCAGTGGCTCTGCTCATGACTGACCTGCCAATCGCCACTCGGACCATCCTCAGCCTCTGCCTCGGTCCGCTGCTCGGCATCGGGATCCACCTTGCCGGGGTCCGTGCGGCCACCGGCACGTCGGCCGGCACTGATGAAGGAGCCCGTGAGGGCCTGTGATCTGGGGACCAGCCCCTCGCTGAAGCGGCCGGGTCCCACGGCACTGCCCACAGCAATACGTCATCAGGATCAGCGGAGGCCGGCCAACGTGCGAAAGAGCGCCCAGTAGAGCTGGAGGACGAAGTTGAGGACGCGGAACCCGCGAGGGCGTTCGACCATGGCCGGCTCAATGCGAGAAGACAACAGACGGCAGAATTCAGCCGGCAACATACGGTTGGCATCCTGCACGCGACGTCGACGCTGTCGCAAATACCGATGGTGTGCGATCAACCATCTGTAGCTGCGCAGCTTGTCCTTGAGCCAGCCTTGGCTGAGCGCAAGGGCACACAGCGGCACCTCGAAAGCCAGCAACGGGGGTAGGACACCGGCCAGCACCGGTCCCGGGAACACCGTCAGCACGGTGATCCAACGGTTCCGTTCCAGCAGATACTGCTTGGTCGGGTTGCGCGAAAACTCATAGTGATGGCGCGCAATGGCGGCCGGCTCATACTGCACCCTGTACCCGCGCTGCCATGCGCGCAGGCTCAGGTCGGTGTCCTCATGGTAAGCGAAGTACTGGTTGTCGAAGCCGCCCAGCTCGTCCCACCGATCGTGGCGGACAGCGAAGAACGCACCACTGGCAGAAGCCACATCGGCGCGGTCAGCATGCTGTTCGTGTGGTTCGCCAAAGCCGCCCGCCCACACGACACCGAGGTAGTGAACCGGGTTGCCAGCAGTATTCATCAGGTCGGGCTCGTCGGCCAGACGCACAGCCGCAGTGACAATGCCAAGCCCCGGGTCAGTCAGTGCCGACGTGAGCCAGTAGATGGCATCAGAGGCCACGATCGCGTCGGAGTTCACGAAGACGAGGTCTCTGCCACGGGCCTGGCCTACCCCGGCATTGCAGCCACCGGCGAAGCCAAGATTCTTCGGCGACCTCACGATTCTTACCCTGGAGTCCGGGCCAACTCCCGCAACCGCAGCCGCCGCACCGTTGTCGACCAGGATCAGCTCGAGGTCGACTGCTTCACCGTCGGCGTCGACAGAGGAGAGGATGGCGTCGATGCAAGCTCTGAGGTAGGGCTCGGCCCCATAAGCGAGCACGATCACCGAGACCTGTACTGCGAAGTCCGACGGGGCCCTGCCAACGCGCATGTTGCCCACCCAGGTCATCGACGGATCAGCGCAAGCAAGAGCACCACCAAGGCGCGCCCCAAGTACACGGTCGCCATTCCGAAGGCGTGGCTCGGCTGCCCAGTCGTACGCACCCTCATAGCCACAGGCACCTGCTCGATGCGGAAGTTACGTCGCGCAGCCATCGCCAGCGTCTCGACCGTGTCCCCCAGGTACTCCACGGGGTAGTTCCCGGCGAACAGATTCATCAATGGGCGCGACGACGCCCGCATACCCGACGTGGTGTCAGTCAACCGGGTGCCTGCCAGGTGAGACAGCACGCTGCTGAGCAGGGTCATCGCCCAGCGCCGAGGGCCCCGCGCCCGGTATTGACCGACGCCAGCAAAACGAGCGCCAATGACAAGATCCGCCCCTGCGGCGATCCGTTCCAGCAGCTGCGGGACGAAGGCTGGGTCGTGCTGGCCGTCGGCGTCGATCTGCACCACGGTGTCGTAGTCGCGTTCAACCGCGTAGCGAAAACCCAGTCGCATCGCGCCCCCGACCCCGAGGTTGTAGGGCAGCCGGGCGACGACTGCACCCGCTTCACGTGCCCTCAGGGCTGTCTGGTCGGTGGAACCGTCGTCAACCACGAGCACGTCCATGCCCGCAAGGGTGCCGTGCAACTCGTGGACCACGCTGGCAATCGAGCCTTCCTCATTCCACGCCGGTACGACGATCAGTACTCGCAACGGCGGGGTCACGACGATCGCTCCGTGGGATCATCGTGACCCTTCTCGTGCCGGGCGGGAACATCAGGCAGTGACCGCTCTAGGTCCATCCGCAGGAGCGCGATCTCCTCAGAGATTGAGCGGGTCTCCTCCTCGAGCTGACTGACCTCCCACGACAGGTGAATGGCAATGATCAGCAAGAACACGACGGCCAGGAAGAGCACAAGGCTGACCCCGCTGGCCACACCCACGTAGCCCGCCACGCGGTTCAGACCGCCGGGGAACACCGCCAGGACGATGACAAGACACCCGGTGAACAGCCAGATGACGGCGTACTTCTCCCGCAGACGGCGACGACGCAGGAGCTCAACGATCGTCCCTAGGATTACCACCCCGAAGATGATGGTCGTCACCACTAGTCGCACAGTCGCTGATCCTACTCCCTGGAATCCTGCATACGGCCTGGCGAGGATTCAGCCTGGGGCGGGCTTCGGTCTCATACCGCAGAAACGGTTCGGTGGCCTGGGTTATAGCCAACCCGAGCCGTTAGACCAGCCTTGCGCACCGAAGCCCAGGTGGCTGGCTCTGCCGGGACCCTGTGAGGTGTCGGCCCCGGGCATTGCTTACCTCCGGCGATGTGGACGGCACCTTCCAGTGCTACTGCGGACGTTCTGCAGGCCGGTGTACGTCGACCAGAGGGTCGCGCGGGCGAGTGCGGCCGGTCCCGACTGGCCATCGGGCAGGTGTTCCCTTGACCTGGTCGGGGGCAGGCCGGAAGGGCGGCCGATTCCCGGCCCACTTCGGGAAATCTCATGCCGTGGAATGAACACCAAGGAGCGCAACACACCTGGCTGCAGCCAAGTCAGCAGAGGTGAAGGGTGTCGCTGCAGCCCTGCGCCCGTTGCGAGTTGAACCCACTCCTGCCAAGGCACCTTGGCCGCCAGGGGCGGGCGCCACATTCGCCTGGTTGCAGAGCCATCGTGGATGCCTATGTGCGTTTGAGGTTCGCAGCGTGGTCCTCGAGGCGCTCCTGCCTGCCGGCGAACGGTGGTGGTGGTACGCCCGGCACGTCTGGGTCAGGTACTGGCCGCCCCGACCCGCAAACCCAGTGAACTGTCCAAAGTCTCATCAAGGCCTCCTTTCGTCTAGTCGACGACGGGACCTGGTCGTCGTCGACGTCCCGGCGCTGCGCGCCGATACTGCTGAGGCGATCGGCCACCTCAGCCACGGCATCAACTACGGCAGCGCCTGAGTCTGGTGATTGGAGCCAGTTGCCTCGACGCTGACGGCGTGGCGACCCCTGAAAGAGGACCCTTGGTGCTGCTGGCACACACACGTCCGGGAACCTCAGCCAGGGCCGGCCACCATGCTGGTCGTCACTGCTTGGCGCAGTTCTAAGGCGCGGGCTCCGGCCCCGCTGGTGACCGGACTGGGCAGATCGCATGAGGTGGCCGGCGCGTTGTTCTGATCACGCCCCAGCCGGTCGTTGATCTGCTGAGTTTCGAACGGGTCGTCGAACTCGGCGAACGCGTGTTCAGCCGGGGGCAACCGATCCCGGCCCTGGTCGCCTCGACGCTTCTGGTCATCACACCGATGTCTTATCCTGCGCCCAGCCGTTGAAGAGCACACAAGCGCCGGAGCAGTGGACCCCTGCACAGTTCGCGCACGCGACGTCCTGCCCGGACCTGGACCAGTTCCCCAAGGACCACTTGAAATACGGTGATCACCGGTCTGAGAACCGCCCCCCAGGCCCATTCCTGGGGTGCCCAGTGGCGTCCACCATCTTGCTGGACGTCACTGACGTTAGACTCTCCAGATTCCGCTTTGTCCCGAGGTGGCGGCTTTTGAAGGGTAGTTGAATGTCTGGCGGTGTTCAGGTAACCGACGGTATCCGCCGCTCGGGACAAGACCCGCGGCTGAAGAGGCATCTGAACTCGACTAGATTACGTCGCTGGATGGCGCCTGTTTGGCTCCTTCTCGTCGCCATTGCTCTTGTCGGGCTCCACGTCCATACCTATACCAAGGTCGGACCGATCGATGAGCTCCAGCACATCGACTACCTCTACAAGAGTCCGGCAATCGTCGCCATGGGCGATCGGGTCGGCCAGGACGCGATGCGTCAGGAGGCGTGCCGCGGAATCGACGCACCCTTTGTACCACCGCCATGCTCGAGTACCGCGCATTACGACCCGAATAGCTTTCAAGTGAGCGGATACAACACCGCGGCCATCAACACGCCTCTGTACTACACCCTGACAAAAGCCGTCGCCGTGCCCCTCGAGAGCATTGGAGGGATGGACGACCTTGTGACGGCTGGACGTCTGGTGGGAGGACTCTGGCTCGGACTCGGATTGGTTCTCGCCTACGCCGCTGGCAGGCGACTTGCCATAGCTCGCCTCCCCCTCACCGCAGCGTTGACGGCATTGGCGTGCTCCTCCACGATCCTCTACCGGGCAGCGACGATCACACCGGACTCGATGGATGTCGCAGTCGGTGCTGGAGTGTTCCTCACGTTCCTGTACTGGGAGCATGCGCCAACACGCCGCTGGCCTCTTCTCGTGCTCGTTTCGACAATCGTGCTCCTGATCAAGATGACCAATGTCATAGCTCTGTTTGCCATGGGCATATACATGATGATCAGGATCGTCCGGGCGTTGTACACCCGACTGAAGGCCAGGCCCGGCGAGGACTCGAGATCGAACCAGGCCGTCGCGCCCTGGCTCCTGGGCGGGATCGTGCTCTCAGTGACGACCGCCCTAGTACTGGGGACGACACTCTGGATTCAGAACTCACTGAGCCACGACGTTTCACTCATTCCGATGAACGCCCAATACACCGTTAAGGCCTTTCCGGTACAGCATTTCATCGAACAGTTGGGGGTCTTCCTCAACCCTCCTAACCTGCCGGCAACCCATACCGTGGGCAGTCCTCTCATCCAGACGCTGGTCGACCGGACAATCAGCACGTTCTTCCTTGCCGGAATCGTCGGAGCAGGGCTATTTGGGGCAGCGAATGCGAAGGCCCGTCCGTACGCGCAAGCCCTGATTCTCACCGCAGTCATCGGTGCGCCAATGTTCGTGGCCGTGAGCTACTTAAGCCAATCGATGTATGTTCCACCACCGGTCAGATATGCGAACACGCTGCTACCCGCGGTCGCTGTCATAACCGCAGGGCTTGTCAAGACGCGAGGTGCGCAGTGGGTGGTAGCGCTGGGATCAGCCGGCCTCCTGGCCGCGACCGTGCTTCGGCTCCTCTAGGCCCTCTGAGCAGTAATCGGGATACGTTGTCAGGAACTGGGAACTCGGCAGGGAGGTGGGCAACCTGCATTTCGTCGTGGTGGCGAGTAGTCCAGTGGCTTCAGACGCTGAGCCTGGAAGGTCAGATCTGCCGTTCCCCTCTTGGGGGTCGACCCGAAGGTGCAAACCTGTCACACCGCCCTGGGGTCGACCTGAACGAGAGATGGGACTCCGGAACGCTAAGCCCCAATGGGGTGACCTCGTGACTGACGTGGGGCTCAGCCTAGAGCTTTCTTCACCGCGCTGAACAAGTATGGACCGAGCGTCTGACTGAATGTGCCAGTCATGTGGCCGTCCGTGTCACTGTAGGTAATCACGTTGCCGATAACGGCAGGGCACTGAGTTGTGTCACAGAAAAAGGACGTCAGATCAACGAAATGCGAACCGGGCACTTGGGCCGCCGCCCGGACCAACGGATCTGTCACCGAGAGAGCTTCGCTACGGGGCGTGGAGCAGTTGTCTTGGGCCGTGAAGCCGACTCGCTGGATGCACTCCATGGCTCCCTGGGAGGGGAGAGGGTTGTCGCCGACAACGACGATCTTGGTTCCCCGGTCGGCGACAGGTTGCCATGCCCTGGCCATCTGCTCTGACACCTGCGCCTTATCGTTCCCAGTCTTTTGCCGAGCAGACGTCGTGATGATGATGTCGTATCTCGGGCCCTTCTCCAGTCGTTGTTGGATCTGTCCCAGCACCTTGTGGCAGGCGGTGACAGGGTTGACGGACCACTGGCATCCCCAGCCGAAGTAGGTGTCCAGTCGCCAGTTGTTCTTCAGGAGCAACGGCGTAAGCGCGGGAAGCAACATTGCTGCGTGGCTGTCGCCGATGAGGGCCACCGACACCGCGCCAGCCCCCGTCGCCCCGTAGCTGCAGGTCTTGAGTGGGGAGTGGTAATTGATCCAGCACTTGTAGGCGTCCTTGGTGTCCAAAGTCACCTGGTCGACCGCCGGCGTTACCGACGTCGACTGTGGGCCCGCCTGGCATTTTGACACGAGCACCATCGCGGCTGCACCGAAGCAGTCTGGGACGGTCCCACTGGATCGCGTGGACCCAAGGTTTGAAAGAGCGACCGGCGACGAGGCGTGGGGCGTCGTGCTCAGGAGAGCACCGACCAAAAGTACTGCGGTACAAGGCGCCAGGGCCCCCAGCCCAATCCGTCGCCATCGGGCCCTCAGACTTAACGTTTGCCAGCCACCGGAACGTGGAAGCAGCCACGCTGACTTCCTCACCGGGTCCTCAACGAGATGGTAGGACGCGATGGCGAGCCCGAAGACAAGGACCGCGGCTGCGCCATGGTAGAGGACGCTGTCACTCGGAAGGAGGGCGACGAGCAGGACAATCACGGGGAAGTGCCACAGGTAGAGCGAGTAGGAGATGTCGCCCAGGTACCGGCTCACGGGGTTGGTCAACGGCCACAGGTGGCGCTGCTCAGCGCCCTGTCCGGCAACAATGACTAAAGCAGTGGCAAGGACAGGCAAGGCTGCCCACGGGGCAGGGAAACCAGGTGACTGCGGCACGACGAACAAGGCGACCAGGATGCCGACGAATCCGACCCAGCCCAGCACAGAGCGGACAAAGGGCGAGCGGATTGTCAGAGCCCTCCCGGCGATCGCGAGAAGCGCTCCGACACCGAGCTCCCAGGCACGGGCGAAGGTGGAGAAGTACGCCACGGTCGGACTTGTGGCGGTTTGTTGCAGCGCCCATGCAAAAGAGCTAAGGGTAATGACGCCAATGACAGCTCCGACCGCAACTGAACGCTTGCGCTGATCCCAGCGCAGCTTTCGAGCGCCCACAGTGAGCACGGCGAGCATAAGCCACGGCCACACCAGGTAGAACTGCTCCTCCACACCCAGGGACCAGAAGTGTTGTACCGGCGAGGGAAGCAGTCCCTGTTGGAAGTAATCGGTGCCCTTGGCGGCAAACCGCCAGTTGCCCGCGAAGAAGAACGACCACACCGCGTCGACGGTGGTGTCGCGGGCCCGGGTCTCGTTGAGAAGCCAGTAGGACGCAGCTATGGTCGCGCTCAGAGTGAGCGCCGCGGCCGGGATGATTCGCTTGATGCGGCGAACGTAGAACCCCCTGAAGGAGATACCTCCGGTCCTGACGTGCTCGCGAAGGAGCGTCCCAGTGATCAGGAATCCGCTGATCACGAAGAAGACGTCGACACCGATGAAGCCACCTGAGGGCCACTGAAAGAGGTGGTCAGCGATGACGGCCAGCACAGCTACAGCCCGCAGGCCCTGGACGTCCCGGCGCGCGCCCGAAGCCTTTGCCTTCCGCTCCGCCCTTGAGACTGGGCGCGCGTTCAGGGGATGGGTCACTTCGGTGTTCCTCCCGTTGGGCCATCTGCGCACTCACGCTCACGTTGATATTGGGCGAAGTGCGGCCAGTGAACCCGCGTTCGATTCTGCGGGAAACCCGGGGTTCGGGCAAGGTGACGATACGTGCGGATGATTCCCCCACGCCGAGCTAGAGGCAGGTGGTGTGGGACCCGACAACATACGAGACTAGCTCCGTCCAGGCTCATGCGGGCGGCTTGAGCGGGCCACGGAACCGGCGCAGTCGCAGCGCCACGAACTCGCGCGGATAGCGCAGAGCAAGCCTGAGCTCGTGCCGGCGCCGGAGCATACGCCGCCGGCCGAAGCTGGCTCCGGCGTCGTGCCAGACGATAACCCCGGGAGCCGCCATGTGGCGCCAACCACGACGACGGGCTCGAATCGACCAGTCGACCTCTTCGCCATAGCCCGGCGAGAACGCCTCGTCGAAGGGGCCCACGTCAGCGAGCGCCTCGTTCGAGAAGTAGGTGCAGTGACCTACGCCAACCGGGATTTCGTACGCAGGTGGTCCGAGCACGTCCGCCTGCGCCGCGAGCACCGACAGGCTGTCGACGGTGGGGTAGGCGGCAGGATCGGGCACGGTAGCGATGGAGCCGTTGTTACTCAGTGCGGTCACGCTCCCGACGCGTGGGCCAGCGGCCGCTCGCAGGTGTCCAAGCCACCCGGCAAAGACAACAACATCGCTGTTGACCACGACAACGTCATGGCCGTCACGACGGGCGAACGCCAGGTTGGCCGAACGCACAAAACCGAGATTCTCGGCATTGACCACCAGCTGCCGAGCCCGCGACGGCCGCAGGACATCGTCCAGCCACTGCTCAGTGACGCACTCCGGCCCACGGTCGTCGACCACCAGGAACCCCACGTCATTGGGGGTGTATGTGTCCAGGGCGCGCAGCGCTCGCCGGGTCAGGTCGAGCTGGCCGAAAACCGGAACAAACACCAACGGCGGCTCCATCTAGGTGTGAACGACGTCGCGCACAGCCAACAGGAAGGTGGATCCGAAGCGATCGCTGGGCTCGAGCACCGCGCCCTCGGCCCACTCGTTCCAGGCGTTGACGAAGACGACACGTTCAGACGTCTCGCGATGCGCCACCGCACGCACGGCAGCAGCCAGCCATCGGCGGAACGTGTAAGGGTTCGAACCGAACCATAGATCCGAGTTCCACTGGCGGCGAGCGGTGTTGTCGAACGTCACCATGACACCTGGGAAGGATCCGTCGTCGACACCGTTGAGGGACAGTCGCCTCTCAGCGTCCTGGACCAGGGCGCCATAGCTGAGCAGGTTTCCGGTGAACCGGGGGTCCACTCCCAGCCCCTCATGAGGCAGCCACGACCACAGGCAGTTGTGCGGCGGGAATCCCATGAGACCGTCTAGCCCGGCTTCGTCGGCAGAGACCTCGAGCGCATCAAACTCCTTGGCCACGTCCACGCTGACCAGGTACAGCTCGATGTTGTGCTCGGACGCGCGCTTGCGCCACGCCTTGACGACAGCGGGGAAGTCGGCCATCTGGCCGGGACGGTAGACCGACAGAAGAGGCTTTCCGTCAACCTTGAGATACCGGTCATCCAACAGGAACGGAAGGACATCGTCGATGAATGCCTCGGCCGGCACCTCGTCATAGTTCTGGCCGATCAGCACGTCGTCCGAGCGGCCGTCCCATCGACGCGTCCAGTTCTCATTGGCCCACATGATGCAGAACGGGAAGTCGTCGTCTCCGGTCGCGAGCCGCTCAATGGGAAGCGAAAGCATGCGCTTGCCCGCGAACCAGTAGTAGTAGTACATGAAGCCGCAGACGCCGTGCTTTCGGGCCAGATCAATCTGCTGCTGGCGGATCAGGTCCAGGCGAAGGTCGTAGAAGCCGATGTCGCGCGACACCTTCGGCTGGTGGTGGCCGTCGTAAACAGGGCGGGCGGCGGCGACATTGGTCCACTCGGTGAACCCTGTCCCCCACCAGCGATCGTTTTCCGGGATCGGGTGAAACTGGGGCAGGTAGAAGGGCAAGACCCGCGCTCGGGCGAGTCGCGCCGACTCAGGCCGGAACCGTTGCCAGTTCTGGCTGGCCGGCGTCGCGGTGAGTGCTGAGCCGACCTGCTCCACTGTCTGCCCCGCCTCAGCAGTGAGCAGCCCGACCATGCGCTCCAGCGCATGCGCGGTGGTGGCGTTGACCTGACCGGCCTCTTCCTCGAAGTCTGCAGCGCTCAGGTTCAAGGCTCGCAGCCCCTGGAGCAGGAACCCTCGAATCCAGTACATGGATCCTGCGGGAAACCGAAGGTGCGACTCGTCAAACCCGAGCTCCATCCGGCGCATGAGGGTGTGCGTCACGGGCTGGTTGTCGCCCCAGTACTCGGGCCCGAGCACGCTGCCGTTGCTGGTGATGACGCCAAGCTCTGGGCGTTCAGCGAACGCGGAAAGGATGGCCTCCACGTTGGCGGTGCTGCCCAGCAGACCCTCCAGCAGCTCACCACGCCATTGCGCGCCGGAGCCACCCAGGTCGTGCTCCGCGCGCCAGGCGCTCTCCTTAGTGTGAACTTTCACGATGAGCTCATACGGATCGAGCAACCCTGCGTTGACCAGGGAAACCAGCGGCAGGATGTCGCGTCCGCGGTTGGCAACCTCCAACACCCGGACGTTACGCAGCAGGGCGGCGCTCTCTGGCTCGATGCTGAGTTTGTGGCCCGAGGCGTTTGTGACCAGGAGGTCGAACTCGACCGGGATGCTCTCAAGGTTCTGCAAGATCTCGGGCAGAAGCTCTGCGTAGTAGACGTGCACCACGGCCGCAACCCTTGAGGGTGAGTCCAAAGGGAGATCAGTGCGTAGCTTCCAGCTCTCGGGGTGCCCGGCAACGTTGCGCCCACCAATCCGGGACAGCCACGTGCCGAAGTCTGCCGGTGATGCGGGAGCGGCAACGGGCCCGATGACGGACACCTCCGGGCGGCCAAGAACCCTCCGAAGCCGTCGGCGGGGCGCGATGGCCGCCCGGTAACGCGAGAGCCGCCGTCGAACGGCTGCCATTGTCACTCGTCGGGTCACAGCCACTCCTCGATGTCTACGGCGAACTTACGGCGAACCACACTGGCCACTCGGTCGCCACGGGGCGCGACCTGAGGGCTGCGAACGATCTCGCGCTTCACAAAGGGAAACCCGAGCCCGAGTAGCCTCTCCCAGCCACGAATGGTGGGGTTCTCGCCCTCATCCACCGACCGCCAATAAGGAAAGGCTGCTTCGCACTCAAAGCCCTCTGCCCGGAGCAGTCTGCTGAGGCCGATCTCGTTGCGCTGAATGATCCTCTCCTTGCTGGTTTCATGACGGATACTCATCCAGAATCGCCGCAGGGCCTGTTCCTGCAGAACGCCGTTCTTGAACCCGATGAAGTAGCTCTGCAGGTGGTAGCCAAACTGCGTCGTGTCGGTGAGCCCGTACACGTCGGCTTTGGACTCGTGGAAGCCCGTCAGTACTGTGTCAAGTGCCGAGAATGGACCAAGCATGCTGTCGTTCACGAGCACCACGTCCCGGGCACGCGTTATGCCGGCGTCCCAAGCCAGACCGCATGCCCATGAACCGAAGTCGTAGCCGACATTTGGCTTGCGAAGAACAGTGATCTCATCGCGAACCGACTCGTCAAAGACCAGCTCGGAGGGCGACTGACACGAGGACGAGACAACGACGCGATAGCCCGCACCGAGCAGCTCGGCGATCATCGCGTTCAGTGATCTTGAGATGCGATGCTGCTGCGAGAACTGGGCAACCACCGCGACGCGATCGTCTGAGGAGTCACCGCGCGGGCCCCGCTCAACGCGCACCTGGGACATCCAGGATCGGATGACAGAACGCGTGAACATCAAGGTGAGTCGGCTTGGCTCAGCGCCATCGGCGAATTCGGCGTATTCGGCGTAGCGGCGCGGTAACTCGCCAGGACAGCGTCTTACGCATCTCGCGGACGTGATCCCTGGTCGCGTTTAGCTCCGCCTCTGCCAATGCCAGGCGTGGCGCTATGGTCCTCAGCTCCCCACGGGTAATCCGCAAGTCGTCGCACACGGCGTCCAGCTCTGACGTATCTCTGACTGCGCTGTCGCGTTCGTCCAGAGCAGCCTGACGTGTGGCGACCAGCTCCGAGGCGATGACCGAGTGCACGCGCGAGCCGAAGACAAAGTCTGCTCCCCCGTTCTGCTCGGCGAAAGGGGCAAACCGGGTCTTCTTGTCCAGCACGACGACGCTGTCGTAGACGTGGATGCCGTCAACCTGGCGGGTCCACACAGGCTCGACCGCATTGTCCTGGTGGTAGCCGTTCAGGTCGTCCAAACGACTCTTGACCCACTCCATGAAGGTGCCTTCACGGCCTCGGCCGCCTTCGTAGTCCTCCCAGTAGGAGGTGTGGCAGTCCTCAACGAGGTAGACGCCACCCTCATTCAGCATCGGGAACAGGGTCTCAACCGAGGTGATCTGCTGGACCATGTTGTGACCACCGTCATCGATGATGACATCAAACGGGCCATGCTTCTCCGCCAGATCGCGCATAGCATCCGGGTCGGCTTGGTCGGCAATGACAACCTCATACCGGTCACCGGCAGAAATCAGCGCGACAGGGTCGATGTCAACGCCAAGAAGGCGAGCCTGTGGTCCGAAGAACCGGGCCCACATACGCATCGATCCCCCGCGGTAGACCCCGATCTCCAGCACAGAGACCGGGCGACCCTTGTAAGGCGTCAGATGCCGTGTGTAGATAGGAAAATAGTGGACCCACTTGTCTAGAACGTGACCTGCCTTGTTGGCAGAGAAGAAGGCAAACAACGGATCATCGACGAGCGACGGCCAAGCTTCAGAGCCATAGAAGGCAGCACGATAGGCCTCGTTCACCAAGGCCTTGTCGGCATGAGCCAGGCGGAGCGCATCGCCGAGAGCGTCGAGGAGCCCAGCGTCGCTCGGTGCGTCCGCCATGGCTTTCCAAAGGATCTCGCGTTCATCGTCGTCAAGATGGGCCGAGGTTGCGATGATGTTCTTCGCCCGGTCTGGGTATCCGGTCAAGAGCGCGTGGAGCGTTTTGGAGAGCTCGTCTGAGTCAAACATTGGCCACCTCATCGTCGATTCGTACCGGTGACGATGTCCCAGCCGTCCATTCGCCAAACATCCGGGTGAGGCCCGGCTCCGCGTTCGAGTTCCCTCGTACCCGGAGCTCATAGCCGCGGTCCACATAGTCGAAGGTGTGCCCCCGATCGACAGCAGCCGCGGACACCTCATACACCCCCGGTTGTAGGGTCAGTCTGGGCACCTGAAACTCGACAACGCCCTCGCCTAAGATGTTCGTCACCGGCGGCGGGCCCGAGCCAGAGTTCGGACCGGCCACATTGACGCCAGACTCGTGCTGGAACCCGAGGCCGAACATCACATCCTTGACTCGCTCAGCCGCGCGATAGTGAACTCGGAAGGTCGCCGGCTCCCCGCAGAGCAGAACTGGACTGGCGTTGCCCGCACCGTCAAGGTACTCGACGGACTCGATTCGGACTTCACCAGAGCCCAGTCGCGCATGGGACCCGGTAACCTCTGACGGCTCAGGTCTGGACTCGGCCTCCTTGTCGTTGACCAAGTCGAGGTAACCCTGAACCACGTCGCGAGAGTCGCCGATGCGCTGGACGCGGCCATGATGGAGCCAAACAGCTTGGTCGCACAGATCCTGGACCAGGCCCAGGGAGTGCGTGACCAGCACGACGGTGGTCCCGCGCTTGCGCAGCTCGAACATGTAGTCAAAGCACTTGCGCTGGAACTGCTCGTCACCCACGGCGATGATCTCGTCGACGATGAGGATCTCGGGGTCGACTGTGACGGCGATCGAGAAACCCAGCCGCACGTACATGCCGCTGGAGTAGACCTTGACGGGGGCGTCGATGAACTCGCCGATGTCAGCGAAGTCGATGATCTTCTCCATCGACTCCTCGATCTGACGCCTGCTCAGCCCCAGGATCGATCCGTTCAGGTGGACGTTCTCACGTCCCGTGAGCTCGCCGTGGAATCCTGCACCGAGCTCGAGCAGCGCCGAAACCCGCCCGTCGGTGATCACCGAGCCGGACGTCGGACGGTGCACGCCGGCGAGCAGCTTGAGCATGGTCGACTTGCCCGAGCCGTTGTGCCCGATCAACCCGAACGTGGTCCCTCGCGGAACCTCGAACGAGACGTCGCGCAACGCCCAGAAGTCGCCATCTGTGCGGGCTCGTCCACGAACCAGCCGCTCTTTGACAGAGTTTCGCCGCTCGGTGTGCAGGGTGAACTTCTTGGAGACGCCGACGACGCGGACGGCAGGGTCGGTCATAGTTCCTCGCTCAGGTCAAGTGCGCGCGACTGGTAGACACGTCGGGCCACCCATGCCAACGCCAGCGCCCATACAGTGATGTACAGCCACGACCGCAGCGGTCCTGGGGTGAGGCCATAGGTCAGGTCACGGAAGACCTCGATGAACTGGGTCAGGGGGTTAGCGGAGATGAGCGTGCCCGCCGGGATTCCCATTTTGGTCTTGCCCGCGATGAGCGTCATCGGGTAGATGATGGGCGAACAGTAGAAGAGCAGCTGGATCGCCACTCCGATGATGTGGGCCATGTCTCGGAAGTGCACATTGAGCACTGCCAGCGACATGGAGATGCTGGAGATGAACACAGTGAACAACACCATCCAGAAGGGCACCAGCAGCCACGTCCAGCTGATATTGCCCAGCGCTGCCAAGAGGACCAGGAGGATGCCGAGCTCGATCGCCGACTGGATGAGCAGCGCTAAGACCGAACCCAGGACCGGCGCATAGGGCGGAAAGTAGATCTTCTTGAGCAGCGGCCCCGCGCCGAGCAACGCACCGATGGCGGTGTTGAGGCTGCCGGCGAACATCGTCCAGGCAGTCAGTCCAGCCAGGAGCCAGACGGTGAAGTTGCCTTGGCGCCCACTGCCGAAATTTGGCGGGTTGACACGCATGATTGTGGAGAACACCAGGCTGTAGATGAGCAAGGTGGCGATCGGAACCACAAGCGACCAGAGCCAGCCCAGTGCCGTCCCCTTGAAACGAGCCTTGAGGTCACGCTGGGCGAAATTCCAGATCAGGCTGCGGTAGGCCCACATGTTGCCGCGCTCGCGCACCGTCATCGTTGTCATGCGGCCACCCCCCCCACGTCGGCCACGGTCCGCAACTCTCGCCATTGGCGAGCTGGAGTTGGGCCCATTCTCCCAAACGTGTGACGTCCCACCATGGTGCGAGCCGGCCGCGGCGCCAGCGGCGCGTGCTTGGCAATTGAGCTCGCGGCGTCGCAGGCAAGGACATCGTCGGTGGACATCCGCCTCGTCCGGGCCATTCCAGGCAGGTAGGCACGGGCCAGGTTCACCGGTCCGGCCGCGGGGACCGCGAAAGCACCTGCCTCCTTGGAGGCTGCATTATCGATCACGGTCACAGCAGCGACGTCGACCACAAGATCGCAGCCCGGCACGGCCACGAGACGCGCTTCCGCATCGATGGTGTTCACGCAGTCGGGGGCAACTGAGCTCACGTGTTTGGCCCCTCGGGCAGATTGCACATTCTCCAAGGATATCGGAAGCAGCCGAACCCACCGACCATCCCAGCCCCGCCGTCGGGTTAGGACGGATCAGATCGCGAGATCCGCTCGCACCTCGGCGACGGACTTCGGCGCCTCAGCGACAGGCCGCGGCGCCTCGGCGAGGTGGCCTAGCTCCGAAGCCGGGTCCCGCGGTCGAGCCGGCCGGCGATATTGCATCTCCTTGATCCGCTCGAGCTGGTCCTCCAGCAGAATGCGGTTCGTTCGCAGCAGGTCGGAAATCACACCGAGCGCCAGGGACAGCAGAGCAGCCACCGACATGATGGAGCCGAAGATGAGGGACTGGATGTGACCGGTGGCCGGGTCACCCGCCAGCCACAGAATCACGAACCGCGCAAACGGGATGACCGACAGCACGCCGAACACCACTGACAGGGTGGCGAAGATGATGTAGGGCTTGAACATCAAGAAACTGCGCACGATCGCGGCCGCTGACTTCACCATGTGGTGGGCGGCGTTCTTGAACAGGCGAGACTCGCGAGTCTTGGCATTCGTCACGACGGGGATGCTTGCGATCCGCAGGCGCTTGTTGCCAGCCTGGATGATCGTCTCCATGCAGTAGCTGAACTGCGTCAGGACGTTAAGCCGGAGCAGCGAAGCGCGCGAGTAAGCCCGGAATCCGCTGGCGGCGTCCGGCAGGCTGGTGCTGGCTGCTCGGTTCACGACACGGCTGCCCACGCGCTGCATGAGCTTCTTGGCAGGCGAAAAGTGCGCAATAGTCTGGGTCTGCCGGTCCGCGATGACGATGTCGGCCTCACCCAGGATAATCGGTTTCACCAGGTCTCCTATGCGATCCTGCGGATACTGATTGTCACCATCGGTGTTCACGACGATGTCAGCACCATGGGCGAGCGCATAGTCCACGCCGTCCCTGAACGACCGGGCCAGGCCCATGTTCCGAGTGTGGCGCACAAGGTGCGTAACACCGTGCTCCCGGGCGACGTCAACGGTCCGGTCCGATGACCCGTCGTCGATGACCAGAATCTCGATCTCATCCACTCCGTCGATCTGGGTAGGGATCGACTCCAGAACGGTAGAGAGCGTCCCCTCCTCGTTGAGGCAGGGGACCTGGACGAAGAGCTTCATTGACTTCCCCTCATGATGTGCTCATCGGTCTTGCCCTTCATCGGGCTTTCCTTCGCTGTGCCGGCACCTTGAGTACCTAGGTTACGACTGTCGGTCATATTGAGCACAGGGATACCGTACAGACAAGAGCGCGGACCCGTTGCCGGGACTGGTTCCCGGTGGCGCGAACTGCGGCGTTGATCGAACTGCAGCCAAGAGCGCGGGACTGGGCCTGGTTCTGGGGCAAACGGGTCGGTCGCCACTTCGACCGCGTGAGGCACTGGTGGTCAAGCGCTCGGGCTCACCACCGGGCCACGATCAACTGATCACGTCCCGGGGGGCGGGTGGGACCGTCACACCCTCTGAACGTGCGCCCATGACTGGCAAGCCGGTGAATGGGAGATGCGTCGCTTCAGACGCGAGTGGGAGGGGTCGATAGTCGCGGACCCTGTGGCTCGGACAGCGAGGGAGTTCCGAGCCAGATGAACGTTGGAATGATCGGCGACAGCCCACGCCAAAATGCCGACGGTGCCGAGTGAAGTCGGCGCGGCACCATATCTTCAGCGGCAAACACCTGCGAGTTCGTCAACACCGAGTATGTGTAGTCCCACACGTGCAGACCTGCACACATGCGTCGCAGGTCATTACGTGTACGGAAGGTCTCGTAATACGAGTCCGCACGGCCAGACATTCTTACGTAACGATCCGCGGTAGCCTTGGGTAGCCACGACAAGAAAGGTAGGCGATAGTGCGGCTCCATGATGCCCCGCTTGTTACCTAGACCCAAGTACACCGCTCCCGTCTCTTTTAGTACACGCAGGATCTCCTTCATCACCGCGTCGGCGTCGGGGACATGCTCGTAAATATGATTAAATAGCACAATGTCTATTGACTTGGCCGGAATAGGCATCTCGTCAGCGGAGCATTGGACAAACTCGACTGTCTTACCAAAGCGCGCTTTGGCCTTGGCGAGTCCCGGCTCGTCGATGTCTACGCCGACGACATTCGCGCCGGCCTTGGACATCTCATCTGCGATGAAGCCGGTAGAACAGCCGATATCAAGCAGGCGGAGCCCTTCAAGGTCGTCTCGCCCGAGAAAGTGCTTGAGCACGGAGATGATCTTGGCCGCCTTGCGGCGACGCTGGTCCTCGTCAAGCATCTTGTCCTGCAGGTCGGAGTACGCCAGTTGCATCGACCGTGCCACTGGTGGTTGATCGGGTCTGTCGCTGCTGATCTCCGGTTCGGTCATGCCGCCACTCTCCCATGCCAGGCGAGTTCCGCGAAGTGCGAACAGCTTTGTAGAACTGCATCACATCGCCGTTGCCGGCTAGGACAACAGCCGCGCGGACCGAATGCATCCGTGAATCTTCGGATTCACGGATGCATCATTCGGGACGGCGCGAGCGCCTCACGGCCGCGCCCGCGCCGGCACCGGATCTCCTGCTCGTCGATCCGCGGCCCCACCGGGCGCCGCTGCCGAGGGCCGGACCGGTTGGCCGTTGAGCGTGGCCAGCCGTCGGCGTGCAGACGTTGACGACGTCGTAGGCGCGGCGCTGTGGGGATCTGGCCTCGCGTCACGGAACGTGGTGTTGCTGGGGCCTCGAAGTTCTGGCTACGAACCCGTCCGCCACCAGCCTTGCCAGCCATCGGCACTCTGGCCGCACTTGGGCGTGTGTACCCAGTTGTTCATTCTTAGGACAGGAGGCCCGAGTTGTCGGCGCTGTTGGATACGGCCGCCACCTGCGCACCCGGGGCTGCTTGGCCGCCAGTGATGTGACACCAGACGTGGCACCCATCGGCGAAGTCCAGAACCTAGCCGCGCTCTGAGTCGCGCGCTGACCAACTGGGCGAGCTTAGGCGCTGCGTGGGTGACATGAGTCCCGTGTCCGTAGGCCCGCAGGGAGTGAAAAGCCGCACTCATAGGCCGATGGACGAAGGATCACACTGAGATACTGTCGCGGCGCCATTGTCTGGACCCGAGCACTGCGAGAGCTGTCATGAGCAGGTCCACGATAATCAGCAGCACTCGCGAAGCCAGACCGACGCCCAACGCCTGGGCGCTGGTCATCGAGACTCCAAGGGTCGCAATGAGCACCACGTCGCGTATACCTGCACCCGCGGGCGCAGGTACGAACAGGATACCCGCGCTGGCAGCGAGAGCGAAGCCGCCGATGGTTGCCGCAAGAACATGCGGTCCTACCACGCCGAGCCCGCTGGTAAGTGCGTAGAGGTGCAGCCCGAGAAGGACCCAGCTCAACAGAGCCCAACATCCAGCCCGCCACATTGCCGACCAAGTAAGTCGCTGACCCAGGGGGGGCCTCCCCAGCCGCATGAACAGCCAGTCGAGCAGACCTGGGATCGTCCTGGGGTGCAGCAGCACAAGCAGGAAAGGCAAGACGAGAAAGAACCAGCGGAACGTCCGCATCGCCGACGTACTGGTCAATGGCAGCAACACGGCACCAACGATGAGGCCGACCGCCAAGGCAAGGGCCAGGCTCAACGCGTTTGCCGCCAGCATTGTGCGCCGCGCAATACCCTTCCTCTTGCCAAACTCCATCTGGGCTACGACCGGCCACACCGAACCTGGCAGATACTTACCAAGCTGACCAACAAAGAACACGCGGAAGCTGCCCGACCGCGGGGGATCAACACCCAAGCCAATCAGCAGCTGACGCCAGAGCATGAAGGTCGCGCAGGCCCCGAGCATCCCGAAGATCACTGAGGCCAACACGGCGGTGGGTCCGAGATGTCCCAGTACTGAGACGAGCTCGTGCCGGCGTGTGCCGATGGCATAGACGGCAGCGGCGCCGGCCAGCACGATGAAGAGATAGGGCGCTATCAGGCCCAACTGCCTCTTCACGAAGGGGCCAACAGGCCCGCCGTCTCACCCTTGGAGCGCTCACGCACCTCATCGAGCAGGGCCACGTAGCGACCACCAATCGCGTCGACAGAGAAGCTCTCTGCGCGGACCGCAGCTGCCCGTCCCAGCTGATCGCACAGCTGTGGATCGCCCAGCAGGCGCCTCAAGGCGGCGGCGAGCTCACTGGCCGAACCAGGGGGGGTGAGCAGTCCGCTGACGCCATCCACCACCGCGTCCCTCAACCCTGGTAGGTCCGATGCGACGACAGCACACCCCACGCTCATCGCCTCGAGCAGAGCGACCGGAAGCCCATCCTGGTCCCCAGAGGCAGCCGCAACGGAGGGGAACACCGCGATCGACGCGGCCCCATACTCCGCGGCCAGCGCTTCGCGCCCGAGTGCACCCACAAAGGTGGCGGACAGACCTGCCGAGACGCCTGTGAGCTGCGCTCGCAACGGCCCATCGCCGACGACCCGCAGCTCGTATCTGGTTTCATCAAGCAGCCTGAGCGCCGCAAACAGTACCGAGAGACCTTTCTTCTCGACCATCCGCCCGACGAACAGGATCCGAGCGGTGCGGCGCTTGGCCGCCACGGCGAGCGGCCGTATCGCTGCGACGTCGGCTCCCATCGGGAGCACCACTGTGCTGGCAGGGTCCGCCCCCAGCTCCACAAGCCGATCGTGCATGTCGGAGTTCATGGTCGTGACTGCGTCGGCATTCTTGAGAACGGCCCGAATCAAACGCCGACTCACCCCGTCGCGCAGCCCGTAGACGTCGCCGCCAGGTGTCGTCACAAGCTTCGGCACGTTGGGGGCAGCGATCAGCGCGGCGAGGCCCTGAGGAATCAGCCAATGAACGTGGATAACATCCGGTTTGGTCCTCCTAACTTCTCGGCGGATCGCCAGCACCTCAGCCAGGAACAGCGGGAGGACCTGAGCCCAGCGACTCCTTCGGCTGCGTAGATTCTCTAGAATCGCCCCGTCTGCGAGGTCCTCCCACCGTCTGGGAAAATAGCGGAAACGGCGAACCTCGAGTGCGCCATCGTCCTCCCGAGGGGTACCACCTGGAACCGAGGGGACCAGGACCCTAGTCTGGTAGTTCAACGCTTCGACCGTCGCTAAGTCCCGTACGAATTGTGGGGTGCCGTCCCCGGTACGCGCCGGATATGTCGACGCAAGAACGAGTAACTTCGGCCTTTGCATGGTGTCATCGTTACATGTCGACGACCTGGCCCGCAGCCGCCCTGCTCGATCCGGCCTGGCGCGAGACGGCGCCAGAGGGCATCCATGACCGCAGCCGTCGGCTTCATCGAATAGCTGGCGTCAATAGACAATGGGTTCGCAGCCGGGACGAACCAGGCGTTTAGACTTCACCACGGACAACGAAGCCGGTGACCGGCGCGCCTGAGAAGACACTGGATGGAGATCTAACGTGGATGCTAGACGCGTTCGGCACCGGCAGGGAGGCGTCAGTCTGGTAAATAACGTGCCCTACTCGAACCGAGAATCGACCCTCTCGCTACTGCCAGGCGCGGTGGTGGGCAGATGGCTGGCCGACAACGCCGACGCGGTCTCCGGCTTGTTGCTCGATCTCGGGGCGGGCAATCAACCGTTCAAGGTGTGGTATTCGGGTTTGGCCGAAAAGTGCGTAGCCGTCGATGTAGCGCCCGCCCCCGGACTCGATGTGTTGTCGATGGCCGCCCCTTTGCCATTCGGGTCCACAACATTCGACACCGTTCTCTGCACCAGCGTCCTGGAACATGTCCATGACGCAGAGGATGTGGTGCGCGAGATTGCTCGAGTCCTCAAGCCCGGTGGGCGACTCATCATTACCATCCCGTTCCTCTACCCCACCCACGAAGCGCCATATGACTTCTGGCGTACAACGCATTGGGGCCTTCGATCGGTCTTGACCAGGCATGGCTTGGAGGTTGACACGGTAGCGGCGCAAGGAGGCCCCGGGCTGCTGGTCTCTCACTATCTGATCGCCGGTTTCGCTCAGCTCGTCATGGCGTTCGCGAAACGACTGGGCAGGTTCGAGTCACTGGTCGACAACCGGTTGGTTCGGGCATTGATCGCCGGACCGCAGGATCTGATTCGCACCAAACTGAGTTATCGTTTGACTCGCTCGTCGCGGGCCGCCAGCCTCGGCTACATGGCCGTCGCGCACAAACCTATGTGAGATCTGAGACGGCTTTGGCCCGTCAACGAGCGTACTCAGATCCACAGTGCTGGGTCCTTGAACATCAGCTCGTAGGGATCTTCGCCCTTGTCCGGGAAACGGATCGTGGCAGGAACACCAGTGGCCACCGCGCCGGCCGGGATGTCCTTGACGACCACGGAGTTCGCGCCGATCTGCACCCGGTCACCGACATATACCGGTCCGAGAATCCGAGCTCCCGCACCGATGGTGACGTTGCTGCCGATCGTCGGGTGGCGCTTGACGTGTTCCATGGAGCGCCCACCAAGGGTCACGCCGTGATACATCAGCACGTCGTCGCCGATCTCGG
>OBLW0100000600.1_pt1 | contig 30709 bp, 18 predicted proteins | sample 1520161 | NCBI WGS metagenome assembly OBLW01 (sample SAMEA3539309, study PRJEB22396) | soil metagenome | biome: tundra; feature: field; material: soil | place: USA | collected 2010-05 | depth 0.15 m
GGATGAAATGCGCCTGGTCGAAATAGCCGCAATCCGCCGCCACCGCCGCCCACTCGACCGGCCGCCCCGAGCCGATCAGCCGCAGCACCTGCTGGAATCGCCGCACGCGGCAAAACAGCTTGGGCGTGAGTCCGACTTCGTTGCTGAACACTTGGATGAACCGCTTCGCGCTGAGGCCGATCTGGCCGGTCACATCCGCGATCGTGCGGGTGTGCGGCAGGCCGTGAAACTCGTGCAGCGCAAAGGCCACGGCCGGGTGCCGCTCCAGCCGCTCGGCCGCCTGCGCGAGCAAGGCCTGTTCCAGAACGCGAAACTTGGCCTGAGGCGTCGCGGCCTCCAGCAACCGCTCGCGCAACTGGTCCGCGAGGCGGCCCCACAAATCCTCCAGCGACACCAGCGTATTGTGCAGCTCGCTGGCCGGCAGATCGAGAAACGGGAAAGCGCCTCCCGGTTTGAAGTGCACGCCGGCGACGGTGTGCTGCTCCGCTGTATCGATCACGAAGAATTCCGAATGCGCGCCCACCACCACCGATCCGCGTAGCGTCCGGAATTTCCCGGTATCGTGCGGGTCGTACACGCGCGTCAGGTCTTCGTTGAGGTTGATCACCAGCTCCATGGAGCCATCCGGCAGCAGGCGCTCCTTCTTATGCGGCTGCTGGTAGCCCTCGTACAACCAGAGCAGTTCCACGAATTCCGATAGCGGCGGGGCGGGGATGTGGCGGTAGGACCGCATCAGATCTATCAAACCACAGCCGGACGTCAGCGGGAACAGGCGGCGGCGCGCACGTTTCCGCGCGGGATGAGGGCGGACGGGATGTGCGCCAGCGCCAGGTTCCAGTCGCCGGTTTCCAAGGCGACGTTGTATAGGACGCGGCCCGTCCGGGTATCGATATGGAGTAGGCGGGAATTACTCAGCGGACTCGGACCACTGGAGTGGATTACGTACAAATCGCGGCCATCCGGACTGACCGCCATGCGATTGACACGCACCGATGGAGCGATATGGCCCACGCGGCCCGTGGACGGCTGGATCACATACACGCCGTCGCGCGCCGTATCGGGACAGGCGAGGCGGCGATCCACTTTGAACCCGAACGCTTCCGCAAGAAAGAGCCGGTCCGGCGCGCCCGCCAGCATGAGCAAGACTGGTTCGTTGCAGGCGCCATGGAGATCCGGCAGGATGATCGATTTGGCCTGCTGTAACTCGCTGTTCTCCGGCTTTACGCTCCACAGTTGGCCCGTTCCAGGAGCGCCATAGCTGAATACGTAGAAGCGGTCGCCGGCCCAGGCGCCGGTGGCCGGTCCGTCCGGAATCGGAAGGCGGCGCGCCAACACTCTGAACTTCAAATCGAAGATGTCCAAAGATGGCTTGGGCGAATTCGTGACGCCGAGCAACCACCGCCCATCGGGCGAAGGTTGCAGGTTGTAGGCGCCGGGCGCTTTCATGGTGGGAAGACGGCTCAACGTACTGGCATCGAATATGTCCACGCCGTGCGCGCCCTGCGTGAAGAGAAAGCGGCCGTCCGGCGAAGGCGAACCGAACAGCGCCGGCGCGGCGAGAAAACACATCTTCCGCGTTTCCAGGTCCAGTGAGTACAGGCCGCAGCACGCGCCGGAATTCCTTTGGCTTTCCTGCGCGATGTAGAGTCTGCGGCCATCCGGGCTGGCGGTGACGCTTTCCACCTGTTGGTTGACGCCAATGCTGGCCAGCGGCCCAAGTGACGCGTCGAAGATCTCGATGCGTCCGGCGCGCGCGGCCGCCAGCACCACCAACGGATCTTCGGAAAAGGCTGGCGCAGCCGCCAACAATAAGGTCGGTAATGTCAAGAATGCGCGCATAGCTCCCTACCTCACCGGTTTCTCGGGGTCCGGTATTTTCGGTTTGACCGGCTCATGCGGAGCCGGCGGGTTCGAGCCGGAAGCCGGCGGCGAAACGGACTTGGGCGGGTTCTTCGATGCGGGCGCTTTGTACCCCGGCGGGTTCACCACGATGATGCCCGTGTACACCGGCACCGGAACGTCGACTTCGACCGGAACTTCCTCCGGCGGCGTGTTGACGACGACCACCGGAGGCGCTGCGGGTGGTCCGTTCATATAGGCCGCGTCGCTGGGCGCGGGACTTGGCTGGGCTTCGGCCCGCACGCGGGCTTCGGCATCGGGCGGACCCTGGAACGCCGTGTCAGTCACGACGGACACGGCGCGCGTGCTGCCGACGCGTAACGGCGGGCGGAATGCATCGAGGCGCGCCGCTGGAAATGGCGGTGATGGCAGCGCCTGCGCGAAGACAGCCGTCGCCAGCGGCTCCTGCGGACGCGTGGTGAAGCCCGCCGGATCGATTTCGAGCGATTCCGGCGCGTAGCGGGCGTAGGTCGTATTTGCGTTCAGATACAGGCGCGGCGCATCGGGCGGCTTCCAGTCTTCTCCAGGCGCCAGCGCGCCCCAGCCCACCAGCTTGGCGCTCTTCAGCCAATACACCTCGCCCGGCTTGAACACGGCGCTTTCGCCGGGCGCCCAGACCCAGCCGGTGCCCTCCTGTTGCATCCAGCGGCCGTAATGATATGGCAGCCAGCCCCAAGGATCGTCGCTGATCCAGGTGTAGCCGAGGCCGTCGTACCAAAGCCACTTGCCGTTGCGGAAAGGCGCCCAGCCGGCCGGCGCCTTAGGTTTCCAAACGGCGCCGAAATCGCCAGACTGGATCCAGACGCCGTACGCATCCAGGTCGGCCAGGCCGTAGCGCAGCAATGGCGCATGTGCCGCAGAGGTGGTCGAAAGCAGCACTTGGTCGCGCTCGTCGCACCAGCGGTCGGTCGCGAGCGGCGGGATCTCGCGATTGAGGAAGAAGCGGGCCGGATGCCCCGGGTCCAGCTTGACCATCTGGCCTGCGGCCAAGTCGAACTCCGCGGTGGGAGAGGAGAAGCGGGCCGTGCCGTCCGCCGCGGCGATCAGACTCCATGGATCGCGCGCTTCCAGGCGCAGGCGCGCGCCTTGACGGATGGTCACCTGCGCTCCCGGCACGGCTACGACCAGGGCGTCCTTGCCTTCGGCCGCGCCTGTGAAGTAGGCCACGCCGTGGTCCAGAGAGATTAACGTGATCCGTTGCCCGGTGGAAAGGCGTGTGTAATCGGAAAGCTCGGCGAGGGAATCGGGCCCCAGCCGCAAGAAGCTGCCGTCGTCCAGTTCCACTTCGACGCGCGAGGAACCTTCCGTGCGCAGCCAGGACAACTCGCGCAGGGGCAGATTGCGCCGCGCGGGCTGCCAGTCGTCGGCTGCCTGGAGTTGCACTTGGACGGTACCGTCGAAGTCGCCCACGCGGGCGTAGCGCGCCTGCCCGGCAGACAGAGTCATCGGGAGCAGCCACAGGGCCAGGCGTTTCATGAGTCCTCCGCGTTGTCCACAGATTTGACGCGGCGTGGACCGCAAGCGTTTAGGGGCGCCAAAAAAAAGATTCAAAAACCGGCGCAGGCGGCCGATGAGGTAAACATGATGAACGCCATAAGCGCCAGTAACACTTACGTGCAACAAGCATCCCAGCCGGCCTCGGCCAGCTCGACCAAGCATTCGGAGGCCAGCAAGACGTCTCCACCTGAGGACACTGTCCACCTGAGCAGTGCGGCCAAGGCCGCCATGGGCGACGTGGACCACGACGGCGACAGCCATTGATCGGGGATTAGTTAGGTTAGCCGCCCGTGGTAGAAGTCCGGGCAGGCTGAATGCCTGCCCCACCTTAGAAGTGGCGGGATCCCGAGAAGTGGCGGGATCCCGCGTCACCGGTGCAATCGAACTGCCGGGATAAGCTGAGGTGTTTTGGCCGCGCGAAGGTCATATGCGGATCCGACCCTCGCCCGCAGGTAGCGCTCGTCTCTGCGGATGCGCCGCTCGATGAGCAGCCACCACAGCCTGGTGAAGAACAGGCCGGCGTGCCGCGGGTGGCGGACGCGACGGTAAGGGCCGCCAGTCATCGGAACGCCATGTTCCAGAGCAGGCACAACGTGGCGGAACAGAAAACCATCCACACGGAATAACCAAGCGACCGTCGGCAGATACAGGATCAAGCCCAGGGTTTTGATTGCGGTGCTGTCTAGCGCCGGCAACAGACGCCAGCGCATAGTCGAGGAACACGAGGGTTTCTGCCAGGCCCGGAATCATGGCCCGCGATGCGATCCGCGAAAACCGACTGTTGGGCAAAGAGGGTCAAGGTCAGCACCAGATACCCGCCCGAGAACAGATCCAGCCGGCTCCACGGATCAGGCGAGGCCCACTGGCGGCGACAGAGCAGCACGACCGCTGGGTAGAAGACCAGAACGCTCGCGAAGCTCAGCCACGTCTTCCGGGCCGAGGGGGCCGCCGGCAGCTTCGGCGCAACCACATTCCCGCGCAGCACGTAGACAATCCTAACAGCGTTAAAATCAAGAAAGCGTAACGATGCGATTACGGGGATGGGTGACCGCTTCCGTGCTGTTATGGCAGGCTGCGGCACATGCCGCTGCGCCGCCAGCGGACTTGTTTATAGAAGTGTCGGTCGTCGACGGATCGAACCAGCCGGTTCCGGGTGTGCAGGTCGAGTTGAAGACCGGGCAGGCCACGGTTTCGCGGGTCGTGACCGATCAGAAGGGGCTTGCTCGATTCACTGACCTGAAACCGGCCCGCTATGAGATCGCCGCCGCCAAGGATGGTTTCGAGTCCGCGCAGAAGAGCGATCTGGACCTTTCGCAATCGCTTTCCGCATCAATCGAGCTGACGCTGGTTCCCGCGCTCGCCCGGCGGGACAGCGTGGAGGTGAAAGGCACGGCCGCGCCCGTGGACGAAGGCGGTTCGGCGCCGAGCGACCTGCACGTCCATACGGTCAAAGAACTCCCCGGCCGGCCCGCAACCGCGACCGATGCTTTGCCCTTGCTGCCGGGAGTGGTCCGCGATCCGAACGGCGGGCTGCTCCTTTCCGCGGCGGGCGAGCACCGCAGCGCGCTGATCGTGAACTCCGCCGACGTCACCGATCCCGCTACGGGACAGTTCGGATTGACGGTGCCGATCGACAGCGTGGAAACGCTCAACTTCTATCAAACGCCCTTCCTGGCGGAGTACGGACGATTCAGTGAGGGACTGGTCTCCGTGGAGACCCGGCGCGGCGGCGATAAATGGAAATGGGAATTGAACGATCCGTTCCCGGACTTCCGCATTCGCAGCTACCACATGCAAGGCCTGAAAGACGCAACTCCGCGCGTAAACGCCGAGGGTCCGCTGATTGCCGGCAAGCTCTACTTCTCCGAAGGCCTGGAATACGAAGTACGCAAGACGGAGGTCTTCGAATTGCCATTTCCATACAACAATAAGAAGCAGGAAGGGTTCAATTCTTTCGCGCAGTTCGACTGGATCGCGTCCAGCAAACACCTGGTAACCGCCACGATTCACGTGGCTCCCCAGCGGCTGGCCTTCGTCAACATGAACTTCTTCAATCCGCAGCCGACCACACCGGACGCCAGCACCCACAACTACACCGCCACGCTGGCGGACCGGCTCAGTATCGGCTCCGGCCTGCTCGAGAGCACATTCTCCGCCACCCGGTTCGACGCGCGCGTGTGGGGACAAGGATCGCAGGATTTGATGATGACTCCGGCGGGCAACTCCGGAAGCTACTTTGCGCAGCAGGGGCGCAACGCTTCCCGTCTCAGTTTGGCGCCGGTCTTCAGCTTTGGCTCCTTCAACTGGCTTGGCACGCATAACTTCAAAGTCGGCTCTTACATGGCCGAGAGTACCGATAACGGCCAGGTTACCGAACATCCGATCGACATTCTGAACTCCGCGAGCCAGTTGATCGAGAGCATCGGCTTTACCGGCGGGCAGCCATTTCGCCGCTGGGATACGGAATATGCATTCTTCGGGCAGGATCACTGGATTGTGACGCCACGGCTGTCTGTCGACTTAGGGGTGCGCACGGAGTCGCAGCAAGTGTCGGAGAGCTTTCGCGTGGCGCCGCGCGTGGGAGTTGCCTGGAACATCTTCCCCAGCGCCGGCACGGTAATTCGCGCCGGGTTCGGATTGTTCTACGATCGGGTTCCGTTGAACGTTTACGCGTTCAATCAATATCCGAGCCAGGTAATCACTATGTTCGACCCCAGCGGCCAGGTCTCGGCCGGACCGTTTCTTTACCAAAACGGCCTGGGAACGGTGAATGTGCGGTATCCGTTCGTCTTTCAGGAATCGGCGGCAGGCAACTTTTCCCCTCGCAGCGCCAGCGGCAGCATGCAGATCGAGCAACCGCTCACACAGCACGTGAAGCTCCGATTAGGCTACATGCAGAACGCTTCGTCGGGACTCGTGATCATGAACACCGTGGCGCCAAATCCGGCAACTAATACCGGCGCTTACCTGCTTTCGGGCACCGGACAGTCGCGTTACCGTCAGTTTGAAGTCACTACGCGAGTGCGGCTGAACGACAAGCGCGAGTTGTTCTTCTCATACGTGCGGAGCCGGGCGCGCGGGGATTTGAACGATTTCAGCAGCTATCTGGGCAGCTTTCCCGTCCCCATCGTCCGCGCCAATCAATTCGGCAATCTGCCGGCGGACCTGCCGAATCGCTTCCTGGCCTGGGGGCTGATCCAGCTTCCGCTGGGATTCCGCGTCGCGCCCGTCTTCGAATATCGCAGCGGGTTCCCCTACGCCGTCACCGACGCGTACCAGAACTACGTGGGAGTGCCTTATGCCAGCAGGTTCCCAAGCTTCGTTTCGCTCGACTCGCGATTCTCCAAGGACTTCAAGCTGAATCCGAAATACACGATTCGCCCGTCCATCAGCGGTTTTAACCTGACCAATCATTTCAACCCGGCGGCCTTCCATGGGAACATCGCCGACCCGGCGTATGGATTGTTCTTCGGCGACCGACACCGGCGATTCACCGCCGATTTGGATGTTGTTTTCTAAACCCACTGGCGGTGTCCCGTGTGATAGATTCTTGGTTCCCAATGTGAGCGCCACGGGCGATATTCGAAGACGCAGCTTTCTCATACGATCCTGCCAGGGTACTGCAGCGTTGCTCCTGCGCGGACGCCCTCTCGATGCGCAGATCTCACCCGCGGGCGGCGAGTTTCACCTGCATCCGCACTATCGCGTGGAGACGCCGCTGGATGCCTTGCGGCTTAAGGTCAAGGCGGGTCTCGACGATTTCCCGGCGGAAAAGGATCACGACTGGATCGCCGCCATTCTGGCGCAGTGGAGCTCCGGGCTGCTGGAGTCTCCGCGGCAGATTCAGTCCTTCGAGAAAGTCCTGGCAGCCGATTTTCAGGGATCGTCGTTGCGGCCAGTGGAATCCCGGGTAGTGCGTCCGGGGCCGGCGCTCGAGATCCGTCGCGTTACCTTCGCGCCCCAGGCCTCTCTTGGGCCGGCGGCTTTTCTTCAGGAGTTGCGGTCCACGTTGGGTAGTTACGCGAAGATTTTGACTGCCGAGTTCCAAGTGACTCAGATTGAGGCGGCTCCGGGACGCTCCAAAACTCGCGTGCGATATGAGTTAGTAGGCGGCGGCCCGGACTTTCACCGCGAGCAACGTGTGGGCGAGTGGGAACTCGAATGGAAAGCCGGGGCACTGCGGCGCTGGCGGGCGTCGGATGAGACACGCAGCCGGTCGGCCGCGCCCTGGTTTGCCGACTTGACCGCGCAGGCTTTCGGTGGCAATCGCTCTTACTCGCAGCAATTGCTGCGCGGCGTCGATTACTGGCGAACGGTCCTCGATGGCGCCTGCGGCATCGACATTTACGGCCACAACGGAGTGTCCGCCGGCGACATCGATGGCGACGGGTTCGACGATATCTACGTCTGCCAACCGGCCGGGCTTCCCAACCGGCTTTATCGGAACCGGGGGGACGGAACGTTCGAGGACATCACCGAAGCGTCGGGCGTCGGGATACTGGAAAACACGGCGTGCGCGATTTTTGCGGACTTCGACAACGACGGACGCCAGGACCTGGTGGTGGTACGCGCCAACGGTCCGCTGCTCTTCTTGAACCAGGGCGACGGCAAGTTTCGCCACCAGCCCGGCGCGTTCCACTTCGCCAACGCTCCGCAGGGAACCTTCACGGGGGCGGCCGCCGCCGACTACAATCGCGACGGCTGGCTGGACATTTACTTCTGTCTCTACTCTTATTACCAGGGCACGGATCAGTACCGGTATCCGGTTCCTTACTACGCGGCGGAGAATGGGCCTCCCAATTTCATGATGCGTAACAACGGGGATGGAACGTTTCGCGATGTCACCGCGGAAACGGGACTCGGCCGGAACAATACACGCTATAGCTTCTGTTGCGGCTGGAACGATTACAACCGGGATGGATGGCCTGACTTATATGTGGTGAACGACTTCGGCCGGAAGAACTTATACCGGAACAACGGCGACGGTACGTTCACCGACGTCGCGGCGCAGGCAGGGGTCGAAGACGTCGGCGCAGGCATGAGCGTGTCGTGGTTGGACTACGACAATGACGGCGCCGGCGACCTATATGTGGCTAACATGTGGACCGCGGCGGGCGGACGCATCTCGATGCAGGACGGCTTTCAAAAGGACGCGCCGGAGGCGGTCCGCGCATCCTATCGCAAACACGCCATGGGCAACTCGCTCTACCGGAACGGCGGCGGAGCGTTCCAGGATGCCACCGCAGCCGCTCAGGTAGGGATGGGCCGATGGTCGTGGTCGAGCGACGCCTGGGACTTCGACCATGACGGCTTCTGCGACCTATATATTGCGAATGGCATGCTATCGGGCCCGTTACGGGAAGACCTGAACAGCTTTTTCTGGCGGCAGGTAGTGGCTAAGTCGCCGGATGAAGCTAAGGCATCGCCCGATTACGAACAGGGTTGGAACGCTATTAATGAGCTGATCCGCGCCGATTACACGTGGAGCGGATTCGAGCGCAACGTCTTATACGCGAACAACCGGGATGGCACGTTTTCCGATATATCGGGCGCGGTGGGGCTGGACTTCATCGAAGACGGCAGAGCCTTCGCGCTGGCGGATTTCGATCATGACGGGCGGCAGGAAGTGTTCCTGAAGAACCGCAATGCGCCACAGTTACGGCTGCTGAAGAACGTCGTGGAGCGGTTGCCGCCATCCATCGTTTTCCGGTTGCGCGGCGTGAAGAGTAATCGCGATGCTATTGGCGCTACAGTCACGGTGGAAACCGAATTGGGGCGGCAGAGCAAGACGCTGCAGGCGGGGTCGGGGTTCCTTTCCCAGCACAGCAAGGAGGTATTCTTCGGCCTGGGTTTTCCAAAGAGCCCCGCCAAGGGGCCCGTGAGGGCGACCATCCGCTGGCCGAGCGGCCTGGTGCAGAAGATCCGGGGCGTGCCGCTCAACCATAGAGTATGGGTTGAGGAGGGCGCCGAGCCGTCCCGCATGGAGCCGTTCCGAGCCGCCACGCCGGTACGGGCCGCGGCCGGTCCGCAAACAGGCGAACCGCTGCCGGCGACGGTGGAGACCTGGCTGCTCTCGCCTGTAGCCGCGCCTGCGTTTCCGCCTTCCGCGATTGGCGGCAAGCCGGTGCTTCTGCATTTCCGCGCGGCGGGCTCCGCGGACGCACTGCGCGCCAACTGGCCGGTCCCGGGTGTGCAACTGCTTAGTGTGCGCGTCGATGAATCCGAGGACTTAGCCGCCACTTACAACATTCTTTATCGTTACCTGTTCGACCGGCACCGCGACTTAGAGCTTCCTACATCGTTCCTCATCGACGGCAAAGGGGATATCGTGAAGGTTTACCAGGGGCCGGTCGTCCCGGCGCATGTGGACGAAGACTCCCGGCGGATTCCGCGAACCAGCGCGGAACGTCTGGCAAAGGCGCTGCCGTTTCGCGGCGTTAGCGAGACGTATGAGTTCGGGCGAAACTCGCTCTCCTTAGGTTCGGCGTTCTTTCAGCGCGGCTATTTCGATCAAGCGGAAACGGCATTCCGGCTGGCTCTGCGCGACGATCCAGCGAGCGCCGAGGCCCACTACGGGTTGGGGAGCGTTTATCTGAAACAGGAGAAGACGCGCGAGGCGCGAGATAGCTTCGAACGCGCGGTGAAGCTCAGTGCGAGCTATCCCGATACGCTGCCAAACGCCTGGAACAATCTCGGCCTGCTGGCCACGCGCGAGGGACACATGGACGAGGCCGCCGGCCACTTTCAGGAAGCGCTGCGGGTAAGTCCCGATTACTGGATTGCGCTGGAAAATCTGGGGAACGCCTACCGCTTGCAAAAGCGTTGGGACGAAGCTCGGAAAACGCTGGAGCGAGCGCTGGCTGCCAGACCGCAAGACCCCGAGGCGAACTACAACCTGGCGATGGTGTTTGCGCAGACGGACGATGCGGAGCGCGCCTACGAGTATCTGCGGAGGGCTTTGCAGCTTCGCCCTGCTTATGCCGAAGCCCTGAACAATCTCGGCGTGCTTTATCTGCGAACCCAGCGGCGGGACGAAGCCGTTGCGAAGTTCGAGGAGTGCATCCGGGTGGCGCCGGCCTTCGACCAATCTTACCTGAACCTGGCGCGAGTGTACAGTCTGGAGGGCGCGCCGGAGAAGGCGCGGGCTGTTCTCATCGAACTGATGAGGCAGCATCCAGGTCACGTGCAGGGGCAGAAGGCGCTGGACCAATTGCGGTGACGCACTCCGTCGAATGGGCCTGCTAAAATGGCGATCAGCATGGCCCATTCCCGCGCGAACCGTTGTGTTTTGGTGGCCGTCGCGTTGTTCGCTGGGCCCGCTCACGGACAACCCGAGCGGTCACAGGGTTCAGCTACCTTGCAGGGATCTGTCCGAGATTCGCGCCGCCGCCCGCTTGGCGCAGCCACCGTGTATCTGCAGATGAAGGCCACGGGACAAACTCTGACCGCACAAACGGACCCGGCAGGAGCTTATCGTTTTACCGAACTGCAGGCCGGCACATACCTGCTGCGCGCGGAAGGCGGCGGATCGGGCGAGGCCGCCGCCCGTCCCATTATCCTTGGGGATGGAGAGACGAGCAAGGTCGATCTTACCGTCGAGTATGCATTCTTCGACGAACCTAACTTCATCGTGGCGGGTGTGACCGACCCTATTAGCCGCGGCGGCCATGGCTCCGACACGGTGCTGCGTTCGACCGAAGCGCTGGCTAAGGCAACCGCTTCATTGAGCAAGGAACCGGGTAGCGCTTCCGCGTCCGGCTCATCCGCCGAGCTGCATCACACGCTAGGTTACGCCGCGGAGAGGCGCGGAGACGCGCTGGAAGCCGTGCGCGAGTATCAGCGGGCGGCTGAACTGGAAGCGAGCGAGCCAAACCTGTTTGACTGGGGGACTGAGTTACTGATTCATCGCGCGACCGAGCCGGCTACGGAAGTTTTCCTAAAGGGCCATCGCCTGTTTCCGCGTTCGCTGCGGCTGCTGCTGGGTCTGGCCGCGGCCTGGTACGCGCGCGGCGATTACGATCGGGCGGCGGGGCGCTTTTTCGAAGCCTGTGACCTGAATCCCGGCGATCCTGGCCCATACATGTTTTTGGGCAAAGTGCAGAGTATCGAAATCACTAAGTTGGAAGGTTATGCGGAGAGGCTCGAGCGATTCGCTAAGCTTCACCCCGATAACGCCCGGGCCAATTATTATTACGCGGTCAGCCTCTGGAAGCAGCGTAAAGGGCCGGAGGATTCCGAGACGCCGGCGCGCGTGCGGGAGTTGCTGGAAAAGGCCGTCCGTCTCGATCCGAGTCTGGGCGCGGCTTACTTGCAACTAGGCATTGTACATTCCGACCAGAACGATGACGCCCACGCCATCGCCGCGTACCGGAAGGCGATCGAAGTCAGTCCCCGGATGGACGAGGCACATTACCGCCTGGGCCAAACTTACGAGCGGACCGGGCAAAAGGTGAAAGCCCGGCAGGAACTCGAAGCTTATGAGCAGATGTCGAAGCAGTTGCGGCAGGAAACAGAGCGCGAGCGGAGTGAGATCCAGCAGTTTGTGTTCGAGCTGCGAGACGGCAGCCGGGCTGCGCCGCCGCGATAGGTAAACACATCTTGAACGGCTATTTGCCTTTTTCAGCAATGGGGGCAGCCATCAGATTGACAAACATCTCATAGAACCTCTCCGCATCCAATTCCAATTGAATCTCGACCGGCTGCGCGGCGAGCTTCGGCCTATCCTTCTCCATCCAGGTCAGTGTGTTGCCGTATCCCGCGCCGTGGTCGATGTCCACGCTCATGTAGCGAGTCTCACGCCTCGTTATTAGTGTCGGGTCGATCCACGCGGCCGCGGCCAGTTCGTCCCACATGAAGTCGGCTCCCTGGCCTTCCTGGTAGAAACGTGCGATATAACGCGCCAGCGCGGCGCCGCCGGCTTCGATGCGCTTGACCATGGCGCGCGTCAGGCGGGTCTTGATCGAAATGTCCGTGGGTGTGCAGACAATCTTCTTCCACGGCGCGCGCAACACGATGTGCGCCGCCTCCGGATCGAACCAGAAATTGAACTCGTGACGCGGATTAGTGGCAAACTCCGTGTAATCCGTCTGGGGATTCAGACTTCCGCCCATGAACACCAGTTCGCGCGCCAACCCCGCAAACTCCGGATCGAGTGAGATGGCGAGCGCCAGGTTAGTCATGGGTCCGCCTTCGTAGATGGTTACATCGTGCGGATACAGATGCACCATGCGCACCAGGAAATGCACAGCGTCTTCGGCGGCCGGCTTGGTGGAGGGCTGGCCTTCCGGCAGCGCCGGCACCACGGATGGCGCGTGCCACCACCGGTCGTCCCAGGCACCGGCGTACGCCACTTTGCCGTAGCGATCCTGCCAGAGTTGAGCTTCCTCGCGGGTACGCACCAGCGGGAATGCGGCGCCGCTGAATACCGGGATGTCCGTGCGGCCAATGATTTCGAGCAGGCGCAGCGTGTGCGCCAGTTCTTCATCGCGCCATTGGTCTCCGCTCACCACGGTGATGCCGAGCACTTCGACTTGCGGACACTGGATCATCGTCAGCAGCGTCTGCATGTTGCTGCCGCCGGGTCCGGAGCAATCTTCGTTGACGATGACTTTGCGACGCTGCTGGGACCACGCGGCGGCGATCGCCAGCAGCGTTAGTGCGATAGCCAGACAGCGCCCCCCGGCGCCGCGGGTACGCTTAGAACAAAAACTTAAGCGCAAGCTGAACCAAACGCGGGTTATTCACCGTGGTGTTAATCGCGCCGAAGCCCGGTGTACCGAGTTCCGGGCAAGAGGCGCAGATGCCGCTGCCGGGGGTGCCGAACTGCGGATGATTGAGCAGATTGAAGACTTCGAACCGGAAATCGAGCCGCATCCCCTCGCGCCAGGGCAGCAGGAAGTGCTTGATGGCCGAGAAGTCCGTATTCACAAAGTGCGGGCCCGACACCGGAGCGCGGGACGCGTTCCCTAGTTCGCCGGTGGGCGGCGCGACGAAACAATTGGGGTTAAACCATTCGTTGATGCTCTGATTGCCCGGTATCGGGTTACAAATCTGATTCGGGCGAATCAGGCTGTTCCCATTGTTCTGGAAGTTGACCCCGGAGCCATTGCTCGCCACCACGAAAATCGGGAACCCGGAGATGGCTTTCTCTATCCCGGTAATCTCCCAGTTACCCAGGATCGCGCTGGTGGCGCCGTTCCAGGAGCTACCGAACTTCTTATCCTTGCCGAAGGGCAATTCATAAATCACACTGGCGGTGAAATCATGATTGAGATTGATTTGAGACAGACCCCAATCCAACTGTTGCCAACCCGGCAGAGGGAAGTAAGTCGCTCCCAAGCTGCTACCCAGGCCGTCTGAGTAGCCGGTGTCGTTGTTCCTGGAATAGGTATAGCCAATCAACGCATACAGACCGTGCCGGGCGCTCTTCGTCTCCGCCTTGATTTGGAGGGAATCATAGTGAGCGATCCCCACGTCGTTGATGTTAGAGATTGTCGAGAAGGGGAAGTTAGTCGCCGGAAGGCCGAAAGCCGACCCGCCCGGGCCACAACCCAGCGTGTATCCGGAGACGGTACCGCATGCTGTGGGAGATCCCAGGTTCAAGTTATTGCCGTCCACCAGAATGTGGGACGCGCGAGATCCGGCATATCCGGCTGTCAGCACCACCTGGCCCGGCAGTTGGTGTTCCACGTTCACGTTGAACTGCTGGACCCGTCCCTGCTTGAAATTGGTGTTTTGCGAAAGAATAGTGCCTGTGAACGAATTAGGGTCGGGAGGCGCCGTGAAAAGGGGGAAGCCCTGCGACACGGTAAGCGCTGGATAGGGTGTCTGCTTATACGTCGTGGCGCAGGCTGACGCCGCGGACGGACATCCGCCACCGAAAGCGAATGCGTCGGACTCGGCGTAGTAGGGCGGGTTTTGCCATAAGCCCTGCGCGCCCTGGTTCCAGGACGAATCGTGGAAAATGGCATAGCCTCCGCGGATTACGGTTGTCTGGCTGCCCCATGGTTTCCACGCCAATCCGAGGCGCGGTTCCAGCGCCGTCATGTCCATCTTGATACCGGCCCAGGAGTCCGCGTTCTGTCCGGAAATGGCAAAGGTCTGGCTGGATAAGACAAAATTCGCCTGGCGGTTGGCGGCCTCACTGATGGGCGTAACCAGAGCCCAAGCCAGGCCCAGGTTTATTGTCAGATCCTTGCTCACCCGCCAATCGTCCTGCACATAGGGGCGGTACATTTTCCAGCGGCGGCCGGTAATTGTGCCATTAAAGGTTTGATCGTGGATGGCCAAGTCGGGGAATCCCAGAAGTAAAGAGGCTGCGGGTTCCCCGCCCCAATCGCCTGTGAAGATCCAGAATCCGTCCTGGAAACCGCTGGCCTGCACATTCATCTGATTGGCGCGAATGTTTCCACCGACTTTGATGTCGTGGTTGCCGCGAACCATGTCGAACGAGTCGGAGATGGAGAAAACGTTGGTCCCACCCTGGAATGGCGCATATCCGCGATCGCCGAGCGACCAGTATCCACTCAACTCGGTCGATGTCAACCCGCAACTAATGCCTCCCAGATTGGCGCCCGGAATGCCAAGTTTCTGCGCTTCACAGGTGCCGCTGCCAAAAGACGTGATCTCGTTGAAGATCCTATTGAAACCAATATTGATTTGATTGACGGTCCGCTCGGAGAAAATGTGAGTTTCCGACAGCGCGGCGTTGCGCCCGTGATTGGTGATGTTCTGCGTGCTGCCAAAGGCGCCGGCTTCGGCGAAGCCTGGGGAACCGCCGGGGACGAACGAGGCGGCCTGATCGTAGCTGAACCGCGCAAACGCGGAATCTTTGGCGGAGAAATTGTGGTCCAGCCGGATGTCGAACTCGCCTTCGTTGAGCTTCCTCACCGGCTCGTTTACGTAGTTGTAGCCGAGGGCCGGGTTGTTGGCATTGGGCAAAGGATAGAGGTTGATCATCTGCTGGCCGATCGGGCTTGTCAGGCCCCGCGGAATCTTATTGCAATCGACGCCCGGCGACTGGCTGCCATCCGCGGCCGCCGGCAGCGGGTTGCCCGAGCTATCGCACTGGAAGTGTGAATCGGGCGCTCCCGTCATATAAGGATTGGTTAGAAACCCGGAGCGCGGATTGCCGAATGCGTCCGCACTAAAATCGCCGCTTCGCATAGCGGCCGAGGGAACCAAGCCCACGAACGGAATCCCGTGCCGCTGCTGTTTCGCCTGATAATCGGCGAAGAAGAACGTCTTGTCCTTTTGGATCGGTCCGCCGAGCGAGCCGCCGAACTGATTCAAATTGAACTGTTCGGTGTTGGCGGCGAAGAAGCTGCGCGCGTCCAGGTCCGTGTTGCGGAAGAATTCGAACAGGGAGCCATGGAAGTCGTTGGACCCCGACTTAGTCGTTACCAAAACTGTCGGACCCGCGCGCGTACCATATTCGGCGGAGTAGTTGTAAGTCAGGACCTTAAATTCCTGGATGGCGTCAATCGAAGGCAGAATAGCGATGCCACCCGCGGTCAGTTCGTTGTTGTCGTTGCCGTCATACAGCCAATCCGTGGAGTTGGCGCGGGACCCGCCCACCGAGAGCGAAAACGAACCGCGCGCCGCTACTTCGCTGCTGGGACCACCAGTGAAAAAGCTGCTCGGGTTGGTTTCCGTAATAGTGCCGGGAGTGAGCGTCGCCAACTGGACAAAGTCGCGTCCGTTCAAAGGCAGTTCGGCGACCTGCTGGGAAGTGATCACCTGGCCCAGCGTCGGGTTGGTGGTCTCCACGGCCACCGTGGTCGCGGTCACCTCCACGGTTTCTTTCACGGACGCGGGGGCCAGCCTGAAATCCACCTCGCGGTGTTCGTCCACTTGCAGCCGGACGTCTTTTTGTTCGGCGGGCTGAAAACCGGTGAATTCCACGCGTACGCTGTAGTTCGCTACGGGCAGCAAAGGTACGAGGTAGTGCCCGGAATCGTCGGTCGTGGAATCGCGGGTGACGCCCATGGCAGGCGCGGTCACCACCACCTTCGCCCCGGCAACCGCGGATCCCGTGGCGTCGGATACGGTGCCCGAAATGACCCCGGTAGCCTGGCCATAGAGTAACGGACTCGTGCCAAATACAAGCAAACAAACGACCGCCGCGAGCAGCATTCTTCCGGTTGGCATCGGCACTCCCTTTCACTGCCACTCCCGCGAGTGGCGATATAGTATTCTCCCCTTGCAACGCAAATTCGGAAGAGCGAGGAGTGAACTAGTATGACTTGATTATTACGGTTGTGTCAAGCCTTTCCTGGCGCCTGGATGGCGGCTATAATGGCCTCTAGCCGTGCAGAAATCCTGGCAGGCTGAATGCCTGCGCCTCCGCATGCGAAAACGAACCTGGAGCCGCTTAATCCTCCGCATCGCCATCCTGATGGCGGGACTCACGGCCGTGTCCATCCTGTATCATTATACGATCCGCGCCAACAGCACTACGGCCGCGTTGACCTATCTGTTGGTGGTGGTTGGAGCGGCCACCCTTTGGGGCCTGCCGGAAGCGATGGCGGCGTCCGTCTGGAGCATGCTGTGTCTCGACTACTACTTCATGCCTCCTGTGCCGGCGCTGGGCATTGACGACCCACAAAACTGGGTCGCGTGGGGCACTTTCCTCATTACGTCATTCGTGGTCAGCGAACTGTCTACAAGACTAAAGAAACGGGCCCTGGAGGCTACCCAACGGCAGAGCGAAATCGAGCGGATGTACGCCCTGAGCTGTAGCCTGATGCAGGGCAGCGCGGCAACCGCATTGGCCCAGGGCATTCCCGGGCAGGTGGCGGAGATTTTTGGCTGTCCCGGGGTGGCTTTCTTCGATGGGCTTTCCGGCCAGGTCCACCGCACCGGGTCCGCGGCGGGGATCTCCGATGTCGCGTTGATGGACATATCCGGCCCTTCCAATGCGCCGCGCCCGGCCGGCGGCAATGCGACGCTCGTCGCGGTAAACCTGGATGCCACGGCCATCGGCAGCCTGGGATTCAGCGACGCCTCGATTTCGGCGCCCGCTATGCAGTCGATCGCCAATCTGGTGGCCTTGGCCATGGATCGGGTGCGCAAACAGGAGGCCGCCGCGCAGGCCGAGGGGGCGCGGCGCCATCAGGAGCTGAAGTCCATGCTGCTGGATGCTCTGGCGCATGAGTTCCAGACGCCGCTCACCTCCATCCGCGCGGGCATCGACGCCATGCTCGCGGAATCGCCGGGGCGCGATCAGCAGGAATGGCTTGAGATTATGGATGAAGAGAGCGGACGCCTCAGCGCCATGATGACCGAAGCCATCCAAATGGCGCGCATCGAAGCGGGGCACATGGACCTGGATAAGCAGATGCACACGGTGGAGGATCTGGTCTACTCGGCCCTGGAGAAAGAGATGGCGGAGGGTTCGCAAGTCGAAATCGATTTGCCGCAAGGTCTGCCTGCGGTTGCCGCCGACGCCGGGCTGATCCGCCTGGTGATCCGGCAAATCGCCGGGAACGCTTTGAAGTATTCGCAGCCGGGCGCGCCCGTCACGGTAGGCGCGCACGTGGGGGATACCGGCGTGGTGATCAGCGTCACCGACCGCGGGCCGGGCATTCCGGCGGAGGAGCAGCGGCAGATCTTCGAAAAGTATTACAGAGGCAAGCAGGGGCGCGGCCATCTGACCGGCATGGGAATGGGGCTGCCCATCGCGCGCCAGGTCGTGGAGGCCCACAACGGCCGGATGTGGGTCGAGAGTCAGCCTGGCGAAGGCGCCACATTTTCGTTTACTCTTCCTTTAGCGCACGAGGAGGCCAGCGTTTGAGCGGAGCCAAAATCCTGGTGGTCGACGACGACTTGCAAATCCGGCGGGTGATGCGCAAGATGCTGGTTGCGCAGGGTTACGCGGTGAGCGACGCGCGCAGCGGTGAAGAGGCCTTGGAGATGCTGCGCCGCGGCCGGCACGACTTGGTGTTGCTGGATCTGGCGATGCCCGGCATGGGCGGCCTGGAAGCCTGCCGCGCGATTCGCGCCGGTTGGGATCTTTCGATTGTCGTCCTGTCGGTCCGCGACATGGAGAAGGACAAGATCGGGGCCCTGGACGCCGGCGCGGACGATTACGTGACCAAGCCGTTCAGCATGCAGGAACTGTTGGCGCGTATCCGCGCCGGGTTGCGCCGCTCGCCGCTGGCTCCGGAAGCGGCGCCACAACTGCTGCAAACCGATGGCCTGGAGATCAACTTCACCGCGCGCCGGGTCAATGTGGGGGGCCACGAAGTCCGTCTGACCCGCAAGGAGTTCGACCTCTTGCAGTATCTGGCTGCCAGTCCCAATACTCCCATTCCGCATCGCCGGCTGTTGCAGGCGGTGTGGGGACCGGACTACGGCAACGAGGTCGTCTATTTGCGGGTGTTTATCAATCAGCTCCGCAAGAAGATCGAACCGGAGCCCGCCAAGCCGCGTTACATCCTGACTGAGCCTTGCATCGGATATCAATTCCACATGCCGCACCAGGCAGAGAGCCAGGCAGAGAGCCAAGCATGACCCCTCAAAACGCAGGCGCGCCTTCGCCTGAACTCATCTTCGAGACCTTGATCGCCTATCAACGCTCCGCGGCCTTGCGCGCGGCGATTGAATTGGACTTGTTTCGCGCCATCGGCGAAGGGCCGGGCGACATCGCCTCGCTGGCGCGGCAATGCGGAGCCTCCGAGCGCGGCATTCGCATACTCTGCGATTACCTCACCATTCTTGGATTGCTGGCCAAGGAAGGTGGCCGTTACCGGCACACGCCGTCGAGCGCGGTATTCCTGGACCCCCGCTCGCCGGCATCGATCGCCTCGGCAGCGCGGTTTCTAGGCCATCCAGCGCTCGCCGAACCGTTCGTCCGCCTGGCGGAGGTCGTGCGGAGCGGCCACACGATACTGCCGGGAGACGGTTCGGTGGAGCCGGAGAATCCCATTTGGGTGGAGTTCGCGCACGGCATGGCGCCCATGATGGGGGCCCTGGCCGGACCCCTGGGCGCGATTGTGCTCGACGGGCTGGCCGGACCGCTGCGCGTGCTGGATATTGCCGCGGGTCACGGCCTATTCGGCATTGAGGTGGCCAAGCTAAATCCGGAAGCCAGCGTTACGGCGGTAGATTGGGCGGTCGTGCTGGAGGTCGCGCGCGGCAACGCGCGTAAGGCGGGCGTGGAGGATCGCTACCAGCTTCTGCCTGGCAGCGCGTTCGACGTCGAGTATGGCGGACCTTACGACATCGTCCTGCTCACGAATTTCCTGCACCATTTCGACCCGCCCACGTGCGTCGGGCTGCTGCGGAAAGTGCATGCGGCATTGAAGCCCGGCGGCCGCGCGGCGGCGCTGGAATTCGTGCCCAATGAAGACCGCATTTCGCCGCCCATGGCCGCGGCCTTCAGCTTGACCATGTTGGCAAGCACCGCGGCCGGCGATGCGTACACCTTCCGCGAACTGGAGAAGATGTACCAGGAAGCGGGCTTCGGCGCCATCACCGCGCACTCCATCCCCAGAAGCCCGCATACCGTGGTGATGGGCTGCGCGTAGGCTAACGCTAACAGGTTGCGGAAAAAGGCAACTTAGCCTCCGATAAACACAGATAAACACCGATAAGACAGATTCAAGGTCTTTGTTTTATCCGCGTTGATCGGTGTTAACCGGCAGCCCTCGCTCTTAGGTGCCCGTAGTCCCCGTCGCGCCGGGCTGTAAGCTGGTTTTATGGTGGGTTGCCAATGATGGCCGGCTTGTCGCCCAGGGTGATTCTTCTGCCGGGCCTTCTGATGGCGCTGGCCGCGGGCGCGTCCGATAGTGTGGCAGCCCGCAAGAGCGCGGCTACAAGCCCGCTCCGAGCACGCGCACCGTCGGTGATCACGATCGATTATCCGGAAGAAGGATCGATCTTTCCGCCCGAGATCACGCCCCCGACGTTCCTGTGGCGCGATGGCGGGAAGGGTGTCACCTTCTGGCGAATCGACGTCTCGTTCGGCGATGGCCCGGCGACGATTCACGGGACCTCCCAGGGCGAGCGCATGCGCATCGGCAGGATCGATCCGGATTGCGTCGCCGAGACGAACGAGCCACCCAGGCTCACTCCGCACCTGGCGGCGGCGCATTCCTGGACGCCGGACCTTGTAACCTGGCAGGCCATCAAGCGGCATTCGGTCGCGAGCGCCGCGACGGTGACCATCATCGGCTTTCGCGGTGATGCCCCGGACCAAGCCATCTCGCGTGGAAAGGTCACCATACGCACTTCAAGGGACGCGGTGGGTGCGCCGATCTTTTATCGCGACGTGCCTCTGATGCCCTCGGATCTGGAAAAAGGCGCGATCAAACCCCTGGCCGCGGAGGCGGTGCCGCTCGTCGCCTGGAGAGTTCGCAACGTGGGCGAAGCCCGCAGCCGGGTGGTAATGGAAAACCTGCCAGTGTGCGCCAACTGCCATTCGTTCTCCTCAGACGGCAAGACGATGGGAATGGATCTGGATGGCCTGCAGAACAACCGGGGGATGTACATCCTGACGCCGGTTGCGCCCGAGATGGCAATTCGCAAACAAGACGTGATTCAGTGGAGTTCGCCGGAAGGCAAGCTGAAAGGGAACGTCCGGATCGGCTTCATGTCGCAGGTCTCCCCGGACGGGCAGTACGTGGTCACCACGGTCAACCCGGCCGCGATGGCGGCCGCCTCCGAGGAGCCTCCCAGCAACTATTACGTGGCCAATTTCAAGGACTACCGGTTCCTCCAGGTGTTCTATCCAACCCGCGGGATTCTAAGCTGGTACAGCCGCCGCACGGGAGTGCTGCGGCCGCTGCACGGCGCCGATGACCCACGGTTTGTGCAGATGGGCGCCGTATGGAGCCCCGACGGTCAGTACCTGGTATTTGCGCGCGCCCAAGCCACAGACCCCAATCCGCCGGGTGTGCCGCTCGCGAAATTCGCCAACGACCCGAACGAGCTCCAACTCATGTATGACCTCTACCGGGTTCCGTTCTACAACGGCGAGGGAGGCGTGCCGGAGCCGATCGCCGGCGCGTCGCGGAACGGTATGAGCAATACGTTTCCGAAGGTGTCGCCCGATGGGCGTTGGATCGTGTTCGTCGAATGCCGTAACGGGCAGCTCCTGCGTCCCGACAGCCAGTTGTACATTGTTCCCGCGGGGGGCGGGCAGGCGCGGCGCATGCGGTGCAACACGCCCCGGATGAATTCGTGGCACAGCTTTTCGCCCAACGGCCATTGGCTGGTGTTTTCGTCGAAGGGCCGGTCGCCCTACACGCAGATGTATCTCACGCACATCGACACAGATGGCAATGACAGCCCGCCCATCCTGATCGAGAACGCAACCGCGGCGAACCGCGCGGTGAACATTCCGGAGTTTGTGAACGTCCCGCCGGATGGCTTGCGGCAAATGGGCGGACCGGTCATCGACTATTACCGGTTGGTCAACAGCGCGGCGTATCTGCAGAGGACCGGATCGTACGAGGCGTCCGCCACGGAGTGGAGGAAGGTCCTGGAACTGAGCCCCGATGACGAAGTCGCGCACCGCAACCTGGGAAGCGTGCTGCTCATGACGGGCCACCGGGAGGAATCCGCGGCGCATTTGCGGAAAGCGTCCGAGATCAAGGTCCGCGCGGCGCTGGAGGCCGATCCCGCGTCCGCGCGGGGATTCAACGATCTGGGCGTGCTGCTGGTCCGGATGGGGCGCGTGGAGGAAGCCGTGGCGCAATTCGAGAAAGCGGCCGAGCTGCAGCCGGATTTCGCCGCGGCGCGTGCGAACCTGGGCGGCGCGCTGGCGAAGTTGGGGAGGCTGGACGAGGCGCAAGTTCAACTGCGCAAGGCTCTGGAGTCGGACGCCGGGTATGCGCCCGCACACTACAATCTGGGGCTGGTTTTGAGCCAGCGGGGGGATGCGCAGGGAGCCATCCGGGAATGGCGGAGCGCGCTGGATCTCGACCTGAAATACGCCGCGGCCCACGACAGTCTGGGCGACGCGCTGTATGCGCAAGGGCGGACAGCGGAGGCCCTGGCGCACTGGCGCGACGGTATCCGGCTGCAACCGAACGACGCACCGGCGCTGCGGTGGGCGGCCTGGGTATTGGCGACCTCGCCCGATGCGACAATCCGGAACGGCGGCGAGGCGCTGGCGTTCGCGGTACGGGCGGTTGAACTCTCTGGCGGAAAGGACGCGCGGATGCTGGACACGCTCGCGGCCGCGTACGCCGAGAAGGGGCAGTTCGCCGACGCGGCACTGACGGCGCGCAGGGCTCTTGTACGGGCCGCGCAAGAGAACCAGCCCGCGCTGGCGAACGACATCAGGATCAGGATCGCGTTGTACGAAGCGGATCAACCGTTTCGCGACCGGGATGTCTCCGCCGCTCACCCGTGAACGGCTCCGCCGAACTCCGCAGGAAAATGGCGATAGATGGCGTGTACCAGAAATGACCGCTTCGTTCGCGCACATTTGGCCCACGGAGCACTCCGGCGCGGCCGGACGGCTTGTGCTCCCAGATTCAGGTTCCGGCGCAACGGGGCGCCCGTTCCGGAAATTTGGGTAAGGATTGGTAAATTTACATTGACGGGCCTGGCTTGGGCGCAGTACGGCAACTGGCGCGTTTTCTATTGGTTGTGTTGGAAATAAAGGACTTAGGATTGGCTCCTCAAACGCAACCCTCTTCATAACCAAAAACAGAGAATTTGCGAGAGAATTCGGGTACTGCTGACGCCAGCCTGCTCCCACCGTGATACGCGCCTGTTCTCAGCCTCCTCGAAATCCTCACCGGCCCGTATATCCAGTTCATTTTGCCCGATCCGGGCCTATTAGCAGGCGGGAAGTCGTCGATGAGCAGCACCCCTATCCCTTCCACGTCACCGGTTCGCAGATCCTAACGAACTTAGCCCTGGATGCACATGGTGGCGTGAGCCTCCACAGCCCGACGCAGGTAACCGTGGAGGCCACGACGTTGAGTGACAACGATGCGTTTGGAACGGGGGCGACGGGCGGCGATCTATTTGTCGATGAGTGCCCCGGCGCGGTAATCAGTGGTGGATCGGCGGCGGACAACACTGCCATCCATGCCGGTGGTGGTCTTGACGTGGAGCGTTGTAATAGCGTATCAATCAGCGGTGCGGCTTTTTTCCGGAAATACAGTGATCGATCCCGCGCGGGGGTTGGAGTTGCATGGCGAGTTAGGCGCAGAATTACGATGCCTTTTCCCGACTAATGCTCCACCGGTTACTCGTGCCGCAGCGCCACCAGCGGATTCACGCGTGTCGCACGCCGCGCCGGAATGTAACAGGCCACCAGCGCCACCAACAACAACAGTACCACCACGCCGATGAGCGTTAGCGGATCGCCGGGCTTGACTTCATACAACATGCTACCCAGGAACCGCGTCACGGCCAGGGAAGCGGCGATGCCGATGGCCGCGCCGATGATGGCCAGCGCGATGCCGTGCCGCACCACCCGCCGCAGCACTTGCCGGGGCGGCGCGCCCAGGGCCATGCGGATGCCAATTTCCCGCGTGCCGCGCGTTACCTCAAAAGCCAGCAGGCCATACAGGCCGATGCACGCCAGCAGCAGCGCCAGCAAACCGAACAGACTCGACAGCCGCGCGATCAGGCGCTCCTGGAAAAGCATCTCCTCAATCCGCTCCGTCTGCGTCCGGATGTCGACGATTGGTAGGTCGGTGCCGATTTGCCGGACCGCTTCGCGTACGTCTGGCATCGCGGACATCGGATCGCGTGCGGTGCGTAGTTCGAATGCGCCGCGGCCTCCGCCCGGGACATACATCGTCGGCTGGATCGCCCGCCGCAGGTTGTTGTACTTCACATCGCGCACCACGCCTACAATCGTCCACCCGGCGGTCTCATCCGTGTCCGGATCGCCGCTCATGCCTGGACTGTTCGCTCCGAACGGCTGGCCGATCGCATCGACTTTCGCAAAATACGCGTGCACGAAAGACTCGTTCACGATCGTAGGCAGTACAATCCGGGCCTCCCCTTTCGGGTCGAATTCCACCTTGGCCGCCAGTTCGTATTCTTCCGGCTTGAATCTGCGGCCTCTAATCATCGGGATTTTCATGGTTTCAAAAAATCCCGGACCGATAGGCATGTAGTCGACCTGTATCTGGGCTTTTGGCGGCGTGCCTGGCAAATGGAAGGATGTCTCGGAAAGGCTTCCGCTCAGCAGAGGCGACTCCGAGTAGCTGACCGAGAGCACGCCTGGGACTGCGCTGAAGCGGTCCTGGAGATTGCGGTAAAACGCGGCCAGGCGCTCACCCTTGTAACGGGTCAGCGTGGGATCCACGCTGAAGGTCAGCAGGTTCTGCGGGGCGAAGCCTGGATCGATGTTTCGCAGGTTCTCCAAGGTGTGCACCAGCAGGCCGGCCCCCACGAGGACGACCACCGTGAGCGCCACCTGAGCTACCACCAACAGGTTCCCAGGCCGCAAGGGTCCCTGGCGCGCGCGTCCGCCATCGGGACCGGCTTTGAGCGCCGGCGTCAAGTCCACGCGCATCGAACGCAACGCTGGGGCGAGCCCGAAGAGGGTGCCCGTCAGAATGGCTGCCGCAAACGTGAAGCCCAACACGGGTAGATCGAGTTCGGCTGAGATGCCCAAGGGGCGGCCCGCGTTGTTGGCGGCAAAGGTCAGCAGCGCGCGCGCGCCCCAGTAAGCCAACAGAACGCCCATCCCGCCGCCTAGGGTTGAAAGCGTGATGCTCTCGGTCAGCAATTGCCGCATCAGCCTGCCGCGTGCCGCGCCGAGCGCCTGGCGGACCGCGATCTCTCTTTGCCGTGCCGTGGCTCGCGCCAGCAAGAGGCCGGCAACATTGGCGCAGCCGATCAGTAACACGATGGCAACGGCCAGCATCAGCGCGTATAGCAAGGGTAAAATCTGTTTGCGCACGCCGGTCAAGCCCGTCTGCGATGGAACCAGAGTAATCGCCGGCGCGTCTTCCGCCTTCGCCATGGGCTTGTCCCCGTGCAGCAAATCATTTAGGAAAAGCGCGCTCACCTGGCTTTGCGCGGATTTGGGCGAAACGCCGGGCTTCAGCCGGCCCACCGTGACGATCCACCAGGACCCGGCATCCTCCTGTTTGGCCGTCCATCCGGTCCGCAGGTATCGACGTTGCGCCATTGGAATGGACAGGTCGCGGACATTGCCGGGCGTAAGGTATGCGAAGCGTTCCTCCACGATGCCCACGATCGTGAACGGGAGTCCGTTGAGATGTAGAGTCTTTCCTACCGCTGAGGGATCGCCGCCAAATTCGCGCAACCAATAGCCGTGGTGCAGCACGACCACCGCCGCCGCGCCCGGCGCATCGTCAGCCGGCGCGAACACCCGTCCGGCTGCGGCGCCGACACCCAGTGTTTGAAAGTAATCGCCGGAGACATATTGTGAGCTGGCTTGGTGTGCCGCGCCCTTTCCGCTCACGGTCAACGGTCCACTACCCGCGAACTCCGCCATCCCGGAAAACAGACCCAGCTTTCGCACCTCTTCGAGAAACGGCTTCGATAGCGAGCAACCGTGCGGGTTGGCGTCTCCGAAGCTGGAGTTGCAGTCGCCATACGAGCTGGAGCTGTGAATTTTGGGGGATACCCGCGCGCTCCATTCAAACAGCATCAAATGCTGCGGGTCGCGCACCGGCAGCGACTTCAGCATGACCGCGTTGATGATGCTGAAAATCGCGGTGTTGGCGCCGATGCACAGCGCCAGCGTAAGCGCCGCCACGGCGGTAAAGCCGGGGCTCTTGGCTAGCACGCGCAAGCCGTAGAGCACGTCGTGGCGCAAGTCCGTGAACATCGAAAGTTTCCCGCGACTGCGCAAGTCGCGGTCTTCCGCCTTTTGCTGCCAGACCGTCATAGCCGATTCCCTCCCGCGGTGAGATTCCTCCAGCTCATTGGACAGCGCTGCCCAATCGCTTACATGCCGCCTGGCGGCTTCGCAGGCCTGTTCCTCGCTCGATCCCAGCCGCAACGCCTCGCTGTAGGCGTCTTCAAGTTGGTGGGCGACTTCTTCCACAATTTCCGCTTCGCGTTCGGGACGGAAACCCCGCAGGCGCAGGCTCTGCCTGACGTACGCGGACCAATCAGGCATGGCTAGGCCGCACGATGTGGTTGATGGTCGCCACAAATTCTTCCCAAGAGCTGCGTTGGGCCTTCAGGAATTTGCGGCCCGCGGGCGTCAATCGATAGCAGCGCCGGCGGCGCTCGCCGGGCTTTTCCATCCACCGGCCGGCGATCAACCCACGGTCCTCCAGGCGGAACAAGATGGGATACAGCGATCCGATGCGGAACCGGATCTGGCCTTTGGAGCGCTCCTCGATCAGTCTCCCGAGATCGTAACCGTGCCGCGGACGCGCCTCAAGCAACGTCAGCACCAGGAGCTCCGCACTGCCTTTGCGAAGATCGCGATTGAACATTCTACTTCTGTTCAGTATACTTCGCTGAAGTATATTGTCAAGACCCGCGGTACCTATGCCAACATGTGCTGGAAATGTTCCGCCGTGCACTGCCGGACGGCGCTTCACGCAGTTGCCTCGACCGGCTCACCAACCGGCTTACCAAGATCATCACGGAGGCGCGTAAACTCGCCACACCCTGAAAACGGGCAGAGATTGGCCGGTCAATCCGACAATCCGGCCAGATCCCGCAGGGGGCCGTCATAGATTAAACTGGGTCAATCGCGATGCCCCTCTCAGCCGGCGAAAAACTCGGCCCGTATGAACTTCTTTCACCCCTTGCCGAAGGCGGAATGGGCGAAGTGAGGTGACCATCCCCAACAAAAGAATAGCTGTCCTGTCGCCCGTAGCGTGGCGGACACCTCCCCGGCAATACGGCGCGTGGGAGACGGTCGCCAGCAACATCACCGAAGGACTGGTCTCCCGTGGCTGGGATGTGACGTTGTTCGCCAGCAGGGATTCTGTGACCCGCGCTCACCTCCATGCCGTGGTAGACCGGGGGTATGAAGAGGATCCCGCCATCGATCCCAAAGTAGCCGAATACCTTCACATCTCCGAAGCGTTTGAGCACGCTGCCGAGTTTGACCTCATCCACAGCCACTACGACTTCATGGCGCTGTGCTACACCCGGCTGGTGAAGACGCCGGTCCTCACTACCATCCACGGATTCTCGTCACCCAGAATCATGCCCGTCTATGAGAAATATTGTGACGGATATTTTGTCTCCATCAGCAACTCCGATCGCGCACCGGGGCTGAATTACCTGGCGACGGTCTATAACGGGATCGACCTCTCGTTGTACCCGCTTCAGGAGCGTGGCGGCGATCACCTGGTCTTCCTCGGCCGGATTCACCCTGACAAGGGTGTCCATCTGGCGATCGAGGTTGCTCGCCTGAGCGGGTTGCCCCTTCTCATCGCGGGCATTATCCAAGATCGGACATACTTCCGAGAGCAGGTGGAGCCCCACCTGGATCAAACGATCCGATACATCGGGCCAGTAGACGTGCCGGGCAAGAATGAGTTGTTCGCGCGTGCCCGAGTGCTGCTGCACCTGAACACCATCCCGGAGCGATTCGGACTTGTCCTGGCAGAAGCCAATGCCGCTGGCGTGCCCGTTATCGCCATGGACCTCGGCTCCTGCCGCGAGGTGATCGAAGACGGGCGAACGGGCTTCCTGGTCAACAGCGCCCACGAAGCCGTGCAGGCCCTGGAACGCCTTTCTGAAATCGATCGCAGCGTCTGCCGCCAACGAGTCCAGCAAAGCTTCTCTATCGAGACTATGGTGGAGGCGTACGAACGGGTTTACCGGACGATTTTTGAACTGGAAGCCATCTTGAAGAAAGGACGCGATCATGAAGCCTGACATAGTCAGACGATACGCTCACAACCCTATCCTCACCAAGGCCGAGATCCCCTACCCGGTGGAAACCGTTCACAACGCGGCGGTGGTGAAGCACGGGGACGAATATGTTATGCTTTTCCGCTCTCACCTGCGCACGGGACGGTCCATCATTGGTTTGGCACGCAGCCCCGACGGATTCCGGTTCACCGCCGATCCGGAGCCCTTTCTGACTCCTGCGCGGGACAGCCCTTTTGCGGCCTATGAAGAGTTCGGCGTCGAGGATCCACGCATAACCCGGTTGGAAGGAGAGTACCTCATCACCTACAGCGCTTACTCGCGAAACGGAGTCCGGATCGCTCTGGCGAAGACCAGGGACTTCAGTCGGGTGGAAAGGGTCTCGCTCATCACGGAAGCGGACTATCGGAATGTAGTGATCTTTCCCGAGAAGTTCGATGGGCTCTATGCCCGGCTTGACCGTCCCCATTCGGAAATCGCCCCTTGGTCCATCTGGATTTCCTATTCTCCGGATCTACGTTTTTGGGGCCAATCACAGCTCATCATGCGGCCTGAACAATATCACTGGGACGAAATGAAGATCGGTCCGGGCGCGCCGCCGATCAAAACGGACCAGGGATGGCTTTCCATCTATCACGGCGTTTTCCGGACTATGGACGGATCGGTCTATCGCTTGGGGGTTGCTCTTCACGATCTACTGGACCCAGCGAAGGTCGTCGGAGTGAGCGACTCGTGGATTTTGCAGCCGGAAGATCCCTGGGAAATCACAGGATATGTTCACAATGTCGTGTTCACCTGTGGCGCCGTTGCGGAGCCCGATGGAACCGTGAAAATCTATTGGGGCGGCGCAGACACCGTCATGTGTGTGGGCGAAGCGAATGTCTCCGAACTGGTCGCGTTATGCCTGGATTACGGCAGACCGGCAAAATGAACTCCAGGTTCGGGCGAGTCGTCCTGTGAGCCAGAGCTTACTCGGAAGTTATGCCGCAGATTCTGCCAGCGTTGACCGGGCGCGGCCCCTGGCGCGGAAGAAAGCCTCGTCATCTGGCGCACCCTGCGCCCGCGCGCCAGCAAGCCGACGGGCGGGTGTTCTTCGGCCCCAAGCCCACGTGCGCAGTTGCGGCGACGCTCCCTTCCTTGGCGTTACATTCAAAGAACTCGATGCGCGACCTGTATAGCTCACGCCGGCACTCGTGTGCCGGCCAGCAGTTGCTCCTCGGGCAGCTTGGCCAGGGTTTCCTCGCGGATCAGTGGCCCGGCATGGCGCCGCCCTCATGGGTACCCTTGCAGCGTTGCCGCTGGCTTGTGCGCGGGGTGGTTTGGCTTGAGCAGTTGCGCCATCAGGCGCGTGCTGGCCGGTTCCGAACTGAAGTATTCCGGCGGCCATCCACGCAGTCGGGCGCATCGGGAGTATAGGGCTGTTTTTCAGGGCGGGCCTGGGGGTGGCATAGTGGGGCATGGACGCATTCGCACATCGCCCGTCCGAGCAGGCCGCGGCGGCATCTCGCGCCGGTCTTGCCGCCGCCGGGCGCGCACCCTGCACGGTGTCGGCGGAATCGCCCTCAAGACACGCGGAATCCAGCGCACCGATATAGTCTGCTCCTGCGGAACGTGGATTTCCATCGCCCCGCGTACACCGCGTACCACGCAGCAGGCGCTCGAAGAGCATTTTGCGCGAGGGGATCGACCGGTAGACGTCGTCGCCGGGAGAAACCACGCACACGGACCTGCGCGTGGCGAGGATGTGGTATCCAAGATTGCTGTAACTGAATTTGTCGCCACGTGCTACGCAGGAAGCGCAGGTCTCGGCGAGCGAGTAAAGATCCTTTATCGCTCGATCTTGAAGCCGATTTTCACGGTGACCTGGAATTCCTGTACCTTGTCTTCCGCGATGCTGCCGCGCTGTTCGACGACCTCGAACCAATGCATGTGTCGGACGGTATGTGCCGCTTCGGCGACCGCAGCTCTTACGGCTTCGGCAAAACTGACGGGCGAGGTACCCACGACCTCGGTGACCTTGTATGTTCCAGGCATGGTGCGCTCCTTGAATTCATTGCCGGTCACATCATATCATGCGGCGCCCGGTTTGAGGTTTGGGGAGGGATGCGGTCTCCGGCTCGTTTAGCATGTGACGTGCGAGATGGCGTTCGTGTCGCGCGGGTGTTGTTTCAGTTCTTCGCCGGTATCTCCCCTTCGAGCGAGAGCGGCGTGTGGCCCGAGGTCTCGCGGAATTTCTTGGAGGGCTTCTTTTTGCGCTTGCGTTCGCCTTCTTGGCAGGCTTGGGATTGCGCGGCGCAACGCGCTAAACTCAGATGGAGAACGATTCTTTCGGCTAAGGAGAAAATATGAGCGATACAAGAGCGGGAGACCGAGCGGCATTATTCCTGCTGGGAGCCGCGGTCGGCGCGGCGGCGGCACTGCTGATGGCACCGGCGTCAGGCGTACGAACTCGCCGGAGATTAGTCCGCAAAGGAGAAGAAGTCGCGGATTACCTGATCGACGCGGGCAAGGAACTGGTAGA
>OBLW0100000601.1_pt1 | contig 30662 bp, 19 predicted proteins | sample 1520161 | NCBI WGS metagenome assembly OBLW01 (sample SAMEA3539309, study PRJEB22396) | soil metagenome | biome: tundra; feature: field; material: soil | place: USA | collected 2010-05 | depth 0.15 m
CCGGCATCCGCATCGAAGGCGCAATCCTCTCGCCCGACATCCTCGGCCACATCGAAGACCTCCCCGGCCAGAAGCCCGCCGATTTTGGTCTCGACTCATCCATCAAGGTCAAAGACGAAATCGTTCGCGCCTGGGCCGACGCGCAAGATTATTGGCGCATCTTCCAGCGCAAGCTCGAAACGCTCAAGCCGGATTCTCCGGCCACATCCGAAACGCGCCAGCAATGGGTTGTCCCCCTGCTCGCACTCCTCGGCTACCAAATCGAATTCCAGGCCCGGGCGGCGGAGCTTCACGGCAAGCTCTACGTGATCTCGCACCGCGCTACCAACCGCGCCCAGGCCCCCGTGCAGATCGTCGGCTACCGCGAGCCGGCTGGCCTGGACCGCAAGCCCGAGAACGCCGCTGTCCGGATGTCCGCGCATGCCGTCGTCCAGGAGTTCATCAATCTCAACGAACAGCTCTACGGCCTGGTCACCAACGGTCGAGTTCTGCGCCTCCTGCGCGATAGCTCACGCCTCATCAAGCTGAGCTACCTGGAGTTCGATCTCGACCGCATCTTCACCGACGGCCTCTTCTCCGACTTTGCCCTCCTCTACCGTCTGCTCCACGCCACGCGCCTGCCGCTCACCAACGAAACCGCCGCCGAAAGCTGGATCGAACGCTACCATCAGGATTCCCTCGATTCCGGCGCTCGCATCCGCGACGGTCTCAGCAAAGCCGTGGAGTCTGCCATCCGGGATTTCGGCACCGGCTTCCTGAAGCATCCGGCAAATGTCGAACTGCGCGATGCTGTAGCCAACGAAACGCTCCGTCCAGCCGATTACTACAAGAACCTTCTCCGCCTCATCTACCGCCTGCTCTTCCTCATGGTGATTGAAGAGCGCGACCTCGTCTTCCCTCCCGGCGCCTCCAGTCGGCACCGCGAAGTCTATCGCCGCTACTACAGCGTGCAGCGCCTGCGCCTGCTCTCCGAGCACCGTTACCTGGCCGACCCACGCCGCCACGATCTCTGGATGGCCCTGCTCTCCACCTTCCGGCTCTTTGAAGCCGATGGCCCAGGCGAAGAACTGGGACTCGCCCCGCTCGCCGGCGATCTCTTCGGCTACAAAGCCATCCCGCATCTCGCCGGATGCACTCTCGGCAATGACGTCCTTCTTGACTGCCTCCGCTCCCTCAGCGTCTATCAGCACCCGGAGAACCAGCAACTGATCCGCGTGAACTACGGCGCGCTCAACGTGGAGGAATTCGGCTCCGTTTATGAAGGGCTGCTCGAATACAAACCCGTCTTTCAAAACCACGGCAATAACGTGGAGTTCGCCTTCGAGCAGGGCGGGGAGCGCGCCGCGACAGGTTCGCACTACACCCCGGACGACCTGGTTCAGCCGCTGACTAAACACTCGCTCGACTACCTGATCGCCGAGCGCCTCAAAGCCCCCAAACCGGAATCCGCGCTGCTCGATCTGCGAGTGGCCGATATCGCCTGCGGCTCGGGGCACATCCTGCTTGCCGCGGCCCGCCGCATCGCCACCGAACTCGCCGTAGTTCGGACCGGGGAGGAACAACCCTCGCCCCCGGCTTTTCGCGCGGCACTGCGCGACGTGATCCGAACTTGTATCTATGGAGTGGACCTCAATCCGCTCGCCGTCGATCTCTGCAAGGTCGCCCTATGGTTGGAAGCCCACAACCCCGGCCAGCCGCTCAACTTTCTGGACCACCACATCAAATGCGGTAACGCCATCGTCGGCTTTGCTCACCGCGAAGAACTGGACAAGGGCGTTCCCAACGAGGCCTTCGTCACCATGCCCGGCGACGACAAGGATCTCGCCGCAAGCTGGCGCAAGGCGAATAAACAGGACCGTGCGGATATCCGCCAGATTCGCATGGCTCCAGAGGCGCAACAGCGGCTCGAGGGCAGGCTGACCGAGTGGAACGCGCTTTCCGCATTATCCGAGCGTACTCCCGCCGAAATCGAATATAAGAAGGAGCAGTTTATCGCGTACACCGACAGCGTGGAGGCGGATCGGCTGGAGACGATAGCGGCCATTCCCATCGCCCAGTTCTACATTTCCAAGACGCCCGAGAATGATCCGCGACTCATGACCGACGCGCAGTTCCGGCGCTATTGGCATGATGGGCTGCTGCCAATCGGGCAGCCAACCGCCATGGCTATCGCTACCGCCCGCGAAAAGCGCTTCTTCCACTGGTTTCTCGAATTCCCGGACATCATCGCGCGCGGCGGATTCGACTGCATTCTGGGGAATCCGCCGTATCTCGGCGGCGTCTTGCTCAGCGGTCGGTATGGCCATCCATTCTGTCATTTCGTCAAGTGGGAGTACGCGCCAGCAGGTCTTTCCGATCTGGTTGTTTACTTCTTGCGACGAATCTTCGGCTTGATTCGGCCTGGGGGCTTTACTGCGTTCCTGACCACCAACTCGATCAAGGATGGCGACATCCGAAAAGACGGTCTTGACGCCGTTCAAAGCGCCGGTGGCACCATCAACTTTGCCACTCGCGGTATAAAGTGGCCTGGTCGAGCGAACTTAGTGGTGTCGCAACTCGCGATCACGAGAGGCGCGTGGAACGGAAAGAAGGTCCTGGACGGCGCTGAGGTCGGGTCTATCAATTCATTCCTTGAGGACGCCGACGTTGCATCTGAACCCCATAAGCTCAAGGAGAATGCGGAGTCGCTGTTCGCGGGATACGACATTCTGGGTGAGGGCTTTGTCGTCTCTCACGAGGAGGCATCGCAGTTGATTCTCGCAGATCCGATGAACCGTGACGTGGTGTTACCAGTCTTTAACGGTCAGGAACTGAACAACGCGCCAAAGCAGGAAGCTGAAAGGTCAGTTATCAACTTTTGGGATTGGCCACTTGAACGCGCCCGCCGTTACGTTAGACCATTTGAGTTGGCTGAAGCGCGGGTAAAGCCATTCCGAGATACGCAGAAGAGGGCCGCAAACAGGGAATACTGGTGGCACTACAACGAAAGCCGTGTGGGTCTGCGCCGGAACCTGGCCACCTTGCAGCATTGCTTCGGCGCGGCGGCGACTACAAAGCACTTGAACTTCTCCGCATTGCCTGTGTCGTATGTCTTCACGCATGCGATCAAGATTTTCACCACGGACCGCTGGGACCTTTACGCCGTCGCCCAATCCACGATCCACGAAGTCTGGGCGCGCAAGTACAGCGGGTCATTGAAACAAGACCTCCGTTACTCTCCGTCGAAGTGCTTCGAAACCTTCGCCTTCCCCGAAGGACTCTGGCAAACCGCCAACCCTGGTCTTGCCACGCTCGGCGAGCGCTATCACGAGCATCGCAAGTCCCTGATGCTTTCCCTCTGGCTCGGCCTTACGGACATCTATAATCTGTTCCACGCCCGCGACCTGAGTCCCGCAAAGGTTGCCAAAGTGAGCAAGAAGTCAGCTGATGAATCCGAACGCGGCCACCAAGGCCTACTCGAACTGCGCCGACTCCACATCGAACTCGACCTCGCCATCCGCGATGCCTACGGATGGCAGAATCTCCCGCTGGACCATGACTTCTACGAAATCGAGACCCTCGCCGAAAACGACCGCCTCCGCTACACCATCAGTCCCGCCGCCCGCAAAGAGCTCCTCCGCCGGCTGCTCGCCCTGAACTACGTTCGCGCCGAGGCCGAGAAAGCTACGGTCAAACCCACGAAACCGAAGCACGGCAAGAAGGCACCAGCGCCCGAGATCGAACACATCGAGATGTTTTCGGAAGATCCGGAAGCAAGTAAACCGGAAGGATCGAATTGAGAACGGACAGCTCTTTTAGGAGTCTGGCGTTCGATTTGCCTGTTCGCGCGCAACTGTTCGTATGGTATCGTGCGTCCGCTCGTTACGAATCAGCGTGTGAAGCTTCTCAACAAGCATTTGCCTGTTGGAGAAGCTGCGCATTGAACCTCGTGGCACACTAAACCGTTCAATCGCAATGAACTCCAGATCCTTCCGCGGGATCGCTTCGTCATTTACCAGCCTCTCAAGCTCGTCGAGCGATGCCTTTCCCAAAGTGCCCGCGTCGAGTAGTGACGGCAGACGGCGGTCGGGCCGATGCTCGGCACGAGCAGGATCAAGGACCTTGAATCCCCCGGATCTCAGATAGCGCAGCAGATCTGAGTACCGCCTAAGGATGGCTTCATCACTTCGGGCAGACACAAGCGAGTGGTAGTGCGTTGTGAGCACCTTCAACAGAGCACGGCCCTCCTTCTCGTCATCCGTCGGTTGAGCCATATTATTGATCGATCCTGGTCTTCAATTCCTCGCAAATTAGGGTCATCATCCTCTTGACCGGAGGCGTCACGTTCTTGGCTCCGGAATTCCACACAGGCCAACCAGCGTTCACAGCTTCGGGCACTCCGATCATGCTCTTCCCGACCGTCTGGATGACATCTGCTCCCCATGCTCGGCGGAGCGCAGCAACTTGTTCCGTGTGAAGATTCGTCAATCCCGACATGGCATTCCCCGCATACTTAACCAAGAAGGGAACGATTCCAGCGAGCTTCGTGTCAGGCACGAAGTTCACTGGGACCTCGCTCTGAGGAACTCGGGCAGTAGTCTTCAAATACGCCAATTTGCAATCAATTTTGTTCTGAACGAGGTTGCGGAAATGAGTGACGCCACGGCTAGATAAGTCGTCCGGGATAACGGGGATGATATAGGAGTCGCTTGCCGCGAGAGCGTTCTGACTGACGATCTTTGTTGCTGGCGGGCAATCGAAAACGACATAGTCATATCGGTTAATAGCTTCGATCTGATCGAGCCAGGTGGCGAGCAGGGTCCTTTTCTCCCAATCCGAGAGGCTGGCGTTGCCATAGTTCGTTGAGGCGAGGTCGATTTCGGTATCATCTAACTCGAATTGTGCTGGCACAAAATCCAAAGTCGGATACCACCCTTTGCACGACGGACTCCTCTCGCCGATGGCATTCTCATGAATGATCTCTGAGCTGGGCATCGAGATTTTCCGATTGCAGAAGGACTCAAAGACGACGTTCACAGTTCTCTGCGTCTTGACGGAATTCTCCCAGAGTGCATCACCAAGCACGACTATCGACAGGCTCGATTGGTGATCGACGTCGATCAGGAGAACCCGAGCGTCCCGTGCGAGAAACGCTGCGAGATGAAGCGACAGCGTGGTCTTTCCGACTCCGCCCTTGAAGTTGATGATGGAAACTTTCCTCATTTCCTAAACTCCTCGCTTCAACACTAGCGATGTGCCCCGCCAGATGTAGTGGCAAAGCCAGTGCCGACTTTTCCAGACCGTAGCAGCTTTCATCGTAACCTGCAACATAGCGTCGGTTCGCGCGTAGAGCCCGCCAAACGGAAACAAACGGTCCGCGGGTTCGGCTTGGGTCGCGATGTCCACCGCATGTGATCGGGCAAGCCTATCGCCCACGAAGAGAAGCCGCCCAGCGGGCACCGGGCGGCAAGTGTGGATGATTGGGCGGCCGCCTACTGCGCGGCGTAGACGCGCGCCTTGTCGCTCTCGCGCCGGGTACTGGAGATCGCGAGGCCGGTTGCTCCTTCACGCTGGCAAGCCCGCCTAATCCGGACGGGCTGCGGGCGGGTGGGCGGGAGGCAGCTTATCTGCGCTTGCCGTCGATCTGGATCGGCACGATCAGGTACCGGCCCAGGATGCCGCGAGCCCAAAGTTTGAAGGCGCCGGCGGCTTAGCGGTCGTGTGCCCCGCGACATCCACATGTCCATATGAACTGCGCTAGATTGAACATTACGCTTATGGAGACGCGAATCCCAATCCCTAAAGACTGGCAAGCTTTCGAACGACTCTGCCACAAGCTCTGGAGCCAAATTTGGGGCGATCCAAACGCATTGAGGCACGGGCGGTCCGGACAGCCTCAGGCAGGTGTGGACGTCTTCGGCAAGCAAAGGGGAAGGACCCTCGGAGTGCAATGTAAAGACAAATCTGTGGAATCACATCTTTCCGTCGGCGAACTGGATGCGGAGTGCGTAAAGGCCGAGACATTTCGCCCCCGATTGAGCGAGTTCACCGTCGCGACCACAGACCATCGCGACGTCTCTGTCCAGGCCCGCGCGAGAGAGCTCTCGGAGAGTTTCACCCACAACTTTGATGTCTACGTGTGGTCGTGGGAGGAAATTGAGGAAGAGATAAGAATGCGCCCCACTCTCTTAGCGGCATATTACCCCAACTTCGTGATGGACTTAGAGGAGCCGTCGACCGGTCGGATGACGTCTGTTACGCACAAAGACCAGTTCACTGCGTTTTTTTCTCGTCCTGAAATTGACGTACGGATACCTGCAGGCCTACGTGAGTACCTCCTCCCGTTTTGTCACGAACTAAGTGACAATGCCTATCGCCATGGAGGAGCATCTACATTTGGCATCACCTGTGAGGATAGTTCTATCGCACTCGAAGACAACGGAGTGGCGTTTGACCCCTTGACACAGTTGGAGCCCGAGAAGGCCAACCTTCAGAGCCATATCGGTTCCTATGTGTTCGATTCGTTTAAGACGCAAATGCGGGAACATCTGACCATGACGTATGAGCGCTTAAGCTCAGGTCGGAATAGATTGTTACTGCAATTCAATCAGCCAACACGGCTGATATTCAGGTCACCACCGGTAGAAGTTGGAATTAACCTTGACGAGGTATTCGAACGCGATGGGGCAGCCCGCATGGCGGCAGCGATTCCGTTCAGGCCCGATGCAGAAACGGTGATCAATGTGCAAAGCAGCTTCGGCATCGCCCTTAGCGCCCTTGCTTCTTTTTTGTCCGAACTACAACGGCGATTACCCGAAGGATCTCGTGTTCGCATTTACCTTCCCAGGGAACCGTACCTCGAGAGTATTACAAGCTGGTTCCGGGACGAACGCATTACGTTGCTGTTTAGGTAGGCATCGAGACTCTGGGCCAGAGCTTAAGCACCGGGCGTATTTGCCATCCCCAACAGTAAGTAAGCGGCTCGCCGTTCGCAAACCGCCGCGCGAGGACTTCCGGCATCTCTTTTCGAGGAAGGTTAGGTCGGGGTGGGGTCGAGGGCACGAAAACGAATCGTCGGCTTGTGGCCGCCGATTCCGGGCGGATTACGCCGCCACTCGATTCCGGGCGGCTTACGCGCCACTCGGAAACTGGTCGGGTGCGAACGCGGGCCTGAAGTCCCCTTGTGCGAAGCGTGACGCGCCCAGGAAAAAGGTGACCACCGGTGCGGCGCGGCCAAAAGTGATGATTTGGGGGTGTTTTGGAGGGTCCGATGTGCGTTTGGAGACCGATTGACGGGGGTTTGGCGCGTTTCTCTGCTGGCGCGTTGTGCGTCACAGCGCGTCACAGCGCAAAGCCCGTAAGTCTATGAGGAATTGGTAGCGCTAACGGGAATCGAACCCGTATTTAAGCCTTGAGAGGGCTCCGTCCTAACCGTTAGACGATAGCGCCACGGGTGCGAGAATTCAGTTTATCACGTCTACCGCGAAAACACCGAGCCCGGCATGCCTTGGTCAAATGCCTGTCCGACGGCCGAGCGCACAATATTCCCGGTCGCCCTCCATCTCGCGCAGGTTCGCACAGTAACACCCCGATGGCATGTCCTTTGTATTCTGTTCGCTGCCGCCGGCGCCGAAACCCTGGAACGGCAATTGCTCGTTTGCTGGATAGGAGGTAACTATGCCACGCTTTTTGCACGCTGCGTTACTGGGCGCCGCCCTCATCGCGCCGATCGCAGTGGCGCCAACGGCCCGAGCCGAGGATCGCGTATACCACGACAAACAGCACTACGACGACCACAAATGGGACAGCCGTGAAGATCGGGCGTACCGTATCTGGGTAAAGGAGAACCATCGCAAGTACGAAACATTCTCCAAGCTCAGGGACGAAGATCAGCAAGCATACTGGGCTTGGCGTCACGATCATTCGGACGCCACGCTGAATATCAACATTCGCTGACAAGCTGCTGAAAGACTCGTTGGGTGAATGGCCGCGGAGGAACGCCGATGAACGCGGAGTGAAGCACAAACCCTTGCACTTTTCGAATCCGTGTTCATCCGCGTCTATCCGCGGCTAAGAAGCCTTTGCCTCGCAAAACAGATCTTCGCCTTCAGGGATACGTGCGGGATAATAAAAGCCATGCGGCGGCTGCTCCTCTTCGGCCTGCTCCCCGCGCTCCTGGCGGCGGAGGACCACTGGCTGAAGTTCACCGCGGGGCCGTTCGAAGTCTTCACCGACGCCGGCGCGCCGAAGGGACGCGAAACTCTCATCAGGTTTGAGGAGTTCCGCCACGCTGTTGGAGAGACGGTGGGCGTGCCGGACCCGACCACGCCTGAGCCGGTGCGCATCTTGATTTTCAAGAACCCCAAGGGCTGGAGCCTGCCTGCGCCGCTGGCCGAAGGGCGCGGTTGTTACGCCATCGTTCTGGCGGAAAAGGAGACAGTCCCGCCCGATGCCTACCGCGCGCTCACCCGCCTCTTCCTGGAGACCAACACCGGACGCATGCCGCCCGCCTTCGAGCATGGCTTGGTCGAGTTCTTCTCCACCTTCGCCGGAATCGGCATCCACATCACGGTTGGCGCGCCCCCGCCGCAACCCGATCTGGATTGGGCGCGCGTGCATCTGTTAATGGTCGATCCCGAATATTCCGGCAGGTTGCCGGTTCTGCTGTTCAACCTGCGGCAAGGCATTGCGGAAGATCCGTCCTACCGCAATGCCTTCAACCAGACCCAGGCGGAAATCGAAGCCAAGGTCAAGGCCCATCTGGCCGCGGGCCGATTTCAGACTACCTCGATTTCCAGCCGCCCCTTGAGCGAAAAGGACTTCCCGGAGAAGCCCGTGTCCGATGCGGATGCGCGGCTCGCGCGCGCCGACGTCCTCGCGGGCGCCCAATCGGCCGCCGAGTACTTGGCGTTGATGAACGGTCAACACAGCATCGCCGAAGCGCAGGAGGGTCTGGGCCTGCTTGCGTTGCGCGACGGCCGCAACGAAGAAGCGCGCAGCCACTTCATGGCCGCCATCGCCGCGGACAGTTCCAGCGCGCGTTGCTATCTGGAGTACGCCAGGCTGGAACCGGATAACCAGAAGGCCGCGCAGGCGCTGCTCCGCGCCGCCGGCATCAACCCCAAGCTGGATGAACCGTTCGCACTCCTGGCCCAGCGCGACACCGATCCCCGCATGCGCCTGGCGCACTGGAAGGCGGCGGCCGAGCGCAACCCGCGCAACCCATCGTATTGGAAGGCGCTGGCCGAGTGCTACCTTGCCGAACACAACTATGCCGAGGCCGCCAAGGCGTGGACCGCCGGCGAACAGGCCGCCACCGACCCCGCCGAACGCCAGCGCATGCACGCCGCGCGCATCTCCATCGAGCGGCAACGCCTCGATTACGAAGAGTCCGAGAGAAAGCGCCAGGCCGCGGAAGACGCCCGCGAGATAGAGAAGCTGAAAAGCGAGGCGCGCGCCGAAGTGCACGCTCTCGAAGCCAAGGCCAACGGGGGGACGCCTGTGCCCAACCCCAACGCCGTCCCCTGGTGGGACGGACCTAAGCCCACCGGCAAGATCGGCGGCGCGCTCACGCAAGTGGACTGCCTCGGCGCCCAAGCGCGGCTGATTATACAAGGCGACGACCGCAAGACCGTGAAGCTCCTCATCGCCGACCCCGCCAAAGTGACGATCGACGGACCCGGCCAGGTTGCGCTGGGCTGCGGCGCACGCAAGGCCCGGCGCGTCGTCGTCGAGTACTTTCCCAAGGCCAACGCGCGCCTCGGGACGGTGGGCGAAGTGGCTTCCATCGAGTTCCAGTGACGCGCGCTCAAGGCTACGCCAGTTCGCGCTGGCTGGTGCTCTCCATCTTCGCGCTCTCCACCGCCATCAACTATCTGGACCGGCAGACGCTGGCCACGGTCGCGCCGCTGCTGCAGGCCGAGTTTCGGCTTTCGAACGAGCAGTACGGGCTCATCCTCAGCGCCTTCTCGGTGACCTACGCCGCCAGCGCGGTGTTTGCGGGCATGCTCATCGACCGCATGGGCCTGGACCGCGCCATCGGGCTGGCGGTGGGACTCTGGTCGTGCACCGGAATCGCCACCGGTTTCACGCGCGGCCTCGGCGGGCTGGTGGGCTGCCGCGCGGCGCTTGGCATCACCGAGGCGGCCGGCATCCCCGCCGCGGGCAAAGCGATTCACCAATACCTGAAACCGTCCGAACGGGCCCTGGGCAATGCCGTGAATCAGGCCGGCGTTAGCGTGGGAGCTGCCCTCGCGCCGCCCGTTGCCACCTGGCTTGCGTTACGCAGCGGCTGGCGGTCGGCCTTCGTGGCGGCCGGCGTTTTGGGGCTGATCTGGATTCCGGTATGGCGTTGGACGGCCGCACGCGCGCCCGTCGTGCCGGTGCCCAAACCTGGCGCCGGGGCTGGCGCGGAGCTCCTGCGCGACCGCCGTCTCTGGTCGTTCGTGGCGGCCAATGCGTTGAGCATGGTGGGGTACTCGCTCTGGACCAACTGGACCACCAAATACCTGGTGAGCGCGCGCCATCTGACGTTGGTGCAGGCGGCGTGGTATGCGTGGATTCCTCCCGTGGCCGCCACCCTCGGCGGATTCGCGGGCGGTTCGCTCTCGTGGCGCTGGGTCGCGCGTGGAGTGCCCGCCCCTGCCGCGCGTTTTCGGGCGTGCCTGGCGGCTTCCACGCTCTCGCTCGCCACGGCGGCCATTCCGGCAGCCCCCTCGGCCGCCTGGGCAACCGCCGGAATTTCGCTCAGCTTCTTCGCCGTCGCGGCATTCAGCGTAAACATGTACACGCTGCCGCTCGATGTCTTTGGCGGGGCGCGCGCGGCGTTTGCCGTGTCCATGCTGGTGGCGTCCTATGGCGTGGCGCAGGCCGTGATTTCCTGGGCCTTCGGCAGAATCGTGGATCTCCACGGATACGCGCCCTTGACGCTGGTGGCGGCCCTGACCCCCCTGGCCGCATGCGCCCTCTTGCGCCCCTCAGTGGGCCGGGGGGCGCCCGCGTAGTTTGCGGGTCCGGTACCCACGTAGCTCGTGGGTCCGTCTGCCTTCTTTATTTGAGAACCTAACACCCCCTCCGCCGTTGTATAATTGAAGGGGCATTCGACTCTTGATTATCGCTTTTGTCGTCAGAGGGGGTTGCGTGAGTCATCCGCAGCCCCTTTTTTGGTTTTGAGCCGATTCTCGAGGCGGGTGCATTCTTAAGTAACGAAAAGAGAAGGAATAGAAGGACATGAAAGAAAAAGGTACGGTGAAGTGGTTTAACGCAGCCAAGGGCTACGGCTTTATCCAGCGGGAAAACGGAGAAGACGTCTTCGTGCATTTCTCGGCGATTCAGACGCAGGGTTACCGCACTCTGGATGAAGGCTCAAGAGTCGAATTTGAGGTGACGAAAGGGCCCAAAGGTCTGCAGGCGACCAACGTCACGGCGGCCTGACGATCCGGCGGACCGGGGACTACTCTCCGGTCCGCCAACCCCACTGGAGGTCTATGAGCAAAGAGGACAGCATCGAGGTAACCGGCACCGTAAAGGAGAAATTCCCCAGCGGGCTCTTCAGCGTGCAACTTGAGCACGAGCGCTTGGTCTTGGCTCATTTGGCCGGCAGGCTGCGGCGGAATCGCATCCGCGTCCTGGCGGGCGACAAGGTAACCTTGGAGCTATCGCCTTACGATTTGACCAAAGGCAGAATCACCTTCCGGCACAGGTAATCCATCCACTTTTCCCATCCGTATGCCCACCAGGGCGGCCCACTGTACGTTAGGGCACATACCCGATTTCCAATCCGTGTTACAAAGCTTGATGAGGCGCGGTCACAATCAAAAGGATTATTTTGCATTCCGTCCCATATCTCCTGTAAGTCATTGCGTTTAAAGGTTAGGAACGTGTGTCATGCGAGAGCCTGATCGTCCTGCGGAAAGGCGGCGCAACCGTGGCGTGGGCGCCACTCCCGCTATAATTAAATCGGAGATAGGGGTGGAAAAACAAAGAAACACGCAAGGTAGGGCGAAGAAGCCGGCGTTGGATCCCATCGAGGACCTCGCGGACCTGTTGTCCCGGAAGGTGGTCGGCCAGCCGGCTGCTACCAAGCTCATCGTTCCCTACATTCAGATGTTCCAAGCCGGCTTGGCGCCGGAGGGCCGGCCCGTGGGCATATTCCTGTTGCTGGGTCCCACCGGTACCGGCAAGACCAAGACTGTGGAGGCGCTCGCCGAAGTACTCCACGGCAGCGAGAAAAACGTTCTCAAGGTCGATTGCGGTGAGTTCCAGATGGAGCATGAGGTGGCCAAGCTGATCGGCGCGCCGCCAGGCTACCTCGGCCACCGCGAAACTCAGCCCATGCTGAACCAGCAGAAGCTGAATTCCGTCACCAGCGATAAATGCAGCCTGTCGCTGGTGCTCTTCGACGAAATCGAGAAGGCCGCGCCCTCCATGACCCGCTTGCTGTTGGGCGTGCTGGACAAAGGCCTGCTCCGTCTGGGCGACAACACCACGGTCAATTTCGAAAAGAGCCTCGTGTTCCTCACCAGCAACCTCGGCGCGCGCGAAATGCTGCACGAGATCAGCCCGGAATTCGGCTTCCAGTCGGTCAGGGTCGGCGAGCGGCCCGACCTGACCGGTAAGTTGCAGAGCATCGGACTGGTTGCCGTCCGGAAGCGCTTTTCACCGGAATTCGTCAACCGCATCGATTGCATCATCACCTACCAGCCGCTCTCGCCGGAAGCCCTGACGTCGATTCTCGACTTGCAGATGACGGACCTGCAAAACCACGTCAACACGCGTCTCGGCAATCGCTCGTTCAACCTCGACATTTCCCTCGACGCCCGCCGGTTCCTGTTGGAGAAGGGATCCAGTGCGGAATACGGCGCACGTGAGTTGAACCGCACCATCCACCGTTTTCTCACCCAGCCGCTGGCCACCCTGGTCGCCACCAATCAAATCAGCCCGGGCGCCAAGGTGCTGGTGGAGGTGCCTCCGAGCCGCGACAAACTGAACATCCAGTCGGTCGAGGCCGAGCCCGCCGCCGCCCAGGCGCATCCCACGGTGATGCTGGTGGACGATAATCGCGACCTGCTGCATTTTCTGGAGCGCCTGATGGCCGATGCCGGGTGGACCCTGCTTACCGCCGAATCGGCTACCGAGGCCAAACGCCTGATGTCCCTGCACAAGCCCGACGCCGCGCTGCTCGACTACATGCTGCCCGATGGCAATGGCGTGGAGCTGGGCGTGGAGTTGCTCCAGTCCGCGCCCACCGCGCTGGTGATCGTCATGACGGGGACCATCCTCCCGCCCGAAGAAGAAGCGCTCTGCGAGGAGCACAATTTTCCGGTATTGCGCAAGCCTTTCCTGGCCTCGGACGTGATGAACCAGATCCGCACCCGCCTTGCCTCCACCGGCGCCACCAGCCGCGGCTAGTCTGCTGCCGTCGTGGCGCAGGCACTCTTGCCTGCCGGGTCGAGACTCGTCTCGACCCGTGTCTTAGAGATAGAATAACCCCATGCCCCGCGTCCTGGTGATTCACTGGAATGCCCCCGAGGCCGCCGAGCGCGCCCAGCGCCTTCGCGCAGCGGGCTTCGATGCCGATTCCTACGCCGGGCCCGGTGGCGCCGGCTTTCGCGCCTTGGCCGACAACCCGCCCGACGCCATTGTCATCGACTTAATCCGCATCCCCTCGCAGGGCGGCGCCGTCGGCATTGCATTGCGCCAGCGTAAGGCGCTGCGCATGGTCCCGCTGGTCTTCATCGAGGGCGACCCGGAGAAGACCGCCGGCGTGCGCGCCATGCTGCCCGATGCCATCTACACGACGTGGGCGAAAATCGGCGCGGCGCTGCGGCGGGCCTTGCGCCAGCCCCCCGACCAGCCTGTCGTGCCGGACACATTCGCCGGCTACTCCGGCACGCCCCTCCCCAAGAAGCTTCGCATTCTGGAGAATTCGGTGGTGGCCCTGCTCCATGCGCCCGAGGGGTTCGAAGCGAAGCTGCCGCCGCTTCCGCCCGGCGTGCGCTTCGAGCTCCAGGCGGCCGAAGCCGATGTCATCCTGGCGTTCGTCAAATCCACAGCAGCGCTGGGCCGGGAACTCCCCGCCCTGGCTCGGGTCATGCGCAAAGGGCGCACCCTCTGGATCGTATGGCCGAAGAAGACCTCCGCGCTGGCCCGGGACATTTCCGAGCCGGTTGTCCGGGAAATGGGCCTGGCCGCCGGTTTGGTGGATTACAAAGTCTGCGCGGTAGACCAAACGTGGTCCGGCCTGGCCTTCGCCGCGCGCGCCGCCAAACGCAAGGCGTAGACGGGCCTTACGCCCTTCGCCGGGAGACAAAAAGGGCGCAACGCCCGCCGTGAGCGTTGCGCCCGAAAATGCTTAGAGGGCGCTCTGAAGTTAGAAGATCATCCGAAGCGCGAACTGCACGTTGCGGCGCTCGTCCGTCGCCTGTCCCGGGTAGCCGGTCACTCCGCCTTTATCGGTCTGAACATACGGACTGACCATCGAGGAGACGTCCAGGTTCAGGAAGTTGATGTACTGGTTGCTGTGATTAAAGATGTTGTACAACTCGGCGCGGAACTGCAGTTTGAACCTCTCCGAGATGGCGAAGTTCTTTTGTAGGTTCATGTCCAGGTCCCAGAAACCGGGCGCGAGGAACTGGTTGCGATCCGGATAAGCGCGCCCGTCGGCGGTGTAGGTGCAGCCGGTGTGATACAAACCTTTGCAGACCGGCAGCCCGAGCGAATCGCCCTGGTTGCTAATCGTGCCTCCACTGTTCGGCAGCGTGATGTAGTTGAAGATGTCGGGTCCGTCGGCGCTCGCGACGGGACTGCCGGTTCTGGGCAGCGTCGTGTTGGGAACGTAGAGCGGGCAGTCCTGGCCATTGAAGCCGTTGCAATCGTAAATGCTGAATGGCAAGCCGGTGCGGATATTGAGAATGGAGCCGATCCCCCAGCCGCCGACGACCCCGCGCACGAACTTATTCGATGCGGTCCTTAGCCACGGCACCTCCCAAATCCCACTGAGCACCAGCCGGTGGCGAATGTCGAAATCCGAGTTTCCAAAATTCAGCCGCGGATTGAAGGCATCCAGATACCCCAGGGTGTAATAGCCGGAGGTTCCATAGGCGTCGGTGAAAGTCGAGGACAGATTGTCCATGGCGTGAGCCCATGTGTAGTTCACGGTTGCGCTCAGTCCCTTTCCCCACAGGTTGCTGGCGGAGTACTTCAGGTTCAAGGCGTCATAAAAGCTGTAGCCGTTATCGCTACGGTAATTCATGCTGCCGTATTGCAGGTTGAGGCGGTTGTTGGGGTTGGCGTCGCCCAGATAATCTTGACCCATCCCCGGAAGGTTTACGTTGGAGATATCGTACAGGTGTACGCCGTGCGACCCCGAATAAGCGGCCGAGAACATTGAGTTCGCGCTGAGCTTGTGATCGATTCCCAGATCCCAGGTTTCGGCATAAGCGGTCTTCATGTTCTGGTCGATGGCGCGCTGGCTCACCGCCGGCAAAGCCTTGCTGCCCGTGCCCTGCAACGGGCCGGCGTTGTTGGTGTACACCGGCATGGTATAGGTTAGATCCACGTTGGAGATCAGCGAGAGCACGGCGTAATTCGGCGGGTTCTGAATTGCGTTAAAGGTCACGTTGCCGAAGTTGCGCTCGTAGCCGATGCTGTATCCACCGCGAACGCTAGTGGAGCCGTTACCGAAGACGTCCCACGCAAAGCCGACGCGGGGGCCAAAGTTCTTATAATCGGGCTTCCAGAACACGCCGCCGTTCTGGGCGAGTTGCACGGTGCCATTGCGGAACTGATCGAAAGTGTCGCTGCCCGAGCCGAGGACGAAGTTGGAATCGAGAGCCGGGTTGGCGTTGTGCTGCACGCCGTAGTATTCCCAGCGGAGGCCCAGGTTGGCCGTGAACCGCTTCGACACCTTCCAGGAATCCTGTCCGTAAAGCGCCATATCGTTGTATTGGTAATTGCGCTCAAAGGAAGGCGCCGTAACAGGCAGTTTCAAGGTGCAGGCTGCGCTGACTTGCACGACGCCTTGAAGGTTCTTGGGACATGGGTATTCGCCTTGGGGATAGACAGCTCCCTCGAACTCGTAGATGTTGCCGGCCGCCAGATTTGCCAATCCGGTAGCCTGAGTCGTGCCGAGCTGTTCCACCGCGTTTTCATACGCGCCGAACACCCGGTTGTCGCGGATCTGGATGAACTGCCCTCCGAACTTGATCTCGTGCCTTCCTTTGTTCCAGGCGAGGTCGTCATACACCTGGTAGAGGTTCTGCGGCCCGCCGAACGGAATGGAGTTGCCTGGCGATTCCTCGCTATAACCCGGAAATACTAGAGGTTGGCCAGCCACCGTGCCAGTGCCGGAGTCGGTGTACAGCGTGGGGCCGATCGGGGCCGTGCCCAGCGCGTCGACTGGACCGTTGAGACGATTGTACACGAGCTTCAGCGTATCGATCAGGGCAGGCTTGAAAATGTGGGTAGCAGTCAAGATCACGTTTTGATCGAAATTTGTAATACCCGTGGCATAGCCAGCGTAAGGGCTGGCGTTTTCCGTGCCGGCGAAATCTATTTCGTTATATCCGGCATAACGTCCAGTCAGCGTGGTCTTGTCCGAGAGGTAGTAATCGACTCGGGCGACCTGCATCCAGGTGTTTTGCGGGTAACCGCCGCCGGCGTCGGTGGGCACGGAAAGATTGACAATATCGCACGTCAGGACGGCGGAGCCGGCGCAGGGCAGTTTGCTGATGGTCTGAACGCCTGGAGCCATACTCCCGTATGCGCTGAAGAACGCTTGACTGGCCGGGGCCATCTTTGAGTAAGAGCCCGGATCGATGATGGCGAACGACGTGGGCGACGCGCTGCGCACGCGCACCCACTCCGTGTTGGCGAAAAAGAACAGCTTGTTCTTCTTAATCGGTCCGCCCACCGAAAATCCAAAATTGTTGCGCGTGAAAATGCCCTTGGCGACGCCGTTGGCATTGTTATAGAACGTGTTCGACGAATCCGCCGAAACGCGGTTGTATTCGTACGCGCTTCCATGAAACACGTTCGACCCGGACTTGGTGGCCACGTTGACTACGCCGCCGCTGGCGCGGCCGAATTCGGCCGAGAAGTTGTTGGTGAGCACGCTGAATTCCTGCACGGAATCGAGAGGCACGGTTTGGCCCACCGTGGCCGTAAACTCATCGACGTTTTCGGCGCCATCCAGCAGCACACTGGTGGATGCGGAACGCATCCCGTTGATGGAGAAGCCCGCGCCGCGGGCGCCCACGGAATCCTCCGCGACATTGCCGGAGGTTGCAATGAGGGCGTACGCATTGCGGGTGGGCGAGGTGGGGAGATCGCTGAGCTGTTGGGCGGTAACCACCTGCGACAGAGTTTGGGTCTCTGTGTTCACCTGCACGAGCGCCGCGGATGCGGCCACTTCCACCGTGGTCGCCGTGGTGCCGACTTTCAGTTGGGCCGAGACGTCGTTCGTCGATCCCACCGCCACCTCAACCCGCCTCACGACTTTTTCGAAACCGGGCTGCTCAATCGTGACGTCGTAGGTATCGGCCTTAAGGCTGGGGGCGGTATAGATGCCCGAAGCGTTCGTGACGACCTCTCGCGTCGTGCCGGTGTTTACCGATTTGATCGTCACCTTTGCGCCGGCAACGACGGCGCCGCTCTGATCCCGGACAGTGCCGGCGATTTGGCCGGATTCCGTCTGCGCCTGGGCGCCCATGACGAATACTAACGCCAACGCGAGCCATACCAGCCGCGTTGAAAGGGTCGATCTCAACCTCGAATATACGGCTTTCATTTGACCTCCAAATCCGAATCGTTTTTTGTAGCGGCCGGACTCAAAATGCGGCAACCGCAGGCTGCCGGGGCCGCAGGGCACTACTTTCCTGCGAACCAGTTCCAAATTCTCTGTCTGAGAATAACCTTAACCCCAGGCGCATTCCTTTGCAAGTAGAAGATGCGATTAAACTTACGCCACCTCAACTAACCTATTTTCTACAGAAATCCGGAAACATCCCCTCTCCGGAGGTGCTGTCTCCCTGTCACCGGAGTGTAACGTCTTATGGCAGCAGAGTTTAGGGCCGTATGGTTTTTGGAATTGCGTTAGGTTCTGCGGACTCTCAGTACCGTTGCTGGGTGACATTAACAAGAAATTAAAATCCTAAAGAGGCCGAAAAGAGGCCAAGAGGTCCATTTCTCCCAAACAACGCAAAAAAGCCGCGCCTCCCGGCTGCCCGGAAAGCGCGGCTTGTCAACCCTCGGAAGGGATCGGTCTTTAGTAGTCCATCTCTCCGCCGTGCGGCGGGCCGGCCGGCGCCGACTTCTTCTCCGGAATGTCCGCAATCATGGCTTCCGTGGTGAGCATGAGGGAAGCGATGGAAGCGGCGTTCTGGAGCGCCGTGCGGGTCACCTTGGTGGGGTCGATCACGCCGGCCTTCACCAGGTCTTCGTAGGTGTCCGTCGCCGCGTTGTAGCCGAAATTCGGGTTATCGTTTTCGCGAACCTTGCCGACTACAATGGCGCCTTCGGTGCCGGAGTTGACCACGATCTGGCGCAGCGGCTCTTCGCACGCACGCCTCACGATGTTCACCCCGATCTGCTCGTCGCCGTCCATCTTCAGGGTCTTCAGCGCATCCGAAGCGCGCAATAGGGCCACGCCGCCGCCCGGAACGATGCCTTCCTCGACCGCCGCGCGAGTCGCGTGCATGGCGTCTTCCACGCGAGCCTTCTTTTCCTTCATTTCGGTCTCGGTGGCCGCGCCCACGCGAATCACCGCCACGCCGCCGGCCAGCTTCGCCAGCCGCTCTTGCAACTTCTCGCGGTCGTAGTCGGAAGTGGTCTCGTCAATCTGGCTGCGGAGCTGCTTGATACGGCCTTCAATGGCCTTCTGCGAGCCGCCGCCGTCGATGATCGTCGTATTGTCTTTGTCGATCGTGACGCGCTTCGCCCGGCCCATGTCGTCCAGACGAACGCCTTCCAGCTTGATGCCGGTCTCTTCCATCACGGCCTTGCCGCCGGTCAGGATGCCGATGTCTTCCAGCATGGCCTTGCGGCGATCGCCGAAGCCCGGGGCCTTTACCGCGCACGCGTTCAGCGTGCCGCGCAGCTTGTTGACCACCAGCGTAGCCAGCGCCTCGCCGTCCACTTCCTCGGCGATGATCAGCAGCGGCTTGCCGGAACGCGCGATCTGCTCCAGTACCGGCAGCAGATCCTTCATGTTGGAAATCTTCTTTTCGTGGATCAGAATGTAGGGATCCTCGAGAACCGCTTCCATCCGCTCCGCGTCGGTCACGAAATAAGCCGACAGGTACCCGCGGTCGAACTGCATGCCGTCCACCGTGACCAGCTCCGTAACCATGGTCTTCGATTCCTCGACCGTGATCACGCCGTCCTTACCGACCTTCTTCATCGCCTCGGCGATGATGTTGCCGATGGTGGAATCGCTGTTGGCCGAAATGGTTCCGACCTGCGCGATCATCTCACCGGAAATTTCCTTGGAGAGCTTCTTCACTTCGTCGATGGCCACTTCGACGGCTTTCTCGATGCCGCGCTTCAGCGCCATCGGGTTGGCCCCGGCGGCGACCGACTTCACGCCCTCGCGGAAGATGGATTGCGCCAGAATCGTCGCCGTGGTGGTGCCGTCGCCGGCCACGTCGCTGGTCTTGGAAGCGACTTCCCGCACCATCTGCGCGCCCATGTTCTCCAGCGGATCCTTCAGCTCGATTTCCTTGGCTACCGTCACGCCGTCTTTCGTGATGCTCGGGCCGCCGAACTTCTTCTCCAGGACCACGTTGCGGCCCTTCGGTCCCAGCGTCACCTTGACTGCTTCGGCTAGCTGGTTGACGCCGCGAAGAATGGCCTGCCGGGAATTCTCTGCATATACGATTTGTTTCGCCATAATGTTTTGACTCCTTGCTCTGCTTTCTAGGCCGCCTTCGATTTCTTCGCGGCGGGGCCTTCCAGAATCCCGAGGACCTCGTCCTCACGCATAATCAGGTACTCTTCGTTATCCAGCTTGATGTCGCTGCCGGAGTATTTGCCGAACAGAATGCGGTCGCCTACTTTTACGTCCAGCGCGACTACCTTGCCGTCTTCCAGGCGCTTGCCCTTCCCCACAGCCACTACCTCGCCCTCCTGGGGCTTTTCCTTGGCCGTGTCCGGAATGTACAAGCCTCCCTGCATTTGCTCCTGCTGGTCGATCCGTTTGACCACGATCCGGTCATAGAGCGGACGAATGTTCATAGACCTCAACCTCCATAATGAAATTTTAAACTTGGAATCGTTTGACTCACAAACGAAGCTCTAAGTTGCCAAGCTCCGCTTAACCATTATTAGCACACTCTCTGTTAGAGTGACAGAATATTATCTTAATCTGTTGTATTTAAACAAGTTATAAATGTTGACAATGGTACGCTAAAGCTTATCTGAGGCTATGGGCAGGGGGGCCTCTTCGAACACGCCGCGCTCCCGGTTCTTGCGTACCGTGCGCCACGGGAAATACCGCCCGTTCATGGCCACATACACCCCCGGCGGCAGAGTCTGGACGAACGCCAGCGCCGTGCCCAGGTTAAACAAGCCGTCCGAGCTGCCGAACGTGTACGGGACCATGGCCCCCGTCAGTACGATGGTCTTGCCTGTGACGTTCTTGCCCAGCACGGCGGCCGTCAATTCCATGGAGTCCGTGCCATGGGTCACCACGATGCGCCGCTCCTCGGCCCGTACGCAGTGCTCCAGGATCGATTGCCGGTCCGCATCGGTCATGCGCAGGCTGTCGATCATCATCAGCGTGCGGATCTCGACCTTCAAATGGCACCGGCCCAGCCGCAGCATGTCCGTGATGTGGGAGTCCTTGAAGTAAAGCTCTCCGGTAAGCTCGTCGTACTCCTTATCGAACGTGCCGCCGGTCGCCAGGATGCGAATGCCTTCGGAGTCCATCGCTACCTTCCATGGTGACACAACCAGCCCCCAGCCTCGCCGGGCGTTAGAATTATCTTCAATCCTATGAAGACATTTACAATCGCGGTGATCCCCGGCGACGGCGTGGGCCGTGAAGTCGTGCCCCAGGCCAGGCGCGTGCTCGAAAAGGCCGCGCGGAAACACGGCGTGACGTTCGCGTTTCAGGATTTCGACTGGGGCGCGGACCATTTCTTCCGCTGGGGCCACATGATGCCCGCCGGCGCCCTGGATCTGCTCATGCCCTGCGACGCCATTCTCCTGGGGGCCGTGGGCCATCCCAACGTGCCCGACCATACCACCCTCAACGGCTTGCTGCTGCCCATCCGCCGCGCCTTCGATCAATACGCCAACGTGCGGCCGGCATATCTTTATCCCGGCGTCGCCTCGCCCCTGGCCGGATACCAGGGCGGAGACATCGACATGGTGATCGTGCGCGAGAACACCGAGGGTGAGTACGCCCCCGTGGGCGGCTTCGTGTACCAACACCAGCCGGAGGAAATTGCCGTCCAAACGTCGGTATTCACCCGGCGCGGCATCGAACGCATCGTCCGCTTCGCCTTCAATCTCGCCGTGAAGCGCGGCCGGAAGAAGCGCGTCACCTCGGTCACCAAATCCAACGCGCAAGGCTACAGCATGACGCTGTGGGACCGGACGTTTGGCGAAGTGGCGGCCGAGTTCCCGGGCATTGAAACCGAATCGCTGCTGGTGGATGCCGCGGCCATGAACTTCGTGCGCCGTCCCCAAACCTTCGATGTGGTGGTGGGCTCGAATCTCTTCAGCGACATCCTGAGCGATCTTTCCGCGGTAATCGTCGGCAGCATGGGGCTGGCCCCTAGCGCCAACCTCGATCCCCTGCGCCGCTTCCCTTCCATGTTCGAACCCGTGCACGGGTCCGCGCCCGATATCGCCGGCAAAGGCATTGTCAACCCGCTGGCCGCCATTCTAAGCGCCGCCATGCTGCTCGAACACCTGGAAATGCCCGACGCCGCCGCCGACGTGCAAAACGCCGTGGCCGCCGTGCTGGCTGAGGGCAAAACGCGCACGCCCGATCTGGGCGGCGCCGCCCGCACCGAAGAAGTGGCCGAAGCCGTGCTGGAGAAACTCGCTTAGTGCAACCAACCCAGCCTCCGGAACCTTCCGGCCGGCATGCTTTCCTGGTCGGCGCCGGAATCCTGCTCAGCCGCATTGTCGGCCTGGTGCGCCAGTACGTGTTCTCGCACTACTTCGGTCTGCGCTCTGACGCCGCCGACGCCTTTAACCAGGCCTTCCGCATTCCCAACCTCCTCCAGAACCTCTTCGGCGAAGGCGTGCTCTCCGCGTCTTTCATCCCCATCTACTCGCGTCTGCTGGCCGAAGGCGACGAAGAGGAATCCGGCCGCGTCGCGGGCGCCGTGGCCGCCATCCTGGGACTCACGGCATCCGCGGTGGTGCTGCTGGGGGTGCTGGCGGCGCCCATCTTCATCGACGTGATAGCTCTCGGCTTTCACGGCGCCGAGAGGGAACTGGCCATCCGCATCGTGCGCATCCTGTTTCCCGGCGCCGGGCTGCTGGTGATGTCGGCCTGGTGCCTGGGCATTTTGAACAGCCATCGTAAGTTCTTCCTCTCCTACACCGCGCCCGTGGTCTGGAATTTCGCCATGATCGGCGTGCTGGTGGTTTTCGGACCGCGCATGGGGGAATCTTCCCTCGCTATCGCGCTGGCATGGGGCTCGGTCGCCGGCAGCGCGCTGCAACTCGGCGTGCAGGCGCCGCACGTGTTGCGCCTGGTGCGCCGCCTGCGCGTTCGCCTGGACACCGGTTCGAAATCCGTGCGGGAGATCGTCCGGAATTTCGTGCCGGTATTCATCAGCCGCGGCGTGGTGCAGATCAGCGCTTTCGTCGATGCCATGTTGGCGACTCTCGTGCCCTATACCGGCGCCGTCACCGGCCTGGCCAACGCGCAGGCGCTGTACACGCTGCCGGTGAGCCTGTTCGGAATGTCCGTGTCCGCCTCCGAGTTGCCGGCCATGTCGAGCGCGCTCGGCGACCAGGCCCAGGTGGCCGCCCAGCTCCGCCAGCGGCTCGACGCCGGCCTGCGCCGGATTGCGTTCTTCATCGTGCCCTCCGCCATGGCGTTTCTGGCGCTTGGCGACGTGGTGGCGGGCTTCGTCTTCCAGTCCGGCAAGTTCAAGCATCAGGATGCCGTGTACGTATGGGGCGTGCTGGCCGGCTCCGCCGTGGGACTGCTCGCCTCCACCCTGGGCCGTCTCTATTCGTCCACATATTATGCCCTTCGTGACACACGCACGCCGTTGCGCTTTGCCCTGATCCGCGTGGCCCTGACCACCTCGCTGGGTTACGTTTGCGCCCTTTGGCTGCCCGGATGGATCGGCATCGACCGCCGCTGGGGTGTCGCCGGGCTGACCGCCTCCGCGGGCGTTGCCGGTTGGGTCGAATTCACCCTGTTGCGCCGCGCCTTGAACCGCAGGATCGGCCAGACCGGTCTGCCGGCTAGCCTCGTCGCCAGCCTGTGGGCATCGGCCGCGGTCGCCGCCGCGGCCGCCTGGGGCGTCAAGCTGGCCCTCGGACCGCACAACCCGCGCCTGGTCGGCGCCGCCGTTCTGATCCCCTACGGCGCAATTTATTTCTCGATGACGTACCTGTTGCGCATCGACGAATCCACCCAGTCGCTAGCCCGCGTCTTAAGGTGGGGCAGGCGCTTCCGCCTGCCAAAGCCTTCCTAAGGCAGCGCGCCTATCGTACCTTCGCCATTCGACGTCATAATCATCGTAATGCCTCGCATCCGCTATGCCCTTCGAACCCTGGCCAAGTCGCCCATGCTCAGCCTGGTCGTGATCCTTTCGCTGGGCCTCGGCATCGGCGCCAATACCGCCATCTTCTCCCTGCTGCACCAGATTGTCCTCGCCTCCCTTCCCGTCCACAATCCCGAAGAATTGGTCCTCATCACCTCTCCGGGCGAATTCAAAAGCGGCCGTAATTCCAACGACGATTCCGGCGGGCAGGATTACATCTTCAGCTACCCCGTGTTCCGCGAGTTGGAAAAGCGCGCCCAGGGCGTCACCGGACTGGCCGGATTCCGCGGCCTCGGCGGCAACCTGGCCTTCGGGAAACAGACCGTCAGCGGCAGCGTGATGGTGGTTTCGGGCGGTTACTTCCCCGTTCTGGGCATGCAGCCCCTCCTGGGGCGCGCCATCGCTTCAGAGGACGATGGCGCCGGCGCCGGCAACGCCGTGGCCGTCCTGGGCTACGGCTATTGGCACGACAAGCTCGGCGGCCAACCGGACGTGCTCAACCAGACCATCCGCGTCAATGCGCACCCGTTCACCATCGTCGGCGTGGCCCCCAGGGGATTCAATGGCACTACGCTCGGCGATGACATTGACGTCTACGTGCCCATGTCCTTCAAGCCCTTACTCACGCCCAACTGGAACGGCACGGATCGCTTCGACGACTATTGGATCTACCTGTTCGCCCGTCTCAAACCGGGCGTCACGCGCCAACAAGCCGCCGCCGCTCTCAACGGACCCTATTCCGGCCTGGTGGAGGAGCAGGCCAAAAACTACCACCCCCGCGACCTCAGCCGCGTGCCACGCTTCCGTAACTCGCGCCTCACTCTGGTCGAGGGCAAACAGGGGAACAGCGCCGTGCGCGACGAAGCCCGTACGCCGCTCACCATCCTCATGATCGCCACCGCCCTGGTGCTGCTCATCGCCATGGCGAACGCCGCCAACCTGTTGCTGGCGCGGTCCGCCCAGCGCCGTCGCGAGCTGGCCATCCGCTCCGCCATGGGCGCCAGCCGAGGCGAGTTGGTCTTGCAACTGCTCACCGAAGCGTTGCTCCTGGCAGCGGGCGGCGGCCTCGCCGGACTGCTGTTGGGAGCGGCCACCGTGAAGCTGCTCATCGCCACCCTGGCCGGCGATACCCCCATCTATTTCCTCAGCGCGCGGCTCGAATGGCCGGTACTGCTGTTCGCCCTCGGCCTTTCCGTTCTCACCGGCCTGTTGTTCGGGTTGTACCCGGCGTGGGAGGGCGCCCGCGCATCCCTTTCCACCACCCTCAAGAACGAATCCGGGCAGTCTTCCTCCACCCGTGCAACGTCGGGCGTGCGCAAGCTGTTGGTCTGCGCGCAGGTGACCATCTCGGCCGTGCTCTTGATTCCCACCGGCCTGTTTCTGAAAAGCCTGGTCAACCTGACGCACGTCGATCTTGGCATGAACACCGAAAATGTGATCGGATTCTCGGTGTCCCCGCGGTTAAACGCGTACAAATCGGAGCAAACGCGCGCCCTTTACGAACGGATGGAACGCGAGCTGGCCGCCATTCCGGGCGTGCGCTCGGTGGCCGCGTCCCAGGTGCCGCTCATCGCCGGCAGCAATTGGGGCAACAGCGTCAAGATCGAAGGCGCGCCGCGCGACCGCGATTACGACGCCCGCTTGAACGAGATTGGTCCGGGATTCCTGGGCAAGATGGGCATCCCCCTCATCGCCGGCCGCGAGTTCGGCGCCTCCGACAGCCTGGCCGCCCCGAAAGTCGCCATCGTCAACCAGCAGTTCGTCAAGGCCTTCCTCGGTGGCCGCAACCCCCTTGGCGTACGCATGTCCGCCGGCGACGACCAAGCGGATATGGAGATCGTCGGCGTCGTCAAGGACAGCCATTACTCCGCCGTGAAGCAGGACCCGCCCAAGCTCTATTACGTGCCCTGGGAACAGGACAAGGAACCCGATTCGCTCTCCTTCTATGTCCGCTCCGCGCTGCCGCCCGCGCGGATGTTCTCCCAGATCCGGCGCGTCATGGCGTCGCTCGATCGCGACCTGCCCCTTGAAAACTTGCGTACGCTTGACGACCAAATCAGCCTCAACATCCAGTCCGACCGCCTGGTGCTCCAATTGGCCGCGGCCTTCGCCGTTCTGGCCACCGCGCTGGCCATGCTCGGTCTCTACGGCGTAATGGCTCACAGCGTGACCCGCCGCACGCGCGAGATCGGCATCCGCATGGCGCTCGGCGCCGGACCGGGCCGGATTCTCTCGATGGTATTGCGCGAGATGCTATGGATTGTGGGCATCGGCCTCGCCGCCGGCATCGCCATCGCCCTCTCGGTGACGCGCTTCGCCGAAAGCCAGCTCTACGGCGTGAAGCCGCGCGATGCCGTAGTAGTCGCCGCCGCCGCCCTGGCGCTGGCCGCCACCGCCTTTGCCGCCGGCTACCTGCCCGCCCGCCGGGCCGCGAAAGTGAACCCCCTCGACGCCCTGCACTACGAATAGCGGGTGGGGCAGGCGCTTCCGCCTGCCACTTACTTTGCGATCAATAGCGCCAAACCGCGCCCGCACAGGCTATACGCAAAGCCCTGTCCGCCAAGGCTGTCCTCCGCCCCCGGGTTGCGCACCTGGCTCGGGCCTTCCGCCCAGCCGCACGTATCCGTCACGCGATACCAGTTCGCGCCATTACCCGGCGATGGCAGGGTGAAATTCACGTCGCCGCTCCAACCGTTATAGGCTACATAGATCGACGGCGAGTTGTCGTTCAATGCGCCGCCGTTGAGCTGATAGGCGATGGCGTGGTTGCTGCCGTCATTGAAGTAACTCGCATCCGGAGTGGCGCCGGCCGGCGTCCACCAGAGCAACTGGGCGCTCGTATAAAAGCTCAACGGGCGTAGCGCGGCGTGAGCCTCGCGGAAGGCGATCAGGCCCCGTACAAAGGCGTTGAAGTTGCTTTGGTCGCTGGTCCAACTGTAGTTGAGCCAGTTGGCGGCCGAGTCTACATCGTAAGCGTTGTTGTTGCAGTGTAGACTGCGCAGATATTCGTCCCCGCCCGTCATCAACGGCGTGCCGGCGCTCAGCATCATAAAGGCGAAGCCCACGCGCGCCGCGGCCCGCTGGTCCATAGCCGCGCCTCCCTGGTCCCAACTGTAGTTCGTCGCGTTTCCGCCGTCCGAAGGCCCGTAGGGCCAAGGCTGATTGTTATTGGGTCCGTTGCAGCCATACAGGTCGTTGAGCGTGAAGCCGTCGTGCACCGTCATTAGATTGACCGAGTTCCACGGACTGCGGCTGCCAAATATGTCGGACGACCCGGCGAAACGCGCCGCCAGATTCCCGGTGGTAATGGCGGCCACTCCCAGATCGTTCTGCGCCTGCCGCAGGGTGTCGCGATAGCTGCCGTTCCATTCCGACCAGCCGGCCGGGAATCCGCCCAACTGGAAGGAATTGCCGCCGATCGCCCAAGGCTCGGCGTACAAGTCGATGCCCGCGCCGCCCGCGGCAGGACGCGGCGCCAACTCGCGCGGGATGCGCTCGATCGCCGTGTTGCTGTCGCTGCCGTTGAAATTGAAACAGCCCACGGTGCAGGTGTTGCCCAACACGGGTGCAAGGTCGAAGCGGAATCCGTCCACCCCCATGGTGTCGCGCCAGTAGGCCAGCGAATCGACAATCAGGTTCTGCGCCACCGGGTTATCAGTGTTGTAGTTGCCGCCCACGCCTGTGTTGTCGTACGAGAACTGCATGTCCGCGGTGAGCTCGTAGTAGGTCGGATTGTCGAGCCCCCGCCAGCAGAGGATGTTATACGTGGTTGGGTCGTTCCCGTTCCATGCCCCGCCCTCGCCCGTATGGTTGTATACGACGTCCATGTAAACCTTGAGTCCCTGGTCGTGGAAGGCTTTGACCATAGCCTGAAACTCGGCGGTTGGGCCGCCCGCGGCCTTGTTCGATGAGTAGCGGCGGTCCGGCGCGAAATAGTTCAGCGTCGCATAACCCCAGTAGTTCTGTCCGGCTGTCGTGTTTGGCGTGTTATCGTTCGCGTCGTTCTGCGTTTCCTGCACGGGCAGGAGTTCCACCGCCGTTACGCCCAGGCTCGCAAGGTATGGCGCCTTCAACCCGGCCCCCGCGTATGTGCCTTGTACGGCGGTCGGGACGCCGCTGTCGTTCCTGGTCAGGCCACGTACGTTCACTTCGTAGATGACATCGTCTTTCTGCGCGCGCGTAGGCTTGACGCCAATGCTCTCGCCCGCTGGCGTCCACAAAATGCTTTTGGGCGCCTGGTTGCCGCTATCCAGGCTGCGGTAGTTGGCCCCGGAGGCATAAACCGTACCGTCGGTCCAGGCGGCGTTGATCGGATCGTGGCTGATCTCATGCGCATAAGGGTCCATCAGCAGCTTGTTGGGGTTGAAGCGGTTGCCGCCGGCGTCCACATCCGAGATAAAGCCGGCTGTGGAACCTTTGGTCCAACCGCTCGAAAACGGCCAGTTTGGCCCCCAGGCGCGATAACCGTAATATACCGGTCCAGTGATGCCCGCTGCCCGCAGCTTCGCAACCGGCAACGAACCCTGGAATATCTTGGTGCTGTTGTTGGCCTTGAGCGTATAGCGCAGCGCTTCCGGTGAACCCATCGGGGACGAATAAAGGTCCACCTCGATTCGTGTGGCGCGCGAGGAATAGACGCGGAAGACCACATGGCTCTTCGTGGAGTCATAGCTCGCGCCCAATCCGTAGGCGTTGATTGCCCCGTCGGCAGGCAGGCCGAGACAGAGCAGCCCGGCGCAAGCCAGTAATTGTAGACGCATATCGCTTGCCCGAATGTACTCTTTTTCAGCTTCCCCGGTCGGTGCGATTCCGCACAGTCGTGGGGCCGGGCCTTTTGGCCCGCGATGACGCCTTCGGGCGCCATCAGCCGGGCGCCAGCCAGGCCGCTTGTGCGATTCCCTCCAGTGATAAGCTATCCCAATGCGAATCGCGACCCTCCTCTGTCTAGCCTCCTGTGTCCCCGCTTTCGCAACCGACGTCCTCACTCACCATAACGATCCCGCCCGCACCGGCGCCGTGATCGATGAAAAAACCCTTTCCCCGGCAACCCTGAAAGAACAAGGCTTCGGCAAACTCTTCTCATTGGTCGTCGATGGCCAGATCTACGCGCAACCGCTCGTGGTCGCCGGCCTCGAGTTCCCCGGCAAAGGCGTGCGTAGCGCGGTGTTCGTAGCCACCATGCGGAATATGGTCTATGCATTTGACGCCGAAGGAGGTGAGCCGTCGCCTTTGTGGAAGACTTACCTAGGCGCCCCGATGCCCTATGACCGCATTCCCAAGGACGAAGGAGCTTTGTTGGGACAGTACAACATCCGGCCGTACATCGGCGTTACCAGCACCCCTGTCATCGACCGTGCCAAGCGGCTCCTGTATGTGGTCGCGAAAATCGCCGAGCCTCAGTGCCCCGGCGTAGAGGCGGCCACGCCGGCATGTCCCGTTGTTTATCGTATCCACGCCTTGGATCTTTCGAGCGGCGCCGTCGTGCGGCAGTCCGATATCCGAATTCCCATGAAGGACCCCGCCGTTCCCGAGGAGGACGTCGCCCGCCGCCATTTACAGCGGCCCGCCCTGCTGCTTGCCAACCACAAGGTCTACGCCGCCTTTGGCGCGCACCAGGATGCCCCGCCGTTCCAAGGTTGGGTCATTGCATTCGATTCGGATACGCTCCGCCAGTTGGATCCCGTCTTCTGCACGACTCTGGGCGGCGAGATGGGCGGCATCTGGCAAGCCGGAAGCGGTCCGGCCGCCGACGCCCAAGGCAACATCTACATCATGACCGGGAACGGGAGCTTCGACCCGGAACGGAATCGGCAGTTCGGCAGCACCTTCGTCAAATTGGACGCGAACCTGACTCCCATCGATTGGTTCGCTCCAGCCAATGTGAAGGCGCTGAACCGCCTCGATGTCGACCTCGGTTCGTCCGGACCGATGCTCCTGCCGGGCACGGATGACATGGTCGGAGGTGGTAAGGAGGGAAAGCTCTACGTGGTGAGCCAGTCGAAGCTCGGCGGACAACAACAACACCATTGGTGGCGCGATGGACTGAATCCTCCGCTGCAATTCTTTCAGGCTTCCCGCCGCTGGCGCATCACCTGGCTAAGTTGGTTTCCCCTTCTCTTCAATGTGGGCTACCACCACATCCACGGTTCGCCTGTCTACTGGAACAGCCGGTTGCATGGCCCTACCATTTACCTTTGGCCGGAAGAGGACCATGTCAAAGCGTTTCACTACGATCCGAAAAAGAGGGTCGATACCAAGCCCCTGAAGGGCATGATGGGCAACCAAGGCATGCCCGGCGGATTCTTATCGATTTCGGCCAATGGACAGGACGACGGAATTCTCTGGGCCGCGATCCCGTACCAGGACGACGCCTGGGTGGAAATAGTTCGTGGAACCCTGCGCGCCTTCAGCGCCGATACACTCGAGCTGTTATGGAGTACGGACCGCAATGAGCCCGCCGACAATTTCGATTTTGCGAAGTTCGTTCCACCCACCATCGCTAACGGCAAGGTATACCTTGCGACTTTTTCCGACCGCTTGAACGTCTACGGTCTGCATTCCCCCGTCGCCGCCGCCCCACTGCAGGCATCGCCCAAGCTTTCGAGGAACCCGCGTCATAGAGGCCATATCAGGGGCGCCAGCGGTCATTCCAGTTCCCAGATGCATTAGTCACAGAAAAATAAAAATATTTCGCGCCCGTCTTTTCAACGCCTTTCGGCCCTCGCGCTCCAGCCCTCCGCATCCCGCCTGCTATCGTGAAATCGGGATGAGGCTTGTGCTCATCTTAACTTGCTGGCCAGCAAGCGTTGTTTTTTAAGGTGGTACTGAACTTCCTGTAGGTTCCTGCGGGATACTTCACGGCGGACCCGTAACCATTCGTTGTCGCCGGCAGGGAGACGTTAGGTTCGAACCTATAACACCCGGTGGTGATCGGATAGCGGTGAT
>OBLW0100000602.1_pt1 | contig 30625 bp, 16 predicted proteins | sample 1520161 | NCBI WGS metagenome assembly OBLW01 (sample SAMEA3539309, study PRJEB22396) | soil metagenome | biome: tundra; feature: field; material: soil | place: USA | collected 2010-05 | depth 0.15 m
TATATGTAGTCATCGATCGGACCATGGCGCTGCGCGCTTTTTGGCCGAAGTGCTGTAAATCAGTCGTTTCGCGAAGTGCCAGAGCCGTGCGACTTCGAAGCGAGCGCAGTTGCCACTCCATCAGTCCCAACGTGACCAGGAGTGGACCGGCCGCGACCGCGACCGAGCCAGATGACCGCGTGCTGTGGACCGCGAAGCCGATAACGGCCGAAGTGAGAAGACCGCAGCCGAGGCCGTAGACCAGGAACTTACCCGCCTGACGCTTGGTGCTCGAGGAGAACGTCGGCTTTTGCCAGGACTTCGTGACCACGGGTCCCAGGGCGAAGGTGACCACAAGGATGCCCGAGACCAGGATCCACCACGTGGCGTCCTGATTGGAGATGACGCTCAGGGAAAGGACCGATCCGATGAAACCGGGCGCCAGACAGATCAACAGCAATCGCTCAGCGGCGTGGAAGACCAAGATGCTGCTCGCGGCGATGTAGACACTCAACGCTACGGCCAACTCCACGCTGATCGCGCTCCCGCCGAGCAGCGCGCGCACGATCAGGGCGACCGTGAGCGAAGCCACGGCGGTAAGCAGAATCGAACTCGCGGTGAGCACGGCGTCGCTCCGGTGATCCTTGCGGTCGCGCAGGGACCAATTCAACACGGTGAACGCCTGTGTCGTGCCCCACGCGACGGTGAGACCGACCGGGAGCAGCCACCATGAGGCGCTGAGGTGAAAGCTGAGGATGACCACGGAGACGAAGATCGCGGGCATGGCGTAGAGCGCACCGCGCAGCAGGTCCTGCGCGTTACCCATCTTGGGCCCGGGCTTCTTTTCGGGCCGCACGTCCATGTACGGAATCGATGTGAAGACCACCGCCGCGGCGGCGAACACGTCAGGGAATCCAAAGCTGGATCGAACGACGCGAGCGCTAAGCCCGAAGGTCTCGAGTCGTGCGGCCACCTCAAACTGGTCGACCGCTGACGCGCAGTATTCCACGAGCCGCGGATCGCGCAGCACCCAATCGAGCAGACCCTGAACGTCCGGAAGCGTCGCCGCGGGGGCGCCCGATGCATTGCGCCGAGCACCGTCAATTGACGTGACTTTGGATACGGGCTTCTTGGAGCGAGGTGTCGTCACGCGAACGACCTCTCTTCGGGGAACTGCTGAATGGTCGCATTCGTGCCGCGCACTTCGATCTCTTCGACGGTCGGTCCCAAGAATCGCTCGACGAGGTGCATGACAAACTGTTCGAGCATGTCCTCTTCAGTGCGAACCTGATTGCGTTCAAAAACCGGTGCGCTGGAGATGTTGCCGGTCACTTCGCGGTAGAGGTCACCGAAGACGGCGAGGCTATGGTCCAACGTGAAACGCGACAGAATTCGCTCACGCGCCGCCCGGCCGACGAGGTTGCGCAGTCCGATGTCGTTGAGAAAGATCAGACACGCGTCGGCCATGCGTTGTGGGTCGCGAGGTGGAACAATGATGCCCGCGCCGCCGGTGGCCTCACGCACGCCACCGACATCGGTGGCGACGGTCGCTTTGCCGGCCGCCATCGCCTCGATCAGCGTGTAGGGAAAACCTTCGGAGATACTGGTCAGAAGAACCACGTCGCCGGCGTGATAGGCGTCAAGAACGGATTCGACGTGACCTTCGAACGTGACGGAGTCACCGAGACCCAAGGTGTCCGCGAGATCCTCACAGAGTTCTAAGTAACCACGGTTTTCTTTCGACGCCGTACCGAAGATGCGCAGACGCGTCTCTGGCTTCACCTCGCGAACGCGCGCGAACGTGTGCAACAGCGTCTCGACGTCCTTAAGCGGGTCGATACGACCCAACCACACGAGTGTCGGAACGTCGGGCTCGGAACTACTGCGAATGAAATTCGCCGCGTCGACACCGTTGTAGATCGGACGCACTCGAGAAGGGTCACATCCATTCGCTTCGAGCCAGAGCACGTTGTACTCACTACCGGGCGCCATCGCCGTCGCAACTTGGTAGCCCGACCACGTGAGGTGTTTGAAGAAGCTCAACAGAATGCTTCGCACCGGACGCGAATACGTGAAGGCGTTGATAGAGAGATAGCGCTCGCGTAGATAGATGCCGTGTTCGCTGATGATGAGCGGCGTGCCGTAGGTCCAGTACGCGCCGAGCCCGGGCAACACCGCGAGACCGTTTGAAGTGGCGTGGCAGAGGTCGGCCACTGGCGGTGGTTCGAAGAGAGGCCGCAATTGTCGTTCGATCAAGTCGAGCGCGAGACACGCGTCGGCCACTGATACCTCCTGAGGCGCCGTTGCGGCTGAGCGATCATCGAGTTGCATCTGGCGCATCACCGCGAGAAGTACTTCGAGTGACTCCGAACTGCGCAGTGAATCGATCAGCGGCGCGCCGTGCGCAATGTCGAACAGTCGATGTAGTCCGTCGAGGAATTCATCGCCACCGTCGAGTGTGGCCATTGACCAGGCGAACGTTTCGAAGGCGTCGTGCGCCTCTGCGTCGCGACGTGTCTTGGCCGATGGGCTCTGGCGGCGTGGCGTCGCGGTGTCGTTGTTCGCTGATTGACTCTGTGCGGAGAAGAGCCCGGGAGTTTCGTCGCCTTCAACGAGGGCGTCGCCGATGTGTCCCAACGTCCGACGGAATTTCTTGAAGAGTCGCGATCCCTTCGATTGCGGATCTCCCCACAGCGCAATGGAATGAAGCGCGTCGACGTTGTCCGGAAGTTCCCACGTTGGATGAAGGTCCGATGCCGCGACGATCGAATAGATGGTGAAACGATGCGGAGCCATTCCGCGCACGAGTTGATCGCACCACACGCTGACGCCACCCGGATGGTACGGGTACGTGCCTTCAGTGAGCAGAGCGACGCGAAGGCACTCTTGCTCCTGATCCGTGGTCGTGGGATCGACGTAAGTCATCAGTGGAAAGGTATGTGATGCCAGGCTCCGCGCCTACCCACAACTTTGATTTCAGGGAGAGCCGGCCAACCAAGGAAATGTGACCTATGACCCTTGTGAACCACGGTCGAACCCTTGCATCAGTCAATAAGGACCCTCGTGTCAAGCCGGTGAACGAAACGTGGCTGTTTTGAGAGGAAACAAATGTTGATTGTCCGGTGGACAAAGTCGCAATCAACGAGTTCCAACGGCGAGCGCTGTGGGTATTGCAGGGGGGGTATTGCGATTTCGTAAGGGTTGAATCCCTTACGAATTACCCAAATCTGGGGTAGTGCCGGGCGCCTTCGCATTCTTAGTATCTGCGGAGGACGGAACCCACGTTGGGTTCGACAGACTAAGGAGTTCGAATGAAGTCGTCGAAGTGGCTGTTAATCAAAGTGGCTTGTGCCGTCATCGCGATGAGTGGTGCGTTAGTTGCGCCACTCGCGAGTGGTGTGGCATCAGCAGCTACTCCCAATACTCTTGATCTCAACGTTCTCCTGATTGGCGGAACGACGACCCCGGCGTGGGTGTCAGCGCTCTCGAGCGAAGGTGTTCAGTACACCCTCGTAACACCGAGTGGCACGGCTCCAACGGAGACGATGACTTTGCCGACGTTGTCGAGCGGGACGACGGGCAACTTCGATGCCGTCGTATTCGCTGACTCACCGGCGAACTTTGCATCAACGCAGTTCGCCGCGCTTGACGCCTACGAATCTGCGTTTCAAGTTCGACAGATTGACGGATCAACGTTTCCGTATTTGGGAACGACCATTGCGACCGCTCCTGATGCTCCGGGCGACACTCCGGGAGAAACTGCGACTGTCACGGCCGCCGGTCTCGTCGGACTTCCGGCACTGAAAGGTCCACTGCCGATCGCCGCGCTGACGTACGTCGTACCCGGCGTCGTCACCGCCGGTGCTCCGTACACATCGTGGATCAACGACCCCCTCGGTAACACTCTCGCTGGTGTCTATGTGCACGCAAACCTGCTTCCCCAATCCACTTTGCCGGACCCTCAAGCGGGTGTCTCGGAGATGCAAGTTGATTTCCAATACGTTGCGTCATCGCTGCAGTGGTTGCTATTAGCACCGCAACTCATCAACTGGGTTACGCAAGACACTCACCTCGGCCTCTATCGCAACTACTTCGGTCAAGACGTCGACGACACGTTCATCGCCGACAACGAATGGAGTTCGCAGTACCAGTGCACACCGGCGGCCACCAATCCGAGTGACTTCACGTGTCCGGCCGGCGTCGCCAACAATCCGGCAGACACTCCTAATGATGTTCAGATGAGTGCGGCAGACGTTGCCTACGTTGTCGCCTGGGAAGCACAGACCGGAATCAAACTCAACCTCGCATTCAATGCAGCCGGAGCATGCGACTCGCCGACCGCGTCGGCAGCGATTTGCAATGGTTCCATCACCGATACCGCCGGTACGTTCACGGACCCGGGTTACGCGGCGGACGCCAGTGCACCGAATGACGCGGCCCTCGTCAATGCGCTCCTCGCTGATCAAGCCGACTTCAATTGGACGACGCACACGTGGAGTCACCAATTCCTCGGCTGCAACGTTGGGCAACCTCAAGCATTGACGTCGGCTACTGCGAACGCAACAGGTGGAACACTCGCCGCGGGTAGTTTCTCGTATGAGATAACTGCGGCAACCGCCTATGGAGAGTCCGAACCATCGCTCGCCCAGACGGCCACGGTCGTGACGAATGGATCGGTCACCCTGTTGTGGCCCGACGCCACAAACGGCACCGGCACTGCAGGCAGTGGACCTACCCTTTGGCAGGAAGAAGCGAATCACACCGGTGGTACAGGCTTCTGGGGTTACAACATCTACCGATCGGACACTCCTGCGGGAACGTACGGGTACATCGGACACGTTGCCGAAGACCCGACGGGCGTGACCACGACTTACCAATTCACCGACGGCGGGGCTGTGACTCCCGGTGGTTCGCCTTCGAGCACGCCGACCGATCCCACGGCAACGAATCCGGGGATTGACTGTTCCAGTGTCGCCGGTAGTTGGGAAGCCGCGAACACGGGTAACACTGACACGTCGATCGACACCGAGATCGGGTGGGACCAGGCGTTCGCGAAGGCGAACGGCCTCACGAATTACAGCAAGTCAGTGGTCATCACCGGCGAGCACTCCGGTATTGAGAATCCCAATATGCCCTCAGCACTGGCTGGCGTCGGCGTGACGACCTTTGCCACCGACGCTTCTCGCCAACCTCAGCAGTATTCACTCACTTCCGTTGGAAAAGTGGCGGAATCGTCGCCACGGTACCCGAGCAACATCTACTACAACGCCTCAACCTGGGCCGACGAGGTAAATGAGTACAACACGCTCTACGTGGCCCCGGGGACTCTCATAGGCGACCCCACCTATCCGACCGAAACTGGACACTGTGGTGTATCGATCGACACGACGTGTCTCACGACGCCCGCCACGGAGACGTCGCTACTCGCTTCGGAGTCGAGCATCATGCTTAGCCACGTACTCAACAACGATCCTCGTGTTGGCTACGCGCACCAGACGAACCTGATTGGTCCGGATTACACGCTGTTGACGTTGCTCAGTTCGATGCAGAGTCAGTACAGCTCCTGGACCAACACTCCGCTCGTCCCGGTGACGGACGCCACCGATGCCTCGACGCTCCTCTTGCAATCGAACTGGGCGAGCGCACTGAGCGCGGGCAAGATCAGTGACTCGATGACGAACGGCGTGGTGACCATCAAGAACAACGGAACTACCACCGTGACGGTTCCTGTGACCGCGCCTCTCGGGACGCTGGACGGTACCGCAGCCTACGGAACGTCGTACGGTGGTGCCCTGTCAGCGTGGAACACCCTCGCACCAGGAGCAACGCTCACTTTGACCGAGCACGTGCCTCCCACGATCACCAGCGCGGCACCTCCGATGGCAATTGTTGGCACACCGTATACCTTCACGATCTTCACGACTGGTCTCCCAGCGCCGGCGATTACCGAGGTCGGTGCGATGCCCGCCGGCATTCTGTTCACGGACAACGGCAACGGAACGGCCACGATTGCGGGAACCGCGACGGGCACGGGTGCGAACTATCCATTGGTCGTTACGGCGAGCAACGGCGCGACGCCCAACGCCACTCAGTCATTCACCTTGCTCGTGGCCTCAGCGCCGACGATCACGAGCGCGACCACAGCCAGTTTCGTTAAAACTGTGAACAGCACCTATACGGTGACCACCACCGGATTCCCGGCGCCGACCATCACCGAGGCGGGAGCCTTGCCGACTGGATTGATATTCACGGACAACGGCAATGGCACGGCCACCATTGCGGGAACCACGACTGCGGCAGTGGGATTGTGGTCGCCGGTGGTGACGCTTTCGGCGACGAACGTATCGGGAAGCACGTCGACGCTCGATCTCACGATCACGGTGTTTGCGCCGGTGGCGCCCAAGATCACCAACGGAAGCACTGCCTACTTCACGCTTAACGCCGCCGGATCCTTCGCCGTCACAACGACTGGTGAACCGATCCCGGCGTTGACCGAGACTCCAGTGATGCCCGCGGGACTCACCTTCACGGACCAGGGCAACGGCACCGCGTTAATTGCCGGAACGCCAACGGCAACCGGGACGACGGTGCTGACGGTGACGGCGGCGAACACGATCACACCGAATGCGACGCAGAGCCTCACGATCATCGTTGGTGCGGGACCGGTATTCACGAGTGCCGCAACCACGAACTTCGTGGTTGGCAGCGCTGGAACATTTACGGTGACGAACTCTGGTTCACCGGCACCTTCCATGGCTGAAACGGGCGCCTTGCCTACCGGAGTCAGCTTTGTTGACAACGGCAACGGTACGGCCACGATTGCCGGTAAGCCCCCGCTCGGTACTGTCGGAAGCTACCCGATCAACATCACCGCGGTAAATGGCACGGGCACATCGACACAAGGATTCACACTCGTGGTCGGTCAGGCCCCGGGCTCGGTGGCACTCGCGACGGTCCCCAGCGGCAGTGCCGTGGTTGGAGGATCGGTCGTCGTGACGGCCACGGTGCCGACGGGAGAAACCGGGTCCGTTAGTTTCGAGTCCTCTCTCGACGGCGTCACCTATACCGCCATTACTGGCTGTACGACCGAGGCGATCTCGGGGACCACGGCGACCTGCACGACGTCGTCTCTTCCGGTCGGGAACGCTGATCTCGAAGCGACCGCCAACGGTGACGTGAACTTCACTACCGCGACGAGTAGCGCTCTGCCGTTCGTCGTCAGCAAGAAGTCGGGAGCGGTCACACTCAGCGCCTCACCGGGATCGCCCGACGTCGCTGGCACGAGTGTCACGATCACTGCGACGCTTCCTGCCGGAGCAACTGGGGTAGTGGACTTCAATTCTTCGACCGATGGTTCGACGTACTCCAGCATCGTGGCGTGCCCGGGCCAGGCCATCGTCGGCACACTAGCTACCTGCGTCACAACCGCGCTTCCAGCCGGAACTGCCGATCTTCAAGCCGTCTATTTGGGCGATGCCGACTTCAATGGCTTAACCAGTGCGGCTTACGCCTATGTCGTCGCTAACGCCGGTGGCGGCGGTGGCGGCGGTGGCGGTGGTGGCGGCGGTGGCGGTGGTGGTGGTGGCGGTGGCGGAACTGCTCCACTCACGCAGGCCGCGCTCACTCTCACGAGTACGGCTGGCACCGTAGGAACCGGAGTCACGCTTGCCTACAGCGGCGGTTCTGGGACCGGCGCTGTTACGTACGCCGTGACTGATGCTGGCACGGCCGGGTGCACGATCGCGAGCGGAACACTGAATGCCACTACTGCAGGGACTTGCACCGTTACCGTGACGAAAGCCGCGGACACGAAGTACAAGTCGGCGTCGTCGGCCGCAACAACGGTGACGTTCATCGGTCCCATTGTGGTTCCTTCCAAGCCGCCAAAGACTGCGCCGGCAATCCCTCACGCCTTGACCGTGACATTCTCGAAGTCGTCCGTCGGATTGCAAGCCAACTACAAGAAGGCTCTGAACGCTCTGGCGAAGAAGCTCGTCAATGGTGCGGCGGTGACAATCACGTACTACACGAAGAGCCAAAGCGCGCTCGCGACTTCACGAGCGAAGACGACCGTGAAGTTCCTTCGCAGTCACACGCCGTATACGGTGACGTTCACTATGCATCAAGTCAAGAAGAAGGCCCCACAAAAGGTCGTCGTCACTCCAACAAGGAACTAACGGGCGCAGCATCCCGAGAGACTCTCGTTGGACGCCGCTGGCCATGGTCACTGCCTTTGCAGCAGTGCACATGGCCAGCGGCGTTTCACTTTGCAGCCGTGTAGATGATCCCACGACGGACGAACTAAACGAATGATCGCACTGTTTCGTGTGACAGCAGTTCCGAGACACGCACTGCGATGCAACTCTTTTATTGAAACGAGTTAATTGTTTTGACATCCACCACATTTCGAAGTTGGCAAGGGTGCTCTCGCAAGTAATTCAAGGGCTCCCTGACATTTTGCGAGGGTCGCAAAGCCTTAAAAATGACCAATCTTGGGGTGGTTTGGTCAACGTCCTCCCTCTAGTTTTCTCAATGGAACGCGACCCAGAGTGGGTCCGTGGCGCCTTTCCGAACGAGGAGTTCACATGCGTACAGCCAAGTCGCTGACGGTCAGAGTCGCGGTCGCGGTAATCGCAATGAGCGGCGCACTCATGGCGCCACTCGGTGCGAGTGTGGCTTCGGCCGCAACTCCACCGACGCTCAATCTGAACGTGTTGCTCATTGGTGGTGCGACGACCGCGGCGTGGCAGTCCGCACTATCGAGTGAGGGAGTCGCGTACACACTCGTCACTCCCAGCGGGACGTACGGTGCGGAGACCTTGACGTTGCCGACGCTGTCGAGCGGCACGACGGCCAACTTTGATGGCGTCGTGTTCGCCGATTCACCGTTCGCGTTCGCCTCGGGGCAATTGACGTCGCTCTTCGCATTCGAATCGCAGTTTCAGATTCGCCAAATCGACGGCTACACATTTCCTTCCACATTGCTCGGTGAGACCGACGTGACCACTGGATCGATCGCCGGTACGACGGGCACGCTGAACGCGGCCGGTCTCGCCGCGCTGCCGGCGTTGAAGGGTCCGGTGCCGTTCGACGTCGGCACACTCGGCTACGGCGCCACGGTGAGCGCAGGTGCGCCGTTCACGCCGTGGCTCACAAGTTCGACGGGCAACGTGCTCGCCGGTGTGTACCAACATCCCAATGGTGACGCGCAGAGCGGAGTCGCCGAACTCACGTTGAACTTTGATTACGTCGCGACGTCGCTCGAGTGGCTCTTGCTCTCTCCCGGGCTCATCAATTGGGTAACACAGAACACGCACGTCGGTCTCTACCGCAACTACTTCGGTCAAGACATCGACGACAACTTCATCGCCGATAACGAGTGGAGCTCGAAGTATCAGTGCACGCCCGCAGCATCGGAGCCGATCGACTTCACCTGTCCGGCGGGTATCGCCGGCAACCCAGCCGACGAACCGGCCGACGTACAGATGAGCGCGACCGACGTCGCCTACGTCGTCGCGTGGGAAGCGCAGACCGGCATCACCTTGAACATGGCCTTCAACGGTGTTGGCGCCTGCACCGCACCGACTGCCGCCGCGGAATCGAGCGCGAAGTGCACGGGCGCGATCACCGAGAACGGCACGACGTACACGCTTCCCGGTCAAGTCGTCGACGCGACATCGCCGAACGACCAAGGCCTCATCAACGCGCTGCTCGCCGACCAAAAGGATTTCAATTGGACGACTCACACGTGGAGTCACGAGTTCCTAGGCTGCGCCATCTGGCAACAGCAGCCCCTCACGTCCGCCGTCGCCAAGACGGGAGGGACGTTGGCCGCGGGCACGTTCGACTACGAAATCACGGCGGCGACCGCCTACGGTGAGTCTGAGCCGTCGGTCGACCAGGCCGTGACCCTCTCCACGGCGCTCAATACGCACTCGGCGACTCTTACGTGGCCCGACGCCACGAACGGCACCGGAACCGCCGGCGCCGGACCGAAACTGTGGCAAGAAGAAGCGAGCCACACTGGTGGATCCGGTTTCTGGGGCTACAACATATATCGCAAGGCCTCGACCGGCACGACCTACGGGTACATCGGACACGTGGCCGAGAACCCCACTGGTGCGACCGTGAACTACACGTTCACTGACACCGGTGCGGTGACGCCCGGCGTCGCGCCGGATTCGTCGACGACTGACCCGACCGCGACGAACCCCGGCATCGACTGCGCTAACGGCACCACCGCGTGGGACCCCGCCAACGACCCGACCGGTCAGACCGACGCGTCAATCGACACCGAGATCGCGTGGGATCAGGAGTTCGCCGCGCTCAACGGCCTGACGAACTACAGCCCAGCCGTCGTGATCACCGGAGAACACTCCGGAGTCGAGAACCCGAATATGCCGGCCGCGCTGCACAACGTCGGCGTGAACGTCTTCGCCTCTGACGCGTCGCGTCAACCTCAGCAGTACGCACTCAGTTCCGGTGGTACCACGGCCGAATCAGCCCCGCGCTACCCGAGCAACATCTACTACAACGCTTCGAACTGGCCAGATCAGATCAACGAATACAACACGCTCTACGTCGCACCCGGCGTGAGCCTCGGCAACGTGACGTATCCGACCGAAACTGGACACTGCGTCTCCTCCGGCGCGACGACGTGTTTGACGACGCCGGCGACGGAAGCGTCAATCCTGGCCTCGGAGTCCTCGATCATGTTGAGTCACGTGCTCGCCAATAACCCGCGCGTCGGTTACGCCCACCAGACCGACCTCATCGGTCCCGCGTCAACGGGCTACACAATCCTGAGTCTCATCAACTCCATGCTCTCGCAGTACAGCTCATGGACGAACACGCCGCTCGACCAAATGACCGACGCCACCGAGTCAACCGTGCTCGCTCAGCAGTCCGCCTGGGCGAGTGCCCAAGGCGCCAAGTCGGTGACCGCCACATACACCAACGGTGTCGTCACACTCACCAACACTTCGGCCGCCCCGATCAGCGTGCCGTTCACCGCGCCGCTCGGCTCCACCGTGAGTGGCGCCCCCTACGGCCAGTCCTACGGCGGCGCATTGTCGGCGTGGACGACGATCGCGAGTAAGGGCACGCTCGTGATTGACGAGAAGGTCGCTCCGCAGATCACCAGCGCGAATGTCGCGACGTCGATTGTGGGCACGCCCTTCAGCTTCACGGTGCACACGACCGGTGCTCCTTCACCGGCCCTTTCGTTTACTGGCAGTCTGCCCACCGGCATTGGATTCCTCGACAACGGCAACGGCACCGCCATCATCTCCGGCACCGCCGCCGCGGGAACGGGTGGTTCATTCCCGATCACGATTACCGCCGCGTCGTCGGCTGGCACCACGACCCAGACCTTCACGCTCACCAACACCCAAGCACCGACAATCACGAGCGCGACCTCCGCGCAGTTCTACACCGGCTTCGTCGGCACCTACAGCGTGACCACGACGGGTTCACCGACGCCGACGATCACAGAGACCGGAACCCTGCCGACGAACGTGAACTTCAAGGACAACGGAAATGGCACGGCGACCATCACCGGAACTCCGCCCACCGGTTCGAACGGGAGCTACCCGGTCACGATTGCGGCGTCGAACATTTCCGGCAGCACCGCGACATTGCACTTGACCATCACCGTGGCAACGTCGAGCGCACCCACGATCACCTCATCGGCCACCGCGGACTTCGTCTCGGGTACCGCCGGCAGTGTCGGCGTCACCACCACGGGAGTGCCGACGTCGGCCCTCACCTACTCCGGCACCCTGCCGACCGGCATCGGCTTCAAGGACAACGGGAACGGCACCGCCACTATCTCGGGTTCGTCGACGCAGGTCGGCGCCTTCCCGATCGTCGTGAGCGCCGCGAACGGCGTCACGCCGAACGCCCAACAGACCATGACCGTGAACGTCGGTTCCGTGCCGTCAGTGTCCAACGCCGCGCCGCCGACGGCGACGGTCGGGACTCCGTACAGCTTCAAAGTGACCACGACTGGATTCCCGGCGCCGTCCATTGGCATCACGACGGGCTCCTTGCCCCCGGGACTTACTCTCACCGACAACCACGATGGCACGGCCACGATTTCGGGTACCCCGCTGGCTGGTTTCCAGGTCGATTCGCCGTTCAATATCAGCGTCACGGCGACCAACTACGTCGGTTCCTTCACCCAAGCGCTCTCGATCGTCTTGAACGCCTCCGCGATTACGCAGATCGCGCCGACGAGTGACTCGACCACGGTTGATCTTTCGAGTGCGTACACGAAGCAATTGAACGTCACGGGTAACAACGGCGCCGCGAACTTCACGGCGACCGGTGGTAATACCGCCGATCTGTCGATCAGTTTCAGTGGCGTGGTGAAGACCAGCGGTTATCTCCCAGTCGGCACGTACAACTTGAACGGCACTGACGTAGATGCCAACAGTGATAAGGGCACCTGGAGCTTCGCTCTCACGGTCTCGGCGAGCACGATCACTCAATCGGCACCCACGAGCGCGTCGGTAACGGTGGACAGTTCCGGTTCGACCCCACTCGTGGCCCAGCTTGCGCCGGGCACGCACGACGGCAGTGCCATCTCGTACGCCACGTCGGTCACCAGCACCTTCGTGAGCGTCTCGTCCACTGGAGCGGTCACGGTCACCGGTGGGCCTATTGCGGTTGGCTCCTACACCGTCTCGGGCAAGGACAGCGACGCCTTGAGCGACACGGGCACCTGGACGTTCACGCTCAGCGTGACGCCGAGCACGATCACACAGATCGGGTTGACGGGCATCACGTCGACGGTTGACGCGTCATCGACGACGACGTCGCAACTCACCACGTCCGGCAGTAACGGTGGCAACGTCACGTTCGCCGCGACCAGTGGCGACATGACTGACTTGAAGCTCTCTTCGACGGGTCTCGTCTCGACCGCCGGTTACCTGAAGGTCGGCACGTACAGCTTCGGCGGGAAGATCAGTGACGCTGATGGCGACACCGGCACGTGGACGTTCGCGCTCACGGTCACGCCGAGCACGATTCTCCAAACGACGCCGTTGACGGGTACGACGACCGTGGACAGTTCGTCGGCCTTCACTGACCACTTGGCACCGACGACGCACGACGGGAGTGCCGTGTCGTACGTGGCGTCACCCACCAACGCCCACCTGAGCATCGCGAGCAGTGGCGCTATCACCGTGGTTGGTGCGCCGCTCGCCGTCGGGACGTACAGCGTCTCGGGCACCGACTCCGACGCCCTGGGTGACTCCGGTACGTGGACCTATGTTTTCACGGTCAACCCCAGCACGCTCACGCAAACCTCGCCGACGACCGCGACTGTCTCGGTCGACAATTCGTCGGCGTTCACCGGTCAACTCGCGCCGACGTCGCACGACAGCACCAACGTGACCTACGTGACGGTCGTCAAGAGCGCCGGGCTCAACGTCTCGAGTTCCGGCGCCCTCACGACGAACGCGGTGCCACTGGCGGCGAAGTCCTACGTCGTCTCGGGCATCGACTCCGACGGCCTGGGTGATACCGGCACGTGGACGTTCACGCTCACGGTCACACCGGTGGTCATCGTTCAGACCTCGCCCACGAGCGCCTCGGTGCCGGTCGACAGTTCGTCGAGTTACACCGCACAGATTGTTCCGACCACTCACGACGGCAGTACCGTTTCGTACGTCACGACCGTGGCGAACGCGAAAGTCGTTGTATCGAGCACGGGTGCGATCTCGGTCACTGGCGGCACCCTGCCCGTCGGCGCCTACATCGTCTCGGGCACCGACTCCGACGGCCTCGGTGACTCCGGCACGTGGACGTTCACGCTCACGGTCACGCCGAGCACGATCGCCCAGATCGGACTGACCGCGGACACCACGACGGTCGACGGATCTTCGGTGTACACGAGTCAACTCAGTACATCCGGCAGTAACGGCGGTGGCGTCGTTTTCGCCGCCACGACCGGCAACATCACGAATCTAAAGGTCACCTCCGGTGGTCTCGTGTCGACGAGCGGCTACCTCAAGGTCGGTACCTACACCGTTGGCGGCACGATCGTTGACGCCGATGGTGACACCGGCACGTGGACGTTCGCCTTGCAGGTGACCGCCAGCACGATTGTTCAGACCACACCGACGACGGGCACGACGGCCGTGGATGGTTCATCGGCCTTCACTGACCAACTGGCCCCGGCCACACACGATGGCGGTGCCGTGACGTTCACGACGGTCACGAAGAACGCCGGCCTGGCCGTGTCGAGTTCGGGCGCGGTCACGACCGTTGGCGCACCGCTCGCCGTTGGCACGTACGGCGTCTCGGGCACCGACACCGACGCCCTCGGTGACACCGGCACCTGGCAGTACACGTTGACGGTCACGGCCAGCACGATTCTTCAGACGATTCCCAACGGGAACACGATCACGGTTGACCAGACACTGAGCTTCGCGGACCAGTTGGCACCGGCGACGCACGACGGGAGCGCCGTCGTCTACACCACGACGTCGTCCAACTCGAATCTCAAGGTTTCCTCTTCGGGCGCGATCACTATCGTGAGCGCGCCACTCGCCGTGGGCCATTACACGGTCTCGGGGACCGACACCGACGGTTTTGGCGACACCGGCACGTGGACGTACACGCTTACCGTCACGGCGAGCCTGATCACCCAGGCCACCCCGACGAGCGACACCGCCAGCGTCGATGGCTCGACGCTGTACGGCACGCAACTCAAGGTGACGGGCAACAACGGCGCGGTGACCTACAGCGTCACCGGCGGTGACACGACTCATCTCGCGATCAGTTCACTGGGCGTCGTCAAGACGTCCGGGATGCTCGCCGTTGGCTCCTACACCTTTAGTGGCACCGACACCGACGTCAACGATGACGCCGGTACGTGGACCTTCACGTTGTCCGTGACACCGAGTTCGATCACCCAGATCGGACTCGTGACCGATACGAGTACCGTCGACAGTTCTTCGACGTTCACGGGCCAGTTGAGCACCTCGGGAGCCAATGGTTCGTTGTCGTTCACGGCCAACGCCGGCGACACGACGGATTTCAGCGTCAGCACCGCTGGTCTGGTACGCGTGAACAGAGTCCTCGCGGTCGGCACCTACGAGTTCGGCGGCAACGTCACGGATTCCTTTGGCGACACGGGGACGTGGACGTTCATCCTCAGCGTCACCGCCAGCACGATCAACCAAGGTATTCCGACGGGCGACGTCCTCACCGTCGACGGCTCGACGACCTTCGCGGGTCAACTGGCCCCGACGACGCACGACGGTAGTGCGGTCAAGTTCGTGACCGTCGTAAAGAACTCGAACCTGACGGTCACGAGCACGGGCGCACTGAGTGCGACCGGCACCCCACTGCCGATTGGCAACTACACCGTCTCGGGCACCGATTCAGACACGCTGGGCGACTCCGGTACGTGGACCTACACCCTCGTGATCACCGCGAGCCTCATCACGCAAACCTCGCCGAGTGGATCGAGCACGAGCGTGAACTCCTCGTCTACCGCGACGGACCAACTCAACGTCACCGGCAACAACGGCGCGGTGACCTACAGCGCATCCGGCGGCGATACGACGGATCTGAACGTGAGCCCGACCGGCGCCATCAGCACGAACGGCATGTTGCCGGCCGGCGTGCACACCTTCAGTGGCACCGACACCGACGTCAGTGGTGACGCCGGTCAGTGGACGTACTCACTCAACGTCACCGCGGGCACGATCTCGCAGATCGGCCTCACCTCAGACACGACGACCGTCGATAGTTCGTCGGGTTACAGTGCGCAATTGAGCGCGTCGGGTAACAACGGCACGCTCAGTTACGGCGTCGCTGGGGGTGACGCCACTGACCTGGCGGTCAGTGCGTCGGGCCAGGTCACGACGAAGGGGTACCTCGCGACCGGTTCGTACACGATCAGCGGTGTGCTGGATGACGCCTTCGGCGACACCGGCACCTGGACGTTCACCTTGGTCGTCACCGCGAGCTCAATCATCCAGATCTCTCCCACCAGCGCCACGATGACCGTCGACCAGGCAACGGGCTTCACTTATCAATTGGTACCGACGGCGCACGACGGCAGCGCCATCGTGTACACGGTGACAGTGCCGAACGTGCACATCAACGTGTCGAGTTCCGGCGCCATCTCAATTATCGATCCTCCATTGGCCGCCAGTCCGTACACCGTCTCGGGTACGGACGCTGACGCCCTCGGTGACACCGGTACCTGGACCTACACCCTCAACGTCATCGCCAACCCAAGTGGCGGCGGCGGCGGCGGCGGCGGTGGCGGCGGAGGAGGCGGCGGAAGTGGTGGCGGCGGAAATGGTGGCGGCGGAACCACACTGAAGACCCAAGCTCCACTGACGTTGACGAGCACCTCGGGCACGCAGAACACGCCGCTCACGCTCACTTCGAGCGGTGGTTCGGGCGCCGGAGTCGTGACCTACACCGTGACTGACGCTGGTGGAGCGGAATGCACGATCACCGGTACGACGCTGAACGCCCCGGGCGCCGGCACCTGCACGGTGACGGTCACCAAGGCCGCCGACACGACGTACGCCGCTGCCTCCTCGGTCGCCACGACGGTCACGATGGCCTTGGCGCCGATCATCATCCCGGTCAACCCGCCCCAGCCCGGTGTGCCCGCGGCCTTCACGGTCACGTTCACGAAGAGTTCCAAGCACCTCAGTGCGAAAGACGAGCGACTTCTGGCTCGTCTCGCGCACCAGTTGCAAAACGGCGCGTCGATAACCCTGACCTACTTCTCCAAGCACCAGAGCGCACTGGCGAAGACCCGCGCGTTGGCCGTGGAGAAGTTCTTGAAGAGTCGACACCTGGACCCGCTGCACTTCACCTTGAAGAAGGTGGCGTCGAAGTCCTCGAACTCCGTCAAGGTAACACCGACCAAGAATTAATCAGTGGCGCCCGCGGCGCGTTGTCTTCTAGTCGTGGAAGCGTCGGAAGACAACGCTGCCGTTGTGGCCGCCGAATCCGAAGGAATTCGACAGGACCACTTCAACGTCGGCTCGTCGTGGTTCACCGATGACAACGTCAAGTCCGACGTCGGGGTCGACCTTGGTGGTGCCGGCCGTCGGAGGAATTAGCTGATTGACTAACGTGAGCACCGAGGCGACGCCCTCGAGGGCGCCGGCCGCGGCCAGTGAGTGACCGAGGTGACCCTTGATCGAGGTCACCGGGGGAGCGTTGTCGCCGAAGACCTTGCGAACCGCGACGGACTCGGCGAGGTCGTTGAGCGGGGTCGACGTGCCGTGGGCGTTGATGTGCGACACCTCGCTCGGCGTGACGCCGGCGTCGTCGAGCGCCAACTCCATGCATCGAATTGCGCCGTGGCCCGAAGGGTCGGGCGCGGTGATGTGGTGCGCGTCGGCCGTCGAAGCTGCACCCAGGACCTCGGCGTAGATGGTGGCGCCGCGCGCTTTCGCGTGCTCCCACTCCTCCAAGATCAAGATGCCCGCGCCTTCGCCCATGACGAAGCCGTCGCGGCCGACGTCGAAGGGCCGGGAGAATTCGGTGTTGCTGAGCGCGGTCATGTTGCGAAAGCCGGCCTCGGCGATCTCGACCATCACCGCTTCGGCGCCGCCGGCGACGGCCACGGTGCTACGACCCGTGGCGACCAGGCGCGCGGCGTTGCCGATCGCGTGTGTGCCGGCCGCGCACGCCGTCGTGACGGTCTCGCACGGTCCACCCAGTCCGAAGCGCATCGAGACGGCGGCGGTCGCGGCGTTGGGCATCATCATCGGGACCATGAACGGCGAGACGCGGTCCGGTCCTTTTTGTGTGAGAATCCGGAACTGTTCGAGGACGGTCTGCAGTCCGCCGATGCCCGTCGTGACGATGCTGCCGGCGTCCACGAGCGGACCGCTGAGCCCACTCTGGATCCACGCCTCGTCGGCCGCCATGAGCGCGTAGAGCGTGAAGGGGTCGAAGCGACGGAGCTCTTTGGGGCCACCGATGTGCGTCGCGTCAAAGGGTGCGATGCGCTTGCTCGCGGGCGCCGTGTCCTTCAACAGGGCGCTCCATAAGGCCTCGACTCCGACACCGGCGCAACTGATCGCGCCGAAACCCGTGACGGCGACCCGGTAACCCGGCACGGGCCCCGTGGAGGTGACCGCGACTCGCACTACAGCTTGGCGTAGATCAGTTCGAAGGCTTCGCCTACCGTGCGAATGTCCTTCAGTTCATCTTCGGCGACTTCGATGTCGAAGGCCTCTTCGAGCGCCATCACCAGTTCGACCAGGTCGAGACTGTCGGCGCCGAGGTCGTCGCTGAACGAGGCCTCCAGTGTCACCTTGGAAGGATCGACCGCCAAGACCTCGACGGCGGCGTCGGTGAACTTGCTGAGTGCTTCGTTGCGGTCCATGGAATTGCCCCTTTTTTCTGTCGCTCTATCGTACTCAAAGCCCGAACCGCGACGATCATTCAGAGGCCCATGGCGAGGCCGCCGTCGACCGCGATGACGGCCCCGGTGACGTAGCGGGCTTCGGCACTGGCGAGGAACCCGACAACACCAGCGATATCGCTGGGTTGACCGATGCGGTCCATGGGGATCAGGGCCGCCATGGCGTCCTTGGCGGCGCCGAGATCGTTCGTCATGTCGGTCTCGATCAACCCGGGCGCCACGACGTTGACGGTGACGCCCCGCGACGCCACTTCCTTGGCGATCGCTCGCGCCAAACCGACGAGGCCGGCCTTGGCGGCGGCGTAGTTCGCCTGGCCGGGCACGCCCACGAAGGGACTAATCGAACCGATGAAGATGATCGAGCCGGAACGTTGGCGCACCATTGACGCCATCGTGGCGCGCGCGCCGTAGAAAGCGCCGTCGAGGTCGGTCGAGAGGACCTCGTGCCACTGATCATCGGACATGCGCATCGCGAGACCGTCACGGGTGACGCCGGCGTTGAGGACCGCCACTTCGACCGGACCGAACTCGGCGATCGCCGATTTCACGGCTTCGTTTACGGCCGCGGAGTCCGCGACGTCGACGGCGAAGGCCTTGGCGCAACCGCTCGGCGCGTCACCCGAGCGCGAAAGCGCGACGACGTGGTCGTCGCGCTCGATGAACCACTGCGCGATCGCCGCGCCGATGCCGCGGCTGGCGCCAGTGACGATCACGTGTCGGCTCATAGTTCGATTCCTTCCAGTTCGCTCAGGGTCGCGGGTGCGAACTGACGCTCGAACGGGCGGATCCGCTTCGTCAGACCGGTCAGGACGCCGCTCGGCGGCATCTCGATCGAGGTCCTCACCGACTCGGGCAGCGCCATCGTGGCCTCCAAGAACTGGACCGGGGACGTCAACTGACGTGAGAGCAGATCGCGCCATTCGTCGGCCGACACGTGTACCCCTCCGTCGACGTTCGAGATCAGGACGGCGTCGGTCGTTCCCCATTCGACGCTCAACAGCGCCTTATCGAGTTCGTCCTGGGCCGGGGCCATCAGTGGCGAATGGAAGGCCCCTCCGACAGGGAGCGGCGTCGCGCGACGCCATCCGAGGTCCTTGTGGCGCGAAAGAAGGTCGTCGAGTCCCGCCCGGGTTCCACTCACGACGATCTGTCCCGGTCCGTTGACGTTGGCGACCCACACGTCGTCGAGTCCCTCGAGCGCGTCGCGCGCACCTTCGTCACCACCCATGAGTGCGACCATCGAACCTTCGCTCGCCGCCGCTGCGCGCGCCATCGCCGCGCCGCGAACGCCGATGAGTCGCGCGCCGTCTTCGATGCTCAACAGGCCCGACGCGACGAGGGCGCTGAACTCACCGAGGCTGTGCCCGAGTAGGTAGCGCGGCCGGATGCCGCGTTCGATCAGATCGAAGTAACCGATGATCGAGAGCGCGAACGTGGCGATTTGCGCGCGGTCGGTGCGGACGACGTCGTCGGAGTCATTGGTTAAGAGCGCGGCGACATCGAGTCGCGCGGCCTCGCTGACGCGCGCGAGGACCTCCCAGTAGCGAGGGGACTGCCATTCGGCGCCGGCACCGCTGCCGAGGGAGCCTTGACCGGGAAAGAGTGCGACGACGTCATCGCGATATTCCAGTGAGGTGTGATCTGGCACTTTCCAAAGTTAACAGTGCCCGGAGTGGGACTTGAACCCACACACCCTTTCGAGTAAAGACTTTTGAGGCCTCCGCGTCTGCCGATTCCGCCATCCGGGCTGAGCGAACCACGATAACAGGCGCAATAAGGTGGCGATGGTGAAGGTGACCTTGTGGCGACAAGACGCCGAGATTGTGCGTCCCGTGCGCGCGGCCGCTCAGCACCATGACGCACGCTCGCGACTCTTTCTCCGAGTCGAACACGACGGCGCCGTGGGCTACGGCGAAGTCGCGCCGCAGCCCCAAGAACTGAATGGTGACGCCGGGATCCCCGACGTCATCGACGAGGTACGCGTTTTCGTCGTGCCCCAACTCCACCACATCCTCGAGCGCGAGGGCGACCTCCCGTCGTGGACGAGAGTCGCGCGATTCGGCGGTTCGCGCGCGGCGAGCAATCCGGCCGTGGCCCTGCTCGAGATGGCGTTGTTGGACCGCGAACTGCGTGTCGCTCGACTCTCAATTGGCGCGCTGTGGCCCGCGACGTTCGACACGCCGTTGCAGGCGACGGTCTCACTGATCGACGATGGCGAGTGGCGAGTGGACCGTGACGTCGCGCGGGTGCGGGCCAAGATCTCGGCGGCGCCACTCTCAGCCGGCGCCCTTCGGCGCCTCGGGGAGGTCGCGGTACCCGTCCTGCTCGACTACAACTGTTGTGCGAGCAGTGACACCGACGTGATCGAGCAGGTTCGCGTCGCACGCGGCGTCGCCGAGATCGCGGCCGTGGAACAGCCCTACGCCGTCGGCAACGTCGTCGATACCGCGCGCTTGGCCGAACAGTTGGACGTGCCGCTCAGCGTCGACGAGGGCGTGCGAAGCGTCCGAGACGTCGCCCAACTGGTCCGCTACCGCGCAGCCGAGATCATCTGCGTGAAGCCGGCGCGCGTCGGCGGCCTCGCCAACGCGCGCACGATCGTCGCCGAGGCCCGCGAGGCGGGACTTCGGCCGTACCTCGGAGGGTTCTTCGAGTCGCCCTACGCCCGCGAGGTCCATCGCGCACTCGCTCGGAGCTGCGTGGCCGAGCCGAGCGACCTCAGCCCCGTCGAGGTCGTGCGCGACGACTATTCGAGCGAAGTCGACCCCACGGAGCTCGCCTTCGGCGTGACGCCCTCGCCCGAGATGCTCGCGCGAGGTGCCGTTCTGGTGGACGTCGAGGTGACGATTTAGACTCACGCCATGAGTTCGCGCCTGTATAAACGACGACTGGAAGACGTGCAACGACAGCTCAATCAGGCGCGTGAGAGTCTGAACGTCCTCCAAGAGCAGGTCGCGGTGTGGAACGACGCCTTAGAGGACTCGCGAATCCGTGCGCTGGTCTCCGAGACGCCGCTGCAGGCCCACGAATACGACGATCTCTCTCGCCACGTGGCCGTCGCCCACGCCGAGATGAACCGTCGCGCCGAAGAGGTGCGCGAACTCGTGGAAGCCCGCGACGAACTCCTGCGCGACTGGACGCCGGAGGACGACCGTGGATAAGCGCGTCGTAATCGCCGACGACGAATCGATCATTCGGCTCGACCTCAAGGAGATCCTGGAGGGCGACGGGTACCTCGTCGTCGGCGAGGCCGCTCGCGGTGATGACGCGCTCGCGATGATCCGCGATCTGCGTCCCGATCTGGCGCTACTCGACGTGAAGATGCCGGGCCTCGACGGCATCGAAGTGGCCAAGGCCCTGAAGGGGACCGGCACGGTCGTCGTCCTGCTCACTGCGTTCAGTCAGCGCTCTTTGATCGAGAGCGCGCGCGACGCGGGCGTCGTCGCCTATCTGGTCAAGCCCTTTCGATCGAGCGAGATTCTTCCCAAGTTGGCGGCCATCCTCTCGCCGGCGGCCGAGGAACACGACGCCGAGGTGTCACACGTCGAGGACAAGATCGAGACGCGTGAGATCGTCCAGCGGGCCAAGGAGATGCTGATGCACGAGCGCGGACTCGACGAACCGGCGGCCTTCGAGATCATCCAGCAGTCGGCAATGCGCGGACGAACGCGTATGCGCGACATCGCCCAGCAGATCTTGAAGGGTGAATTCGTTGGCTGAGGCCGCGGCCGACCAGCGCCCTCTGGTGCTGTTGGACGGCATGTCGTTGGCCTTTCGCGCCTTCTTCGCCCTGCCGACCGACATCGCCACGTCCGAAGGGCTGGTCACAAACGCGCTACACGGATTCGCGGCGATGTTGTTGTCGCTCGTGCGCAGTCAGAACCCGCGTGCGCTGGCCGTCGCGTTCGATCTCTCGGGCGGAACGTTTCGTGACGAGATGGTCGAGGATTACAAGGGCGGACGGGCCGAGACACCACCGGAGATCGAGCACCAGTTCGAACTGATCCGAAATCTGTGTGAGGTCTTGCACATCCCCGTGCTCGGGGTGCCGAAGTTCGAGGCCGACGACGTGCTGGCGACGTTGGCGACGTGGGGGAGAGACGAGTCGATCCCGGTGGTCGTCGTCACGGGTGACCGTGACGCCTTTCAGTTGGTGGAGGACCCGTTCGTGAAGGTGCTCTATAACCGTCGCGGGGTCTCGGACTATTCGCTCTACGACGAGGCCGGAATCTTCGAACGCTGCGGCATCGAGTCGCGCCGCTACCCCCTCCTCGCCGCTCTTCGCGGCGACACGTCGGACAACCTGCCCGGTGTCCCGGGCGTGGGGGAGAAGACCGCGGCCAAGCTCTTCGCCCAGTACCGCGACATGGACGACCTCTACGCCCACCTGGGTGACCTGACGCCGAAACTGCGAGAGAACCTCGCCACCTTCGAAGAACGCGCGCGCAACAACGAAAAGGTGATGTTGCTCATTCGCGACGTGCCGCTCGACTTCACGCTCCACGACATCACGCTCGGGGGCTGGAATCGCTCGGAGATCGACGCCTTCTTCGACCGCTTCGAGATGAATCAGATGCGGACACGTTTCGGTCAACTGATGAAAGAAGGGCTGTTGGGCGAGGCCGGCGCGTCGTCATCGTCGTCGCAGAGCCCGACGAAGATCGCGCCCGCGCCGACGACGGCGTTGACGTCCACGTCACTCGACGCGGTGCTCGCATCGACGACGGCGCCGGTCGTGGCCTATCGCGTGTCGCGGGCCGCCGTGCTCGATGCCGAGAACGGCCTCGTCGCGGTCGGTGACATCGATGACGTGATCGAGGCGTGCGCGCGAGTTGCCCCTAGCGGTCACGACCTCAAGGCGCTCTACCGCACCGCGGCCACGACGAATCGCGTGATGAAAGAACCAGCTGACGACACCGCGATCATGGCGTTCTTGCTCGACGCCAACAGCGGTCGCTACGAACTCGCCGACGTCGCGCATCGATTCCTCGGCGAACCGATCGTCACGAGTTCGCCGTCGCTCTTCGACACGACGACGAGTGATGAGACGTTGATCAACGAAGTGGCGCTGATCGCGCGACTGCGCGAACACCTGCGCGCCGAGATCGCCCAGTGGGAACTCAACTTCGTCTACGAACAGATCGAACTCCCGCTCGTGATGGTGCTCGGGCTGATGGAGGCCCGAGGCATACGCGTCGACGTCGAGTTGCTGCGAACGATCGCGAAGGAGTTCACCGAAGAAGCGGCGTCACTCGACAAGCAGATCCAAAAAGTCGCCGGTCACGAGTTCAAGGTGAACTCGCCCCAACAACTCCAGAGCGTCCTCTTCGACGAGATGGGCCTCACGGCCGTCAAGAAGATCAAGTCGGGGTATTCGACCGACGCCTCGAGTCTCGAAGCGATCCAGGACGAGCACAAGATCATTGCGCTGATCCTGCGATATCGCGAGGTCGAGAAGTTGCGCGGCACCTACGGGGCACCGCTCATCGACGCGGTGCAGAGCGACGGGCGCATCCACGCGACGTTTCACCAGATGGTGGCGCGCACCGGGCGTCTTTCGTCCGACGGCCCGAACCTGCACAACATCCCCGTGCGCTCCAAAGAGGGCCGACGGTTGCGCTACGCGTTCATACCGAGCGAGGGTTGGCAGCTCGCGGTCTCGGACTACAACCAGATCGAACTGCGCATCCTCGCGCACCTCTCCCAGGACTCGGGACTGCTCGCCGCGTTCGCCTCCCACGAAGACGTGCACCGCACGATCGCGGCGTCGGTATTCGGCCTGGCGCCGGCCGACGTGTCACCCGAGCAGCGCGAATACGCCAAGGCCGTCTCCTACGGCCTCGCCTACGGCATGGAGGCCTTCGGACTCAGCCGTCGTCTCGGCGTGCCGGTCTCGGCGGCCAAGGAGATCATGGACAAGTACTTCACCGGGTTCCCGTCGCTGCGCGCGTACATGGACCAGACGATCAAGGACATCCGGGCTAAGGGCTACTCGCGCACCGAATTCGGTCGCATCCGTCCCTTCCCCGACATCGCCACCGCGAGTGGTCCGCAACGCCAGGCGGCCGAGCGCCAGGCCATGAATTCGGGCATCCAGGGACTCGCGGCCGACATCTTCAAGTCGGCCCTCGTGCGCTTGGACCGTCAGCTTCGCTCCGAGGACCTTCAGGCGCGACTCATCCTCCAGGTGCACGACGAAGTCCTCGTCGAGGCACCGAGTGAGGAGAAGGAGCGCGTCGAGGCCGTGATCCTCGACGCCCTGACGAACGCGGCGTCACTCAGCGTTCCTTTGGAAGTCACGCTCCACTGGGGCGAGAACTGGGCCGCCGCCAAGGGCTGAGAGCGACCCGACTAGAGTTGTCAGTTGGGTTTACACCGGAGACCCACTCCCTATTGCCTAGCTGACCCCGGTGTGGTCGTATGAAAGAAGTACGCATGTCGGATGGCACCAGCCTCCTCTCCGCCCAGCAGATGGGAACCTTTGACGAAGACGGGAATTACCTCCCGCGCGTCATCACCGAAGACGACATGGTCGGCACCGACCTCGCCACCCTCGTTGGCGACAGTGTCCTCGAATTCGAAGACGGTGACCTCGTCACCGGCACCGTGGTCAAGATCGACCACGACGAAGTACTGCTCGACATCGGCTTCAAGTCCGAGGGCGTCATCCCGGCGCGCGAGCTCTCCATCCGCAACGACGTCGATCCCTCCGAGATCGTGTCGATCGGTGACAAGATCGAATGCCTGGTCCTGCAAAAAGAGGACAAGGAGGGACGACTCGTCCTCTCCAAGAAGCGCGCGCAGTACGAGAAGGCGTGGAGCAACATCGAAGAGTTGAAGAACCGCGACGAAGTCGTGAAGGGCGTCGTCATCGAAGTCGTGAAGGGCGGGCTCATCGTCGACATCGGTCTTCGCGGATTCTTGCCAGCGTCGCTCGTGGAACTGCGACGCGTACGCGAACTCCAGCCCTACATCGGCAAGACCGTCGAGGCGAAGATCATCGAACTCGACCGCAACCGCAACAACGTCGTGCTCTCGCGCCGCGCGTGGCTCGAAGAGACCCAGAAGGAACAGCGCGGCGACTTCCTCTCGAACCTCAAGCCCGGCGAGCGCCGCCACGGGGTCATCTCCTCGGTCGTCAACTTCGGTGCCTTCGTGGACCTGGGCGGTATGGACGGACTCATCCACGTCTCGGAGCTCAGTTGGAAGCACATCGATCACCCGAGCCAGGTCGTCGCGGTCGGCGACGAGGTGGACGTGGAGGTCCTCGACGTCGACTTCTCCAAGGAGCGCATCTCGCTCTCGCTGAAGGCGACCCAGTCCGACCCGTGGCAGGTCTTCGCCGACAGCCACTCGGTCGACCAGCTCGTCTACGGTCGCGTCACGAAGCTCGTACCCTTCGGCGCGTTCGTCCAAGTGGGCGAGGGGATCGAAGGACTCGTGCACATCTCGGAGATGGCCGCACACCACGTCGAGTCACCGGACCAGGTCGTCACCGCCGGTGAGGAACTGTGGGTCAAGATCATCGAGCTCGACACGGCGCGTCGTCGTATCAGCCTCTCGATCAAGCAGGCCGCGGAAGGTGGCGAGGTCTCCGAGGAGTACCGTGAGGCCTTCGGCAGCCACGCCTACGACAACGAGGGCAACTACATCGGCGCCATCGAATACGGCGAGTTCACGCCCGAGACCGAAGCGCAGGCCGCGTGGGCCGAGTACGCCGTTGAGGTCACGCCGAAAGCGAGCGACGACGAGGTCGCGGCGTCAGAACCGGCGTCCGTCGAGGACGTGGCGGACACAACTGACGACACCGACGCGACCGACACCGACACGACCGACACCGACACGACCGACACGACCGACACGACAGACGCGACCGAAAGCGAATAGTCGCTCAGCCCTCAAGAGGGGTGCGTGTCGTCGATTGATGGTGGATAGTCAAGGGGTAGTGGCACGACACCATGTGATTCGGCGCGACCTCCTGGGGTAGCGGCTCAACGTCGGCGCACTTCTGGGTGGCGTTGGGACAGCGTGTGCGAAAGCGACAGCCACTCGGCGGATTCATCGGGCTCGGTGGTTCACCCTCGAGGGTTTGGGCGTGCATCGGCGAGTCGGGGTCGGCTTCCAAGGCGGCGCCGAGCAAGAACTCGGTATACGGATGGGCCGGTGACTCATAGAGAGTGTCGGCTGGACCGATCTCACAGATCTTGCCCAGGTACATGACCGCGACGCGGTCGCTCACGTTCTTCACGACGGCGAGGTCGTGGGCGATGAAGAGCAGCGTGAGGCCGTACTCGGCCTTCAGGTCCTCCAGCAGGTTCAGGATCTGGGCCTGGACCGAGACGTCGAGGGCCGAGACCATCTCGTCGCAGATGAGGAGCTTGGGTCGCATCGCGAGCGAGCGCGCGATGGAGATGCGTTGGCATTGACCGCCCGAGAATTGGCGGGCGTAGCGGTTGCCGTAGACCGAGGGGTCGATGCCGACCTTGCTCAAGAGGTCGCTGATGAGCGTGTCGCGTTCGAGCCCGGTCACGGTCTTCCAGCAATCCAGGGGTTCGGCGACGATGTCCTTCACGCGCCGGCGGGGGTTCAACGAGCTGATCGGGTCCTGGAAGATCATCTGCATGCGCGTTCGCGCGCTGCGCAGGGACTTGCCGGACTCCTTGGTGATGTCGACGCCCTCCAACAACACCGTCCCCTTGGACGGTTCGACGATGCGCATCAGCGCCTTGCCGGTGGTCGACTTGCCACAACCCGACTCGCCCACGAGACCGAGGGTCTCGCCCTCCATGATCTCGAAACTGACGCCGGCGACCGCGCTGACGGCGTGGCCGTGGACGTAGAACGTGACCTCGAGGTCATTGACGCTCAAGAGTGGGGTGCGCACGTCACTCATGGCAGGGTCGCCTCGGCGTTCACGGGCAACGGATTCCAGCAGGCGAAACTGTGGCCCGGCTCAACGGAGGGCTGCAACTCGGGGCGCACAAGATGGCACTGGTCGGTCGCGTACTTGCAGCGCGGTGCGAAACTGCAGCCGTCGGAGAGATTCAGAAGGTTGGGCGGTCGCCCGGGGATGGTGATGAGACGCGTGTGGCTCTTGTTGGAGACCTTCGGTGAACTCTCCAACAGGGCCCGGGTGTAGGGCATGCGGTGGTGGTAGAAGACGTCGCGCGTCGTGCCGGTCTCGACGATCCGACCGGCGTACATCACGACGATGCGTGACGTCCTCGTCGCCACGACACCGAGGTCGTGTGTCACCAGGATGACCGACATCTCGAGGCGTTCCTTCAACTCGTCGAGGAGGTTGAGGATCTGCGCCTGGATCGTGACGTCGAGACCAGTCGTCGGTTCGTCGGCCATCAGAAGCTTCGGGGAGCAGGCGAGGGCGATCGCGATCACCACGCGCTGGCGCATGCCGCCTGAGAGTTGACCCGGATAGGCGTTGTAGCGCTGCACGGGCGAGGGGATCCCGACGAGTTCCAGCAGTTCGATCGCACGGGCCTTGGCGTCCTTTCGGTTCATGCCGAGGCGCACTCGCAACGCCTCGTCGATCTGCTTGCCGATGCGCATTACGGGATTGAGCGAGGTCATCGGGTCCTGGAAGACCATGGCGACCTCGGTGCCCCAAATGGTGCGCTTCTCGTTCTCGCTCGCACCGACGACTTCGAAGCCGTCGATAATGGACGAGCCCGTGACGGTTGTGTTGACGCGCGGCTGCAGTCCCATGATCGTGCGCGACAAGACGGTCTTTCCCGAACCGGACTCTCCGACGATGCCGAGGGTCTCGTTGCGCTCGAGGTCGAACGAGACACCGGCCACGGCAGCGAGGTCGCCACCGGCGGTGGCGAACGTCGTCGTGAGGTCCTTGACGACCAGTAACTTGTCGTCGCTCATAGCTTGACCTCCGTGACGTCAAAGTGCGACCGGATGCGGTCGCCGATGAAGTTCAGTGCGATGAGAAAGAGGCACAGCGCCAGCGACGGGAAGAAGGCCAGCCACACGTTCTGGGAGAGTACGGTACGGGCCTCGTTGATCATGTTGCCCCAACTCGGCGTCGGTGGGTTCACCGAGAGACCGAGGAACGCGAGCGCCCCCTCGAGGGTGATGACGGTGGCCACCCCGATCAGGAAAAACGAGACCGCGATCGGAGCGATGTTCGGCAACAACTCCTTCATCAGGATCCGACGATCGGTCGCACCCTGCACCTTCGCGGCGATGACGTAGTCCTTGGTGGCGACACTCAACGTCGCCGTTCGAATCACGCGGTAGACCAAAGGAATCGACGCGATGCCGATCACGACGATGATCTTGAACATCGATCGTGGGGTCCAGAAGGAGAGCACGGCGATCGTGGCGATGATGGCCGGGAACGCCAACAGGACGTACATGACGGTCGTGAGGATCGCGTCGAAGCGGCCGCGTCGGTAGGCGGCGAGCATCCCCAACGGGGCACCGATACCGAAACCGATCACGATCGCCCCGATACCGACCGTGATCGAGACCCTCGAGCCGTAGACGATGCGCGAAAAGATGTCGCGACCGAGGTCGTCGGTACCGAAGATGTGGTGGAGTCCGGGCCCGATGTTGATCGCGTTGAAGTTCTCGTACAAGGGATTGGGCAGCGGCAGGAGGTTGGCGAAGATGGCGCCGAAGACGTTGAGGCCGATCCAGAAGACGCAGATCCAGAAGAACAGCCCCAGTGGCTCGCCCTTCTCGGGCTTCTCGACCATCATCAGGGCCGCCTCTTCCAGGCTGAAGTTACTCACGACTGATCCTCGGATCGACAATATTTATTACGAAGTCGAAGAAGAAGTTGATCGCGACGACGAGTACTGACACCGTGAGGACGATGCCCTGCACGACGAGGAAATCGCTCTCGTTGATCGCCAGGATCAACGTATAGCCGAGGCCTGGTATTTGCAGTAGGTACTGGACGACGAAACCGGCCGCCAAGAGGCTCCCGATGTTGACACTGGCGGCGCCGAGCAACGCGACCGACGAAGGGCGAAAGGCGTGGCGCCACATGATGCGACGCTGGCTGATCCCTTTGGAACGCGCCATGGTGATGAACTCTTCTTGCAAGGTCGCGATGAGATCGCTGCGCAACACCCGGTAGTAGATGACGTAACTGACGGTGGCGAGCGTGAAGGCCGGTAACGAGAGGCTCTCGAGGTTGGTGATCCAGTCAGTGGCGAAGGGCACATAGGCCGACGGACCGGTGGCCGACACGCCGAGTTTCAGCGAGATGAAGAGCACCAGGACGACGATCAATATGTACGGGGGGATCGAGAGCAGGGTGAAACTGGTGGCGCCGAGCACGCGGTCGAGGATGCCGTCGGGCTTGCGCGCCGAACGCATGGCGGTCGGAATCGCCGCGGCGAATGCCATGATTTGTGAGATGACGATGATCTCGGCGTCGATCGGCAGCGCGGAGCGGATCACCGAGGCCACGGTGGTCTGGGAGATGAAGGAGATACCGAGGTTGCCGCGCATAATATTGCCGAGCCAGACGAAGTACTGCAAGTAGATCGGTTTGCTCAGCCCTAACTGCTTGTAGAGGATCGCCTTAGCCTCGGGCGTGGCCCCGAAGCCGAGGATCACCGTGGCCGGATTCCCGGGCAACAGGTGGATCAGGTAGAAGCTTCCGACCGAAATGACGAAGACGATGCCGACGAGCAGCATCAGTCGTTTCGTCAAATATCTAAGCACTTCCCCCCCTGGAGAGACTGTTACGACATTACTCAACACCACTGGGGACGACGGAGCACCCCCAAGTCGCGAACCGACGTGTAGCAGGCTCTGACTACCGTGGTTGAATGAAAAGAATTGTCATCGCCGGTGGCATCGGCGCGGGAAAGTCAGCGGTCGCTGATCGGCTCCGCGGCCTCGGTTTTGACGTCGTGGACGCTGATGACGTGGCCCACGACGTCACGAATCCGGGCACCCCGACGCTCTCGGCGCTGGTCGACGCGTTCGGCACAGCCGTCCTCGACGAACAGGGGTCACTCGATCGGGCGTTCGTCGCCGAAATCGTCTTCCATGACCATTCGGCGCTGCGCCGGTTGAATGCGATCACGCACGCTCCGATCGGTGTCGAGATCGCGCAGCGCCTCGCCACGGCGAACGGCGACGCGGTCTTTTGTGCGATCCCGCTCTTTCGTCCCGAGCATCGCGCAGCCCTCGCCGTCGACGCCGTGTGGGCGGTGCAGGTATCGCCCGAGACCGCGGTTC